>JAABUV010006502.1_pt1 | contig 12702 bp, 14 predicted proteins | sample 5559971 | NCBI WGS metagenome assembly JAABUV01 (sample SAMN10711881, study PRJNA513362) | rock metagenome | isolation source: Antarctica rocks | place: Antarctica: Victoria Land, Knobhead nord | collected 2015-12-19
GGGGTCGGCACGACCAGCCCCGCGCGGGCCCGCGCTCGTCTCCGTCACAGTTCCTCTTCCTCCAGCCGCCGGGAGGTCCGCCGGGTTCCTTCGGTTCCTTCGTACGTCCCTCTGGCGAGCAACGACGCAGGGCAGGAGGGACTCGAACCCCCAACCGCCGGTTTTGGAGACCGGAGCTCTACCAATTGAGCCACTGCCCTTCACGACCCCGGTTGGTGTGGGACCGCGGATGAGGACGCCGGGCACGCATGCGCGTAGCGGCCGTCAACCACCGAGGAAAGAGCATACGCGAGGCTCCCGTCCCGGCGCGAACCCGACCGAACCCGTCGGCCGCGGATAACGCCCGCGCGGAGAGACAGCCAACCAGATCTTGTCAACGGCAACATGTCGATGACAAGATAGGGCCATGACCGACAGCTACCACCACGGCAACCTGCGTGCCGACATGCTGCGTCAAGCAGCTGACGTCATCGAGCGCGAAGGAGCAGCCGACCTGTCTCTGCGGGCGTTGGCCCGGGAGGCCGGGGTGTCGCACGCGGCTCCACGGCACCACTTCACGAGTCGAGCCGGGTTGCTCACCGCCCTGGCAGCCGAGGGCTTCCAGCTCCTCGCGCAGCGCCTCCGGGAGGCCGATGCGAGCCGGGGTTTCGTCGAGGTGGGGGTGGCGTACGTGCAGTTCGCCGTTGACTTCCCGGCCCACTTCGACGTGATGTTTCGCCCCGACCTGCTCGACAAGGATGACGCCGACCTTCACGCGAGCCAACAGGATGCCTTCGACGTGCTGCGCTCCGGAGTCGCCTCCATGCGCGCCCGCGGCGCAGTGTCGGACGCCGCCGCGGCTGTCGTGGCGGGTTGGTCGCTGGTGCACGGTCTGGCGACGCTCGCGGCGAGCGGAAGCCTGGCGCAGGCGCAGCTGCGCGACCTGCTGGTCGAGCGGGACCTGCCCGCGATGACTCGTCGTGCCGCCGGGATGCTGTACGGCTCGCCCGGTGGGGGCCCGCGATGACGCGGGACAGCATGCTGGCCATCCACGTCGTGCTGGGGACGTCGGGTCTGCTGCTCGGTCCGGCAGTGCTGTTGCTTCCTCATGGTCGGCTGCGCCGGGCCGCGGCGATCGGATACCAGTTCGTGGTCGCCGGCGTCGCCGTCAGTGCCCTGCTGCTGGCAGTGACAGCGTTTTCCCGCCTGTGGTGGCTGGTGCCGGTCGCCGCGGCAACCGAGTCGGCGGCACTGCTCGGACTCCTGGCCTGGCGGCGGCGGCGCCCGGGGTGGCCCACTGCGTGCGCGCACCTGCTGGGTGGTTCCTACGTCGCGCTGGTCACCGGGTTGCTCATCGCCCGCACCGGCAACCCGGTGTTCTGGGTGCTGCCTGCCCTGGTGGCGCAGTGGCCGATCGCGATTGCCAAGCGCCGGCTGTCCGAAACCGGCGCCAGCCCCCGGCCGGCGACGATCAGCTGACTGACGCAACGTCAGCGATGCTCCTCGCTGATGACCACGCCGACGGCCCGGGTGGTGGCGCCCAGCGGACGGCGACCGCACGGCATACCGGAGCAGTGGAAGGATCTGACCCGTGACCACGCAGCCGGCCATCGCCCCCCTCGCGTCGCTCTCCTCCGAGGAGCTCGCGACCTTCCTGGCCACCAAGGAGCAGGAGTATGCCGCGCTGCGCCGCCGCGGCCTCGCTCTCGACCTCACGCGGGGCAAGCCGTCGTCGGCGCAGCTGGATCTCTCGGACCGGCTACTCAGCCTGCCGACGACGACGAGGGACCGGTCCGGGGCGGACGTGCGCAACTACGGCGGGCTGCAGGGGCTGCCCGAGCTGCGGGAGATCTTCGCCGAGCTGCTCTGGGTGGAGCCGGACCAAGTCGTCTGCGGCGGCAACTCCAGCCTGACGATGATGCACGACACGCTCGTCCACCTGCTGCTGCACGGCAGCCCGGACTCGTCCCGGCCCTGGGCCTCGGACCTGCAGGACGGGGCGGTGAGGTTCATCTGCCCCGTGCCCGGGTATGACCGGCACTTCTCGATGCTCGCGAGCTTCGGCATCGAGATGCTCAGCGTCCCGATGAACGCGGACGGCCCCGACGTGGCCGCGGTCGAGGCGCTCGTCCGGGACGACCCGAGCATCAAGGGCATGTGGGTCGTGCCGACCTACGCGAACCCCTCGGGGGCGGTGTGCTCGCAGGAGGTCGCCGCGGCACTGGTGGGAATGCCGACTGCGGCCCCCGACTTCCGCATCTTCTGGGACAACGCGTACGCCTTCCACCACCTCACCGAGGAGGAGGCCAAGAGCGCCGACGTGCTGACCCTCGCTGCGGCCTCCGGGCACCCCAACCGGCCGATCATGTTCGCCTCGACGTCGAAGATCACCTTCGCCGGGGCCGGCGTGGCGGTCCTTGCCGCCTCGGCCGAGAACAAGGCGTGGTTCCTCGAGCACCTGGCGATGGGCTCGATCGGGCCCGACAAGGTCAACCACCTGCGCCACGTGGAGTTCTTCGGCTCGGCGGACGGGGTGCGCGAGCACATGCGGCGGCACCGCGACATCATCGCCCCGAAGTTCGCGGCGGTCGACGAGGCCCTGACGAGCGCCCTGGCCGGTCTCGGCATCGCGGAGTGGACCCGGCCGACGGGCGGCTACTTCGTCAACCTCGACGTCCTGGACGGGACGGCAGCCCGGGTGGTCCGCCTGGCCGGGGACGCCGGGATCTCACTGACGCCCGCCGGCTCGTCCTTCCCCCTCCACCAGGACCCCCGGGACCGCAACATCCGCCTCGCCCCGACGTTCCCCGTCCTGGAGGAGGTCGAGACGGCGATGGCCGGGGTGGCCACCTGCGCAGCCCTGGCCGCCGCCGAGCAGCTGTCAGCAGGCCTTTGACGGTCAGCAGGCCTTTTGACGGTCAGCAGGCCCAGGGAGACCTGACCGTTGATGACGTCTTCGAGAAGGACACCGAGCAACGACGATGGGCATCCAGCAACAACGACAATGGGCATCCAGCACAACAACAGCAGCAACCACAACAGCAACGACAAGGAGGACAGATGGACCCGACGGTGTTGGTCACGGGCGGCCGGGTCCGCGGCCGCACGCTGGCCGGAGTCAGTGCCTTCCTGGGCATCCCCTACGCCGCCCCGCCGGTGGGGCCGGGCCGGTTCCGGGCGCCGGCCCCAGCACCTCGCTGGGACGGTGTCCGCGACGCCCTGCAGCACGGAGCCAGCGCCATCCAGTCGCTCTACGCCCCGCCGATCGCCGCCCTGATCGGCAGCGTCCTCATCCCCGGCGACAACCCGCTCCACCTCAACATCTGGACGCCGGATGCCAGCGGATCGGGCCTTCCCGTGATGGTGTGGCTCCACGGTGGGGCGTTCACCCGAGGCTCCACCGCCATTCCGACCTACGACGGCACCGCCTTCGCACGTGACGGGGTGGTGCTCGTCGCGGTGAACTACCGGCTGGGGATCACCGGATTCGGGGCGGTCGACGGCGCGCCGGCCAACCGGGGCCTTCGCGACCAGCTGTTCGCCCTCGCCTGGGTCCAGGAGAACGTCCGGGCCTTCGGCGGCGACCCGGACAACGTCACCGTCTTCGGCGAGTCGGCCGGCGGGATGAGCGTGGCCACCCTCATGTCCTCGGCTGCTGCCGACGACCTGTTCCGCAGAGCGGTCGTGCAGAGCGGGAACGCCACGGCCGTCGCCGATGAGGTCGACGCCCGCCACGTCACGGCGGAGGTGGCCGAGCGGCTGGGCATCCCCGCGACGGCGGACGACTTCGGTCAGGTCGGGTCGAAGGAGCTGGCCGCCGCGCAGACCGCAGTGGGTCTCGCCCTGGCTCAGGATCCCGACCCCGAGCGGTGGGGCCGGTCCGTCGTCCGCAACGGGCTCGGCGTCATGAGCTTCTTTCCGTGCGTCGACGGCGACATCGTCACCGGCGTTCCGGTGGATCTCATCGCCGATGGCGCGGCCCGAAACGTGGCCCTGCTCACGGGGACGACGACCGAGGAGTTCCGCTTCTTCCTCGTGCCGACAGGTCTTGGCGCCATGGTGACCACAGAGGCACTGCCCCTGGTGCTGTCCCAGTACGGCCTCGACCCGTCGGTCGTGGACGTCTACGCCGCCGCCCGACCGAGCGCCACCGCGGGAGACCTGCTGGCGGCAGTTCTCACCGACCATGCCTTCCGCGCCGAGACAGTGCGGCTGGCCGACGCCCGCACGGGCTCCGGAGGCCGTGCTCACATGTACGAGTTCGCTTGGCGCTCAGGCGTTCCCGGTCTCGGAGCCTGCCACGCACTGGAGCTGCCCTTCGTGTTCGACACCCTCGACTCCGCCCACCGGCTGAGCGGCCCGAACCCGCCGCAGCGCCTCGCCGACGAGATGCACTCGGCGTGGGTGGCGTTCGCGACGAACGGCGAGCCGGGCTGGCCCGAGTACCAACCCGGAGACCGGATGGTCCAGACCTTCGACGGTCCGGGCTCCACGCTCGTCCGCGACCCTCGAGCCGACGAGCTGCGGGCGCTGCGGCATGGCCGACCCCGGGATCCCGATGCCGTCGGCTCCTCTGGCAGAGTGGCCACATGAGCGACAACGGGATGGACCAGGGCGGCGGCCACGGCGGCGAGGACCTCGACACCGACGTGGGCTCGTACTCCCTGGACGACGAGGACCAGATGCAGTCGGGCGACACCCTCGTGGACCGAGGCGTCGACGACGTGCTCGACGAGGGCTACTCCCCTCCCGACACGGCCCGCGGCTCGAACGCCTGGGGCACGACTGCCTGGGAGCAGTCCCAGGACGAGACCATCGAGCAGCGGATCCGGCAGGAGGAGCCGGACCCCGACTCCGCCTACGGGGCGCCGGACGACGAGAGCGGCCTGGACCGGGCCGACGACGACACCGTCGGCGGTGACGACCCCGACGCCATCCCGGCCGAGGACGACTTTCTCAGCGACACCGGTGGTCGCGCCGGTCGCCTCGTCGCCCCGGACGAGGGGGCCCACGGGGACGCCGAGAAGGAGCTGATCGCCGATGACGTCGGGATCTCCGGCTCCGGTGCGTCGGCCGAGGAGGCCGCCATGCACGTCGTCGACGACGACTACTCGGACGACGACGTCGATCTCGACGACGAGTAACCAGGGGTCGTGCAGTCCGAGAACCGGCGCGACCTCGTCGCGCTGCCCAAGGCGCACCTGCACCTGCACTTCACCGGCTCCATGCGGATCGGGACCCTCGCGGACCTCGCGGCGCAGCACGGCATACCCCTGCCAGAGGCCCTGACCGAGGCGTGGCCGCCGCGGCTGCACGCAACCGACGAGCGCGGGTGGTTCCGCTTCCAGCGGCTCTACGACCTGGCGCGGTCGTGCGTCCGTGGCGAGGCGGATCTTCGCCGGCTCGTGCGCGAGGCCGCTGAGGACGACGCCGCCGAGGGGTCGCGCTGGCTGGAGATCCAGGTCGAGCCCACCTCCTACGCCCCCTTCGTCGGCGGCCTCACCCCGGCTCTCGAGATCATCCTGGACGAGGCGCGGGCGGCCACGCGCGAGGTGGGGATCGGTGTCGCGGTCGTCGTCGCGGCGAGCCGGGTCCGCCACCCGCTCGACGCACGCACGCTGGCGCGCCTGGCGGTCCGGTATGCCGGGTCGCAGCCGGGTGACGTGGTGGGCTTCGGCCTGAGCAACGACGAGCGCCGCGGGGCGCTGCTCGACTTCGTGCCGGCGTTCGAGATCGCCCGCCGGGGCGGCCTGGCCCTGGTGCCGCACGCCGGTGAGCTCCTCGGCCCCTCATCCGTGCAGGACACGCTTACCGTCCTCCGTCCGGACCGGATCGGGCACGGAGTGCGGTGCGTCGAGGACCCGCGGGTCATGGACGAGGTTGCCGACGCAGAGGTCACGCTCGAGGTGTGCCCGGGCAGCAACGTCTCGCTCGGGGTCTATCCACAGGCGTCGGACGTCCCGCTGCGCACTCTCCTGGAGGCCGGGATCCCCGTGGCACTCGGCGCGGACGACCCACTCCTCTTCGGCACGAGGTTGCTCTCGCAGTATGCGATGGCCCGCGAGGATCTCGGGCTCGACGACCTCGACCTCGCCGCCCTCGCTTCAGCCAGCCTGCGCGGCAGCCGGGCACCCGGCGACGTCGTCACGGCGGCGCTCGACGACATCGACCGGTGGCTGAGGGGCCCTCCGTGACGCCCAGGGCACCCGCGGCACCTTGGTGGCGCATGGCGCACCGGAGCGGATTTGATCGGCGCGGCCTGCTGGAGGCACAGTGTTGGCTTGGGACCGGTCGCCACCGGCCTCTGCCGCACCATGAGAGGACGACCCCACCGATGAAGAGGACCGCACTGATGGTGGTGCCGGCCCTGGCCATCGCGCTCGGCGGGTGCTCCGAAGGGCCCGGCGCACCGATCTCGCCCACCGCGGACGCCGGCACCGCCGTGAGCGCACGGCCTCCGTCGGGAGGGGCTCCCGCGTCGTCGTCCTCGTCGACCTCGTCGACCTCGTCGACCTCGTCGACCCGCTCCGTGACGGCCAGCTCCGGGACGGCCACCACACCTGCCTCCATGACGGCTCCCACACCGGCTCCCACACCGGCTGCCACACCGGCAACCACCGCGGCCAGCACAGCTCCGGTTCCCGCCGGCACGACGCTGCCCACGACCTTCACCGCCGTCAACGCGACGATCAAGGACCCCGACCTCGGGCACGAGATCGTCGTGACGAGGATCGCCCGCCACCTGCCCTGGCCCCCCGGCTACACGGCCTCGGCCGCGGCCCTCGAGCTGGTCGCCGTGGAGATGAGCTGGACCCCGGGCACGACCTTCACGGCACCACTTCGCCTCCAGGACTTCTCGGTCAACACGGGGAGCCGGCTCCCCAACCGCCCGGAGACCCTGGTCAACGAGGCGCTGAAGCAGGCCGCGTGGCCGCTGCTCCCCGACCAGCTGGCGAACGGCCAGAACGCCACCGGGTGGGTCGTCTTCAAGGTCGACCCGAAGGACGCCCCCGAGATGTCCCTCGTCTACACCCGTCCCACGTCACAGGTCATCAGCAGCGACCAGGTCTTCCCGAGCCAGGTCTTCAGCGCGTCGCTCGTGGGCTGAGGACGGGTCCACCGTCCTGTGCCAGGCATGGTGACTCACCGCGACGACGACTCAGCACACGCTGGGTCGCTCAGCACACGGCATACCGTTGACTGACCGCGACGACGACTCAGCACACGCTGGGTCGCTCAGCACACGGCATACCGTCGGCTGAGCGCACCATGTGCTGAGTGCGGTGGCCCGGCGCGGGCGGCTGCGCCTGCGGTGATCGCCATTGTCCGAAAGGTGCTGCTCTGACGGATATTTTCGAAACGCCCCCGTCGATGTGCGACCGTCGGCGATACTTCGCCCATGAAGAGCCCTACTCGGCACTGCCCGCCGAGCGCCTCGACGCGGCGGTCGACGGCTTCGACCCCTCGGGTCTCCACGCCATGAAGTCGGTGACCGGCCTGCGGGCCTTCCTGGCCATGGTGGCCTGCGCCGTGGTCCTGAGCGGGTGCGGCACCGCTGTCGCACCGCGTGCAGTCAGCGGTGGGGCCAGCGAACCGTCAACGCCGACAGCTGCGTCGTCCAGTCCGACGACTGGTCCCGTGGCCACCGAGGCGACCGCAGCCGCCCAAGCCGCTGCCGCAGCTGCAGCCGTAGCCAAGCAAGCCGCCGACGGAGCAGCCGCCGCGAAGCAAGCCGCTGACGCAGCCACAGCCAAGCAAGCCGCCGACTCAGCCGCCGCCCAGCAGTCGGTCGCCGCGAAACAAGCCGCTGACGCAGCCGCCGCCAAGCAGGCCGCCGATGCAGCCGCCGCCCAGCAGTCGGTCGCCGCGAAACAAGCCGCTGACGCAGCCGCCGCCAAGCAGGCCGCCGATGCAGCAGCCGCCCGAACCGTTCCAACTGCCCCTCCTGCCCCAGCCGCTCCGTCCACCTCCATCGTGGTCTTCGCGAACTGCGCTCAGCTGAACGGCGTGTATCCTCACGGCGTCGGTCGGCCGGGGGCCGTGGACCAGGTCTCGGGTGGGAGTGCCGGGGTGACGACCTTCGATCGTGACGCCGCTGTCTACGGGGCCAACACGGGTCGTGACCGCGACAACGACGGCGTCGCCTGCGAGAAGAAGTAGCTGCCGCGGGACGAACGACGGGACGGGACTGACGGAGCACGCTCAGCTACGCACCGGAGGGGGTTCGCTCCCGTTGTTCGTCCCCGGTGCAGGCGGACGGAGAACAGTTGCGTTGACTCCTGTCCGCTGTCAAACCGGGTCAGAGGCTGACGCCGACGAGGACGGGCTCGTTCACGAGCCGGATGCCGAAGGCGTCCTCGACCCCGTCCCTGACCTCGCGCGCGACGGCGAGGACGTCATTCGCCGTGGCTGACCCACGGTTCGTCACGGCGAGGGTGTGCTTGCTCGAGAGGGCTGCGGGACCTGGGAGCCCGTGGCCGCGACGGAAGCCCGCCCGGTCGATGAGCCAGGCGGCACTGGTCTTGGTGCCCCGCTCCTCGGGCCACCGGGGGAAGCTCGGAGCGTCGGCGCCGAGGTGTGCGCTGACCCGGCTTTCGAGGGCGTTGACCTCCCGCTCGGAGAGGATCGGGTTGGTGAAGAACGAGCCACAGCTCCACGTGTCGGGGTCGGCGTCATCCAGGACCATGCCGCGCTGCCGACGCTGGGCGAGCACGGCCTCCCGCGCCTGCGCCAGCGGAACCCGCTCTCCCAGGTGGGCGCCGAGCTGGCGTGCGAGGTCGGCATAGGCCAGTGGCTCGGAGAGGTCGGCGAGCCGTAGCTGGAAGAGGACGTCCAGGACGACATAGCGGCCCCGCTTGCCGTCCCCGCCCTTGAACCTCGAGTCGCGGTAGCCGAAGCCGCAGTCGGCCCCGAAGAAGGTCCGGACCTGCTGCTGCTGGCGATCCCACACCCGGACCTGACCGATCGTCTGGGAGACGTCCTGCCCGTAGGCTCCGACGTTCTGGATCGGTGTTGCTCCGACCCTGCCGGGGATGCCGGAGAGCGCCTCGACGCCAGACCAGCCCTCGGACACGGCCCGCCGGACGAGGTCGTCCCACACCTCTCCCGCGGCGACCCGCACGTTGGCACCGCCGCAGCTGTCGTCGGACTCGACGGTGACGCCCGTCGTCGCCACCTGGATGACCGTGCCAGCGAAGCCCTCGTCGGCCACGACGAGGTTGGAGCCGCCCCCGACGACGAGGAGGGGCTCGTCGGCATCGTCGACCTCACGGACCACGTCGACGAGCTCGTCGGTCGTCTGGGCGGTGACGAGCCGGGCAGCGGGGCCGCCGACGCGGATGCTCGTCAGGCTCGCCAGGGCGACGTCGTGCTCCTCGCGCATCGAGGGTCAGTCGAGCGAAGGTCGCAGGTCGCCCACGTCGAGCTGGACGACGGCGCGCGCGCGGCCGAGGACCCGCTCGCCACCGCACGTCGCGGAGAGCTCGACGGTGGCGGTCCCGGACTCGGCGTCGACGGCCTTGACGACCCCGGTGACGACGACGTCGGTTCCGCCCTCGTAGGGGACGACGACCGGCTTGGTGAACCGGACCGAGTACTCCTTCACCCGTCCCGCGTCACCGACCCACTCGCTCACGACGGTCACCGCCGAACCCATGGTGAACATCCCGTGCGCGATGACGTCGGGCAGCCCGACCGCCCTGGCGAAGCGTTCGTCCCAGTGGATCGGGTTGCGGTCAAGCGAGGCACCGGCGTACTGGACGAGCGTCGTCCGCTCGATGTGGATCGTCTTCTCGGGAAGGCTCTGGCCGACCTCGACGTCGGAGGCTGCGCGGACGGCGCCCATCACCGCTCACCCCGGATGACGATCGTCGAGGTGGCGGTGCACACGGGTTCGTCCTGCACGGTCAGCTCGGTGCGCGTCGTCACCATGGCGTGGCCGCCCGCCTGCTTGACGGCGTCGACGGTGAGCACGGCGACCACGTCGTCGCCGGCGGTGAGGGGACGATGGTGGACGAACTGCTGCTCCCCGTGGACCACCCGGGCGTAGTCGATGCCCGCCTCGGGGTCGCGGATGAGCTGGGCGTCGCACTGTTGGGCGATGAGCACCGCGAAGGTCGGCGGGGCGATGACGTCGCGGTAGCCGCCGGCGACCGCAGTCTGCCGGTCGACGTGCACCGGGTCGGTCGAGCCGACCGCCTCGGCGAACTCGCGGATCTTCGCCGCTCCCACGGCATACGGGGCGGTGGGCGGGTAGGTGCGCCCGACGAACTCTGCGTTGACCGGCATGCTCGTCAGCCTATTACGGCGGGGGGAGCACCTCGGCGGCGTCGTAGCGCCAGAAGGGCCGGACGAGGACGCCGGCCACCGCCACGACCGCCATGCAGACCACCCCGCCGATCACCCACGAGAAGGTCGGGTTCGTCGCCGCGGCCGTCGCCCCGGCGCGGACGACACCCAGACGGGGACCACCCGCGACGACCGCGATGAAGACGCCCTGCATCCGGCCGCGCATCTCGTCGGGCGCGTAGGTCTGCAGGATCGTCTGGCGGTAGACGGCGCTGACGAGGTCGAAGGCCCCGGCGAGCGCGAGGAGGACCACGACGAGCCACAGCTGGTGCGCGAGCCCGGACAGGGCCACCGCGGCTCCCCAGCCGATGATCGCGACGACGAGCGCCCGACCCTGACGCCGGACCCGGCCGACCCAGCCGCTCGACAGCCCGGCGAGCACCGCGCCGATCGCGATCGCGGCGTAGAGCGGCCCGACGTTGCCGTCGAAACGCAGGTCGGCGACGGCGGGGAAGAGCGCGCGGGGCATCGCGAGGACCATGGCGACGATGCCACCACGAAGCTCATGAGGAGCACCGGTCGGCCCATGATGAAGGTAGCCCCTCGGCGACGACGCGCGGTCCGGCCCGTCGCACGGAGCCGTCCGGCGGGACGGAGGGCAGCCGGAACGCGGAGTAGAGGGCTGCCGTGAAGAGGAGCCCGTCGACGGAGTAGGCGGTAGGCGAACCCGTGAGGGAGCGAGATGAGCACACCGGCGATGAGCGGCCCGACGACCTGGCCGACGCTGCCCACGGTGAAGTTAAGGGTGTTGGCGGCCGGGACGAGATCGGTCGGCACGATGCGCGGGATGATCGCGCCCCGGGCCGAGGAGGCGATGGCGAACATCGCGGACTGGACGGCGACCAGGGAGGATGAGCCGGACGTCGCGCAGGTCCAGCAGGGTCTGGACGAGCAGGGCGAGAGTGACGACCCAGCCACCCGTCGAGGACCACAGATAGAGGGTGCGCCGGTCGATGGCGTCCGCGATCGCGCCGCCGTAGAGGCCGAAGACCACGATGGGCAAGAGCCCTGCGAGACCGACGTAGCCGACGTCGAGGGTCGAGTGGGTCAGGCCCCAGACCTGGACGGGGACGGCGACCTGGGTGAGCATCGAGCCGACGAACGAGGTGCTCTGGCCGATCAGCAGCCGGCGGTAGGCAGCCACGGCCAGGGGCCTGGTGTCGACCGCGTGGCGGGCGAGCAGGCCACCGAGGCCGCGGGCCTGTTCCGGCGCGTCGGCGGGGTCGGGCGCGTTCCGCGGCGGCGGGTCGGCGCGGTCACTCACGCGGGGGAGTCTGGCACCGTGGGCCGGGCCCGACGTCTCGCCCCCGGGGAGCCCGCTCGCCGCGGAGCGAGCGGCCCGGCATACCGGAGGCGCCCCGGCATACCGCGGGCTGAGCGAGCGACCGCTCCCCCGGCTGGTGCCGAGGGAGCGGTCGAGGAGCGGAGAGGTCAGCGCGTCTCGCGGTGCGCCGTCTGCTTGCCGCAGTTGGGGCAGAACTTCGCCAGCTCCAACCGGTCGGGGTTGTTGCGGCGGTTCTTCTTGGTGATGTAGTTGCGGTTCTTGCAGTCCACACACGCCATGGTGATCTTGGGACGGACGTCGGCGCTCTTGCTGGCCACGGGACAACCTGCTCTCGAAACTGATGGATTCGGTGAGACGTGCTCTGCAGCAACGATGAGGCGTCCGGTGTTCCGGGTGAGTCGGACGCGACACACGAGGATACGCGACGGGTCCGGGCGACGGGAAATCGTCACCTGGTTGTCGCCCGAGTAGCGGGAGCGGGGCTCGATCCCGCGACCTCACGATTATGAGTCGTGCGCTCTAACCAGCTGAGCTACCCCGCCTTGGTGGTCCGCCACACCACTGCACCGCGAGGCACTGCGCCGGGGTGGACCAGAGCCCCAGTAGGGAATCGAACCCTAGACCTTTTCCTTACCATGGAAACGCTCTGCCGACTGAGCTACTGGGGCCCGGGAGAGGGGTGAGCCCCGCCCGGTCGTGCGTCGGGAAGACTACACGGTGCCTCCGTCTGCGATGAAATCCGGTATGCCGGGTTGCCGGCCTGCCGGACGGGTCGCCAGAGGACGCCCCGAGGCGACGCCGGCGACGAAGGAGGAGACTTCCCCGAGCCGGGGCAGGAGCATCGCCTGGTAGGCGTGGTAGACGTCCGGCTTGCCCTGCCACACCGAGCTTGCCGGACGGTTCCGGGGGTCGAGCTCGTGGTGCCAGGAGCCACGCTGGTCGTCGAGAAAGAACGTCCGCGCGTGCTTGACCCAGCGGTCGTACCACTCCCGGTATGCCGGATCGCCGGTGACCAGCGCCAGGGTCCACGCGGTGGCGATCGCCTCCGTGACGACCCAGTGCAGCCGGTCCCGGACGGCGGGCCTGCCCGA
>JAABUV010006503.1_pt1 | contig 12699 bp, 18 predicted proteins | sample 5559971 | NCBI WGS metagenome assembly JAABUV01 (sample SAMN10711881, study PRJNA513362) | rock metagenome | isolation source: Antarctica rocks | place: Antarctica: Victoria Land, Knobhead nord | collected 2015-12-19
GGGGTGGCAACCCGGCAGCCTTGTGAGACAGGGCATGCGCTTTTCAGACCATCCGTGTGCCCGTGCAGGCAAGCGCCGCCCACACCGGCGCAGGACAGCCTGCCGCCCACGGCGGCGGCAGCGCGCGTTGCGCATGGCAGCCGCCATGAACCCTGGCGGTGGTCTAGCAGGGCTTGCTGATGGCCGCTCATCGGTCGTTGGTAGAGGGCGCAAAGTACTTCCGGCACACCTGAATACCAAACAAGTCCGCTGCATTGGTGTTGCAAGCAAGTCTTGAGCTCACTAGCTTGTCTCCTGTTCTGCACCACATAATGATGAAGTCCAGCTGCCATGCCCCGGTCTGCCGCTTCCTTGGTGGCCAACGGTGCGGCACCATATGCTTTCCCACAGTGAAACGCCGCTGATTGGACAGTGCTGCCAGGGCGTTGCTGACTTTCTGCGCTTGCACACCTGCAGGGTGGTCCCGCAGCAGGCTGCAAGGGCTCGCACGCATGTCAAGCTCGCGGCCCGAGCCGAGGTTGCTGTGCAGCAGGTGCCACCCTGTTCCAAAGTCAAGAAATCAAAGTCAAGAAATGAGTTGATGCTTGGTACACCAATGACAGCAGATGTTTGATGCGTTACGTCAACGTCACTTCAGTGCTGAGACGCCTTGCTAACGCGGGACGGTGCGGCTCGCAGAGGACGCTGGACACCAAGTTTGCAGACTACATCCCGCGGACAGCCTTCTTCTTCCCCGGGCAGGGCGCGCAGACCGTCGGCATGGCCAAGGTGCAGCGTCAGCAGCGCCGCAGCCGGTTCCAGCACTCACCCGTGCGCGCGAGCGCCCCGGCGCCCCCCGCCGCGCTCTCAGGCGCGCTGCGGCGGGCGCGCAGGACGTGGCAGCCGCGGTGCCCGCGGCGAAGGCGCTGTTCGACCAGGCGTCGGAGATCCTGGGGTACGACCTGCTGCAGGTCTGCGTGGAGGGTACGCACGCCCGCGGCCCACCGCCAGACCGCGCCTGCGCTGGGCGCGCGCGGGTTTGGCAGGATGTTGCGCAGGTGATACGCAGGTGTCTTGCCCCAACAAGAGCCAGACTTGTGCAGAGTCCGTGTACACTCAGACTTCGAGCGACCGAGGCTGTATGCATGAGCTCTGGGCCACGTCCAGTAATATGCGTGTAGATGCGGGCCGCGGCCGAGCGCCGACCGTGGGCCGCGCTCAGCGCGCGGCGGGCAGGGCGCTGGGCCGCTGGCCCCAAGGAGCCGCTGGACCATGTGACAAAGGCTTTTGCGAGCTCTGGGTGACTTCATATTATGTGCCAGCTCTGGGTCACTTCAAAGTATTTGCATGTGGAGGCGGGGCGAGGCCGAGCGGCAACCCTGGGCAGGACGGGGCTCCCCGTGCTCAGCACGCCTCGGGCGAGGCGAGGCTCCCCGTGCTCAGCACGCCTTGGGCGGCGCGCAGGCCCCAAGGAGCGGCTGGACTCCACGGTGGTGAGCCAGCCCGCGATCTACGTCGCCAGCCTGGCCGCGGTGGAGCAGCTGCGGGCGGCGGAGGGCGAGGCGCGCACCCCCCCGCCCAATCCGGTTGGGCCGACCTCACTGCGGGCCACAGGCTCCCGCCGACCTCTGTGCGATCACACCGGCCGCCCCGGCTGCCCGGGGCGTGCGGCCGGAGCCGGGGCGGGCGCGCGTCTGCGCCTGCCCACAGCAGGCCCATGAGCCCTTGCGGCCAGCCTGGCTGTGCTGAAGCGGCCGCAGGGCCGCGGCTGCGTTGCTGGCAACCCCCCCCCGCGCCGCGCGAGCAGGGGCGCTGCAGCTCGTCGATCTTCCACCGGCGGGACGCGCCCGCAGGCCGCGAGCCGTGACGGGGCTGGGCTGACAGCCACCGCATGCGCTGCACGACAGCCCGCGCCTGCGTGCGGCGCAGGATGCGGTCGCGGCGGCGGACGTCGCGTGCGGGCTGAGCCTGGGCGAGTACACCGCGCTCACGTTTGCGGGCGCGATCAGGTGCGCTGCCGGGCTCGGCGGGGGGCCGGGCATTTGCTGTGTGCCGCGCGCGCGCCAGGCGTGTGTGCGCGTCCCTTGGCGCGCAGCCTGCAGCAGCGCTTTCGGGTTGGCCTGCAACGTGCATGCGCCATTGTCGGGCAACGGGCGCCGACGCGGCGCGCATCTGCGCTTGCTCGTCGCCGGCAGCGTCCGCGAAAGCGTTTGGTTCCTTGCGCTGCAGCGCTGGCGTTGCACGGCGGGCAACACAGAGCGCCGGCTGCCCTGCCGACACAGCCGCGCTGTCGCCGCACTGCGCGCCGGCGCGCGCGGCCTGCGGCACGGCGCCCAGCCTGGGGGCGCGCGCGCAGCTTTGAGGACGGCGTGCGGCTCGTGAAGCTGCGCGGCGAGAGCATGCAGGCCGCCGCCGACGCGCGGCCGTCCGCCATGGTCTCCATCATCGGCCTGGACGCGGCAAAGGCGCGCCCTGCCGCCGCCCTCACAACGCATGCGCCTCAGGCCCCCGCTGCAGGGAGAGGGGCGGCAGGAGCCCAGCGCGGCGCCTCCGAAGCTGCGGAGCTGGGGCGCTCGGGCTGCAGCCGGGGCGCGCCAGCTATTCACGGCGCCCCCTTCCTAGTCCAGGTTTGGCAGAGGCGACCCCGTATCCCGGCCCCCGTCCCCGTGCTGGCCCCACCCCTACCCTAACCCTAACCGTGCCAGAAGACGGCCGAGCCGTGCGAGGCGGCGAGCGCAGAGGTGGGCGCGGCGGAGGGCGTGCGCGTGGCCACCTTTCTGTGCGCCGGCCCTGATCATACCCTAACCCTAAACACGCCCGGCCGCAGACGGCCGAGCTGTGCGAGGCGGCGAGCGCGGAGGTGGGCGCGGCGGAGGGCGTGCGCGTGGCCAACTTCCTGTGCGCCGGCAACTACGCCATCAGCGGCGGCCTGGCCGGCTGCGACGCCGCCGAGCGCCTGGCCAAGAGCTTCAAGGCGCGCGCCGCGCCGCGCCCGCCGCGCCGCCGCGCGGCGCCCGCTGGCGCAGCTGCCGAGACGCCCCCGTCATGCACGCTACCTGCGGCGTCTGACTGGGCAGCTCAGCGGACGCTCAAGCATCTCCTCCGTTGCTGTTGTCAGTGCCTGCCGCCAGGGCATGCCCCTGGAGCCAGACGTGCACGGGTGGGCCGGGACCTGAACAGGGCACGTTGCTGCCACGGGCAGCCTTGTGCGCACTGCATGCAGGAAGGCAGACAGTATGTCGGGCACTGCGCGCGGCTGCTGCGCGCCCTGATCGCGCGGACCTGCGTGCCCGCTGCCCCCGCGCGCTGCTGACGCCGAGGGCGGCCGCGCGTGCCAGGCGCGCAAGACGGTGCGGCTGGCGGTCGCGGGCGCCTTCCATACGGAGTACATGAAGCCAGCTGAGGACAGCCTGCGGTGCGGTTCGGGTAGGGTAGGTGACAGCCTGCGGTGCGATTAGGCAAGGGTAAGTGACAGCCTGCGGTGCGGGCCGCGCCCGCGCCCTGGGCACCTCGCTGCTAAGCTCAGGCAGGGCGCGGGCGCCTGCTGCCGGCAGAGAACTCGTATGACCGTCGCTGCCTCGGCGCATGCAGCGAGTGCACACCCCGGGCGATGGCAGCCCGGTGACACAGCCTGTGTACTGCATGAGTGCTTCACACGCAGCCCTTAGCCGCCGCCAAACCCGCTAGCTGACCACGGTCCCTTTCCCCGCCCCATTGCTCTGCTCCAGCCCCGCAGAGGACAACAGCGCCGGTCAGCGCCTGCCTTCATACGCATGCGCTGCGCACAGCGCGTCCGCCTCTGGCGCCTTCCCAGAGCGCGCTTGGCCTCGCCCGCCGTAAACCCCCTGACGCGCGCGAGTGCCCCGTGCAGGGCGGCCCTGGCGTCGACGCAGGTGCTGGAGCCGCGCATCCCGGTCATCTCCAACGTAGACGCGCAGCCACACTCGGACCCCGACACCATCAAGGACATCTTGGCGCGCCAGGTGCTGCTCTCCCGCAGGCGCTAGCAGGCCCCACTGACCTGTGCGCCGGGCGCCTGCGCGCGTGTGCAAGTGTGTGTTCGCTAAAAGCGAAAAGTGTGAAGACGGCCGCACATGCGCTGGTCAGATTGGGAGGCTACCAGGCGAGTGCAGATGCAGCAGCGCGTCAGGGGACCAGGTACCGAGACTGCTACAGACTGGATGCGTCGGAGAAAGTGGCATGCGCCCTACCCTATCTCGAACCGTAAAACCTTGAGGGCGACCCGCCGCGCGCGTGCGCGCAGCTGACGTCGCCTCGTGCAGTCGGAGGGAGGCGACGCTGGAGGCGCTGCTGGTGGCGCGCGGGCATGCGCCCTACCCTAATTCTAACCCAAAAACCTTGAAGGCAGCTGGCCGCGCGCGCGCGCAGCTGACCTCGCCCGTGCAATGGGAGGCGACGCTGGAGGCGCTGCTGGCGCGCGGCCTGGAGCGCAGCTACGAGCTCGGGCCCAACAAGGTCATCGCCGGCACCATGAAGCGCACCGACAAGGCCCACCCCGTCACCAACATCCAGGTCTGACCCGGCGCGCCGCTGCGGCGGGCGTCGCGGCGCAGACCAGCCGCGTCGCGCGCCTTTGGAAAGATCAGGGTACCGCACTGACAGGGGCTGGCCCATGGCGTTCTCGGGAGGCCGGGCCTCATGCCATGGTTGGTGGTTTTAAGGCTTGGCAGCCTATGCCATTCACAGCGCAGGCATTGATGTTGGGTTGCTGTTCCCTGCTGCTCTGTCAGCCAGGGTAAGCGCCGTGGCGCCTCACGCCTGCGCAGCTGAAGTGTGAAGCGAGCTGCCGTATGAGTGGCCTCCCGCCCACGGGGCTCAAGATGAGAACTAGCAGGACTGTCATGTACACAGATAGAGCGAATGCCGTTCATGCGCTGGCATGCGGCACCAGCCTGAGAGGATGACACCGAGACCTGGAGAGCACTGTAACGAGGGTGACAAGCCTCGGCCTGTGATCAACACGATCATCACAGGCATCCCCGCATGATGCGCTTACAGGCCTCCTCTTGCACCAAGTGTAGAGATGCCAGGACAGGCCGAGCGGCCCCAGGACTCTACGGACGAGGTGCGCTGCGAGCTTGACGCCGCTTTGCCCAATGCACCACCACCTCACGCTTCATCGAAACGGCAGTGGCCTCCCGGCAGCCCTCGGCAGGCGCAAACTCAGGCGCAAGCGCCTCGGCAGCCAGCGGCCCGCGCGGTCGCAGGCAGCGCGAGCACGCGCACCCCCGCGCAGCCTCATGCCTGGATGCCGGTGGCCTCCATGATGTGGCTGAACGCCGGGTCGCCGTGCTGCAGGCCGACGTTCACCAGCAGCTGCGCCAGCCACCTGGCGCGCAGCGACGTCCGCAGGATCGGCTGCCAGCGCCCGTGATGTAGGCGCGGGCCAGGCCGCCGCGCTGCAGGCCGGCGCTGGGGCTCACTCTCGGCAACTTCAATCTCCCTCTGAGGCAGCCCGTTGCGGCACAAGCTGCGGCGGCCACTGGACGCAGCATCGCACATCATGGGCAACGCGCAAGCACAGATCTCCGCAGGTCCATGGTTGGGCAGACCATTTCGCCTAGCTCTTCGACCAAGCCGCGGTGGGTCGTGCAAGCGGCCGCGCAGAACTTGCGGCGAGTGCGGGGCGCACTGGCGCGTCTGCAGGTCGTCCTTGAGGCAGACGGTGAAGCCCGGGTCGCGCAGCAGCTGCGGCAGGCACTGGCGCAGCGCCTCGCGCGCGCGCGTGTTGTCGCTCAGGCGCAGGTAGCAGCGGATGATGTGCTTGAGCAGCCGCGTGCTCGGCTGCTCCGGCAGCGCGGCCACCATCGCGTTCAGCACCGCGCTGACCGCGAAGAAGCGCTCCGCGGTCGCGCAGATGTAGTTGAGGCCCACCTGGCGCGCGCGCGCGCGCGCGCCGTCGGCCGAGCGCGTCTGGAGAGTCCGCACTCTTCGCAAGGTGCGGCACAGAAAGACGACACGCAGTGTCCTGCAGGAACGTGGCTCAAAGCTCGCCATGCGGTGCCCGAGTAAAAAAAAGTATGGCAAGCCGGACGCTTAGCGAGGAGGGTCTTTCTGGCGCCCGGGAACCCACAGCAAAACACACACGCCCAGCCCCGGCCCCACAGCGCGCGGCCCGCACGTTGTCCAGCAGGATCTTCTGCACGATGAACGTCGCCACCGTTTTGGACAGCTCGCTGCCCATCTCCATCGTGCGCAGGCACAGCGGGATGATCTCGGTGGACAGCAGGAACGCGATGACGTCCGTGTCGTCCACCTGGCGCGCTCACGCACTGGCACGTGAGTGTCATTTCGAAGCACGGCAGCCTTCACCCACTGCGGGCGGATGGGGCTCAGCAATGGTGGGGCAGGACCTGCACTGCCAGCTCCGCGGACTGCGTGGCAGGTGTGCGGCACTGTGCCTAAGAGAGCAGGCGGCAGACAGGGGCAGCGCAGGCAGAGCCTGAGCTGGCGCGCCAAGGTCGCTTAGTATCAGCCAAGCCGGCACAGCTGGGTGCTGGAGGCACACGGTGCCGCCCGGCCGCACCTTGACCAGCGCGCCGATCACGCCCAGGCTGGTGAGGCGCAGGTACTCGAACGGCCGCGTCTTGCTGATTGTATTCAAGAACGGGTACAGGAACATTGGAATGTACGCTGTGTGCACGGGCCCGCCCCGCCGTCAGCGCCCGCCTCTGGCAATTGCCACCGCAGCGCAGGAGGCTCCTGCTGCGGCAGGCCAGGCTCGACATGGTGGTGCAGGCAGCAGCGCCGTGCCGCAGCGCAGCGTGGCGCGGCCCGGGAGCGCACCCTGCAGAAACAGGCTGCGCGTCTCGGGGTGCGACGCCACACACTGCAGCAGCGCGAGCGCATTGCACACGCGGTTGGACGCGTGCGCCGTCAGCGACGGCGGTGACAGCAGCGGGTAGATGGCCACAATCTCCTGCAGCAGCGCGCTCACGGTGCCAAAGCTGTGCCACAGGTGCGGCGCCAGCTCCGGGAACGACTCCCGCTTCTTGCTGAGCTCCAGCAGCGCGTTCTCTCGGGCCTGCGGGTTGGTCAGGTCCAGGACGAGCTGCTCCATGCGGGGCGTGCGCGCGCGCGGCCGGCCGCGGCGCTCACATCACGGCCGCAAGGAGGCCGTATCAACCCTTTGCCCCGTATAGAAATTGCTCCTGACCACTTTGCACTGTGCCCTGAGCCTTGAGCACAGTTTGATGCCCCTCGCCTCTCGCGGTAGCCACACGAGAACGGTGACCTTGCTATATCACTGTGGTATGCCAGTTAGGAGCGCTGCGGTACTGGAAGGAGTTCTCAGTGAAGCTGTTTCAATCTTGCTCCTACTAGGCTTAGCAGCTCTTCAGCAACTGCAGCAGGCCCTGAAGTCTGCCCTGAGGCAGCCTGAGGAGGCTTTGTGTGGTAATCCAAGGCCCACAATTTGGGGGGCCCAAGCTGCGCGCGTACGCTCGTACTTTTTATCAAAGTGTATGGCTGCTTCTTCAAGTTCTTGCACAAGCGCTGGCTCGTAAGCCCTGCACGTGCATGCGCAAAGCGCTGCGGGAGACGCTGCGCGAAGCATGGCTGCTGCGGCGCGGTCGCGTGCCGCACAGGCCGGCGCCGCCGATCACCGGCAACCAAACGGCGAGGCGGTGCGTTGCAGGCCTGGCGTGCGAGGCGACGGCAGAGTGCTCCGACGTGCGCATGGGATGCTTGCACTGAGCTGTGGCGTGCCGCGCGCGTGCAGGCAGCCTTTGAGGTCGGCAGCCGCGTGCTGTGCGACGCGCCTTGGGACGACAAACAGAAATGTGCACCAACTTTCTGCCCGGCCATCTTTGTTGGCGCGCTGTGTGCACCGTAGGGACTCGACACCGTTTGCTCACAACGGCTTGTGGCACGCAGACCTGGCAGAGGTGGTGGATCGCAGGCGAGCTGCAGACGGGACCAGCTCGTATTACATCCACTACCATGACAGTGCGCGCCCAGGGACGCTGCCTGTGATTGAGACTGCGTAGGAGGTGCAGCTCGTTGTCGTGGCGCTTTTGCGAGGCTGCAGTGGCGGCCCTGCTGCCAGGCGAAGGTGCCGAGCCGCACTCCTGGAGCGCCGGTGAGCATTGCTGTGGGGCTGCGCGGCGTTTTGAGACGACCCGCGCGCCGGCGCAGTGGACAAGCGCATGGACGAGTGGCGGTCGGAGGGCGACTTGGTGGCGGTGCAGGGCGCGGCGCTGGCGGACGTGGCCACGCCCCGCGCGGCCCTGCTGCCTACCCTCTCTGGCGCGTGCGTGCCCGCACCGCGCGCGAGGGCGCGCTGCCTGTTGTGCTGGTCGGCTGGGTGCTGTGCGTTGCCCGAGCGGCGCGCACGCTCCCCCTGCTGTGGGGGCTGGTCCCTGCGTGGTCCCGCTCGGCCGGCGTTTGCGCGCCTCCTTGAGCGAGCCGTGTGCTCATTTGTGTGCCTGCCATTTACCGCAGCGTGCTGTGAGCAGATGCTCCTGGACGATCCTGGCTCTTGTCTGGTGTGTGAAGCACATACCAACATGCGCTGGGAGGAAGAGAGCCTTTTGCGCGCGGCCGCGCAGGTCGCAGGGCGAGCTGGTGACCAGGCAGAAGCGGAAGCTCTACAATGAGATCTACCACGTGCCTGCAGTGCGCAGGCCTTGCCCAGGGGTGCCCCGGGCACCAGCCAAAGCGTGTGCACACCCTTGTGTCACACGGCTGTGCGCTCCCTGTTTCCTCCATGGCCGAGCCCGGGGAAGGGTGTGTGGCTGTGCGCTGGGGAGGGCCTCGTACCTGGCTTGGCTGCAAGTCTGTCATCCTGTGATCGTCGAGTGTATGGCCTGCCAAGAGGGTTTGCATAACGCGGCGGATGAGGGCCTTGCAGACCTGGCGTGCATGATGCTGGAGCGGGGCAGCGCGCCCGCGGATGCGCAGCGGGCCGGGCTGCACGCCTGCTGCGGGGCGCCTGTCGGGGTGAGCGGATCACCAGACAGCGACGGAGGGCCTGCGTGGACCAGCTTTGGGCGTCGCTAGGGTAGGGTCTATACCCTACTGGGACGCGCGCGCGCCGCGCAGGACCTGGCGGACCTGGCGCCCATCGACCAGACGCTCGAGAAGGAGCACCACGAGCGCACCAAGGTCAAGAACATCCAGGTCATCGAGCTGGGGCGCTACGAGGTGCGCCGTGCCCTGTCGCTGCCCCCACGCGGCGCCTGCCCGGCGAGGCCCAGCTCTGCACGCGCTCGTGTGAGGCGAGCGGGGCCAGACTGGCAGAGATCATGCCCACACGCTTGTTCACCGTTCAGATCAGGTGGTGTGCGTGCCTGCCCGTAAGGCATGACATGTGCTTGTCTGCCTTGTTGTAAGCCACACGTATGCTTACGCGCGCAGGCAAGAAGCCTGCTGTGCGAGAGTGCTAGGTGGTGTCAGCGCATGGACAGCTGCTCGAAAAAGTAGTGCAATGCAGGGTCCTAGCTGCGCCAAGCGCACATGGCGCCGGTGCCGCGCGCCTGCCCGCCAGGGCGCGAGGCGGGGTCTAGGATCGACGCCCCGGTCGCCGCGCGCAGGTGGACACCTGGTACTACTCGCCCTACCCGGAGCCCTACAACGGCCTGGAGCGCCTGTTCCTCTGCGAGTTCTGCCTCAAGTACTTTGGCAAGCGCACCACGCTGCTGCGGCACGCCGCCAAGTGCGCGCTGCGGCACCCGCCCGGCGACGAGATCTACCGCTCGCCGCCAGCGGGGCCTGCAGCGGCGGCGCCCGCCATCGCGATGTTTGAGGTGGACGGCAACCGTAGCAAGGCGCGCCCCGGCGGCTTTTCCTTCATGAGGCTGGCCAGGGCCGCTGCGACCGCCACAGGCGATGGGCTGGGCAAAAGGAGGGCACAAGGGCAGTGTGTGGTGAGCCAACATTCAGCACAAACATTCGGTACGATACAATATTGGCAGTTTGAAGGTTATCAGAAACTGCAGTGTCTGCACCTTCTGTAGTGCCCTGGCATCGCGCGAGCCGAGGCACTGTGCAAGCTTCCCACACCAGGACCAGGGCAGCCTGCTTCACGCAAGGGGAGCCGCGAGCGAGCTTGCGCGCGCGCGCAGATCTACTGCCAGTGCCTGTGCCTGATGGCCAAGCTGTTCCTGGACCACAAGACGCTGTACTACGACGTCGTCGACTTCCTCTTCTACGTGCTGTGCGAGGTCGGCGAGGACGGGTGCGCGCGCGCCGCACAGCTCCTGGCTTGGTTGTGCAAGCAATTCAAGCTGCCGTGGAGGTCGCGCCAAAGCGCTGTGCTTGCCGCTGCTGGCGTGCGGGCGTGGCGAGCCTGTTCAGGTGCAGGGCACATGGAGCGCGCACGCGCGCGCCGAGAGCAGAGATGAAGAGCGCGCGCACGCCCCGTAGAGCGGGCCACAGCGCAGCGCGCCGTGCAGCGAGGGCGGCGGGCCGAGGCGCGCGCGCTGCCCGCCGGGCGCGCCTCCTGAGCCGGCGCGTGCGCGCCGGGCACAGATACCACGTGGTGGGCTACTTCAGCAAGGAGAAGGCCAGCCAGGGCGGCAACAACCTGGCGTGCATTCTGACGCTGCCGCCGTACCAGCGCAAGGGCTACGGCCGCTTCCTGATTGCGTTCTCGTACGAGCTGACCAAGAAGGAGGGCGGCGTCGGCACGCCCGAGCGCCCGCTCTCCGACCTGGGCAACGTGCGGCCCCGGCCCCTGCTCACATGCGCCGCCTCAAGCTGCAGCTGGTGCATTAGAGTGGTTTTGCTATGTCTGTCACCACGGCTGTGTTTCCACAAGGTCCAGGGCGTTGCGCTGCAGCGGGTCTTGCTTGACCGTCAACACGGGCTGTGGGAAGAGCCTAGCTAAGGCACCGTGTTCTTGCTCGATGCCGTGATGGCAGTGTTGCCTGGTGCCGTGTGTACGCCTTTGTATGCGTGCGCGGGCAGCAGGCGGCGCTGTTGGGGACATCGGCGCCTGGACAATGGGGGGGCGCGCGAGCGCGCGGCCGCGATCGGGCCCCCACGCGCGCCCCGGGGCGCGTGCAGGTGTCGTACAAGTCGTACTGGATCCGCGCGATCCTGCAGGTGCTGCACGCGGGCCGCGGCACCATGATGAGCATCCAGGACGTGAGCAACGTCACTGGCATCCACCCAAACGACGTGCGCGAAGCCATGGGCACCATCCAGCTCACGCAGTGCGCCCCGCGCGCGCGTCGGCACCCCCGGCCGGCGCCGCCCGCCCGCGTGCATGGCCGGCCTGACGGGGACGGCGCTCTGCGTGCGCGCGCGCCGCCGCCCTGCTCATGTGGGCTCGGCGTCTGGCCGCTGACGGCAGTGGTCTTGGTGGTTTTGCAGCCTGTCACAGTCAAGCTGCAGCGCCAGGCCAAGCCCAATGGGCGTCCGAGCGGGGCCGCGCATGCGCGAGTGTGAGCCGAAGCGCTGGACGCCGGCCCGCGCGGCGCAGGTACGTGAAGGGCGACACGGTGCTCAACGTGACGCCGCGCGTGGTGGAGGAGCACCTGCAGAAGATGGACAACCGGCTGACCATCGTCATCGACCCCGCGCGCCTGCACTGGACGCCCTACGTCACCTCCCCGACCGGCCGCCGCTGACGCGCGCGACAGCCCGCGGCGGCGCCGGGGCGCGCACGCGCGCGCTGCGTTGTCTGGCCCTCGTCTGCCTCCGGGTCCTGCGTCGGGCAGTGCGGGCGGAGCCTGTCTTGCGCCCGCCAGCCTATCCGGCCGCACTGAAACGCACTGTCGTTGTGAACTGGAGGGGACTGAGCAGGCCTCGCAGAGGGCGCAGGATCACGGCACTGGGGCTATCATGCAGAGAGCTTATGTCAGTGACGTCCGAGGCGTAAGTGGCCGCATGACGTGCTTTGGTCAGTCATGCGCTGCACTGGCGTGCAGGGTGCTGAGCGGCACTGAGGCGCGAGTGCCTGTGGGGTCTGCGTGCGTCTGCGCGCAAGGAGCAACATCTGTCCAGTGATGGGCTATGGCTTTTGCGTAGCTAACAGCTCGTGGGGGGGCTGGGGCGGGTGCTCACGAGTGCATGGCGCACTGACTGGAAACCTTGTGACCTTTTTACTTTGACATGTAAATTGTTGGATGACGCAGGGTGGTCTCATCTGGCGGTATTGAAGTGCAAGCGGGGCCACAATGATGATGCTCTGCATGGCTTTGAGCGGGTCAGGGTTTGCCCTGGGTGGTGTGTACAGTAGGACTTCCAACGCGGTACAGTAGGACTTCCAACATGCATGAGGCTGTTGCGGCTACAAACGCATGAAAGGACGGGCAGTTCAGTTATCAGTTATCTTTACCTAGCGAGTGCGCGGCAACATCATATCAACGACTGAAAGAATGGCCTCTCCACAACCTGATCGCGCGTCTGACTAGCTCTCATCCTGGTCTCTCACCGCCACCACTTCAATACAGCTGCTCACAGTCCAGCCCGGCTGCTCTCCATGCAAGTGTCAGCCCCACTCATCCAAAAAAGAACCTGTCACAGCTTGCGCTGCCTCTCAGAATATCAATTACTTGCCCAGGCCCGGCAGCTCCTTCGTCACCCGGTTCTGCGAGCGTGTCACCAGGTCAGCAGCTCTGTCCACACAGGTTCAGCCAGTGGCAGCTCTGTAGTCCATGCATAGACGTGACTACAGACAGGGCTCAAAGTGTCCGTGGCAGTTGATATAAACCCGGGGGGGGGGGGGGGGGGGGGGGGGGGGCGCTGGAGCAC
>JAABUV010006507.1_pt1 | contig 12697 bp, 10 predicted proteins | sample 5559971 | NCBI WGS metagenome assembly JAABUV01 (sample SAMN10711881, study PRJNA513362) | rock metagenome | isolation source: Antarctica rocks | place: Antarctica: Victoria Land, Knobhead nord | collected 2015-12-19
CTACGACGAGATCGTCGAGACCTGTTGCACGGCGTGGAACGCGTTCATCGGTGACATCGCACGGGTCAGGTCAATCACGGAACGCACCTGGGCAACGGTCAGGGATTAGGGCGGTTGGTATAAGAAGGCTAATGCGGGACTGCCTACATCGGCGCAGCCGAGATCGTCAGCTGTCCTTGGAGCGAAATAGCCGGCGATTCTCTCACGTGCGCTGTCGCAATCGTCGGCGACGACGCGATGCACCACATATCCAACACCAAGAGGGTGCCAAATCCAGACTGGCTTTATCTCTGCTTCCTCCACGTTCTAACAGTCTTAAGCTGCCACATAGAGATGCGTTCCATTGACTTGACTTAAGTATTGGTTTCCAAAGGTTTGCCTTTGGCGGGTCTGGGCAGAGCCCAGCCTTGCTTCCTTCCTACAGGTATCGCGCCGCCAGATGCCCCTCGAAATCCGCCGGGTCGAGCGCCCGCCCGGTCGCCGCCTGTAGCAGTGCGTTGAATCCAAGCCGCGCGCCTTGCCCGTGGATGTGGCTGCGCAGCCATCCCAGCAGCGGCGCGAGGTCGCCCCGCCCGAGCGCGTCGTCGAGCCCGGGGACGTCGCGCCGTGCCGCCGCCATGAGCTGCGCGGCGGCCATGGCGCCCAGGGTGTAGCTGGGGAAGTAGCCGAACAGGCCGTCGTACCAGTGGATGTCCTGCAGGCACCCGCGCCGGTCGTCGGGCGGGCGGATGCCGAGCAGCGCGTGCAGGCCGTCGGACCAGGCGCCGGGGAGGTCGGACACGGCGAGGTCGCCCGCGACCATCGCCTGCTCCAGCCGGAAGCGCAGGATGACGTGCGCGGGATAGGTCATCTCGTCCGCCTCGACGCGGATCAGGCTGCGCTCCACCGCCGCCACGACCGCGCCAGCGCCGGCCCGCTCCACGCCGCGCCCCTGCCCGCCCCGCCGCCCGGCAGCGCCGCGTTCAGCTCGCCCGCGAGCCAGCCGAGATAAGGGTCCGACAGGCACGCCTGCATCTCCAGGATCAGCGACTGGCTCTCGTGCGCCGCCATGCCGGCCGAATTGCCCACCGGCTGGCGCGCCCAGGCGGCGGGCAGCCCGCGCTCGTACAGGGCGTGCCCGGTCTCGTGCATCACCCCCATCAGCGCCTGCACCGGGTTCTGCGTGTCGTAGCGCGTGGTGATGCGCACGTCGGTGGGCGTGCCGCCGCAGAACGGGTGGGCGGAGCGGTCGAGCCGGGTGTGCTCGGCCTCCAGCCCGGCGGCGCGCGACAGGCGGCGGCACAGCGCCTCCTGCGCGTCCTCGGCGAACGGCCCGTGCGGCAGGGCGGGCGTGCCGTCGCGGTCGGCGCGGTCCTGGCGCTCCAGGGCGCGCGGGAGGGCGTCGGCGAGGAAGCGTTCGTAGCGGGCGAACACCGGCGCGACGTCGGCGCTGGCGATGCCGGGCTGGTAGCCGTCCATCATCGCGTCGTACGGCGACAGCCCCAGCGCCGGGGCGAGCGCGTCCGCGGTCTCGCGGGTGAGGCGCACCACCTCGGCGAGCGCGGAGGCCGTGGCCGCGAAGTCCGACGCAGGCCGCGCGGTGCGCCAGATCGTCTCGCAGGCGGAGCAGGACCGGCTGTGCGCCTCGACCAGCTCGAGCGGCAGCGCGGTGGCGCGGGTGTGGGCGCGGCGCATCAGCGCGAGGTTGACGCCGCGCCAGCCGGCGTCCGGCCCGCCTGCGTCGCATCCGCCCGGATCGGGCGCCCCCGCCTCGCGCGGGTCCGCCGCGCGCCCGTCCGGGGCGGCGGCGCGGGCTTCGGCCTCGTCCAGCTCGGCGGCGATCCCGGGGGCCACCAGCATCTCGTGGCCCAGCCCGGCGAGGACCGCGAGCTGGTCGCCGCGCGCCGCGGCGCCGCCGGGCGGCATCATCGCCGACGCGTCCCAGCCGAGCACGGAGGACGCCTCGCCGAGCGTGGCGATGCGGGCGAAGCGGGCGGCGAGGCGGTCGTAGGCGGACATGGCGGGGCAACTCCTGGGACGCGGGGCCGGACGGGCAGCGGGCGGCCGCACGCCCGGCATGGGAGGATCACGACCTGGTGACGGGGCGTGGACGGTCCGGCTGCGGACACGGTGCCGCGTGCAGGGTGTGGCCGCAACGCCTCCGCGTCCAGGCCTGGCGGGTGCCGCCCCGGGGTCCGTCGCCGCCCCGGGACGCAGGTGCGGCTCGCCGTGCGCCCGGCGGCGAGGACCGCGGCGTCGCGTGCCGGTCACGGGCGACACGGTCTGGTAAGACTTCGCCGCTAGGATGCCGTCCGGGTCCCAGTGGACACGCCGGCCATCAACCCGCTCGAAGGACGCACCCGTGCTGTTTGCCGAGCCCTCGCCACCCCGCCGCCAGGCGGGCCGCGCCGCCCGTGCCCCGCAGCCCGCGGCGGCCCTGCTGAGCGCACGGATGCCGCGCGCCCGCATGCCGCGCCCACCCTGCGGCCTGCACCCCGCATGACCTCCGGCCCGGACCAGGGTCCCACCATGACGGAGCAGCGCAGGCACCGGCTGCTGCTGGCCCGCGGCTGCGTGCTCAACCACTACCAGCCGATCGTCAGCCTGTGCTCGGGCAAGGTGATCGGGGTGGAGGCGCTGGGCCGGCTGGAGCACGACGGCCGGGTGCTGGCGCCCGCCACGTTCCTGGCCAGCCTCACCGTGCACGACCTCGACGACCTGCTGTTCCGCTCGCTGCGCCTCGGCCTCGCGGCGCTCGCCACATGCGACGCCACGCACCCGGAGCTGCGGCTGTCGATGAACGTGACCCCGGGGGTGCTGACCCGCGACCGGTTCTCGCAGCGGCTGATGGGCGTGCTGCGGGAGGGCGGCGTCGACCCGCGGCGGATCACGCTGGAGATCCTGGAGGGCGACCAGTTCCTCGACATCGCCCACGCGGCGGCCGAGATCCGCCTGCTGCGCGGCCACGGGGTGCGGATCGCGCTCGACGACGTCGGTTCGGCGTACTCGTCGCTGATGCGGCTGCGCGAGCTGCCGGTGGACGCGATCAAGCTCGACCAGGCGTTCGTGCGCGGCCTGCTGCAGAAGCCAGACGACCTGCAGTTCGTGGCCAGCATGATCTCGCTGGCCCGCGGCCTGCGCAAGACGCTGGTGGTGGAGGGCGCCGAGACCTGGGAGATCGTCAACGCCCTGCAGGTGCTGGGCGTCGACGCCGCGCAGGGCTACGCGATCGCCCGGCCGATGCCGGCCGAGGCGCTGCGGGACTGGCTCGCCGGCCACGCAGGTGTCCGCAACACGCAGTCGCCCACGTCGCTGCTGGGGGTGTACGCGGCGCACCTGATGATGGCGGAGGCGTGCCGGGCGCTGGCGAACCAGGCGACGAGCCTCACCTGGCCGGCCTCGATCCACGATCCGCACGCCTGCTCGATCGGCCGCTACCTCGACCTGACCGGCAGCCACGACACGCCGTACGGCGTGGCCCACAAGCGGTTCCACGCCACGATCACCACCTGCGAGACCGACCCCGCCACGTGGGACCAGGCGGCGGAGGCGTTCCGCGACACCCTGGAGGCCGCGATCATCCGGCAGGCGGAGGTGCCGGCGGCGAAGCACCCGGCGACGGCGCCATGCCCGGAGCACGCGTGCAGCGCGGACTGTCCGCTGTAGGAGGCGGGACCGGGCCCTTCCCGAACCCTTGTTTAGTGATGGACTCCAGAGGCCTGCCTCTGGCGGAGTGTGAGGTTCCTGCCTCAGGCAACGGGCCTCAACCTTGCCTGCCTGCCTCGGCCTGGCGGTCGAGATCGGGCAGCAGCACGGCGAGCAGGCCGATCGCCGGCAGCCAGGCGCACGCCGCGTAGACGAAGCCGATGCTGGTGGCGTCGGCCAGCAGCCCCAGCACCGCGGCGCCGATGCCGCCCAGCCCGAAGGCGAGGCCGAAGAACAGCCCGCCGACCAGGCCGACCTTCCCGGGCAGCAGGTCCTGCGCATACAGCAGGATCGCGGAGAACGCCGAGGCCAGGATCAGCCCGATCGCCACGCTCAACGCCGAGGTCCAGGCCAGCGAGGCGTGCGGCAGCATCAGGGTGAACGGCAGCACGCCGAGGATCGAGCCCCAGATCACCCGGCGTCGCCCGATGCGGTCGCCGATCGGCCCGCCCGCCAGCGTGCCGGCGGCGACGGCGGCGAGGAACACGAACAGGTGCACCTGGGCGGCCTGCACCGAGAGGTGGAAGCGGGCGATCAGGTAGAACGTGTAGTAGCTGGTCAGGCTGGCGAGGTAGAAATACTTGGAGAACACCAGCATCACCAGCACGCCCACGGCGAGCGCCACGCGGCGCGGGCCCAGCGTGGCGCGTGGCGCCGCGGCGCGCGCCGTCCCGCGCGGGGCCTGGCGGCCGTACCAGGCCCCGCAGGCGCCGAGCAGCGCCATCGCCAGCAGCGGCCCCGCCACGAACCACGAGATGGAGCCCTGGCCGCGCGGGATCACCACGAAGGCGGCGGCGAGCGGCCCGATCGCCTGCCCGGCGTTGCCGCCGACCTGGAAGATCGACTGCGCCAGGCCGTGCCGCCCGCCCGAGGCGAGCCGGGCCATGCGCGAGGCCTCGGGGTGGAACACCGAGGAGCCGACGCCGACCAGGGCGGCGGCGGCCAGCAGCCCCCCGAAGCTGCCGGCCCGGGCGAGCAGCAGCAGGCCGAGCAGGGTGAAGCCCATGCCGACCGGCAGGGAATACGGCATCGGCCAGCGGTCGGTATACAGGCCGATCAGCGGCTGCAGCAGCGAGGCGGTCATCTGGAAGGCCAGGGTGAGCACGCCGATCTGGGCGAAGCTCAGCCCGTAGCGGCCCTTGAGCATCGGGTAGATCGCGGGCAGCACCGCCTGGATCATGTCGTTGAGCAGGTGCGACGCCGCGAGCGCCAGGATCACCGGGAACACCGTGCGCCCGGCGGTGGCGGCGCGCGGCGCGTATGGCTCGGGCGGGGCGAGCGCCTCGGCGGTGGCGGGCCGGGGCAGGACCTGGCTCATGGATCACACTCCGTCGTGGCTGGGCGGCGGGCGTGACGCCCGGCGATGCTGCGCCGCATCATCCTGGGACGACGCCCGGGGCGGGACCAGCCCCGCATACGGCAGCGCTGCGTTGCGCCAGGCCCGCCCGTGTCGCCGCAGGGTGGCGGCGGCAGGGCTGGAAGCAGGCAAGGTTGAGGCTCCGCCTCAAACTCCGCCAAGGGCAAGCCTTTGGAATCCATTTGTTTAAGGGGGGTTCCAAAGGCCCCGTGCTTGAAGGGGGGCCTTTGGCGGGTCCGGGCAGAGCCCGGCCTTGTTGGCTGCCGGGCCGGCCTAGGGCGCCGCCGGCATCAGCGTGGCATGGGGCAGCAGGGACGTCCGCTCCGCGGCATCCAGCACCATGCTGCACACCGCGAGGCCGCTGGCCGTCGAGCAGTGCGGCCCCGCGTCGGGCTGCGGCTCCGCCGCGTCGCCGAGCCGGCGCAGCGAAAGCTCGCCCGGCTGGAGCCCGCCCCCGGCAGGCGAGCAATCGTGCCGGGGCCGTGCGCTGTACAGGCTGTTCGTCGCGACGTTCAGGCGGCCGGCGATCAGCTGGATCTGCATCATCGCCTTGGTCAGGGGGACGGACGCCTGCGGCGCGCAGCCGAACGCCGGCGTCACCCGGACGAGGGTGTGGCGCGCGACCGCGGCTTCCCAGGCTCGCGCGTCCACCGGCAGCGCCAGGGTCGAGTGCAGGCTGCGCTCGACCTCGGCCCACAGCGGCGCCGTGTCGGCGCACTGCAGGCATGCCGCCGCGAGCAGGATCGCCGCGCCACGCCGCCCCGGCCGCGACACCGAGCAGCCGGCGATGCCGAGCGCCAGGGCCAGGTACAGGACCGGCCAGACGAAGCGTCCGCTGGCCCGGAACACGCCGGCCAGCGCCAGCACGGCCGGGGGCAGGGGAACGTGCAGGACATGGAGGCCGCCGAGGAAGACGTCGTTCGACACCGCGAACAGGGTGCAGGCCAGCAGGCACGCCGACAGGCAGGCGTGGCGCCCCTTGCCCTCCCGCGCCCGGCTCGCCAGCCACCGCCGCGCGGACCAGAGCAGCAGCATCGCCCCGGCGCCCAGGTAGCAGGTGCCCTCGTACTGGTAGCCGGTGGCGTCAGGGGGCGCGAGACCGATCAGGGTCCCGAGGAGGCCCCGGTCGGGGAAGAGCGGCGACACGAGGTTGGCCGAGGCGATGCCGAACCCCGGGGCGCTCAGCGCGCCGTCCCCCGAGAGGTAGCCCGACAGCGTCAGCTGGCCGCCCAGCAGCACGCCGAGCGCCGCCACCAGGGCGAGCGCCCGCGCCGGCGCGAGCCTGCGGTCCAGCACGGCCTGCGCGACGGCGGCGGCCACGACGGCCGAGACCATGGCGAACAGGTAGGCGTGGGTCCACAGCGCCAGCACGCAGAGCGGCGCCGCCCAGAGCAGGCGCGGCAGCGCGGGGGTCGCGCGTGCCGCGCCGAGGTAGCACGCCAGCGAGAGCGTCACCTCGAACTGGGCCATCAGCGTGGTGTGCCCCCAGCGTGCCAGCAGCGCCGGCGCGCACAGCCCGAACGCCGTCGCGGCGACCGCCGAGGCCACGCTCCTGCCGCCGAGCAGGGCGACGAGCAGGGTCATCGAGACGGCGCTGGCCACGAGGCACAGCGCCGTCCAGAGGCCGAACGGGTTGAACGCGCGCCCGCTCAGCCGGAACAGCAGCCGTCCGGCCAGCGCCACCACCGGGGTGCTGTCCGTGTAGAGGATGTTGCTTCCGGCCGGCGCGCCCAGCCGGCCGACCTGGAACAGCGGCAGCCGCCACTCGTCGCGGACGAAGTAGTCGTAGCCGCTGAGCGCCGTCGCCATGTCGGCCCAGGTGCCGTCGATCACCCCGTGCGGGTCGCGCCAGAACGGCGAGGACCCGTCGAGGAAGTCCCGGTCGAACAGGAGCAGGCAGCAGGCCAGGGCGATCGCGGCGCTCAGGAGCAGCAGCGTCGGCACGCCGCGCGCGGCGGCGAGCTTGTCGCCCGCCTGCCCGGCAAGGCCGCACGCGGGGGTCGCCGGACCGGTGCGCGCGGGTGCGAGACCCTGGCTCAAGCCGCCTTTCTCGCGATCACCATCGCCGTCAGGCCGAACAGCTTGTTGTGGCGGAACATCCACAGCTCCGCCCGGCAGGCCGCCCACAGGGCACCGTTGGACAGCCGGCTCCACAGGCGCATCTGGCTGCGCACGCTGTCCTGCCCGGTGACGGCGGCCCGCAGCCGTCCGAGCAGGCGCGACGCCGCCGCGAGCGGGAACAGCGCGCCATACAGGTAGCAGGTGTCCTCGACGACCAGGCCGGAGGACTCCACCACGCCGCGGATCTGGCCGAGCGTGTAGCGGCGGTGGTGGCCGAGGAACACGTCGTGGCCGCTCCACAGCCAGGAGAACGCCGGCACGGTGACGATGAACCGCGTGCCGCACTCGACCTGGCGGACGTAGGACCGCAGCAGCACCGCGTCCTCCGCCACGTGCTCCAGCACGTCCATCAGGAGCACGAGGTCGGCGCTCGCCCGGGCCACGCTGCGCCGGAACAGCAGCGGCTTGCCCTCGATCGTCTCGTCGCGGTCCGCGGCGTAGCCGGGGTCCACGCAGGTCGCGCTGGTCACGTGGTCGCGCCGCAGGAGCTGGCGGGAGAAGAAGCCGGTGCCCGCGCCGACGTCCAGCACGCAGGCGGGGCGCATCCTCCCCAGCAGCGTGACCACGGCCGCCGACTTGGCGCGGTAGTACCAGTGCTCGGCCACGCCGGCGCCGAGGAGGCCGTCTTCCCTGAGGTCCATGCCCCGCTCCGTCCCGGCCCCCGCCTTGCGGGCGACAGGAACAGCCTTACGGCAGGGGAGCTTAGGAACGGTTAAGACCGCCGCAGCAGGGGGTCGTGCAGGGGTAGGGATCGCGGGCGGGGAAGCAAGGTTGAGGCTCTGCCTCAAACTCCGCCAAAGGCAAGCCTTTGGAATCCTTTTGCTTAGAAGATGGGTTTCAAGAGGCCCATGCTTGAGGGAGGAGGCCCTTGGCGGGTCCGGGCGAAGCCCAGCCTGCTTGATGCCGGGCTCAGAACGCCGCGGCGCCGGCCTCGGCCACGGCCTGGTCCTGCACGCCGGTGCCGCCGCTCACGCCGACGGCGCCGACCACGACGCCGTCGCGCAGCAGCGGGATGCCGCCGGCGAAGATCATCACCCGGTCGTGGTTGCTGTTCTGGATGCCGTAGAACTGCTGGCCGGGCTGGCTGTTCTCGGCCAGGTCCCTGGTCGCGACGTCGAAGGCGCGCGCGGTGAACGCCTTGTTGATCGAGATGTCGATGCTGCCGATCCAGGCGCGGTCCATGCGCACGTGGCTCACCAGGTTGGCGCCGGAGTCGACCACGGCGATCACCATGGGCTGGCCGATCGAGCCGGCGTGGGCTTCCGCGGCGGCGGTGATGCGGCGGGCTTCGCTCAGCGTGACCATGGGGCACTCCTGTGATGGGACGCCGGGCCGGCGCGGCCGGACGATGCCGGAGACCGCGGCGGGGATCAACGCGACGGGGCGCAAGGGGCCTGCCCGGACCCGCCATGCCTGAGGCTTTGGCAACCCGTCCCCCAGACAAATGGATTCCAAAGGCTTGCCTTTGGCGGAGTTTGAGGCGGAGCCTCAACCTTGCCTGCCTCCTTGGACCGCTCTGTGCCGTCTGGCGGCGAACCGCGCCGCGGGGCACAGTGTCGGCCTGTGGAGAACACGATGCGACAGCTCCTGGTCCTGACCCTCGCGCTGCTGGCCGGCTGCGCCCAGACCGGGTCGTCGCTGCGGCTGGCGGGCGACCCCCGCGCCGGCCCGAGCCGCTCGCTGCTCGACGCGTACTTCATCGCGCACGGCATGGCGTTCGGCGCGACCTCGGCGCGGGCGAGCCCCGAGGTGCAGGCCGAGCTGGACCGGCTCGACGCGCGCGCCGCGGCGGCGATCGTGTCGCTGCGGCCGGGCGCGTCCGGGCTGCGCGCGCAGCACGCGGCGGAGGCGGCGGTGGCGGCGCTGACCAACTACGCGGCGGCGCGCGCGGACGGCTCGCCGCCGGCGCAGCCCTGACGGCCACGCTGACCCAGGCAAGCACGGGAGCGCCGGCGGGCACGGGTGCGCAGTCAAGCACGGGCGCGCAGTCAGGCACGGGTGCGCACGCGAGCGTGGGTGCGCAGGCGGCCCTGCGCCCGACGCAGGCGGACGGGGCGGCGCTGCTCCGCGTCGAGGGGCTGCGCACGGTGTTCGGCGCGGTGGCGGCGGTGGACGGGGTCACGCTGTCGCTGGCGCGCGGGCGCACGCTGGCGGTGGTGGGCGAGAGCGGCTGCGGCAAGTCGGCGCTGTCGCTGTCGCTGCTGCGCCTGCTGCCGCCGGCCGGGCGGGTGGCCGCGGGGCGGGTGCTGCTGGACGGCGAGGACCTGCTCGCCCTGCCGCCCGAGGCGATGCGCGCGGTGCGCGGCCGGCGCGCCGCGATGGTGTTCCAGGAGCCGATGACCAGCCTAAACCCGATGCTGCGCGTCGGCGCGCAGGTGGCCGAGGCGCTGCTGGCCCACCCCGCCGCGCCGCCGTCGCCCGGGGCGCGGGACGGGACGCCACAGGATGGGGCGCCCCAGGCCGGGGCGCCCCAGGCCAGGGCGCCGCAGGGCGGGCCGTTGCAGGGCGGGCCGTTGCAGGCCGGGCCGCCGCGCGGCCAGGCCCTCCGAGATCGCGTGGTGGCGGCGCTCGACGACGTGCGCATCGCCGACCCCGCGCGCTGCGCCGGCGCCTACCCGCACCAGCTCTCGGGCGGGATGCGGCAGCGGGTGATGCTGGCGATCGCGCTGGCGGGCGACCCCGCGCTGCTGATCGCCGACGAGCCGACCACCGCGCTCGACGTCACCGTGCAGGCGGCGATCCTGGCGCTGCTGCGCGCCCGGCAGCGCCGCACCGGCATGGCGATCCTGCTGGTCACCCACGACCTCGGCGTGGTGGCGCAGATGGCCGACGAGGTGGCGGTGATGTACGCCGGCCGGGTGGTGGAGCACGGCCCGGTGGACGCGATCTTCGCCGACCCGCAGCACCCCTACACGCTGGGGCTGCTGGCGTGCCAGCCGGCGCTGGCGCGTCGCGGCGCCGGCGGGCAGGCGGCGCGGCTGCCGGCGATCGGCGGCGTGGTGCCGGCGCCGGGCGCGATGCCGCCTGGCTGCCGCTTCCACCCGCGCTGCGCGTTCGCCGCCGCGGCGTGCGCGGCCGAGGACCCGGCGCTGCGCCCGCTCGGACCTGGGCACGAGGCCGCCTGCCTCCGCGCGCCGGTGGAATGCGCGGCGTGACCAGGGAAGCAAGCAAGGTTGAGGCTCTGCCTCAAGCTCCGCCAGGGGCAGCGCCCCTGGACCTGCCTTACTTAAGCAAATCGGTTTCCAAAGGCCTCGGCCTTTGGCGGGTCCGGGCAGAGCCCGGCCTTGCTTTCTGCCTGTCCTTCCCGCCATGACCCCGCCCCCGCTGCTGGAGCTGCGCGCCCTGGTGCGCCACTATCCCGGCCGCCGCGCGCACCCTTTCGCCCGCCCCGGCCCGGTGCAGCGCGCGGTGGACGGCGTCTCGCTCGGCATCGCGCGCGGCGAGACCCTGGCGCTGGTGGGCGAGAGCGGCAGCGGCAAGTCCACCCTGGCGCGCCTGGTGCTGCGCCTCGACGCGCCCGATGCCGGCACGATCCGCTTCGACGGCGCCGACGTCACCGCGCTGCGCGGCCGGGCGCTGCGCCGGCTGCGGCAGCGGCTGCAGCTGGTGTTCCAGGACCCCACCGCCTCGCTCAACCCGCGCCGCCGCGTCGGCGACACGGTGGCCGAGCCGCTGCGCGTCCACGGGGTCGGCGGGCGCGGGGCCGCGGGGCGCCGCGCCCGCGCCGCGCGGGTGGCCGAGCTGCTTGCGCTGGTGGGGCTCGGCGCGCACCACGCCGCGCGGTTCCCGCACGCGCTGTCGGGCGGGCAGCGCCAGCGGGTCGGCATCGCCCGCGCCCTCGCCCCCGGCCCGGCGCTGGTGGTGTGCGACGAGCCGGTGGCGGCGCTCGACGTCTCGGTGCAGGCGCAGGTGGTCAACCTGCTGCGCGACCTGCAGGACCGGCTCGGGCTGTCCTACCTGTTCATCGCCCACGACCTCGCGGTGGTGCGCCACATGGCCGACCGGGTGTGCGTGATGCAGGCCGGGCGCCTGGTCGAGGTCGCCGGCCGCGACGCGCTGTTCGAGCGCCCCCGCCACCCCTACACCCGCGCCCTGCTCGCCGCCGCGCCGCTGCCGGACCCCGCCCGCCGCGCCGCCGTCGATGCCGACGCCGAGCCGGCGCTGGAGGCCGCGCCCGCGCAGGGCTGCCGCTACCGGCTGCGCTGCCCGTTCGCGCTTCCGCGCTGCGCGGACGAGGACCCGGCGCTGCGCGCTCTGGCGCCGGGCCACGAAGTGGCGTGCCACCGCGCGGAGGAGCTGCCGCCCTGGGCCGCGCCGGAGATCGCGCCGATGTCGGAGACGGCGCTGCTGCGGCTGGCGCTGGTGGCGGCGCGCACGGGCTGAACAGCGTGCCTGTCGGCAGGCAGGGCTGGGCACCGCCCGGACCCGCCAACGGTCCCCTCCTTTAAGCACGAGGCCTTGCAAACCGATTTCCTCGAGCAATGGCCTCCAAAGGCCTGCCTCTGGCGGAGTCCAGAGGCAGAGCCTCCGGCCTTGCTTGCGTCGCCGGTCGCCCAAGGGCCGCTGGCATGGGCGTCACGCGGAGGCGACGCGCCTCCGACAGGCCGGGAGCAGCCCGCGGCACGTCCTGGCCGGGGCATCGGGGCCGGCTATTGCCGCCTGCGTCCTTCCGCGCAGCCGTCCAGGCCGTGCGTCGCGCGCCAGAAGCCCCTCAGGCCCGGGGAGGAGGCCGAGCCCGGGGCGTGCCGGACGCAGTGGCCCGCGTCGCGCCACCAGTCCATCCGCCGGTCCAGGCGATCCTGGGGGTCGAGGCCCGCCGCGTCCCCGTGCTGCATCCAGTAGCGGCACTCCCGGCAGCCGACGACCCGCGGGCCATCGGCCGCATGCGGGGCGGCCTCGCCACACCAGTCCTGCCTGCCGGTGACGGGCCAGTGCGCGATCTGGTCCACGCGCTCTGTCGGCCTCGGCGCGTTGTGCAGGCAGGTCCCGTCCTGGCGGCTCGTCTCCTTCCAGAACGCACATGCGCCGCAGCCGATCCGGACGTCCTGCACTGCAACCCTCGATTCCGACCGAACTCGACAGGCGGACGCCCTGGCAGGCACGGCCTGCCCTGGGCGACGCACGTCACGCGGGAACCGTACAGGCCCGTGCGGGTGGTGTCACGTCGGCTCCGGCACGGCCGCCGGGGTCCTGGTCGTCTTGGGGAGCGGCGACGCCCGCCGGGATCACGGGACGGCCTCCGACGCCGCGGTGTCCCGGGACCGGGGCGCCGGCCGGCAGGAACGCGGCATCGGGGCGGCTCGGCCAGGGGAAGGAGCAAGGACCCCTTCCCCCCCCTTGGCGGATCGCCGCGCTGCGCGGCGCCTCGTCGCGGCAGCGTGGTCCTAGAACGCGAACCGCGCGCCGACCGTGGGGTCGATCGTGGTGTTGTAGAGGAACCCGCTGGCGAGGCCGTTGGACACCGTGGACAGCATGGCGCCCGCGTACACGTCGAAGCGCGGCGACAGGCGGTAGTCGAGCAGCAGGGAGTAGGCG
>JAABUV010006509.1_pt1 | contig 12694 bp, 19 predicted proteins | sample 5559971 | NCBI WGS metagenome assembly JAABUV01 (sample SAMN10711881, study PRJNA513362) | rock metagenome | isolation source: Antarctica rocks | place: Antarctica: Victoria Land, Knobhead nord | collected 2015-12-19
TCGATACCGACACGCTCGCCACCATCAACAGCGATCGATCGGTCAACAGGAAGCGGCGTCCGCGGCGACGGTTGTGGACGCCGCTTCACCCTGCCACTTGACAAACCCATCCTCCATATCAGTGGTCAGGTTCGTAAGTTTGTCGGTGGTCACGCGGCGGCTGGGTGGTCGGTGTGGCGGTCCAGACGTTGCAGGAAGTCGCGGAGGTCGGTGGTGGTGAACTTCCATTTGAACGCTGTGGCGTTCTGGTTGTAGTGGGTTTCGAAGTCGGCCAGACGTTTGACGATCGAGTCGGTGTCGGTGAAGTCGTTGGGCGAGAGCACTTTCCGTTGGATGATGGAGAAGAAGATCTCCACCTGGTTGAGCCAGGAGGCGTGGACAGGGGTGTGCGCACCATGACCGCGTTGGGGAACTGCGCCTTCAACCGGTCGATGGCCTTTTGCCCGCGGTGGGAGGATCCGTTGTCGACCACCCAGAACACCCGCTTGGCGGACCGGTAGGGCTCCTGGGTCATCACCTGCTCGACGAGGGCTTCGAATCCGGTGATGCCGGTGGTGTCCTGGCAGCGGCCGAAGACCTTCGCCCGATGCACGTCGTAGGCGGCGAGGTAGGCGACCGCGCCGCGCCGGTGGTAGTCGTGGTTCACCCGCATCGTCCGGGCACTGCCCGGTGGCAGGCTCGGGTGGCAGCGGCACCGGGCCTGGATCGAGGTTTTCTCATCCGAGGAGATCACGAACTCGTCGTCGCCTAACGGCTTTCCCTGCCATTGGCGGGCGTAAAGGTCAAGCACCCGTTACGCTTTGCTTTCAAAGTGTGGGTCGGTGATGAAGATCCACGACTGGTACTGCCACGGCTTGAGCGCCTCCTGATCGAGCCATCGCCGCACGGTCGAGGCCGAAATGTTCGAGCAGATCCGGTCGGTGATGACCTGCCTGGCCAATTCTGGAGCCGACCACCGGGACAACGGCAGACCACTGTCCGCGGCGGGTCGGCAGGCGAGCGCCTTGACCTGTGCGACCTGCACCGGGGTGAACGTCGGTGGCCGGCCGGACCGTTTCGCATCGCCCAGACTGGACAGGCCCGGCGCTGCCCGCCATCGGCGTCGCCACTTGGCGGCGGTATCCACACAGATCGACAAGATGTCCGCGATCGCCGTATTGGGTCGCCCCTGCGCGGCCAGCAACACGATCGATATCCGCAAAGCCAGCCGCTGCGTCGTCGTCCCAACCCGCGCCAGCCGAGAAAGCTCGGCGCTCTGGGCAGGGGTCAATTCGATCTGATCGGCACTGACCAGCGACATCAGATCCTCCAAAAGTGAAGTCTCATCTGTCACTTCAGCCTCACCAGTCACAGGACGTGCGGTGGTCAACAACACGCGGATCGGGCAGGATCAACCCTTATGGCCGCACCACCCCAGTCGACGAAAACGTCTCTGCAGCAGCGTCTGTCCGGCCGCGCGCGGGAGCGGTGGCCGCAACTTGCCGGCATCGACGTGAAATTCCGTGGCGGCTTCGCCTACGTCTCCGGCCGCCTGACCAACGACGTGACACTGCCCCTGATGCGACTGCGATACGGCGGCTACGCCGCCTCCTGGGGCTTCGCGATCTACCTGGCCAGCAAGAACGGCTACGAACCATCAGCCCTACCAGGCGGCCAACTCGCCGGCCTCCCCGAAGACGCACTGGACTGCGCCTGCGGCCTCTACCTCGGCGACCCCACCGCCTGGACCTGAACCACCGACGAACTTACGAACCTGACCACTTAGACAGCTCCACTCCACGCCCGGAGGTCTTCCCGTTCAACCACCGTCAGATCGTGTCGTCACACGAATTCAACCAACGTCCCTGGGCAGTACAGCTAGGCGTTGCCGTCACCAGCAGTTCGACCCAGCGAAGGAGCGATCATGAACGACCGACCGGACGATCCGGGCGGATCCGGGCCACCACCCGCCTCGGGTCAGCAGTTCCGGATCAGCCACGGCGACCAGCGCGCCACCGTCGTCGAGGTCGGCGGTGGGCTGCGTCAGTACAGTGTGGGCGGGGTCGAGCTGCTGGACGGGTACCAGCCCCAGGATCGTTGCACCGGGGCGCGGGGCCTGCCGCTGATTCCGTGGCCCAACCGGATCCGTGACGGGGCCTACACCTTTGGCGGCCAGCACCACCAGGTCCCGCTCACCGAGCCGGACAAGCACAACGCCATCCACGGGTTCCTGCGCTGGCGCAACTGGACCTGCCGGCACCACAACCCCGACCGGGTCACCGTCGGCATCGTGCTGAACCCGATGATGGGCTACCCATTCACCCTGGACGTCGAGGTCGACTACCGGCTCAGCGCTGCCGGGCTCGCGGTACGCACCAGCGCCACCAACATCGGCGACCACACCTGCCCGTACGGAGCCGGCCAGCACCCCTGCCTCACCGTCGGCACCGAGAAGATCGATCCGTGCCGGCTGCAGCTGGACGCGGATCGGTACCTGCCCACCGACGACCGGGGCCTACCCACCGGAACCGCGGACGTCCAGGGGTCTGCTTTCGACTTCCGGGCGGAGCGCCCGATCGGCACCCAAAACGTGGACCTCACCTTCACCGGCCTGGCCCGCGACCCGGATGGGTTGGCCTGGGTCCGGCTGACCGGACCGGACGGGCGGCAGGCCGCGATCTGGGTCAACGAGCACTATCCCTTCATCGAGCTCTACACCGCCCACACCCAGCCAGCCCCGCACTTCCGGACCGGCCTGGGAGTGGAGCCGATGACATGCGCTCCCAACGCTTTTCGCACCGGGGATGGTTTGATCAGGCTCGAACCCGGCGAGTCCACCAGTGCGACCTGGGGCATCACCGGGTCTCCTGGGTAGCGATCATCACTTCCGTTGGCCGGATCATCCGGGCCGGTGGGCACGTCGAATCCGTGCCGCCAACAGAGGTCATGACCAGTGGATCGGCCAGCCGGACAGGGCTCGGTCGCGGCATACCGCCGGACGCTTTCGCGGTGGTGATGGGGCCACCGGCATCGTCCCGATCGCCGCCCGTGATCACGGCTACTCGCTGATTGATGTTCCGCTCGCAGTCATCGCCGTCGCCGCGTTCGCGGTGCTGTTCGCCGGCTTCGGGCGGCTGCTCACTCACCCGCGAGCCTCGTTCGCTCTGGCGGGTCGCCTGGACATCGCGCTGTGGCCGCTCACGGTCGCAGCCACCGGAGCTGACTGATCTTCCTCCCGCTGGCCGTCCGCGACGTCAGGTCGCGTTTCCGAGTCGAACTTCGGGAGCAGGCCCATGGTGCCTGGTTGCTGGCCAATGTGGCCACCTCCGGGTTGTCCATCACCGCCGCCGATCTGGCCACCGACACGCGGTGGGCGGGCTGGCTCGCGCTGGCGACCACCGCCTGGATACCGGCCCGTCCTGCTGTACGTCGGTCGGGCGCCACAGTACTACCCACCGATCACATCCCCGGCAGCCACATCGATCTCGGCTCGGTTCCTGTCCGTCGACGAACGGATCGTCATCGCCGACCTGCGACGGGCGGGCCGGTCGCTGCGGTCGATCGCCGCCGAGTTGGGTCGCTCGGCAGGGTCGATCAGCCGGGAGTTGGGCCGCAACAGCATGAACAACGGCTAGTACCGGCCGCACGCCGCGCAGAAGAAGGCCCAGGGCCGCCGGCCGCGGCCCAGGCGGGGGAAGCTGGCGAAGGACGCCGTGTTGCGTGACTACGTGCAAACTTGTCTGGAGAAGCGGTGGAGCCCGGAGCAGATCAGCAACCTGCTACCCAGCCGGTTCCCAGGCGACAGGGAGAGGCACGTCGTGCACGAAACCATCTACCAGGCGCTGTACGTGCAGGGACGCGGTCAACTGCGCCGGGAGCTGATCAAGGCACTGCGGACCGGCCGGGCCAGGCGGAAACCTCACCGGCGGGGCGACTCTCGGCGAGTCGGGGACTTCACCGACCCGATGGTGATGATCAGCGAACGGCCGGCGGAAGCCGAAGACCGGGCCGTCGCCGGCCACTGGGAAGGGGACTGTGCGACACGAAGCCGCACGAGTGGAGTGAACTCACCTTGGGAGGTCTGGTGATGAGGTGAAGTTCCGGGTCTGTGTCCGTATGGCCCGTCCTCGCTTCGACGTGCGTCGCTGGTAACGGCGGGGTGCGAAGCTCGGAGTTCATGCCCGAGGGTTCTCGTTCCATCCGGGAGCTACAGGCTAGGGGAAGACCGGACGGGTGAACGCAAGTGAACCCCCGATGATGCCTCGTGATCCCAAGCCCCGCCGATGCGATGGTGCAGTGGGGTGCAGGGCTGGCCGTTGAGAATCGGCAGGCGCTGACCGGTAGAGGTCACTCCGGTCAGGTGGACACCGCCGCCTCGGGGTCAAGGGGGCACCCACCCCGGTCGTATCTCGCTCGTGTGGAACGTGGAAACCCCGTTGGGGCCCGGGCTGCTGCCCGGTCGGCTGACCGTGGGATGCTCACACCACCCGGTATCGGCGTGAGGTGCACCGCAAACGTGGAGGGGCCACCTATCGGATCGTCCGCTACGCGGACGATTTCGTGATCATGGTGGCCGGAACCCAAGCGCACGCGGAAGCACTCTGGACAGAGACAGCCGAGGTGATAGCCCCGTTGGGGCTGCGACTTTCGGCCGAAAAGACCAGGGTTTGCCATCTGGACGAGGGGTTCGACTTCCTCGGGTTCGCCCATCCAACGGCACCGGAAAGAAGGGCAGCGACAAGCTCACTGTCTACACCTACCCGTCGAAGAAGGCGTTGCTTTCCATCACGGCGAAGGTGCGGGCGTTGACGGACAAAGCGCAGCATCACAGCCTCGCTGACCTACTCGGGCACCTGAACGCGGTGCTCCGAGGGTGGTGCGGGTATTTCCGCCACGGCGTGTCCAAGGCAACGTTCGGGTATCTCGACTCCTATGCCTGGCATCGGGTCACCCAATGGCTGCTCAAACGGCACAAGCATCTGACCTGGGCGGGAACTCTACCGACGGTTCCTGACCGGAAGTCCAGGCCACCGTCCGGAAGCAGATGGGCTCGTCATGTTCGATGCCACCACGGTGCCGGTCACCCGGTATCGGTGGCGGGCGACCCATATCCCCAACCCATGGACCAGCCCGACGAAACCTTTCGTCTCGGCGTAACAGTGGCAGTCCGGGGAGCGCCGGATGCGATGAAAGTCGCACGTCCGGTGCGGAGGGCGGGCCGGGGAAACGGACCCGGAGCAATCTGGGCACCGCGCCCCGGTCCGACCCCTACATCACCGGAGAACACAACGGGTCGGCGATCGGCACCCTGGTGGAACGGACCACCCGGTTCGTGATGCTGTTGCACCTGCCCGAGGTGCACACCGCCGACGCCGTGCGGGATGCGCTGGTCACGGCGGTCGGGCCTTGCCGGCGCAGATCCGCCGCTCGTTGACCTGGGATCAAGGCAAAGAGATGGCGCGGCACCTGCAATTCACCACCGCCACCGACATGCCGGTGTTCTTCTGCGATCCGCATAGCCCGTGGCAGCGCGGATCCAACGAAAACACCAACGGCCTGCTGCGGCAATACTTCCCCAAGAGCACCGACCTGAAAATCCACACCGCAGATCACCTGGCCGCGGTCCCGGTTTGGGTTACTGCGTTGCGGTGGCTGCTTTACGTCGGTGGCCGTGTTCGGGGCGGTAGCTGGTGCTGCCGGTTTCGATGATCTGGCCGTTGAAGGTGAGGCGGTCGACGATAACGGCGCAGAGCCTGGGGTCGGTGAACGTTTTCGTCCAGCTATCTGGAACGCCTCGTTGGAGGCGATCGCCACGGCCGACTGTTCCTCCCTCTCGGTCAAAACCTGGAACGGCAGCTCCGCGCCTTTGCGGTCCAGTTCCAGGAAGCCCAGTTCGTCCAGGCAGAGCAGATCGACCCGGCCGTAGCGGGCGATGGTCTTGGAGAGTTGTTTGTCATCAGCCAGCAATGCCGATAGCCGGTCATGCCCCGCTTGGCATACCCCCTCAGCCTCGATCCACCGCGGCGTCTGTAGTTGATCTTGAAATCTGATGTTGATCTTGATTTTGGCGCTGGTCGGTGTGCGGGCGTGGCGTAGCCGCCGATCTCGGTATCGGTGGTGTCCGGGTGGGGCCGGTCGGTGCCTGGTGGAGGCGATCGGGCGGATAGGGAGTCAGGCAGCTTTGGGTGGTGCGTTGACCGCGTTGAGCATGCTGGTGAAGGAACGTTCCCGCCGGGAGTGGGCGGGTAGGTGCAAGCTGAATTCTCTAGCGGAGAAGGAGATCCGAGCGGGTACGTTGATGATCTGGTAGCGGATCGTGGCGGTGCGGGCCCGACCGAGGGCCCCGCCGGCGAGCACCCCGACGGCTCGGGTGAGGTTGTAGGCCATCACCGCGCAGGCGAGCCATGTTTCGAGAATTGACGGACAAGGCATTGCGGCGCGGTGTGTTTTACAGCGTCCCCGATCTGATCACAAAAATTCAGGAGTACCTGGATGCGCATAACGACCAACCGAAACCGTTCGTGTGGACCGCGAAGGCCGAGGACATCCTGGCCAAGGTGCAGCGCGGTCGCGTCGCCCTCCAAGCAGTTAACCAAAACTGAGACACTGCACTAGCGGCTGTACGGATCCTCCTCAAGCCCCGATCGCGCCGGGTCCGGAGGTCGCGACACAGACCGCGACCCGTCCGGAGAACTTCGCGTAGCCGACGGCCTCGAAGGCGGACATCTCCTCGTGCCGCGACTGAACGAACTTGGGCTTGTCGTCGGCCCGTCTCCATGCGGCGAGCAGACCGTTGATGCCGTCACCCGCATAGCCGAAGACGACCTCGACACCCCAGTGCTTCAGCCGCTCCAGAATGTAGTCGGCGACGTTTTGAGTCATCAGGAACTTCCGTGGTTGGGTGCTGTCGTAGCGAAGCGGTCGAAGGGCCAGGGCACCCCGCCGTAGCGTTCGAGCGCTGGGCCGGTCGGGGCCGGCAACGGCACGAAGAAGCCCTGGCTGCTCACCACACGCGACGGTCCCAGCCTGGCAAAGGGGTCGTCGTCGAACAGCGGTCCGCCAGCCCACAGCAGGACCGATCCTGCGAAATGCACGCTGTCCGTCACCAGGGTGGAGACGCCATAGGCAGGCCAGCTTCGGATCAGCCGCCGGCGCGCCTCCAGGATCTCCGGCGCATCGAACAGCGGGCGGCGGCCCTCGGGAAGCTCGGTCCAGGACGCGGTCATCGGGGGCCCGCCCGTCCCGAGGATGCGCGGGTCGACCGAGGCTGCCCGGGGGTGCGGCCGACGATCGGCATGCCAGGCCGCGAGAACCAGGTCGGACCCGTCCCGCACCTGCCCGACCACGGTCACGTCGGCGTCCTTCGGCTCATGGTCGAGCAGCGCGATGTAGGTCCGGCTCACGTGGGCGGATCCCAGTCCGGACGCAGCGATCGCGTGAGGGAGCGGAAGTCCTGACGGAGCTCCTCAGCGGTCGGTCGGCCCCAGAACCAGTAGCCGAGGTAGGCGGCGTGCACCTTCAGGTCGGGATCGACCACGACGCAGGCCGGCATGTACGGGTCGTGGACGGTGTCCGTGGTCTCCCGCAGACCGAGGACGTCGAGGTAGCGACGATCGGGGTCAGAAAGGAACGTCCAGCGCGCCCCGAGCCCGGCTCGATAAGCGGCTGAAACCTCCGGTGGCTCGACGCTAATCGAGACGAAACGTGTGTAGGCGACCTCCGCCTCGTCCTGCAGCGCTGCGAGCACCTGGAAGAACTGCCGCTCCTTGGGACAGAACCAGCCACGGTAGAAGTGCACGAGGGTCGGGTCGCCGCCGACGAGCTCGGTCAGTCGTCGCATACCCCCGGTGGAGTCGGGGAGCTCCAGGTCGGGGAGCTGGCCTCCCGAGGTCAGCCATGCTCTCCGCTTGTCCACATCGGGCGACGCCTTGTCCTCAACCACTGGCCGGCCGAGTGGAAGCAGCGTCCAGCAGACGGTAAGCGATCCCGGTGCTCAGCGCATAGACGGTGTGGTGGAACGCGTCGATGGCGAGCGCGGTCGCTCCCCACTCGGGAAGCGGCGGCGCCACCTCGAGCTTGCGCAGCATGACGAGGCCGGAGCCCCAGATGGCGGCGAAGTGGCCGGCCGTCGCCGCCCGCGGAGGCAGACCGATACCCGCGAGCAGTCCGTGGGCCGCCAGACGTTTCCCGACCGATCCCGCCAGGTCACCGATCCGCATACTGAAGCCTCCGTCCACAGACGCCCATGCACGGGCTGTTGCGGTGGTCGGGCCCAGTCTTGCATGGAGGACAGCACCGGAGACCGGCGCGGACCGGATGTCAGCGGATTGTCACTTGCTCACGGATGCGCTCACGGCGAGAATCGGGGTCGTCAGATTAGGGGCTGGGGGTTGTGAGCAGCGGCATCCGTGTCGGTTGCTGAGTTGGGGCTCGCGCCCTTGTGAACTGGGTGTTCTGAGGCATCCAGAACAAGAGGCGCGAGCACGTCCAAATGTAGTTCACTGCTTCTCGGGTTGACCGATATCGACGTCGACTTGGTCGGTGTCGGCGCCGACGGCACCCGCGACGTCCGTGTGTTGACCGCGCCGGCGAGTCCAAGTCCGGCCAACAGATCTGGCGCTTCTACACCACCAAGCCCGGCACGTGGGGCGGTGAGGCTTGGAAGCACGGTGGCGGCACCGTCTGGACGACACCGGGGGGGTCGACCCGAAGCTCGGCCTGATATACGCGCACACCGGCAATCCGTCGCCCGATATCAACGGCTCCAAACGACCCGGCGCGAATCTCTACACCTCCTCGATAGTCGCTCTCGGGTCCGAACGGGCACCTGAGGTGGTACTTCCAGGAGGTCCACCACGACCTTTGGGACTATGACGCCGCTCAGCCGGCTCAGCTCTACACGATCAAGCGGGGCAACGATGTGATCCCCGTGATCGGTCAGGCCGGCAAGGATGGCTATTACTTCGTCCTCGATCGCCGCACCGGAAAGCCCGTGCTTCCGGTCCGCGAGGTCAAGGTCCCGACGACCCCGACTGGCAGCATCCGGATCCGACGCAGCCCGAGTCCGGCATCCGACTTGTCCCGAACGTCGTTGGCTCGACCCCACCCGGGTTCGGTTCGGCCCAATGTGGACACCGCCCCGCGAGCAGCCGTTGTGGGAGCAGCCTGGCGCGGAGAACTCCGGTCCGGAGTGGTTACCCGGCGCCTACAGTCCGCGCACCAAATACGCCTACATCCCCTCCGGCGGGTACTCGCCCTGGCTCTATCGCTCCTCGGCCGCAGAGGTGAACAGCTACGGCTCGACGGGCACACCTCCTGCGGTCCCGAAGCTCAAGACCTACGGCATGTTCAATGCCGTCGACACGGTGACCGGGAAGATCGGCTGGCGGAAGAAGACCTCGGGAATCGTCGTCAGCGGCACCGTCGTCGCGGTGACCTCGTCTTCTTTGGGCTCGACGACGGCACCTACCAAGCCCACGACGCACAGACGGGAAAGACTCTCTGGTCATGACACTTCACGATGAAGGGCATCGGCGGTGCGAACGGCGCCGGGGCTGTCTACATGGTGGGGGGCGCGAGTACATCGTCATGCCTTTCGGCGGCAACAGCCACATTCGCGGCGACAACGGAGCGACCGTTTCACCGCTCGGCGACGCCCTCATCGCATTCGCCCTACCGACGAATAAGCCAAGTGCCCCGCGAATAGTCGACGCCACCCCGTGCAGTGCCTGTCGGTGCTCCCACCGGCGTCGCCGGTACCCCGGTGCCCCCGCCGTCACCAGGCTTATCGAAATCAAAGCGCACGACCTCAACTACTATCCCGACCACTTCACCGTGAAGGCCGAAGGAGAGGGTTGCTGTCCACGTCATCGACACCGGGCTGTTTCCCGTCGGTTTCGCCGTCAATCTCCCGGGGCGGTCAATCGGACCTTCAGCGCCGTTGCCGCCCGGCCAGGGCAACTACTTCGCCTTCACCGCATCGAAAAAGCCCGGCGGGTACACCTACTACAGCTCCATCCAGCCCGACAAGGACTACGCGAACCCTACGGCGGACTGATGACTGTTACGCCGAACTGACTGCTTGAAGCAATCTCACCCATCGCCGTCGGCTGTGAACCTTCACTTCATGTGGCGTAGTTCCGGTAACCAATCTTGACCAAATAGCCGGACAATCCGGTAAGCCCGAAGGCTCCGTCAGCTTGCTGCCGCCGAGGTGGTGGGCTCACTGGGACGGTTGCCGCTCGGTTCGGTCAACATCGTCATCAACTGCCCGGCGCTCGCACTGCTCGACAAGCCCGTGGAACGCTGAGCGTCAGGAGCCAGCGAGTCGAGCGTTCGCGTCATCCTTCTGTAATCGGCTCCGCTCATGACCATGGACACGACTGCTCGCACGACTGCGATCCTGGAGGTCGGCCTCGGTGACCATGCCGCGTTCACCGAGAGCCGGGCGCTGACCGAGATGCTGGCCGCGCCGCTCGCAGCAGAGGACCAGACCGCCCAGTCGATGCCGGACGCCAGCCCGCCAAGTGGCATTGAGCCCACACCACGTGGTTCTACGAGGAGTTCCTGCTCGGACCGACCGCCAGCTACCAGGCCTTCGACGACGGGTTTCGCTACCTGTTCAACTCCTACTACGAGGGCGTCGGTCCACGGCACCCCCGGGCACAGCGCGGTCTGGTCACGCGGCCCGGAACGGGCGAGATCGCCCGCTACCGGGAGCACGTCGAGGACGCGGTCTCCCGCCTGCTCTGCTCCGGCCTGGACGACGAGGGCGCAGCGGTCCTCCTCCTCGGTCGCCATCACGAGCAGCAGCACCAGGAGCTGCTCGTCATGGACGCGAAGCACCTGCTGGGCCTGCATCCATTCGGTCCCGCCTACATCGACCGAGCCACCGATCCCGGGGCGCCTGCCGGTAGCGCATGCCTGGCGGCCCGTCGAGGGTGGCATCGTCGGCATCGGTCACGAAGGCGACGGGTTCTCCTTCGACAACGAGAGCGCACGACACGACGTTCTTCTGCAGCACTTCGAGATCGGCGAGCGGGCGGTCACCAACGAGGACCGGCTCACCTTCATGGCCGACGACGGCTACGACCGCCCTGAGGTCTGGCTGTCCGACGGCTGGGCAGCCGTGCAGTCCCAGGGCTGGCGTGCGCCGCTGCTCTGGCGCAACGAGGACGGCTCTTGGCTGGCGTTCACCATGAGCGGCATGCGACCGATCCAGCTCGACGAACCGATGTGTCACGTGTCCTTCTATGAGGCGGATGCATACGCCCGTTGGGCCGGGGCACGACTTCCCACCGAGCACGAGTGGGAGGCTGCCGCGCAGCCGGTCTCGCACCTGCGTGGCCAGCTCCTGGACCCCGGCCGGCTCCACCCGGGCCCGGCCGGCAAGCACATGATCGGTGACGTCTGGGGAGCGGACCGCCAGCGCCTACCTGCCCTACCCGGGGTTCCAGCCGGCTGCGGGCGCCGTCGGTGAGTACAACGGGACGTTCATGTGCGACCAGCACGTGCTGCGCGGCGCCAGCTTCGCACGCCGTCCGGGCACGAGCGCGTCTGCTACCGCACCTTTCCCCGGCCTCGGCTCGCTGGGCGTTCTCCGGCCTGCGGCTGGCCCGGTCATGACGGCCCAGCACACAGGCTTCGCCGAGACCAGTCCGCCAGCGGACCAGCGGCTCGTGGAGGACGTGCGAGAAGGGCTGAGGGCCGACCCGCCCACCCCTGCCTCCGCGCTGGTTCTACGACGAGAAGGGCAGCGTGCTTTTCGAGCAGATCACCAGGCTCGAGGAGTACTGCCCGACAAGGACGGAGGAGAGCATCCTCGGCGAACACGCCTGGGACATCGCCGCTCGCAGCGGCGCGAGCACGCTGATCGAGCTCGGTGCGGGGTCCTCGCGCAAGACCCGCCTCCTCCTGGACGTGCTCAGTGCGCGGACCGAGCACCTGCTCTTCGCTCCGCTCGTCATTAGCGCAGAGGTCCTGCTGGAGTCCGCTGCCAGCATCGCCGTCGACTATCCCGCCGTGACGGTTCAGGCACAGATCGCCGACTTCGACGACGACTTCGACCTACCTGGCAGCCCCGGAAGCCATCTCGTGGTCTTCCTCGGCAGCACGATCGGCAGCTTCACTGCCGGGCCAAGGGCTGACTTCTTGGCTCGGCTGTCGGCGGCACTGGATCCCGGTGACTGCCTGCTGCTGGGCGCGCTGACTTGGTGAAGGACGTCGATCGACTGGTCCGCGCCTACGACGACGACGCCGGCGTCACCGCAGCCTTCAATCGCAATCTGCTTGACGGCGACCTGGACCCGGACGACTTCGAACACGTCTCGGTTTGGAACGCCCAGCAAGAACGTGTCGAGATGTGGCTGCGGGCGATCATCCCCGTCACGGCGTACTTCCGCCGGATGGACTTCGCCTGTAGGCTTCCCGCTGGGGGCGGATGTTGACCGAGACAAGTGCGCAGTTCCACGTGGAGAGGCTGCACGAGGAACTGCGCCGAGCGGGACTCGACCCGAGGCGCACGTGGACCGATCCGACCGGAGAATCTGTTGTGACGCTCGCGACCATGCTGGCCGACCGTGTCTGTCGATGACGGACCTGCGCCTAGTACTACAGTCGTAGTTAGGGTTGGTGCCCGCGAGTCCGGTAGTGGCATTGACGGGCGCGTTGTTGGTGGCGGCGTCGCCAGGTGGATCGGGTGAGTGTGGCTTTCTGG
>JAABUV010006510.1_pt1 | contig 12692 bp, 10 predicted proteins | sample 5559971 | NCBI WGS metagenome assembly JAABUV01 (sample SAMN10711881, study PRJNA513362) | rock metagenome | isolation source: Antarctica rocks | place: Antarctica: Victoria Land, Knobhead nord | collected 2015-12-19
GCGCGTTGCCGAGGTTGTTCTGGATCATCGCATATTCACTTGGATGGTCCACCAGGTTGATGACGCTGAGCACCTCCTCGAACGACTGCACCGCCAGCGCCTCGCGCATCTTGGCGCGCTCATCCACCATCGGCAGCGACAAATAGGCGATGGCGAGGTTGTTGTGCAGGATCGCGTATTCCTGCGGAAAGCCAGCGCGGGTGAAAACCCGCAGCGCCCGGTGATACCACTGGATTGCGTCAGTCAGCCGTGCGACTCCGGCGCCAGCGAGCGCTTGCGTCACCAAGCCGAGGTTCATCTCGACTTCGGCCGCCTCCTCGGGTTTGCCGGCAGTCCGAAGCGTCGGCAGCGCCGCCTCATAGGTGTTGCGGGCATGTTTCAACGCATCAGGGCCGCCGTCGGGCAGCGCTTGCAGCGCCGTCCCCAGCCGCGCGGTGATGCGGGCGCGCAACAACGCATCCTCGGCAAGATCAAGCGCCCGCCGGTACAGATCGATGGCGCGCTGCAACTGGTCAGAGGTCTTCGGCCGTGCCTGCATGCTCATGGCGATCTCCATGAGCATCTCGGCCTTCTCCTCCGCGGTCTCAGCGTCAGAGTCGACAGCCCGCAACGCGGCATCGAATTGTGACTCGGGTAGCGTCTGCGCCATCGCACCCTCCCGTGACCGCTGCATCGGGTCTGCACGGCCTTATTGTTACGAACTTACGTCGCGGAATGATTGACTGTCAATCTATTTTCCAAATAGTAAGCAAAGTTTACAGCGCTGGCACGCCGATAATCGCCAATGCGCTCAGTTCAGGAACCCAGCGGACCAGAAACCGCCGTTCCTCGAAGTCCTCGGGAACACCGCGCGCACGGAGGAACTCCTGAGCATGCAGCACCCGGTCGCCACGCGCATTGCGGACTTTCAGCAGCACGCCGCCGGCGGATTGCTGGATCAGCGGCACGATCAGCACTCCCTCACCATGCGCAACGAGCGCTATGGAATGCGCCCCGGCCAGGTGCGCGCCGCAGAGTTCGCGCGATAGATAGATGTTGCCGCATCGTATCGTCGTCTCAAGGCCCGGCCCCGCCGCGCTCGCGTCCTGAACGTCAAGACACGGCGTAGTCATCGATGGTGCGGCTGAGCTCCGCGATCACGCTGGCGGCCGCCGCCTGCACGGGTCCGCTGAGTTCGAGTCCGAACCCGCTGCTCTGCAACTCGATCAAACAGACGCTGACGTCGCTCGGAAACCGCTCGCGATAGATCTTCCGCCCGGCGGCGAGTGCGTGGTCCCAGCGGAAATCGTGCAGGCTGAAGCTCGGGTTGTGCTCGGCCTCCAACTCGGCGCCGGGCACCTTGTAGATGGCGCCGGGCGTCGATCCGGTGCGGGCTGCGTCCACGATAATCAGTTGCCGCGTGCCGACCGCCTCGAACATCACCTGCATTCCGGAGGTGCCGGCGTCGAACACCCGCACGTCCTCGCGCAGCCGGGCACGCGGATGGCCCTGCAGTGCCTGCACCACGAACACGCCGACCCCGTCGTCCCCACGGTTGGCGTTGCCGCAGCCGATGATTGTCAGCATGGGATCGTCAGCACGGGGGCGTCAGCATGGCGCGGTCAAATCCGCCAAAGCCGTCAGTACCAGTCGGCCTCGACCGGCACCGCCAACTCCGGCAGGTCGCACCATTTGCGGTGCACGAGGTAGTACATGCACTCCTGGCAGCGCATCTGGTCGGGTCCATAGGGATAATACCAAGGCTCGTTAATCAGAACCTGTGCACGCGTCGACCTTGATCGAGGAGGTTGACCTCTGTTGAGCACTGACCAGGATTGGACAGGTCGCGATTAAAGGAACTTGGTATAAGCCCGACAGCACCAGCTTGCCCTTGAGGTCGTCGGCTTGCAGCCCGCGCAGCTCCGTCAGCAGCCTGCCGAACTCGCGGTCGGTTTCGGGAAACGGCTCGGTTTGCGTCTTCAGCCCATCGGCGAGCATCTTCCCGATACGCGCCCTCAGCGCGGCCTCCTTTTCGGCGGTCAAGCGGCCTCTCCTTTCGATGAAGAAAGGGGTGCCTTGGAAAGCACCCCTCGTCGGCTGTCACGCCAGCTCCGCCGTTTGGATGGGGCCGCTAGCCGATACGGAAGCGGGCCAGCTCCCCGCCGGTCTTGCCATCGTGCGCATGAACCGTGCAGACAAGGCAAAAGCCAAATGACCGGGCCACGTGGCCCACCTCCACGGGATCGGTCGGATCGGCGATCGGCGCGCCGATCAGCGCCTGTTCGATAGGCCCCAGGTTGCGGTTGGCGTCGCGCGGGCCGACGTTCCAGGTGGTCGGCGCGATGATCTGGTAGTTCTCTGATCTTGCCGTCCTTGACCTCGATCCAGTGGCACAGCGCGCCGCGGATCGCCTCGGTGGCGCCCCAGCCGTGGCCGTCGCGTTCCTGCGGCTTGATATACCACGGGTCGTTCAGCCGGAACTCGCGCAGGCAGCGCTCCGCCTGGCGGTACAGCTTGACCGTCTCATGCATCCGGGCAATCTGGCGGAGGTGCAGGCTGGGGCCTCCCACCTTCTTGTACATGTCGAGAATGAAGCCGTCATAGTGCTGCCACGGCTCGCCGTGCTTGCCGCCGGCAACCAGTTGCCGGGCGAACGGGCCGGCTTCCAGGCGGCCGAACTCGGAGTGCAGCACGGCGGTGGACCAGTTGTACTTGCCCTCGAAGTCGGTGTCGTTGTTCTGCACTGGGCGCGTCGTGCGGTCGAATGGGTGCACGTCGGCCGCGCCCTTGTCGTACCAGGAGTGCATGGTGTTCTCGCGCACCTGGTCCTGGGTGATCATGGTATGCGTGTCGGTCTTGCCGTCGTAGATGCCGCCCTTCATGATCAGCGCCGCGTTGCGGCCCTCGATGGTGGGTTTTTGGTACTTGTCCTCGTGCGGCAAATAGTCCCAGGAGATGTATTTGCCGACGCCGCCGCCATACTGATCGAGGCCGACATCCAGGCCCATGCGCCAATAAAAACCTAGGTCGGAGTTCGCATGGGCCGGGCTCTCGTCCAGCCAGGCCATGAAGTCGTCATAGGTTTTGATCTGCTCGTAGCGCTCCAGCGTGCAGCCGAGCCAGACCGATTCCAGCCAGGCGCTCTTGTAGTACTCCAGCAGCGACCAGGCGTGCGTGATGTCGGACAAGGTGGGCGCGCACATCACGCCGCCCGGCACCATGAAGCTCGAATGCGGCCACTGCCCGCCAAACAGCGCGTAGATCTCGACCGGTTTGCCCGAGACGGTGACGCCGATCTCGTAGGACCGTCCGGTGAACGGCGCGAAACGCTTCACCGCCTCCTCGTAGAAGGCGCTGTCGCGATACTTCTTGTTGGTCATGTCGATCGCATACAGGCCATAGAAATAGCGTGGCTGGCTTTGCAGGCTCTCGGTGATCTGGCCCAGGTTGCGCGCCAGGATGGCGTTGCGCGGCACCTCGGTCTGCCACGCCGTGTCCAGCGCCCAGGCGGCGCAGGTCAGGTGCGACGCGCCGCAGATGCCGCAGGCGCGCGGCGTCACCACCAGGCCCACCTGTGGGTCCTTGTCGCGCAGGATGATCTCAAAGCCGCGGAACAGCTCGGCCTGGGTCCAGGCGTTGGTCACCATGCCGTTCTCGATGTCGACACACACGTCGAGGTCGCCCTCGACCCGGCCGACGGGCGAGATGTCGAGTGTTTGTATTGGCATTGCTCGGTTTCCCTTGATGGACGGCGTCAGACGACGAACATGTCCTGTTCGGCCCAGGCCGGGGCGGCGTTCTTGGCGGCGCCGGCCAGCGCGGTGTAGCCGCGCTTGTCGACGCCTTCCGGCAGGTGCTTCGGCACGCCCATCACGGTCTGCGTCTTGAACACCGTGCCCGGCGCCAGGTCGAAGAACGGGAACTCAGGCTCGGTGCAGCCGAGGCACGGCATGCCGGCGCGTGTTTTTGACGACTGGCGGTTCCACAGGATGCGGTTGCAAGGCGAGTGCGTCATCGGCCCGCGGCAGCCCAGGTCGTAGAACAGGCAACCCTTGCGCTGGCCGAACTCGGTCGCCGAGACCTTGTAGGCGAAGTGCATGTTGCGGGTGCAGCCGGTCTGCGTGAAGCTCTGGAAGAACGTCTTGGGCCGTTGCAGGTCGTCAAGCGTCACGTCGGCGGCCCGCCCGGTTGCGACGGCGACGGCGATCTGGGTGATCCAGTCGGGATGCGCCGAGCAGCCGGGGATGTTGGCGACCGGCAGGCCGGCCTTGGACTTGAAGCCCGGGCCGAGGAAGCCGCCGTGGGCGCGTTTAAAGAATTGCAGGCCCTGCGAGTCCGACGGATTGGGCGCTGTGGCCAGAATGCCGCCCCAGGCCGCGCAGTCGCCGATCGCCACCACGAACTGCGCGGCGTCCGACAATTCGCGCACCCACTGCTTCATCGGCCGCCCGGCAAAGCGGTTCCAGTTGCCGCTGCCGTTTGGCGCGTTCACGACCGTGCCCTCGAACACGAAGATGTCGAGCGGGATGGCGCCGGAAACGCAGTCGCGCAGGATTTTTTGCAGGTTGTCGCCGATCTCCAGGCCGAGCGAGGGATGCCAGAGGATGTTGATGCCGAAGTCGGTGACCAGGTCGCAGGCGTTGGGCTCCTCGGCATTGAGGAACGACATGGTGTTGCCGGAGCACGCGCCACCCTGGAGCCAGAGCAGATTAGCCATTTCGGCGTCCCTCCCATTGTTTTTCCGTAAAACAACAGGAGCAAGAACCGCGCCAATCTGAAACAGGGTCGAAATATTCAGCTGTTCCGGCGACTCTCCCTCGGTCACGCCGCTCGCGTGTCGGTCAGAGGTGCAAAGCTAGTGTGGGTGATCATGCCTTACTGTAAACTATGTTAGCAGTTTTGCTGCCCTCTACTCATCAGGCCACCACATTTAGCCCGGCTTGCGTCCAGTCTCAGAAAACCTGTCATTGCGAGCCGGCTTCGGCGTGGCAACCCAGGGCCATATGAGCCAACATCCATATGCGTGGTCCTGGAGTGCCGCGTCGCAAGCACTCCTCGCAGTGACGAAAGAGGCAAATGCGATTGCCCCGGTCCGCTCAGCCCTTGCGGTTGCCGCACACCGGGCATTCGACCTCTAGCGCATAGCCAAACCAGATGCCCTCGCAGCGGCTGCACCAATGGCCGTAGGTCCGGTGATCGGTCAGTTCGTGGCGCTTGGCAAGCTTTGCAGGGCCGAGGTCCCTGAAGCTTTCGGCTGGTGGCGGGAACGCGCGGGTGAAGGAAGAGGGTCTGCTACGCGCGTTGTCCGACATTCGCCGCTCCGGCTAGCCGGAGCGCTGCACTTAGCGGTGATCCGGTTGAGGTTGTATCGCCTGATCTTGTTCGCCAACCCAACGCGGGAAATGCCCAGCTCCCGCGCCGCCCGGCTATGGTTCCACCGGTGGCGCAGCAACGCCTCCGACACGAGGTGGGTTTCCAATGACTCGACCTTGTCCTTCAGCCCGCCCTTGCCCTTCAGGAACCCGGCTATCCCGTCCTCCGCGCCATCGGCCGGGTTGAGGCGGGCGAACTCCGGCGACATGTGCTTCAGCGACAGGAACTCGCCGTCCACCGCTAGCGCCACCATGCGCCGCACCTCGTTCTCCAGCTCTCGCACGTTGCCGGGGAACGGATGCGCCCGCAGCCGACGCAGCGCCTCGGCGGAGATCCCGGCGATCTTGCGGTTGATCGACCGGGCGTACTTGGTCGCGGCGTACTCCGCCAAGATGGCGATGTCCTCCACCCGGTCGCGCAACGGCGGTAGGTTCAGCTCGAAGCCGCGCAGGCGGAAGTACAAGTCGCGGCGGAACCGGTTGTGCTTGACCAGGTCCTCCAGGCGTTGGTTGGTCGCGGCGATGATGCGGACGTTGGTGTGCTTGGTCACGTGGCTGCCCAGCGACTTGACCTCGCCGTCCTGCAGCAGCCGAAGCAGGCTGACCTGGAAGGCCGGGGACACGTCGCCGATCTCGTCCAGGAACACGGTGCCGCCGTCCGCGGCGGCGAACAGGCCCAGGCGGTCGCTGATGGCGCCGGTGAAGGCGCCGCGCTTGTGGCCGAACAGCTCGGAATGCAGCAGGTCGTCCGGCAGCGCGCCGCAGTTCTGCGGCAAGAACAGCATGTCCTTGCGTGCGCTGAAGAAATGCACCGCCCGCGCCATCAGCTCCTTGCCGGTGCCGGTCTCGCCCTGGATCAGCACCGGCAGGTCGGTCGCCGCCGCCAACCGCGCCAAGTTGCAGACCTCGATCATGCTGTCGCTGGCGAACACCAGCTTGTCGAACTCGTAGGCGCTCTGCAGTTGCGTCGTCATCTTGCGGTTCTGCGTTCGCAGCACCTCGTCGGCGAACTTCAGCTCGCGGCTCAGGTAACGGTGCAGGCGGGCCAGCTCGCGGCTCTCCAGCGCACGCCGGATCAGCAGGCGAAGCTGGTCCGACTGCCACGCGCGGGACATGATCTGGTAGACCGCGGCCTCGTTGATGGAACGGATCACCTCGTCGGGGTCGCGGCAGTCGGTCAGCAGCACACGCATGGCCTCGGGGTTGGCAATGCGGATGCGGCTGAAGAACTCGACGCCGCTCATGTCCGGGAGCACGAGGTCGCACAGGACCAGGTCGACCTCGTTGTCGGCCAGGATGTCGAACGCGGCCTGGCCGGAGGTGGTGGTCAGCACCTGGTAGTCCTCTTGCAGGCAGCGGGCCAACAGGCCCTGCGCTGGCTGCTCGGCTTCGACCACGAGGATGACCCAGTTACGATCCGGCATAAAACTTAGTGGCTCTTGTCGGGTTCCGGGGTGTTGGCCTGAGTCATCCGACGAGGGCGTCAATAAGGGCGCCCAGCAGGGCTTTGCCGCGTCGGCGCGCGTTGTGCACGAACTGGAAGAAGCCGAGGTAGAGCGGCAGTTTGTCCTGCGAGAGGCCGCGGTGCGGGCGCAGCCAGGAGCGCAGCAGCGACCAAAAACCCTCCATCGTGTTGACGTGGACCTCGCAAAACCCGTCGCCGTCCTCGTCGCGGGCATACTCGCCGCGGGCGTGGCAGACCGTTTTGTGTTCGTAGCCCCAGGATGGCAGGCGCGCATAGATGGCATATTCATCCGTGTGGACGAGGGTGCCCGGGGTGACTGCGGCGGTGATGACCGGCTTGATCGTGGCCTGCTGCACGTTGGCCAGCATGCGCAGCACCACCTGGCCACCGCGCTGGATCAGGCCAAGGATCGGCGGCTTGTCCTTCTCCAACGTGCCGCGTCCCGGCGCGCCTGCCAGCTTGCGGCAGCGCCCGAGCCGCCCCTTTTGGCCACTTCGTCCGGCTGCCCCTTGTGCCCGGCCACCACGTAGACCTCATCGATCTCCACCTCGCCCTTCAGTTCCACCGCTGGCGTCTTGGCGACCAAGCCACGGCGCAGCTGCTCCGTCATGGCCTGCACGTCCGAGGCGGCCAGCCCCAGCTCACCCGCGATCTGCCGGTTGGAAAGGTTCAGGCCCATGAAGTAGAGGCACAGCACCCACACCCGCAGCGGCTGGTGGTGCCCGGCCAGCACCGTGCCGGTGAGATCGTCGAACCGCCCAGCGCACGCCTTGCACCGATAACGCTGACGATGCGGCTGCGTGTCGTCGCACCCGTCCCGGATCACCGACGGGCTGGCGCAGCCCGTGCAGCGCACACCCTCCGGCCAGCGGTGCTGGCGCACCAGCGCGAAGCACTTGGCATCGTCCATCAAGCCGGAAAGGTTGACCAGGTCAGATGCAGCCATGATCGCGGAGGCTCCTCGCGCGAGCCGGTTGGCTGCTCGCATTCCAGCTATCACATCAGATACTCGCCAGCAGCACCACCCGGATCACCACCCCGGAACCCGACAAGAGCCAACTTAGTTTACATATCGGAGAGTCCACGCACTATCCAGTGGCGCCGTATCCGTCCGGCGAGTGACGGCTGGCAGGTCTCGTAGGGAAGGTCACAATAGGCATTGGCCCCCTCGTAGTTCGAGGCGACAGCGGCCGAAAGCTTTTACAAGGCATAAAAGCAAGACATCGATGGCTTTGCGCATGCCATGGAACACTGGCGTTGTCTGCGTCTTTCTGGCGCTCCGCGGTGTTCATGCATGAAAGAGCGAGGCGTTTGCTGTCGGCTTCAGAAGACAGTTGCAGTGCTGATCAGGAGACCTGTGCAGCAGCGTCCCCCCTGCGCTGCCGGCTTCCGAGTGGACGATCAATTCGGATGTGCCTGCTAGGCCACGGAGCCGGTAGGCAGCAGCATTCGGCGGCTGTTCCAGAAGTAGGGCCTCGGGGATCTCTCCACCATGCGCCGCACCTCCGCAACAGCACAACACCCGGCCAGTCGTCCCCATCCACAGACCGCGGCGCGTCCTGCACGGGCAACCACCGCGGGCTGATGGGACAATCCGCCGCGCCGCGCGTTTGCTGCCCGACATCGGCATTCACGGCTTCAGCGGGAGTTCGGGCGTGGGCAGACGGGCCTGGTGGTTGTGTGCGGCCGCGTGTCTCATCGTGCTGCCCGTGTCGGCTCTGAGCATCGCCGCCGCCCGGCTGGACCCGAACGACTACAAACCTGCGATCATGGAGGCCGTGCAGCACGCCACGGGACGGGACGCTGAGCCTGAATGGCCCGCTGCGCGTCAGCCGGTCGCTGTGGCCGACGATCGAGGCCAGCGACGTCACGCTGGCCAACCTTCCAGGCGGCACGCGCCCCGATATGGCGAGGGCGGCACCGGATCGAGGTCACGAAGCTGACGCTGGTGGGGCCGAATATCCTGTTCGAGCAGGTGGCCGGCAAGTCCAACTGGGTGTTCGACCCGCCTGGACGCGCGTCCAGCACGCCTGTGGGCACGCCGGGCACGCCATTCCAACTGCGCATCCGCAACACCCACGTGCAGGACGGGATGGTGACATGGCGCCTGCCGGCACGGACAAAGGTTGTGGGGATACGGTCGCTGGCCCTGCGGCACGGCGCAGATGACGGCCCGCTCGAGGCGGAGGCGGTCCTGGTCTACTCGGACAACCAGCCGTTCAGCCTCAAGGCCAAGGCGACTCCCACCGCCGGCATCGCAGGGCCATGGAGCACGCGGCTGGACTTCGCCGCTTATGACGCTGCCGCCTCGGCGACGGGCACGATGGATGTGGCGGGCCACTACGACCTGCAGGTCGAGGCCGCCGCAGGCGACTTGGCGAAGCTGAATGCCCTGCTGCCGGACATGCGGCTGCCTGCGCTGCGGCAGGCGGCCTTGTCGGCGCACGTGACGAACGGCAAGCGGCCCGGCGACCTGCCTGTCATCGGCGCGACCCGGCTTCAGTTCGCCGGTGCCGACCTCGGGGACCGGGTCCGGGGCCTGAAGCTGGATGCCTCGAGCGTGGTGCTGCCTGTGGCTGGGGGCCTCGCAACCGTCGCGGGCGCCGGCCACCTTGCGGGCCAGCCGTTCAGCCTGGCCGGCACGGTGGGGGTGCCCATGCACCCTGACGAGCGCGCCAGCCTGCCGGTCGATGTCAAGCTTCAGGCTGCGCCGACCGGCGGCAAGGCCGCAAGCGGCAGCGTCGCGTTCAAAGGCAAGCTGGCGCTCCACGCGCTCGGCTTTGAGGGGCTGGACGGGGCGGCGACGTTGCGCACGCCGGCGCTGGCGGCACTGCGTCCCGTGCTGACCCAGGGGCTGCCGTCGCTGACAGATGTGAGCTTTGATGGGCAGGTCATGGTTCCGGCCAACGCCGGGTCAGTGAGGTTCACCGATGCAAGGCTGCGCGCCAAGGAGGGCGACATCGCCGGCGACGGCACGGTGGGGCTCGGGACGGCAACGGTGCTGGACGCGAGGCTGCGCTCCGGCAGGCTCGACATGGATGCGCTGCTGAGGGCGTTTGGGATGGAACCGGCGCAGCAGGCAGCCCGGGCCGACACGACCGGGCCGATGATCCCCGACACCCCCCTGCCCTGGCACGCCCTGCGCGGACCCACGATCGATGTCGTGGCCGCCATCGATGCCATGACGTTCCAGGACCAGGCCTGGCAGGCTGTGGAGCTGGCGGTGCAACTCAAGGGTGGGCGCTTGGTGGTTGGCACTGCGAAGGCCACGCTGCCCGGCGGGCCGCTGGCGCTGTCGGTGACCGCCGACGCTTCGGCCAGCACCGTGCCGGTCAGCTTTTCGGTGCACGCGCCTGTCGTCCCGCTCGCCCTCATCGCACGCTATGCCGGCCTGCCGGCCCAGGTGAGCGGGGACGCCCGGATCGACGCGCAACTGCGCGGCGCGGGCCGGACCGTGCGCGGCCTGGCGGCCTCGCTGGATGGGTCGTTCTCGGTGACGGCACCCGGCGGGCAGCTCAGCAATGCCTTGTTCACCAAGCTGACGGCGGCCTTGCTGGACGCGCTTGGGATCAAGGTGCCGGCGCAGGGCGAGACGGCGCTCCGCTGCCTGGGTTTGATCGGGTCGTTCAACGAGGGCGTCGGACGGTTCCGGACCATCGCGCTTGAGACGACCTACTTGTCGCTGGGAGGGGTCGGCCAGGTCGACCTTGGCCATGAGACGGTCGCGTTCCAGTTGCATCCGCTGGCGCAAGTCTCGGGGTCGCCGGTTTCGGTGCCGGTCGTGGTGGAGGGGCCGTTCCGCACCATCTCGGGACGGCTGGATGCGACCGGGCTCGAGAAGCTGGGCTTGTTGCTCAAGGCATGGACCGGTGGCGACCAGTCGACGGCCTGCGCTGACGCAGGGCTTGTGCCGGGTTCCCCGAAAGGGCGGTGACACGGCCACTTTGGACAAGGGCTGCTCGCAGGACCGCTTTGGTCCAACCATGCAGCCTTGGATGATGTCGATGAGGCTGCCTTTGATGGCGTTCTCCGGCACCCGATGCAGAGGCGCTCCGCTACGGGGCAGCCGCTTGTTCCCTGTGCAGCCGGCCCTGGCGCGGCAGGGTCAGCCCAATCAGCACCGGCATGGCCAGCAGCACCAGCGGAAACTGCGCCAGCAGCCCGGAGATGATCGCGACCGCCAGCGGCTGCTGCATCCCGGACCCTGCGCCGATGGCGAGCGCCAGCGGCATGAGCGTCAGGATCGCGGCAAGCGTGGTCATGGCGATCGGGCGGAAGCGGTTGCGCGCGGCCTCCAGCAGCGCCTGCCGGGGCGGCATCTCCCGCGACAGGTCCACGTACTCCGACACCAGGAAGATCGCCATCTCGGTGCCGATGCCGATGATCATGGTCATGCCCATGATCGCCGTGATGTTCAGCTCGATGCCGGTCAGCCACAGCCCGGCGAACACCGCCGTCGTGGACAGCGCCGAGGCACCCAGCACGATCAAGGGAATCCAGAACCGCTCGTACAGGAACAGCAGCAGCACGAACTCGGCCACCAGCGCCGCTGCGAACACCCGCGCCAGCCCGGCGAAGGCGATCTGCTGCTGGGCATACAGCCCGCCCAGCTCGTAGCGCACGCCGGGCGGCAGCATCCCCGGCTGGTCGAGCACCGTCTTCATCTCGGCGACGGCGGCGCCGAGCGAGGCGCCCTGCAGGCGTGCGGTGATCGGGATCATGGGTTGCAGGTTCTCGCGCGTGATCTCCGCCTGGCCCGGCGCCGCCGAGACCTGGGCCACCCGCCCGAGCGCGAACACGTGGCCGTCCGGCGCGCGGATCGGCAGGTCCGCGAGCTGGTCGTCATACTGGCGCTGCCCGGGCGGCAGCCAGACCCGGACGCCGACCAGCTTGGTCGCCTGCGGCATCTGGGTGGCGACGGTCCCGGCGAGGTAGCTTTGCAGCGCGTCGCTCACGAACTGCGCGTCCACGCCCTCGATCGCCGCGCGTGCCGGATCGACCTGGATGGTGAGGCCGTCGCCGGCGATCACGATGCCGTCCTGCACCGAGACCACGCCCTGCACCTTGGCGATCGCGGCGGCGAGCTTGCGCGCGGCCGGGGCGAGTGCGGCCGGGTCGTTCGCATACAGCTTGACCTCGATCGGCTGCGGCACCGCCGTAAGGTCGCCGATCAGGTCCTCCATGAGCTGGGCGGTGGCGATGCGCAGCCCGGGCACGCTCTGGTTCGCCTTGTCCTGCACCTCGGCCATGACCGTGTCGATCGGCCGGCGCGGGCCGGCCTTGAGGCGGACGAAGAAGTCGCCGGTGTTGGGCTCGCTGAGCCCGCCGCCGAGGCCGGCGCCGACGCGGGTGGAGTAGGTCTCGATCTCCGGCGTCGCGTGCAGGATGGCCTCGACCTGGCCCAGCTCGCGGCTGGTCTCGTCCAGCGAGGTGCCGGGAGGGGAGCGGAAGTCGAGCACGAACCCGCCCTCGTCCATCTTGGGCATGAAGCCGCTGCCCACGTGGCTGAAGGCGAACCAGCCGAGCACGAGCAGCGGCGCCAGGCCGAGCGCCAGCAGCCAGGGCCGCCCGAACAGGCGCTCCAGCAGCCAGCGGTGCGCCCGCCCGACGCGGCCCTCCGGCCCCGCGCCCGGGTCCTTCCAGCGCTTGAAGTCCACAATCAGGCGCGTGAGCACCGGCACGGCGAGCGCAGTCAGCCCGTAGGAGATGACCAGCGCCGCCGCCATGGTCAGCGACAGCGCCTTGAAGAAGGCGCCGGTGACGCCGGACAGGAAGGCGAGCGGCAGGAACACGAGCAGGGTCGCCATGCTCGATCCCGTCAGCGGCGGCAGGAACTCGCGCCCGGCCGCCAGCACCACGTCCTCCCCGCCCCCTGG
>JAABUV010006513.1_pt1 | contig 12689 bp, 17 predicted proteins | sample 5559971 | NCBI WGS metagenome assembly JAABUV01 (sample SAMN10711881, study PRJNA513362) | rock metagenome | isolation source: Antarctica rocks | place: Antarctica: Victoria Land, Knobhead nord | collected 2015-12-19
ACGCACGCCTCCGAGGCGGCCGCGCGCAGGCCGTACGCGCCGGCCACCGCCTCCGCCAGCTGGCAGCCCAGCGCGGCCCGCATCTTGGCGAACGCCGCCGCGTCGTCCGGCCACTTGCCTGCCGCGGGCGCGGCCGCTCAGGGCCGGCGTCGACGCGCGCGGCCGCGCCGCAGGTCCGCATCGGCGCCGAAGCAGGGCGCGGCGCGCTCGGCATGCGGGGCGCGGTCCGCCCGGCCCCGCCACGGGATGCCAGGGAGCGCTCGTTTGAGCAGGCGACCGAGCGACGCGCTGGGGGCCTGGCGGGGCGCACCGGAGCCCTCCAGCTGGACCAGCACCTCCAGCGGCTCCAGGCACCGCGGCACGGCGGCGCCGGCGGCGCCCCCGGCCGCGCCGCCCGCCAGCGGGTGCGGCAGCGGCGGGAAGGCCGCCGTGTGGCGCAGCGCGGCGGCCGCGGGCGCGACCGCCAGCACGCGCAGCGCGGTCCCGCTCAAGCCGCGCAGCTGCCGCGTCAGCTTCGCCAGCGCCGCCTCCGCGCCCCTGGAAGCCCGTGGCTCGAGAGTGAGCGTGTGTGCTCAGGCGCGCTCGAGGAAAAGCAACCCCAGCGCAGCAGCGGCGACCGCGGCGGAGGCCGGCGGGGGCCGCACCGGCGCGCGGCGGCCAGCTGGTCGGCGGAGGCGCCGCGCTGCACGAGCGCGCCGTCCAGCAGCCCCGCGGTGCCCGCCACGGCCGCGCCGGGCAGGTGCCGCGGCAGCGCGTAGCCGAGCAGCGCGTCCGCGACCAGGTGCCGCCGCGCCGGGCCGCTCTCCCAGACCACGGCCTCCGCGATCGCGCCGTCCTGGGGCGCGGCGGGCCAAAGTGGCGCTCCCGCCTCCGGGCGGGCCTCGGCTGCGACGCAGGAGGGGCGCGCGCGGCGCGGGCGCGCGCCTGGAAGCGGCGCAGCTCCGCCCGCTCGCCCCAGAACGCGCGGAACTCCGCCGCGGCGGGGTCCTCGGCCGCCGGGCCCATGTCCACCGCGCGCAGCACCGCGGCCGCGTCCACCTGCGCGGCCCCGCCGCGGCGCATGCGCAGGCAGCCCCGCCGCCCGGCCGGCCTGCCGCCAGGGCGCGCTGCGCGCACGCGCGGCAGGTGCCGCACCCAGCGAGTGCACGGCCCGGCGCGCGCTGGTGCAGCCTCCAGCAAATGTGAGACAGCAGCACTGGCTGCGCCCGCGTGCCCGGGCCACCGTGCGCGGACCGCCGGAGCGCACCTGCGCGGCGAGCAGGATGGCGCCCGCTGAGGGGTCGGGGACGCCCTCGACCGGGTCGGCCGGCGGCGCCAGGCGGCGCCGGAAGGCGCGCACGGCCGTCGCGCGCGTGCCCAGCGCGCGCGCCGCCAGCGCCTCCACGCGCGCCTCCGCCGCCCTGCGCCGCGCGCGCGGTCCGTGCCTCAGAGCCGACGCGCTGCGCGGACCCGGCAGGCGCGCGCGGCGTTGCGGGCGGCCGCTGCTTGCGCGAGGTCCTGCAGCCTGCGGCGGCCCGATCGGGCCTCCCCCGGCGGCGTGTCGGGAGCGCACCGCCACGCAGGCACGTCGCCGCCCAGCGCGGGGCCGCCGGGCGCGGGCACGTGCACGTGCCACCAGGCGTCAAACGCGGCGCCTCGCGGCTGCCGCGCCAGGAACACCGCGCGAAAGGCGTCCAGCGGCGCGCGCGGCCGGTCCAGCAGCGCCACACTGCGCGCAGCCGCCGCCTGCGCCTGCGCGCCGCGGCGACGCGCGTCAGGCGCCCGTCCCGTCTCCTCGCCCCTGGCAAGCTCGAACCGATGCTGCAAGAGTGAAGAGGCGCGCCGACATGAGGCTGGACGCCCCAGCAGGCAGCCGGGTTGGCGCAGGCAGCGTTGCAAGGCAGGGCCGCAAGCGCGCCCAGGCGGCAGGGGCGGCGGGCGCGCCTGCGCGAGCGCGCTGCCCGACATGTGCGCGGCCATGTTGAGCCAGCCGGACGCGTCCACAAACACCACCGCGTACGCGCCGCGGAAGTCCTTGCGCGGCGGCGGCGGCGGCAGCCCGCCGTCCGCGCGGCGCGCCATGAACACGCCGCGGTGAAACGTGGCGGGCGCGGCCAGGGCCGCCAGCACGGCGCGCGTTGCCTGCAGCGCGCTCATGCCTGGCACCTGCGCGGGGCCGGCGCGCGGCGTCGCGGTGGCGCAGAGCAGATGCAGATCTCAGACGCGGGCGCCAGGGCGCCAATGCTGTTGAGCGATGCGCGCGGGCAGAGGACGCATGCGTCCTGCAGCAACAGGGTACGTGCAGGGCATGGCCGCCAGCGCGCAGCGCCCCGCCTCCGACCCGACCGCGACCGGTCACCAGCCCCTGGCGGGCGGCCTGCATGCAGCCAGGCCCCGCGGCCGCGCCGGGCGCGCACCAGCGCGCCAGAGTCGACGAGGTGCGCGGCCAGCAGCGAGAGCAGGGCGCCGTTGAAGCCGTCGGGCTCATGCTCGGTGCCCTGGACGCGCGCCCACACCTGCTCCCCGCGCGCCGCGCCCCTGTGAGCGCGCGCCGCGAGCTGCGTGAGCGGCCGCCGGCGCCCTCGCGCACTCCGCGCACGCGGCGCATGGGAGCGGCCGGGCGCACCTTGAGCAGCAGCAGCGCGTCGCGGAACGCCGGCAGCTGCTCCGCCGCCCGGGCCAGCGCGCCGTGCTGCGCAAGCAGCAGCATGTCCTGCGCGCCGCGCAGCGGCTGAGCGGCGCGGCGGCCCTGCCGTGCGCGGCCCGAGCGCTTGCATGGGCCGCAGGCAGGCCTCGGCGGCGCGGGCACCCACCCGCAGGATGGCGGCGTTGTAGTGCGGCGTGGGCAGCAGCTCGGGCGCGCTGGCCGCGCCGGCCGCGCCCACGGCGGAGCGCAGGTTGTTGCGGCGGGGCGCGAGTCGCGGCGCGGGGAAGGCCCCGGGCGCGACGCACGGCAGCAGGCGCAGCCGGAAGCCGGCGCCCGAGTCGCCCGCGCGCGCGCGCGGCGTGATGACCAGCACCGGCCGCCTGCGCGCGCCGGGCGCGGTGTGCACGTCTCAGCGCGCGCCCGGCCGGCACGCTCCCGTGCCCGCCTCGCCGCCGCGGCGGCGCTGGCCGTCCACACCGTGGCTCTCTCTAGCATCGCCGGGCAACCTCGCCGGGGCCTACTCGCGCGGCGGCAGGCCGCCCGCCAGCGGGCGGCCGGCCCGGCGCCGGCGCCGCTGTCTGCGCGCAGCCGCGGGCGCGCACCGCGCGTCGTCGTCCAGGAACTCCCAGCGCTGCTGCCGGAACGCGGCCTTGCGCCGCAGGCCGGTCGCCAGCGCGGCCAGCCAGCGCCGGCGCCGGTCAAAGTACAGGTTGTTCAGCTGGTCCTTGGCGTCGAAGCAGGCCGCCGGCGCCTCGACCGCCACGTCCACCGTGAGGTGCGGCCGGGCCGCTGCGCGCAGCGCGTACCCGCCCACCACCTCCACGCGCCCCGGTGGCCGGAAGCGCAGCCGCTTCTGCGCGGACGCGCGCGGCCCGTGAGCGGCCGGCCCGGCCGGCGGGCGCCAGGGGGGGGGCCCGGCTGCGACGCGCGCGCGCACCGGGGGCACGCCCAGCGCGGTGGCAAAGCCGTCGCCGGCGCCCGGCTCCAGCACCGCCTCCGGCAGCCGGGTCAGCGCGGCGCGGAGCCGGGCCACAAGCGCGTCCAGCGCGTCCTCGCGCGCATAGTCCACGCGCACCTCCGCCACCAGCTCCCTGGCCTGCGCCCGACCGGCCGCGCGGCTGGGCTCTGCTGGCGAGCCCCAGTGGCGGCGCCAGCCCGGTCCACACTGAGCAGAGCGGCCGGCAGCGCGCGCTCGGTCCGGCTGATGCACTCGCCTGCACCTTGTGCAGCAGGCAGCGTGACAGAATCCCCGCCCGGGCTGTGCGAGCTGCGCGTGGCAGCGAGCGGGCACCTGCAGCTCCAGGAGCGCCGCCTCTGCGCTGCCGCCGGCCTCCAGGAGGAGCAGGTCGTCCTCCGCGGACACCGCGGCCGCTGCCTGCCGGGCAGGGACCTCGGCCGGGCCACTGCCGGCCTTTGCCTCCGCATGGCTGCGCTTCAGCCGCTTGGTCTCGCGCGGTACGTGGCCATTCTCCATCATGCGACCTCGCCGCCTTTCACGGAGCCCGGTATGTGGCGCGAGCGGCCCACCGCCCGCAGTCCAAGGCGTCCTAGCTGTCCCACTGCTACAAGGCAGAAGAGCAGCAACATGGTCCCACCTGGCCTGAGGTTAATGCCCTCGCGCACCCCCCTCAGTTGTTTTCCATGCTCGAGCTCCAATGCAGCCGTGCGAGCAGCTTGCTATGCCAGTTAACACTGGCGATCGTGCTGGCTACACCCCAGCGCCGGTGCAGTACGTCACACCGGTTCCTGAGCACAGAGCTTTAGGCCTACCTTGAGTGACAGCAGCGTGTGCACTTCAACTTGAAGCGCTACAGCCAACCAGAGCAGGAGGTGCGGCGCGAGGCGCTATGGCAACGCCGCCTGTCTGCAGCATGGAGCATTGAGCGCTGCCGCAGGAATCCGAGTGTTGCACCTCCTTGCCCTGGTGCCACGTGCGTCGCAACAGTCGCGGGAGGACGCCGCGGGCAGGCGTGGTCAGCCGCGCAGCCTTGCGATGCCGTGGTCTGCCGAAGTTCACGACCACAGGACGAGGCAGCTGCGGCGGCAAGCGCGCCTGGAGGCGCGGGGCGTGAGGAAGGAGGGCGACGCGAGCCTGGCGTCGGTGCTCGCCGCAGCCGGTGCGGCTCCTACGAGACGGCCGTGCCCCCGAGACTCGGGCCGGGGCTCACTTGCGCTCTCGCGCGCAGGCGCCGTCGCAGCCCTGGTGGCCTGGCAGCGCGAGGGGCACCAGCTGCGGGCGCACGGCGTGGAGCGCTGGCCGCTCGTCGGGCCCTGGCTGGAGCAGCACCTGCCCAGGCGCAGGCCCACGCCTGCCGGGCGGGCGGGAGCTGCGGCGGCGCACCGTGCCAAGGCGCGCCCCGGCCCGCTCGTGGTAGCCACACTGCGGGACCGCACGGGTGAGGGCTGCGCAGCCGCGCGTGGCTAGTGGCGCCAGCGGTGGCGACCCCGCGCACCGCAGCCCTGCTCTGCCTCGCTGGCTCGGGCGTGCCCCGCGGCCAATTACGCACTCAGCTGTGCCCATGCAGGCGCAGCGCACAGCCTCGCGGGCCAAGCTGGCGCCGGCGTCCAAGCCCGCGCCGCCGCTGCAAGTAAAGCCTGCGCCGCCGCCTGCCAAAGCAGCGCCGCCGCCTGTGGCCAAGCCCGCGCCGCCGCCGGCCAAGGCCGCGCCGCTGCCTGTGGCCAAGCCCACGCCGCCGCCGGCCAAGCGCACGCCGCCGCCCAAGCCCGCGCCGCCGCCGGTCGTTGAGCCCGCGCCGCCGCCGTCCAAGCCCGCGCCGCCGCTGGCCAAGCCCGCCCCGCCGCTGGCCAAGCCCGCGCCGCCGCCGGTCATTGAGCCCGAGGCGCTGCTGGCCAAGGCTGCGCCGCCGCCGGCCAAGCCCGCGCCGCCGCCGATCATTGAGCCAGAGGCGCCGGCAGCCAAGCGCACGCCGCCGCCGGCGAAGCCCGCGCCGCCGCCGGTCATCGAGCCCGAGGCGCTGCCGGCCAAGCGCACGTCGCCGCCGGCGAAGCCCGTGCCACCGCCGGTCGTCGAGCCCGAGGCGCCGCCGGCCAAGCCGCCGGCCAAGCCCGCGACGCCGCCGGTTGTCGAGCCCGAGGCGCGGCCAGCTGCCGCGCCCGCTGCCGTGCCCGAGCCTGTCAGGGTGCACGACAACCCCGCCTATGCCGCCGACGAGCCCGCCAAGGCAGTCGCGAGCGCAGCCGACCCCATGCCCGCGCCTGCTGCCGCCGCTGCGCCGGCGAGCGCGCCGGGCGATCCGGCCACCCGCGAGCTGAGCTCGCCCGTGCCGGCCGCCGCTGGAGAGTCTGCTGCGGAGGAGGCGGACGAGGAGGACGCCGGCGTCGAGGCGGTGGCGGCGCCCGCGCCGAGCGGCGCTTCCGGCTCGGCCTCTCGGCCGCGCTCCAAGAAGAAGAGGAAGGGGAAGAAGTAGGGCGGTTTCGAGTGCCAGTGTGAGAGCCCTGACGCACCGGGACCAGTTTGCGAGGTAGTGAAAGTGACACAGTCTGCTTTCTGAGTGTGTTTTGAGAGGCCTGCTCGGCCTGGAGCCAACGTGAACGTTCAGACTGGTGCTGCAAGCGCTGGGTAGCCGTGGTGGCGTCCGCCGTGCCGCTGCCCGGCTCGATCTGTCACGTTGCCCTGGCGTGCGGCAAGTATTTGTAGCTGGTACAGGCTCACGAGATTGTTGTTTTGAGCGCCTTGCAGGTCAAGCGCCATGTAGGAAACCTAGCAACAGACCTAGCATCCTTACGAGCCAATCAGAAGATCGTGTGCACTTCCTTTTTTTCAGCCTCGTCCCAGAGCAATACAGAGCAGCCAGGCTTGGTACGAACGCAGGCAGACCACCCTCTCTCTTTTTAGCACGGCAGTAGTAGCACCTTGCTGGGCAAGGTTGTGCTTCGACGCAGCTGCGCGGGGCCAGGAGCGCCTGACCAGGCCGGGACGGCTTGTCAGGCTGCGAGCGGGGCAGGCAGTGTCACAGTCAGCATGGCGCCCTGCATGACCAGCGCGCGCGCCTGAATGCTGGCCCAGCGCTCTCGGGACGCAGCGCTCGCGCTCGGCCGGCATGTGCAGCAGCGCGCTCCTGGTGCACCCGGAGGACGTCGGCAGGGACAGCGCGAGCGGGGCGATGTTCCACCACGCGCCGCGCGCGCCGCTCGCAGCGCCGGTGCAGGAGATTACCCTGAGCCTGGAGCGGCTGCTGCCGGGCGCGAACGGCACGACGGTGGTCGCGCGGCTGCCGTTTAGGCACTCGGAGCGCATCGAGAGGCTGCGCCTGCGCCTGGCCGCGCTGCGCGGCGCGGTCAACGTCAACAACGCGCTGGTGCGCGTGCGGCGCTGCGGGGCCAGGCGCACGCGGAGCCCGGCGGCGCCCCTGCTGAGCCCTGCTCGCCGCGCAGGTGCTCGGCGAGCCTGTGCTGCGCAGCACGGACGCGCTGTCGCAGCTGGTCAAGCTCAACGCGGCCGCCGGGGCCGCTGGCGCCTCCAGCTCTGACAAGCACATTTTCATCAGGTGCCTGCACCTTTGCGTGCCGGACTAGGGAGCAGAGGCAGTCTCGCAGGGGTGGCTGCAGGTGCCGTTGCAGGCTCGCCGCCGTCGAAGCACGCGCACTGTTGCAGCGCTGGCCGCCTCTGACACGAGCGCCCTCCGGGGTGGGCTCAGGCTGGAGGACGTGGAGGCGGTGGCTGTGGACCACCGGGGGCCTGAGGGCGTGGCGGCCACGCGCTGCTTCTCAACCGGCTCGTCCGGCTTTGGCGCCGACGCCGCGCTGGACGCGCCCCCGCGCAGCGCGCTCACCAGCGCGCTGTCGCGCAGCGACAGCGCCGGGCCGTGCGAGCCGGCCGCCGCCGCCGACCCCGCCAGGCGCGCCGCCCGGCCGCGCACGTTGCCGGCCGTGCCAGCCGTGCGGGTGGCCGTAAGCGCCTGCCTGGCAGGCATGCCCGGGGCCGCGGGTCCGGTCAGCGTAGCGTTTCGTCGAGGCTGACTGTCCTTTCTGCGCTGCCGCGCGCAGCCTGGTCGTGCCCGTGAGATGCTCCTCAGAGGCCGCGTTCGCGACCTCCTATGTCTAGATCTGTCAGCTACGAGCCGGAGCCTTTGGGGCCAGGTGGCGTGCGACTCCGCCAAGGGGGCTCATGCGGCGCGCCCGGGGCCGGGCAGGCCGAGGCGGAGCGCTTTGTGGTGCGCCCGTTCCTGCTGGGCGCCCAGGACGTGCCGCTGCCGCCGCCGACGCCCGCGTTCGCGCCCACGCCGCTGGCGCTGCCGCCGCAGCCCATGCCGCCGCCGCCGCCGCCGCCGCAGCATGGCGGCGCCCCGCTGGCGGCGGCGGCCGCGGCCGCTGTGGCGGCGGGGGCACACCCCAGGCCAGGCGACGGAGCGGACGGGCCTGGGCGGCGCGCGGCAGCCGCCGAAGCTCCCCCGCGCGGCGCCGCGGCGGTCGCGCAGCCGACCCGGCAGCGGTCCATCTTTGCGCCGCCGCAGTGCGCCCCCGCGCTCGCTGCAGCTGAGGCTTGCACCTGGCGCGGGGTGCCGTGCCGGCCGACCAGGGCACCGACTTCCGAGCGCCTGCACAGGCACCACGCGGCCGGCTGCAGGCCTGAAGGACACCAGCTTGTGTACAGGCGGCGCTCTCGATCTGGCTGTTGCCGGTACGAAGGTCGGGGCGAGAGGGGGCTGCCATAGTTCTGCACCTGCTTGGCGAGAGCATGCTCGCTTGCACGCTGCTGCTGCCGGCCAGCTGACGGGTGGTTGGCCAGGGACGGCCTGGAGCCGCGGCTGCTGGAGCGGCCGCCCGCGCCGCTTGCGGCTGCGGCCGACAACAGCGCGGTGCTGGCGGAGCCGGGCGCGGGTCGCGCGGCGGCGCAGCCGTCTGGCCTCCGGCCTTTGAAAAGCAGCGGCGCGGACGGGCCTGCGAGCGGGGACGGCGCCGCGGCCGGCGCTGCGCCGTGCGGCTCGTGCGACCGCCGCTTCTGGAGCTGCCCCGGCAGCGCGGGGTTCAAGGCGCGGCGCCCGTGCGCGGGGCACCCGCTCCGCTGCATGCAGGCCGCGGGATACTGAGCAGCGCCTCTGGACCGTTAAAGAGGTGAGGATGTGAGTGAGCAGGAATGTTGAGGTGGGCCGCCCGGCTGGGTGGCGGCCGCTGTATCCTGGCCATCCCGTGTGCGCCCCGTAGCGCTCATAACGCGGGGGAGGCGGCGCCGGTGCGCGGCCACGGCTACCCGGCCGTCCGCAAGAAGGTGGCCGCGCCGTGTGCGCCCCCGCAGCGCCTGTAACGCGGGGAGCGCGGCGCAGGTGCGCGGCCGCGGCTACCTGACCGACCGCAAGAAGGTGGCCGCGGGGCCGCCCATGTTTGCGCTGGCCGCGGTGGACCATGTGGAGCTGGACGCGCCCACGTTCCACCTCGCGCGCTGCCTGCCCTCGCTGCGGTGCGCCTTGGAAAAGTATACATGTATGGAAAAACATGACCACAATCCGCTGCCTGCGCTCGCTGCGGGGCGCGCGCGCGGCGCGAACTGCGCGGGGCCGCGGCACGGGTTGTGAGCTGGGCCATCTTTATCTATGCGATGCTGAAGACGGCACGTGTTCCTGATGTATCGTGGCTTGGTTGCTGGGGACCCGGGTCATCATATTCGCGCTCTTGCTGCCAGCTTGCGTGTGGCCACCACCGGTGTGAGAATTCGCAACGCGGGCACTGAACAGACACTGACAGCGCATGCCCGCCCGCCGCCGCAGGCTCAGCCGCGCGCCCTTCACGTTTATCGTGAACATCATGGTCCCCAGCAGCCCGCCCTGGTCGCTGTGCATGTCCTGGGCGGCCGCCACGCACCCCGACGCCGTCGATGCGCACGACTCCGTCGACACGCCGTCCGCCGGCGGCGACCCGGCCCTGGGCCAGGCCCTGGAGGATGCGCCCGAGGGCGGCAGCGGCGGCTTCAGCAGCTGCAGCAACACCAGCCGCAGCAATAGCGGGCTGCTGGGCGCGCACGTGGGCGCTGGCGTGGGCGGCGGCGGCGGCACGCGGGACCCGCACAGCATGCTGGACTCCCCCTTCGACCTGGTGCTGGCGCGGTGCGGCCCTGGCGGCACCTCGAGGGTTCCGAAGAGCAGTTGCGCCGCCGGGCCTCTGGCACGCCTGCGGTTTGCTGGCAGGGGCGGCGCGCTGGCGCGCCCGGCCTGGCCGAGCGCGGGCTTGGGGGCTGCCTCCCGGGCAGTTGCCTGCGAGGTAACTGCCCCGGTGCTAGTGACGCGCGGCATGGTGGCAGCGCCGCGCCTGCGCTGCGCTGTTGCACACTGTGCGGCTGTGACGCGGCGCAGCGGCGCGGCGCCAGCCGGCAGTGGGGTGAGCGCGCATCAGCTGTTTAGCCAAGCAGAACGCCTTATGCGCCGTCCAGGCTGCCCGCCGCTGCACCTGTGAGCAGGCAATGCGCGAGTGGATGCCAGGGCATGACATGCGCAGCGAGCCGGACCTGACAGCAGGTCCGCTCCGCGCGGCCCGCGGCAGGTTCCTGGCGGGCGGCGACAGCCGCGAGGCCACGCTGCGGCGCAACAACGCGTTCAAGCTCATCCCGCGCGTCAGCGAGGGCAGCTGGATCATCAAGCAGTCGGTCGGCACCACGCCCTGCCTGCTCGGCAACAAGCTCACCGCGCGCTACTTCCAGTGCGTCCCACCTGTCTGCGCCGCTTGCTCGTTCTGCGCTGGGTGCGCGCTGCTGGCGCGCCCAGCCGTGAAGCATTCAAGCGCGCCACCATCGCCGAGCGGGCGTGACCTTTGTGATGGCGTGTCTGGCGCCTGGCTATTACTGCTGGGCCTGTAGCCTTGAGTGAGCTCGTGCCTGTTGCGACATAGCCACTGTGACCATCCGGCCGCCATCGCAGCGCCTGCAGGAGCGAGCTGTCAGGCACGGCCAGCAGCGCCGGTGATAGGCGCCTGCGCGCGTGTTGGGCGCCCCGCCAACGGGCGCGCGGGCTCCGGGCGCAGGATAGTGTTACGGGCAAGGTAGGATAGCCCCACCCTACCCTATGACGGGCGCGCCGGCTGCGGGCGCAGGGGCCCGCGCTACATGGAGGTGGACATCGACGTGGGCTCCTCGTCGGTGGCCGCCGCCGTGGTCGGGCTGGTGCAGGGCGCCACGCGCAGCCTGGTGGTCGACATGGGCATCGTGCTGGAGGGCCACTCCCGCGAGGAGCTGCCCGAGGCGCTGCTCGGCACGGTGCGCGCGGCGCCGGGCGCCCACGGCCGCTGCGCCGAGTGCGTGCGCAAGGCGTGGGGCCGCTCGGGCACTGGAGTGCTGCCTGCCATGGTGCCGCGCCAGCCCGGCAAACTGACTGCTTGAGTGAGGGCGCTCGTTGCTGTTGCCAGACTGGCGAGGCAGAGGGCTTCCTCAACACGCCTCCTGGGCAGCCCTTAGCTTGCACTCAGCGCGCCCCCAAGAGCGTCCAGCGCAGGCACGAGTCTGACGCGTGGACGTGCGGCCCCAAAATGAATGAAGCGAGAAAGAAGTGAGCTTGGTGCGGCTTGGGCGCGCCCTGCGGCAGCTGCAGCAGCGGTCCAACGCGGAGCCGCGCGCGGCAGGTGCGCTTCAGCCGCCTGGATCAGGGCACCGCGCAGTACCTGGACGTGGCCACCGGCCGCCTGCACCCGCGCAGCTTCCGCACCGAGCGGCCCGGCGGGCCGCTGAGCACGATGTCCGGCGGGCCCCTGGGCCGGCGCGGCAAGGACAAGGGCGCCTGAGCGGCGCTCGCGGCGGTCGCACCCTGCGTTCCCCTCCACGGCCTCTCGCCAGGCACTGTCCAGCTGTTGTTAGCAGTCATCAGGAGACTGTCCTGTGATGGTAGTCTGGCAGCACCGGCAGTCTCGTCACATGGTCATGAGCTGGCGCCCAGCTGCGCGAGTCTTTTCACATCAGCCCAGGTCGAGTCGCAGACGCAGGAATGCTGTAGGCCACCCATGTCTAGGCGTAGGGCTCCCTTGCTGGGCGCTGCATGTGCACGCAGCAGTGGGTGATCGGAGCTGCTTGGGCGCGCGCCGGCAGCCGCCCCGTCCGCTGTTGTGCGGGTCGGGGGCTGGCTGCCGCGACGCACTTAAGATCCCGACCGGAGCCCCAAGCTTTGAGCTGCTGTGCACAGCAGCGCCGAAGTAGCCGCAGCGCATGGCAGGGCGGTGCGCTAGGAAGTCTGTTGAGGTGCAGGGCAGCGGAGAGGCCGGGAGTGTGAAGCAGTGGTGGAACAGGCCGCAGTGGCCAGCAGGTGGCCATCTCTGCTTGTTGTTCTGAAGTTGGCAGTAGTATGTGCGCGTGTCCAGGTGCTTATCCAGAGTGTTAGGGCAAGATGTGATCTTCTGCGGCGGCAGCATGGGCGGCGGGCCTGTGCGCCTGCTGCATTGGGACGTGAATAACCGCTGCGTGTACAGCTTGGCTTCCGTGGCTGAAATAAAGTTGAACAGGCACGCTCGCCGGTCTGCAGACTCACTTCCAGTGCAGCCATGCACCTTGTACAAGTGCACCGCCTCGTACAGCTTGTACTCTGCATCACATTTACGCACGGCAAGTTCACACAGAAGACAGCACACTCGCGGCCTCACTTTCCTTCTTCAGGTGCACAGCCTTGTACAGCTCACACTCTGCATCACATGTACACGCGGCAAGTTCATACAAATGAGAGCACTCTCACTTTGGGCAGGTCCCCGCATGACGCCACTGGCCGGGGGCGGGCGCCAAGAATAAAATCGGGGCGGGTGTACACATGCTGTGGCGCTGTCCAGCAGTTCGGGCATGCACGACCAGCGTTCAAGGTGCATGCGGCAGCAGCGCGCATCGCTGCTACCCCTAGAGGCGGAAACCACGCCGCGCGGCGGCGCCGCCTTGGGCAGTGCGCCCCGCCGCGGCCGGCAGCCGCCCCGGCCCGTCTCGGGGCGGCCCCGGAGCGCGCCCCAAAGCAGCCTGCTGCGCAGCCGGCGCGGCCGCGCCCCAGCAGCCTGCCGCGCAGCCGGCGCTGCGCGCTACGCAAAGCCGCCCAGCACGCGTTCGAGCAGCCTGCGCAGCCGCAGCGCCTGCGCGGCAAGCGGCGGCTCG
>JAABUV010006514.1_pt1 | contig 12686 bp, 13 predicted proteins | sample 5559971 | NCBI WGS metagenome assembly JAABUV01 (sample SAMN10711881, study PRJNA513362) | rock metagenome | isolation source: Antarctica rocks | place: Antarctica: Victoria Land, Knobhead nord | collected 2015-12-19
TTGCTACAAACTCAATCCATATCCCTGCTCGATGCTCAGCTTTGGCACATCTTGGGAATGCGAGTGCACCTGACCTGCGGGCATCGCAATATCTAACCCTTCCTTCGCGGTGATCGGCTCGCGGTTGTCAGGAGTAATCCCGGCCCCCCGGGCCGGCTCACCGAAACCGGCAACGAACCGCGGAGGCAGGGGAGCGGCCCCGAGATCTTGGCTTCTCTTCCGAAAAGCGCGTTTTCTCAGGACCGAAACTTGAATCATTCGGCGGAACAATGCTGCCTATCGCGGCGTATAAGTCTGAGTCTTGCTAGATACGTGCCTTCAAGGAAATGATGAATTTACATGCCCTCACTTTTGCCCTGCCGTTTCTGATTCTTGCGCGGGCTATTGCTTTAGGACAGCCAACGCAGGCGCCTACGCCGCTGGCAATCGAGCATGTCATGGTCCTACCGATGACCATCGACGGCCCCGTGCTCCACGACCAGACAGTCACGCTACGGGACGGACGGATTGCGGGGATAGAGGCTTCGACCGGAGCGAAGGTGGGGTCTGGCGTTAGGCGGGTCGATGGCACAGGAAAGTATCTGATGCCGAGCCTCACGGATGCGCATATACATCTGGAGAACGACCGCATTCTGCGGATGTTCCTGCAGAACCCGAATATCCCCACTGGAACGATCCGCACCGAGGACATCTTCCTGCCGTATGTGGCGAACGGTGTGCTGCAGGTGTTCGACTTGTCTGCGACCTCCGAGACCGTGGGGCAGCGCGATGAGGTGGAGAGTGGACGTGTGGTGGGACCGCATATTGCGCTGGCAGCGATGATCGACGGTCCGGACCCGCTCTGGCCTGTTGGCATGACACGTGTGGCGGCAACGCCGAGTGATGGACGGCAGACGGTGCGCGATGCGTCAGCCGAGGGCTACGAGATTATTAAGGTGTACAGCAAGCTGGATCTGCCGACGTTTACGGCGATTGTGGACGAGGCGCGCAAGCTGCACATGCCAGTGGTTGGTCATATTCCTCAGCGCGGCAAGGGGATCACGGAGAAGTTCTTTCAGCCGGGGTTCGGGATGGTGGCCCATGCGGAGGAGTTTGCGCAGCAGACCAATGTTCCAGCCGAAGCGGACATTCCGCATTATGTGGAGATGGCGAAGCGGAATGGGACGTGGCTGACGGGTACGCTGTCACTGGATGAGCGGCTGCTGGAAGAGACGTCGCACCCAGATTCATTGAAGACACGGCCCGAGCTACGTTTTCTAACGCCTCTGGTTTACGCGATGGTCACCGAGCAAAACCCGTATGTGGCGCAGGCGAACGCGAAGTATGTGGAGTATCTGCGTGCGATTGTGGCGTTCAACCGGAAACTGGTGCAGGCATTCGCGGCGGCGGGGATACCGGTACTTGCGGGTACGGACACGCCGGTTCCAGGGATGGTGGCGGGCTTTGCTTTGCATGATGAACTGGAGGCTATGGCTCGGTACGGGTTGAGCAACAGGCAGGTGCTGGAGGGAGCGACGCGGCTGCCGGCGGAGTGGCTGGGTGTGGCGGGAGACCGCGGCGTTGTCGCAGTGGGAAAGCGCGCGGATTTATTGCTGCTGGATGCGGATCCGGTAGCCGATGTAGCGAACACGCGGAAGATCGCGGCGGTGGTGGTGGGCGGGCGCTTCCTGTCGCGCTCAGAGCTTGATCAGGAGATGGAGGCGCTGGATGAGCGGTATGCGAGGATGAGGAACGGTGGTGCCGCAGAGACCCACTGAGCCTAGTGGCTCGCTTCGCAATTCGAAGTGTTCAGCTGTGCACCACGTGCGGAGACTTTCGTCTTTGAACTTGCTCCTGGGAAGTCGTCTTCCCAGGATTGATGTGTCACAAACGATCGTCTGTGACGTGCTTCAGTACGCAATCCTCTCCACCTCATCGAGCGCAATCTCATCGCTTCGGCGATCATAGAGCCCGGTCGTACGAGCAGATTCATGCCCGGCCATCTGCTGAGCGATCTCGAGCTTGCCGCCGTTCTGGAGGTAGGTGGTGATGCCGGTGGCCCGGAAGCTGTGAGCGCTGATCTTGGTCTGCAGCCCCGCGGCTTTGGCTCGACGCTGAATCATCATGTGCACATTGGCCTGGGGCAGGGAGGTGCGGCCGGTGAGCCGGCCGTGACGCAGGGTAGGGAAGAGCGGGGCCTCGGGCTCAGAGCCAAGTCCGGAGACAGAGATCCATTCCTCGAGGTAGTGGTCGAGGTTATGGTGACAGGGAAGCTCGGTCACCTTGCCGCCCTTCTCGTGCAGCCGAACCCAGCCGCAGCGCTTCTGGACATAGAAGTCCTGCACCTTCATGCCGACGGCCGCTCCGACACGGGCGAAGGTGTAGCCCATAAGAGCGATAAGGGCGCGGTCGCGCAGCCCGAGCAGGGAACTAGTGTCGATCGCGGCCAGCAGCTCGTGCATCTCCTCGGCCGAGAGTACAGAGGTTTTGCCCTTTCGAACGCTGTGCTTCGGTCCCCGTACCGCATGAGCCGGGTTGCTCTCCATGATGTGACCCGTCACCAGCCAGTCGAAGAGCATGCGGATCGCGGCGAGGTGCTGTTTGACGGTCGGCTTCGAGTGCGTGCGGCCGAGCTGCTCGACATACGCCGCGACGTGCATCGGCGTCACCCCGGACAGATCCCCTAGGTCCTTCTCTTCACACCAGGCGGCGAATCTTTCGACGGCTTTGAAGTAGGCGCGGCGGGTATTTGGGTTGCGGATGTTGACGGTGAAGAACTCCCAGAAGCGCTTGCCATTTTCAGGCATGGTCTGGAAGAGCGCCGGCAGGTGGTCAGAAGAGAACGGATGAACCGCAGCAATCTGACGCCGAACCACGACAGGAGTCAGGGCTTCCATACTGGTTTATCTCCCCATCTGCGAAGTACAGTTTCGACTAGCCAAACAGCCAGCCATGCTCCAGCGAATCCAGGCAGCAGGAAGAAGAACAGGACTTCGAAAACGCCGTGCACCCCTTCTACCGCCCTGAGCTAAATCTTCAAAACAAACCCGCAGATCAGCACCCAGCTCACATACCCAGCGAGGGCGCAGAAGCCGAACGCGACCGGAGCGACCAAAGCAGACATAGCTCGCCGTCGCAGCCTAGGCACGACCACAAAGACGCCGAAGGCGATCAGAGAGAGCAAGATGAAAGGCGCGGCGTCGATAATCTGCATAAGCGGTTATTCTACATATGATAACGTCCTTTATCATATGTAGATTATGCTTACTCGGCTAATCCAAACGGGTTCCTGCTGATCGTCGCAGCAGCAAACCGATAGCGAGGGCAAGAACAAGATTGAGCAGCATGGGCACAAATCCACCAGTGACTAGCGAACCTGGAAGCATGAACAGCTTGCCTCGGTAGACCGCTTGTTCGGTAATGCCGGGCTCAAAAGAGAAGATGTATTGCCAAGCGAGAAAGTCTCGCACAAACACGAGCGCAGGCAGCCAAATAGGAGCATTGCGCCGGGTAAAGAAACGCCTCATGAGCACGTTTCTCCGTATAGGGCTCAGCTGCTATTATCAAAGCGTTACTAGGTATTACCTAGGAGTACCTGACCATGCCGACGCTCTCAACCAGCCTGAAACTCGATCCCGCGACCAAAGAACGGGTGCAACGGCTTGCCTCGGCACGCCGGCGAACGCCGCACTGGATCTTGCGCGAGGCCGTGGAACAGTATGTCGAGCGTGAAGAAAAGCGTGAGCAGCTGCGAGAGAATGCCCAGGCGGCCTGGGCGCACTATCAGGCGACCGGCCTCCATGTAACGGCCGAAGAGGCTGATGCCTGGCTGGCCAAGCTCGAAGCGGGTGAGGATACCGCACCGCCTCCGTGCCACGTCTAGTCTGGACGCACGCGGCTCTGCTGGATGTAGCCCGTCTCCATGCCTTCCTGGCACCAAAAAGCCCGGATGCTGCCCGGCGTGCGGTGAAGGCGATCCGGGGCGGCGTCAAGGCGCTTGGCAAACATCCCGAGATCGGCCGGCCGGTCGAAGACATGCTGCCAGAGTTTCGTGAGTGGGTGATGGAGTTCGGGCAGGGTGCTTATGTTGCTCTTTACCACTTCGATGGCGAGCAGGTAGTGATCCTGGCCGTACGCCACGGACGGGAAGCGGGCTACTGAAGCGAACCCCGGGATGAGCTACAAGGCGCTTCTGTATCGGACGTTTCAGAGAGCGCAAGTGGCGACGATCTTCTCCCGCGACGCGAAGACCTCACGAGCGGCTTCCTGCTGCGAACGGTTCAGCTCCGGGTGCCGCTCCAGCGTATCGAAGCGTTCTCTCCCCTCCAGCAACATCGGGTCGCCGTAACCGCACCGGTTGCCCTGCTGCAGTGCACGCCAACCCCGAAGCGATTAGGAAAGGAAGAATCCTGTTCATAAAAGGGCATGTTACGCCTGCGTTGGTCTGGAACGAACGGTCGTCCATCCGCCTATCACACACCACATCGGACACTGCGTCTCTCCAAGGAGGGGCGTTGCTTCTCCCCATGCATGAACAGTTGCTAGAGATGTCTACGGTGCGCCGCTATCATTTTCTTAAGGACTGTCGAGCGATTCGAACTCATGCCCGCAGGGGAAAACAGAACAACCAATACGGGATGCGTTCGACTCCGCCCTGATGGCGAAGTTATACCCGACGACTCTGTAGTGACTCATCGGTAGAAGCAAACGTGAGGTCTCATACAATGCTGTTACGGAACCGGAAAATCCTTTCCTTCGCCGCAAGCCTAAGCGCACTCGGGTGGACTTCAGCAGCCCACGCGGACGAACGACGCCCTATAACCGTCTACGACATTATCGAAGCGAAAGCCTTTGGGACACCGTTGGACGAAGCATTGGATGTCGCTCCAGCACACTTCTCTCCGGCTCGTGACCGTTTCGTTGTCCTCACGCGAGCAGGTGTCTTAGCAAAGAACACCGTTCGCTATGAATTGACCCTGTTCGTGATAAACGAGCTTGCGCATGCGGCCCGCCCCCATCCTCTGTTTGGAATGGAGTCGGCTACCGTCGACCCCGCCATTGATCAACTCCAGTGGTCTATTGACGGTCGCCGTTTATTGTTCATTGGCACGACACTGCAGAAGACCCGTCAGGTCTTCAGTTTCGATCTCCATTCGCGAAGACTGAAGCTGCTTTCACACTCTTCGACCGATGTGCAACGATTTGCGGCGACGCAGGACGAACGTACCTTGGTTTATCTTGCGTCGGTGGCAGCGGTGCCCAACTCTGTGGCCTCGGTGTCAAAACCCCTCGTTATCACGAACCAGAGCATTCCTTCTCTCTTGGGCGGTGGCGGATCGGATTCTGGCGTCTTGCAGCATTACCGTCTGTACACGGAAACCGCCGGCCACGCACGCAAGATTTCGCTCGGTGACGAATATGCACGTTTGGACAACGGCATCAGCATCTCACCGAACGGGAAATACGCTACGATTGCGCTTCTTGCGGAACAACGGCCGGAGGATTGGTCGCGCTATCACTTTCCCACCTGGATGCGCTGGATTGTCCGTCACGAACTGATCGACATAGCCAAAGGGCGGATCGAACCGCTGCTCGACGCCCCTTCCGATGCATGGCGACCTGAGATCGGGTGGAACGCCACCTCGGATTCGGTCATCATTGCTACGACATATCCTCCCTTGAATGGAGCCGCAGAACGTTTGGGTGCGCCCCTGACGGAGGAGATCGCCATCGAGGTTCATTTACCAGACCGCAAACTGACACTGGTAGCTCCTGACACCTTTCATCTTCGAAACTGGACATCCGAAAGCAATGAACTGGTGCTGGACGACGAGCGGGAACAATCACGGCAGTTTACGAAGACAAACGGGGCGTGGAAGGAGATTGGGAAATGGACCGACTCGGCTGCACTCCGTCAGCAATTCAAGATTCAACGCGAGTCGGGAATGCAGCAGCCCGACAGGTTAGTTGCCATCGAGCGAGGAACCAGCGTGAAACGAGTCCTCTATGACCCGAATCCGCAGTTTGCGAAACTGGCCTTTGGTGAAGTCCGCGAGATGGAATGGAAAACTTCCGACGGACATGCAGCCAAAGGTGGTCTCTATCTTCCGGTCAACTACCGACCAGGAACGCGGTACCCGCTGGTGATCCAGACGCATGGGTGGACAGGAAAACGGTTTTGGATGGATGGCCCGTCCACGGCAGGGTATGCAGCGCAGGCTCTTGCGGGAAGAGGTTTTGTTGTCGCGCAGGTGAACAGCATCACGGGCGCTCGTGGCTGGCAATCTACTCCTCAGGAGGGCCCATTTCTCATGGCGATGGTGGATAGCCTCATTGACGATCTCGATTCCAAAGGCATGATTGACAGCACGCGGGTCGGGATTTTGGGATGGAGCCGTTCGGCGTACCTGACGCGCTACACGTTAGAGTTCTCCAAACATTCGTTCGGAGCGGCTGTGATTGCGGACGGGTATGACGACGGATACTTTCACTACCTGACACGTCTCACTCTCGGCAGCTCGGAAGGGAGCGAATACGAGCACATGCTTGGCGCGTTACCTTTCAGTCCTGGCCTGAAGGATTGGGAACAACGCTCCACAGGATTCAACCTGGATCGTGTCCACACTCCGGTTCGACTTCTCGGCTTCTCAGCGACATCCCTGCTTTCCAATTGGGAGTGGTTCGCAGGGCTGACGCATCTGCAGAAGCCAGTCGAATTTGTATGGATGCCCGAGGCCGGGCATGTCCCCGTGCTCCCGAAGGATCGGATGATCGCACAGGAAGGCGACGTTGACTGGTTTTGCTTTTGGTTGAAGGGGGAAGAAGATTCTCCGCGTCAAAAGTCCGAAGAGTTTCTCCGCTGGGAGGAACTGCGCAACAGACTGGGGTATCGTTCGGGCAAATGATGGTTTCCACCCACGCACGAGTTGCCGCATAGATAGAAGATGCAGGCTGCCGTATCGGTGCGCTCTATCCATCGCACAAGAGCACGGACTGCTTGCCGCCCAGAGTTCCTCAGCTCCGTCAGATCCCACGGCTATTTCAGCGCGACCCTATGCTCTCGCCTTGTAACTTGAGCCGGATGCGGCGTCTCGGCGGAACATCTTCAGGCTGCTTGGCAGGCTCAGCTCCGGCCCTTTGGTCCTCCGTCCGTGGCGCTCTTCATGCCGCCGGTCCGCCCAGGACCTCAATCCATAGCCCCAAACATCCTTCGCTTTTTGCAAGCCGAGGCACACGAAGATCCATCCCACAATCCACGGCCGCGACGGCCTGAGCCGAGAGGCTGACTGGCAGCTTCCGGCTCGGTCCGGCAACCGCATCCTCGGGAAGCATAAGCGCGGGTTTTCGTCCCGGAGCCGTCTTCAGTACCCACAGCAATTCGGTGGCATTGTGCGGTTGGGTCGTCCCAAGGAAGCTGGCAACGTAGGAGCCGAGATAGAACTTTTGGAGCGGTGTGAGCGTCCAAACCAGCCATCCGGCTGCGGGGAGAACGAGCAGGAACGGTCCCAAGGTGATCCCGAACAGGAGCAGCAACACCCTCCTGCCAGGGCTCGGAAACCGCATCGGGCGGCTCACGGCCGGCCCCCGGCTTGCCCCTCCCGGGCATCCTGGGCATGAAAACTTTCGATCATCTTGCGGGCGTCGGCCAGCTTCCGGGCGTTCGCCTGGTCGCGGATTCTGAGCACGGATTCGGCCAGCAGGTGCTTCCCTTCCGCGTTCGCCTGGGCGGTCGCATGGAAGAGATTCAGGAGCATGTACCGGGTCGCCGACTGCTCACTCAGGAGGCCCAAACCCAACGTTGCTGTCGCGAAACGCAAAGTAGAGGGTCCGAAATGCCATTTGCCTGCGTTCGCAAGCTCCCCAGCGGGCAGCATCCGTCGCGAAACTTACAGCAATACTGAAACCTCGTGAGGCTTACTTCTGCGATGCGTGTTTGGCCTAGATAAAGCGCTCCCTGAATCGTCGCAGAACTTAGGATTTTTGCGAGGACCTGAGCTTCAGCAGTCCGGCTACCCCCCGAACACCCCGCTACCTTGCGGTTGGTGACAGCAGTGTTGGGTTTGGGCCTTGTTCGAGGGACAGCCTCAGCAAGCAACAGACGACGGCGGGCAGGATGAGATGGCCGCAATGTGGGATGACTTGGAACGCATGGAAAAGGAATATGCAGCCCGCAAAGCACAGCAGAACGAGAGCTAACCCGAGGGAAGAGGCTTCTTCCCTCCTCCACACGCCGATAAGCCCGGCGTGTTCCGTCACCCATCACTGCGGGGACACACCTGCTGCCGGATGTTGGGGACGTCGGTGAGACGGGCGGCCTCGTCGACCCCGAGCATCCCGCTGGCCCGGGCTTCAGCGACCAGCTTCCGCACCGCCGACAGCCGGACGTTGACGGTCGAGGGGGCGAGGCCCTCCATCCCCGCCTTCCACTCCTGCAAGAGCGCCCGGTCGAGCGGCCGGCCGGCCAAAAAGCGGAACAGGTCGTCGAGCGCATGCCCGTAGGCCAGTTTCGTGGTCGGGGCCGTGACCGCGTCGAGCACCCGCCGGCGCAGCTCCCGCTGGACGGGAGTAAGGCCGGGAAGAGATACGCCTGGGGGAAGCAGGGCCAGACCCGGGCCGCTTCCCTGCCCTTCCGAGATCTTTAGTCGTGTTTCAGCGGAATCGGGCATGCTGACAATCTACCTTCTAGAAGATACCTTGTCGTGGGTAATCGGGAGCTGCCCTGAACTACATTAGTGCGCGATCGCGCACTAATCCCTTTCCTCCCTAAAGGTCCTAAACTCTCCCTTTTGCTGGATTTCCGGCTTCGGAGGTCAACTTTCGCCCGTCCCGTCTCCTAGCTTCCCCGCCTGCACAAGATCCACCGGTCGGTCGCTGGCTCCGTGCGATCGCACTACGACGCCAGGACCTCGAACGGCTCTTTGAGCTCCAGCCCCGGGCCTCCGGCAAACTGCTCGAACTGCTTCCAACGGTTCCGGTCGGGACCTCCCGGCTGGTCGAGCGCGAGGTCCTCAGCAGCTTCCTCAACCGGGTCCACGAGGCCGAGGATGTCACCACCCTTTTCGAGCAGCTGAGCCGCGAGAAAGCAGTGGGCTCTCGCCCAAACTTCGCTCCCTGGTGCGCCGGGATCTCGATTCCATCGGCCTCACTTCCCTACCGGGTCCAGCTCAGCCGTGGCCGACTCGAGGTTAGCTTCGGCTCCGTCGAAGAGCTCGCACAAACCATGCTCACCCTCGCCCGAATCTTCGAAAGCCAAGGAGATGCCTTCGTAGAGGCTTATGAACCAGAGCGTCCAGTGGTAGGGCCGGAGAATGGACGGGAGCTGAGGGTCATGTTCGAAGAACTCGAGGCCATGGAAGTCGAACAGATGGCGCTTGGAAGCTTTAGAGAGCGATAGATAGGGTCCAAATGTGTCCCCAATCCTAGGAGCCTAAAGGCCTAAGAACCCAACGGCCTAGGCTCCTAGGAACGCAGGAATTCACTATCGGCTGTATTCAACAATCGGGCTTCTGCTCACATGAGGGCTCTAGAGGGGGTAGTAAAGCAGTGACCACGCATAGTAATGTTCTTGACCTGAAAACGTTAGGCACCTAGGGTCCAAGGAATGTAAGCGCCTGTTCACCTAAGCCTCTAAGAGCCCAAGCGCCGAGCGGCCCAGGTGCCTAGGAGCCCACACGTCGAAAGGATCTAAGAACTTGATTATTACGGTAGCGAGCTACAAGGGTGGGGCAGGAAAAACTACCACGGCTGTCCATCTGGCTGCATACCTTCAAACCTTAGCCCCAACTTTGCTACTGGACGGAGATCAAACCCGCAACGCCATAAATTGGGGCGAGCGGGGCTCTGGCTTTCCGTTTCGTGTTGCCCCCGTCAGTCAAGCGGCCAAGCTCGCAGCAGAGTACGGCCGAGGCGGACATATTGTGATTGACACAGGGCAACGGCCTGCTGGAGCAGATCTCAAAGAAGCCGTCGACGGCAGCGATCTTCTCATCATTCCTGCTACGCCTTCACCTTTAGATACAGATGGGCTTGTTCAGACGATTGATGCCTTGCACCGAATTGGGGCTGGCAATCGTTTTCGCGTTCTGCTGACCAAGGTTGCGCCGCCGCCCGAAAGAGATGGCGCCGTACTGAGAGAACTCCTGGTAGGGGAGGGCGTAGCCATTTTCAAGGCTGAAATCCCGCTTCTGAAAGCTTTCGCTAAAGCCGCCGGAGCGGGAGAGATCGTCGGGCAGACAAAAGACAAGAATGCTGCTAGAGCATGGGAGTCATATATCGCAACAGGGAAGGAGCTTCTATGAGCGGAGCGTTGACAGGAATGGCTGCAATCCTCAATAAGAGCAGACATGTGGAGCCTGATATTGAGCGTGAAAGGACCATTCCGGAAATTACTGCCAAACCAAAGCGTGCTGTCGTCATGAAGCCTGCAGCGCCACCTGCCGTCAAAAGAACCGCCAAGAGCAAAGATCCTGATTACGAACCGGTAAAGGTCTACGTTCGAACGGAAACTCGACGCAAGGCTGCTCGCCGATGGGAAGATCAAGGCGGCCGCGACCTTTCTGATTTAGTAGAGAACCTGCTCAGGAAGTACGTAGGAGCTTAGGTGCCGAGGCTCTTAGGTGCCTTATGAATTTTGTTGATGTGCTGTACCTTACGAAAGAAAGCCCCTGACGCTTAAAACGTCAAGGGCTGCGCTTGGATCTATCCGCGTTGGAGGCGGGTACATAATGCTCAAACTATCGGACATTCTGCGCGAAGACAAGAAGCTCTTCGCCCTCATACCGTCCAGAGATACTCCGAATAAACCCGCGCGAGGCAGGCGTAATCTCGGAGAGCCACGAGATTACAAGGCTGAGGAAGACCGCGCACAGGCCGAACTGTTCGAAGTGATGGCAGACTATCGCGTGCAGCGGAACAGTGGGATTTCACCTCAGCTGATCCAGATTGCTCAGGCCCTTATTCTTTGCGGGCTGCCATACCGATCAACCGAAGCTACTGAGCACACGCGCTTCTCAAGAGCTTCGGATGGTTCCCAGGTCAGAGTAACGTTCTATGCCCTTGGCAAGGATGAAAACGGAGAGCGCATACCGATGGCTTATGGTGCTGATCGGACGTTCCTGCACTGGTGCGTCGATCGCGCCATCAAACTCAAGAATCCGTTTGTGCCGCTTTCGAACGGGATCGACTTCATGAAAGACATCGGGCAGAAGCCAAGCGGCCAGAATTACAAGCGTTTACGCGATTCCTTCCGCCGAGTATCCTCTTTAGCGATTGTCGTTGAGCGTCATGCGAGGGCAGGGGAGACCCGCTCCATCCTACCGATCATCGCGCATTCGCACCTTCCACAAAGCATTCAGCCAAACGGTATCCCCATCGAAGGGCCGGCCGGGATTCGCTTCGGGGAAGACTTCTTTCGAGAAATAAATGCTAATCCCGTTCCGTTCCCATGGAATATCCTCCGCGCCCTGGACAAGAAACCCCAGATGCAGGACTATATGCTCTTCCTACATTGGCGGAGCTTCGCAGCTAAATCGGAGACGCTTATTACCTGGGTGGCTATGAGAGATCAGCTCTGGCAGGGCGACAGCAATCCACGGCGTATTCGTCCTCGCTTCGCAGAGGCGATCAAAGCTTTCCGCACCGCATGGCCCGAGCTCAACGCCTCAGCAGATAGCCGCGGACTCCGCATAGGGCCTCCCAAGCGAGGGCAGCATTTATTCCCGGCATATAACGGGGAAATAAAACACGGGTGATCGATGTAATGGGTACAAAACCACGCATTTTCAGACAGAAAAGCCCCTTGCTTAAGGGCTTTTACTAGCGACTTTTAGCCGTCGATGTCCCGGGTACAAAAACCATCTATCTTGTTGCTGTAAAAGATGTTAGCTAATAAATAGCGGCGCTTGAGCAGAGTGCAACGTATAGTGTGGAAGTTCGTCGATGTTCCGGGTACGCGAATACCGTAAACCTTCTTCTATCAAAGGTTTACGGTATTTCCACCTAAGTGCAACGATCTACTCGTTCTATCGATGTTCCGAGTACGTCCATCGATGTTCCGGGTATGTCTAATCGATGTTCCGGGTACAAGCCATCGATGTTCCGGGTACACTCTTTATATAGAAGCAAGTTGTTTCAAGTAGCTACAAAACAGTCGCAGGTAGTTATTCCTGTGGACAGCGTGCAAAAACCCCCCACCAAACATAAAGACAGAACAAACAACGACCAAAACTTTCCTGATGAAGGTTAGGGCTCTCTAAACTGCCTTGGTCTGACCTCTAGAGCCTAGGGCAGAGAAGCAGAAAGACACCTAGATGGCTTCGAGAAGCCCCAGACGCATCCAACCCCCCAAAACAAGCCTGGAGGCTGTGAGAGCGCGGAAACACGGCATAGAGATGTGCGGAGCGTACGCCAAGGTTCACATCCAGCGTCTTTTTTACTTGAAGCCTACAGCGCATACGGTACTCTCACTCCACCAGCCCTCCCCGGCCGCCGTGCACTGAATCCCACATGGATCTCCGCACTTCTCGCCGCTCTCGACTCTGAGATCGCACGCCTGCAAAGCGCCCGTACTCTACTCTCCGATTGGAGTGCCCGGCTTGCTTTGTACCAGTGGCTAAGAGAGAACTGGACGAGGAGAGCGTATGGGACGTGGGAAAAAGTACCAACCTGAGCAGGTGGTGAACCTGTTGCGGCAGATCGAAGTGGCTGTG
>JAABUV010006515.1_pt1 | contig 12684 bp, 16 predicted proteins | sample 5559971 | NCBI WGS metagenome assembly JAABUV01 (sample SAMN10711881, study PRJNA513362) | rock metagenome | isolation source: Antarctica rocks | place: Antarctica: Victoria Land, Knobhead nord | collected 2015-12-19
GCCATGTGTGGCGCAGAAAGAGGGGCCGCAGCCAGCACTTGATGGTCATGCGAGTATTGTCAGGGCGCTGCGTACGCCCGTGAGGTGCCTGGGGTGCTTGACACTTTCAGTTTTGTCCGCTGTATCTTTTTTGCCTGTACACATGTTGCGCATCGTGTGTGCTGGCGTCCAGCGAGGATTTTGAGCTTGGGCGAATGCCAGCCTCCTCGACTGTGGCATGTGTTCCTGGTATGCAGTATGAAGGGAGCAGGTAGATAGTGGCGCTGTAATGTAATGTATGGCGTCCGGCATCCATTGTAACGCCTTTGCTCTGCATCTGCCCTGACAGACTTGGCAATGTACTTGCACAGAGCAACCTCTTTTGCGCAAGCTGGGATGGGAGGACAACACAACTCACAGCAAGCTCACAGCATCATCAGCATCATGCTCCAGCTGGGTACTGCAACACCCTGCACGCTCGCTCATATAACAGGAGCTTTTTAGGCATAGGAGTAGAACCACAGGTGTTGATATTACTACCTTAGTGCAGGCTTTAACACTCGAGCGGGCCAAGGCGCCATGCAGAGCGGGTGACTCCCAGCGCTGCAGCGCGCCTGCTCCTTCCAAGGCCCCAGTCAGAGGCCCGACTCTGCTCTTGCGACCCCTCGGGCCTTGCTCGGTTAATTACCCGCTGTGTCATGGACCCACTGGTAGGTACCCAGCCGCGCAGCAAGTGCGCGGCCCCATTTTCGGGGTATGCGAAACCCGCAGGACTGCGCCCGACCGATTTGACCTTGCTGCCCTATGGGATCCCCCTTGTGCAGCAGCTGTGCAGGTCGAGCCTCAGCTCCCTGACATGGCTCACCTTGACCTGCCAGCTCGGCTGCGCATCGCCACATGTTTGGGCTGCTGGCGCGCTTGGAGACGGCCCTCACAGCCGAGCCACATGGTCACTGGGGGCATGCAGACAGCCTCAAACCAGGCCCTCCTGGCCCTGCGCGACGGGCTCCTGGCCCGTTTGGAGCAGCGCGCTGATGCCCCGGCATGACGCGGGCAGAGTGCAAACCCTAGAAAGGCGACACGCCCGGGCCTGCGCCGCGCGGCGGGCTGCTGGCGCGCTCGGGGCCGCCCTCAGAGACCAGGCGCCCGGCGGCCGCAGCGAAGCGCGCGCCCAGGTGCGAGATCGCCACCTCGCCCCTGCGGCAGCAGAATGCGAGGGCGTCATGACTGCCCTAACCCCAACACTCGCCTGACGCCGCTCGCAACCAGCAGACCCAAGCGCCGCCGTGCTTTTGCACAGCTGTGCGACGAGCTGCCGCTGGGACAGGTCTCAAAGGAAACGCTCTGCACAGCACTCCTAAGGCCAAACAGCGCTTCCACAGCTAGCTGGGAGGAGCGGCGGCAGTGGAACAACACGGCGGGGGACAGGGAGCAGGCGGGGGGGCGCGGCACCGCGTGGCGGCCTCGATGCCGGTCAGGCTCTCTACGGCGACGACCTTGCGCCCGGCCTTGCGGCTCGCGAAGGGGCGCAGCAGCGCCAGCAGCGCCTTGAGGCCCGTGCTGGGGCGCACCTGCGGCGCAGCCGACTGGGCTTGTGGCACGCTGGGCAGCGATCCAGGTGGGGTGCTGGATGCTGCACTGCTGCTTGCACTGGTTGCTGCTGTGCACATGCATCAGGACAGGGGCCTGCAAGCTTCTGCACGGATAGGGCTGCTGCCGTGGCCGGCGCGCACGAGCACGATGCCCTTGACGTGTTTGCGGAAGGGCCGCGACAGCGAGCGGTACGTGGCCAGCAGCCAGCCGGCCGGCAGGCGGTTGCTCCGGCGCGCGTGGCCGGTGTTCAGGAGCACCAGCACGTACGGGCCCTGCGCGCAGCCGTTGCCGCGTGGGCAAGATTGCTGAGAGCCTGGTGGGGTAGGGTTGGGTTAGGGTAGGCTAGGGTTGATGCAGATTAGGGCGTTAATATGGGTGGGAGGGGAGGCGGCAGCGAAGGCATGGCGGGACAGGCTGACGACCGCGCGACTGCGCAGGGCGGCCGGCGGCGCAGCCACGGTGAGCCGCGGCCGCTGCGCCAGGAGCATACCGGGTGATACGGCGCGGGCTGCAAGTGCATACGCCAGGCACGTGACCCAGCGTGGGTCAGACTGGCAGCCACAGAGCGGGCCGCCCGGGCGCTCTGCACGCAGCAATATGCACGGACGGCCTCCCTTCGCTGCGGCCATCAGGCACTATTTTCCCCGCCCGGTATGAAGACCCACCCCGCGCCGGAACAAGCTACCGGGTATCGGGTGAGGGCGTGGCGGGCTTGGCAGGCGCGCACCTGCGCCACCAGCGGCTCCAGCTGGCGCAGCATGTACTGGCAGGCCGCGCGGCGGGACACCTGCGCGCTCGCGCGCGCACTCTCACATGCCACGCGGGGCCTCCATCGCGCGCATCGCATCAGGCACGCGATGCACTCACGTGGGCGCGCGGGGCATGGGCCCGTGCAGATATATGCCCCACCCGGACCGCGGCCACATGCAGCGGAAAGCGCGAGGCCGGGCGCCGCACGCGGCGGGCCCCGCGCGCGCGAGCCTCAGAGGCATGAGCGCAGCACAGCATACCAGCGTGCAGCCGAGCGCGCTCGCCCGTGCGCCCGGGCGCCGTCGGCCGTGTCTATGCGGCGCGAGGGTCCGGTGAAATCGGGGTAGGGGTGCACAGGCGTGCTGGGCGCCACCTTGGCGGCCATGGCGTAATGCGTTCACGACCACGACCGAGCGGGCGCCCGACTTGGCCTGACCCTACCCTGTCCGGGGCGCCTACCTTGGCCGCCACGGCGTCCGCGTTGACGACCACGACCGGGCGCCCGAGCGAGTCGACGCCGTCGTAGTACAGCATGCCGTGCAGCTCCGGCGGCTCGAACGCCTCCGCGTCCGCCGCCTCCTGCCGGCCGGGCGCGACAGCCTCGCGCCGCGCCGCGCCCGACCTCGGCGCCGCCCGGGCCGCGGCGGGCGGGGGCCCACAGGGCGCACCGCGGCTCCTGTCGTGGGCGGCGCTGCTGGCGCTGCCAGTGCAGACTGCACAGGAAGCAGCCTGGATATGTCACTCAGTCCTTGTTCCTGATGTTGATGCGCACGGAAAGTTTGTGCCTCAGGGCAGCGTGGGATCCGGCCGGGGGCGCGCCGGCACAAAGCGCCCCGCGGCGCGCAGCGACCCCGGCGGCGGCGAGAACGGGCGCGCGCGCGTGGCAAACGCGTCCAGCGCGCCCTGCGCGGCATGGCTGCCCGCTGTCGCCTCCGCCATTGCGGCCTCCGCGTCGGCCTGCGCGCGCCCTGCAGACCCTAAGCACACGGACCTTAAAAGCGTAACGGCCAAAGCACTCCAGCGCGCATGTGGGCGCTGCACTGCATGGCCGCCTGCCGCCACCGCTGCCGCCCCAGCCAGCAGCCACGGCAGTGCCCCGCATCGAATTTTGCGGGATAAACGGTCGATGCGGGTGTGAACTTCAAATTATTGAAGGTCACCAAAGCCCCTGAAAGCCTGCACACCACTGACCCGCCTCTGCGAGGGCCTGGCATGCGAAGGCCACCGGGCGGCGGCGCGGCGCGCCATCGCGCGCTGCCCGGGCTCGTCCAGCGGCACGGAGTACCGCCGCATGTCCTCGAGGTCCCCCGCGTCCGTGCCGGCGCCGCCGCTGCCGCCGCCGCCGTTGAGCGAGCGCTGCGCGGCCAGCACGTGCGCGTCCGCCTCCGCCTCCAGCTCCGCCAGCTCCTGCGCGCGCACGGCGGGCGCCCCCTCACCAAAGTGTTAACAGGATGGAAACCCTGCCTGGGTGTCCAGGACCTCCGCCTCCAGCTCCGCCTCCAGCTCCAGCCCCGCCAGCTCCTGCGCGAGCACGACGGGCGCCCTGTCAGCTCCTGCGCGCGCACATCGGGCATTCCCCTGGTCGCGGTGTGCCCAGTGTGTCACCGCGCCTGGGTGTCCGTGACTGTACAGTCTGCTTCTCTCCCAGCCAGCTCCTGCGCGCGCACGATGGGCGCACCCTGGTCACGGTGTGCCCAGTGTGCGACTATGCCTGGCATATCAAGGGCTGTCCACCACTTCAAGGCCATCCTCAAGTCGCTTCAAGGCCATCCAGGCTGCTCGCCTCCCAGCCGACTCCTGCGCGGCGCGCCTCCCCCCGCAGCGGCAGCGCGCCTCGCGCGAGCGCCACTTGGGCAGCTCACGCGGACCCGGCCCCGCTTCCACTCCCGCGAGCTGTGACGCGCAGGAGGGCGCGTCATATGCGCCAGTGCGGCGTTCGTGCAAAGCAGCGGCTGCCTGCGCTTGGCTGCCGCTGCAGTCCGTGCGTCCTAGCTTTCAAAGCTGATCCGCGTCTGAAAGCAGTCGCGGAGCTGCACGAGCCGCGGGCGCCACCGCCCAGCAGCCGCCACACACCGCGCGCCCACACAGAGCAGCCATGGCCGTGCGCGCGCCTGCGCGATGCGCGCCTCCTCGTTGCTGGCCGAGCGGCCCGAGCCGGCGGCGGCGCCCGGGCCCAGCCCACTGGCGGCGCCGAACGCGGAGGCCCCGCGAGGCGCCAGGTCCTGCACTGCCGGAAACTGCTGGCGCGGCGAGTCGGGCTCGGCGGGCTCGACAGCGCCGCGGCCGCCGCTGCCGGCGGGGCCCGCCTCGGGGGCGGCGGCCTCCGCCGCGCCTGCTGCGCCGACGCCCGTGGGCGCGGCCGGCCCGCCACGCGCGGGCAAGTCGGGCGCGGCCGCCGCTGCCCCCGCGCCGGGCCCGGGCCCTGGTGCGCCGGCAGGGCCGGCGGCCGGCAGCTCAGCCTCGGCCGACAGGGCCGGCCCGAAGGCGGCGATGCTGACGGGCAGCGCCGCCGCGCTGCGCTCGCGCTGCAGGTCGGGGCCGACCTCGGCGTCGCCGCCCGGCGCACTGGACGCGCCGGCGGCGGCGCCGACCCCGCCGCTGCCTGCGCCGGCGCCCGCCTGCGCGGCCTGTTCGCCGCCGCCTCGAAGCGCCGGCGCCAGACCGGGCTCCGGCCCTGCATCAGGCCCCGGCGCCGCCCCGCCCGACCGAGCGGACTCAATGTGCTGCGGCTGGCCGTGAGGCGCAGACGCCTCTGCTGGAACCGCTTGGCTGGGGCCGGCATACGCCCCCGCCGCGCTGTAGAGCGCGCCGCAGACGGCTCGCGGTGCAGCCCCGCCGCCAAATCCGCGCTGCGCGCCATCCTGTGCATGCTCAGGCGCGTGCTCAGGCGCCGCGGACTCGTTCCCCGTCCCGTCCGCGCGGGGCGCGGCCGGTGCGCCGGACGCCACCGCCTCCCCAGGGCGTCCGGCTGGCGCCGCGCCCCCAGCCGCCACCATCGCACCGACTCCTGCTCGCCCGGCCGCGGGAATCGGTGCGCCTGCCGCGCCCGCAGCGGCGCGGCGGGCGTCTGCCGCCGGGCGCGCGGGCAAAGGCGCTGCCAGCACGGCCTCCTCGTCTTCGATCAGCGAGAAGGCGGACGGCGGCGGCGCCGCGTGCGCGCCGTTCGCCGCGGGGGGCGCCGCAGGGCTGGCGGGGGCCGGCGCGCGCGCGCGCTGCGGCACGTGCGCGCCGCCGTTCGCGGCGGGGCCGGCGCCGGCGGCCTTGGACGGGTTGCCTGCGAAAGACCGTGGAGGGCGCGGGTCGGCGAGGTCGGCGCCTGCGCGCCAGGCGCATCGCATGCGATACCTTCTGCGGCTCCAGAAGGTGTGCCCGTGCAGCCTGGCAGGAAGCGGCCATTCCGGCGCTACCGAGTGCGGGCATCAGCTCCTTGCGGGTTCCAGTGGGCGGGTTCCAGGGGGCGCGCCGAGGGACAGCTCCGCCAGCGACTTGATGGAGGCGCCGTTGGCATGCGGTGCGGCAATCTCGTACGCTGCCTCTGCCATCCTGCCGCAGGCGCCTCACCGGCGAGGCCGACGCCCGGCAGCGGCTGCAATGCGGTTAAGCCGTGCGCTGCATGCCTGCCGCTCTTCGATCTGCCAGAACCAGCTGGCAATGGCGGCCCTTCCTCACTTTGGCAAAATTGCTGGTAGTAGCACAGCAAGTTGCCTTTCCAGACGGGCAACCAAGGGATGTAATGCACAGCTCAGAGTCAAGTCCAACAAGAAGCGCAGTGTGTGATGCTCACGGCACGCACGTACGTTTCACACACGCTGGATCGGAGGTATGGGCAGCGCGATCTGAAGGTGTGCGCTCTGAGAGCAGAGCTCTTTGAATGCCACTAGGGCTTTAGCCTTTAGTGCCAGCTTTGCCAGCTTTGCCAGCTTTGAGGCGAGAGGTTGCAGTCACACCAAGGAGCGTCTTGCGCCTGTGCTTCGCACAAGCAGCCCAGGAGCACTGTGCACGCCGCCAGGCACAGGCAGCAGGACCAGAGGCGAGGGGCCATCAGTCCGCGTTTGGGCGCGGCGCGCACGGGGTTGGCCACGCAGATGTCAAACTCCGCGGCGTACGAGGGGGGCAGCGTGCCGCCGGACGACGATGAGGAGGACTGGGATGCCGCCAACGCCGATGCCGGAACTGGCACAGGCACTGAGGAGAACTCCGAGGCGGAGAGCTACGAGACGGAGGATGAGCTAAACGATGACGTGCGCTGGCCTTGCGCTATCAGCCACGCGCAGCTTGATCTGGGAGAAAGTGGTAGTGGCGCGCGCTACTGGCAGCAGTTGGGGCACGGGCCGCACACAGCGCTGAGTGCTACAGCCTTTGCACTGGACCCCGACGCTTTGTGTCTTGCGTGTGAGTGTACAGCGGCTTGCTTTCTGTTTGTGCGGCGGTCCGCGCGCCTGCGGTTAGCGCGTCAAGCGCTGTGGGGCTTTGCTATGCTGCTGGCGTGCGCGCAGCTGCATGTGCAAACGCCCTGACAAGCCCCTGCTCAAGGCACCGCGCTCTCACCCGCGACTCAAGCCGCTTGCACAGCGCCAAGTGCTGCACCGTGGCTGTCGCATGGCGCGCCCGGCTCTGCACACACTCGGCGCAGCCGGGCACCGCGCACTCTCTGCCCGCCCGCCGCGCACGGCGTGTTGCCAGCGGCCGCTGAGGTGTGGCTGATGTGTCGCGTGAGAGCAAGCGGCCGGGAAGCGGACCGTAGGTGGAGCGCTTTTCGCCTGCCAGTGCACAGCCTGCACCACTGCCAGAGAGCGCGCGGCGCGTGCGACAGCCGAGCGTGCTGCGCCGCGCGCCGCGCAGGGCACGCTGACAGACGCGGCCAAGGCGGAGATCGTGCGGCGCGAGCGCGAGCGCCTCAAGCTGCAGGAGCGGCTGAAGCGGGAGAAGCTGGAGCGCATGCGCCTGGACGCCAACGACGGCGCGGGCGCCGGCGAGGCGCGCCGACATGCGCTGCCCATGCTGCGCAGCCGATGCTTGCTTTTGAAGCGCGCCGCGTGCTCGGCATGAGCTCGGCGAGGGGCAGCCCGCGGCGCTTGGTCTACAATGGAAGTGCTTCCATGGCCAGGGCTCGGCCGCTAAACAGACCTGCGCTACTACGGACAGTGCTGGCTATGGGGTGGGACTCGGGGTGCGCCAGGTCTTGCGGACACATCCGACAACCCTTGACCAGGCCGTGCGGGGCGCGCGCAGGCGGAGCGCGGGCGCAAGCGGCTGCAGTTCCTGCTGAAGCAGGCGGAGGTGTTCCAGCACTTTGCGCCGGTCGCCGTGGACAAGGAGAAGAAGAAGTGCGCGCCCGCCCGCCCGCCCGCGCTCCTCGCTCTGGTCGGGCACGCCGGCCTGGGCACAGAGCCGGCTGGACCAGCAAAGCTCTCGCGTCTGGCGAGCCGCCATCTGGGTTTTAGTTTCGGGATTTTGGCCGGTGTGGCAGGGGCTGCCGGCCGCGCGGCGGCACGCGCAGGGACGAGCGCGAGGCGCGCGAGCTGGGGGAAGGGAAGGAAGCCGTCGCAACGGTTGCGCCACAGAACATGAAAAATCGTGCTGCAGGGGGCCGCACCGACAACTTTCGATACCGCTTGCAGGGCCGCGGGCGGCATGAAGCTGCTGCAGGGCTGTGCACTGACACTTTTTATCACCGCCTGCAGGGGCCGCGGGCGGCACGGCACCAAGTACACGGAGGAGCAGGAGGACCGCGAGCTGCTCGCGGACGAGGCGACCGACGGCGAGCTGGGCGGCCACCGCCTGAGCACGCAGCCAAGCGTCATCAAGGGCGGCACGATGCGCGAGTACCAGCTGCAGGGCCTGAACTGGCTCATCCACCTGTACGACAACGGCATCAACGGCATCCTGGCCGACGAGATGGCGCGGCGCCCGCGCGCCTGCCTGCGCCCCTGCCTGCGCGCCTGCATGCACCATGGCGGCCCTGGGGCGCCTGCCCTGTATGGCTCCTCAGCTTCGCTGCGTCGCGCTGCGGTGCATGGCAGCCGCCCCGTGCTTGCATGCACGCCCTCCCGCGCTCGCCACGGCTGGGAGCGTGAGTTGCGCGCACGCGCGCGGCGGCGCGTCCGCTCGGGCTGGGACCGGCCGACCGGCGCGCGCCCGAGCGCCGGCGCGCGCGCGCAGGGCCTGGGCAAGACGCTGCAGACCATCTCGCTGCTGGGCTACCTGAACGAGTACCGCGGCATCACCGGCCCGCACATGGTCATCGTGCCCAAGTCCACGCTCCACAACTGGATGAATGAGTTCCGCAAGTGGTGCCCCATCGTGCGCCCGGTCAAGTTCCACGGCAACCAGGAGGAGCGGGCGCGTGCCCCGTCGCCCCCAAGCCCCAAGCACTCCTGCGCGCGTGCGCGCCCTTGCCCCGGCGCGCGCAGCGGCCGCGCAGCGGCCGTGCAGCCTGCCTGCGTTGGCAGGCCCGCCAACAGGTCCATGAGACGTGCGGCGCGCTGGGTTGTGCGCGCGCTCCGCGCCCCGACCGTGCGCGGCTGGCTTCGCCCCGGCAGGCGTACCAGCGCGAGCAGCTGGTGGTCCCGGGGCGCTTCGACGTGGTGGTGACCAGCTACGAGATGGTCATCAAGGTCCGCGCGGCATGACAGCTCTAGCACTTGGAGCGCGCATATCTTGTCATGACCATGTGCTTTGCTGCGACGTGTGATAGCCAATATGTCTTTCAAGCACCACAGACCAGGCAGTATCATCCTACAAGTTGACCAATGTGTCATCATCCTGTCTTAAGTCTGTGCATGTGGTGCGCATGAGCTGTGTGGCTCCTCCGCGTCCTGGCCCGAGCTTGGCGTTGCCCTCTGATGCACATGCAGGCATCCGCACTGCAATCAGTCCTTTGGCCGCATGGGCGCCGCCGCGTCGCGCTGAGACAGGCCCGCGCGCGCGCGCGCAGGAGAAGAACCACTTCAAGAAGTTCCACTGGCGCTACATCATCATCGACGAGGCGCACCGCATCAAGAACGAAAACTCCATCCTGTCGCGCGTGCGCGCCCGCGCGGCACCCCCGCCAGCCCGTCGGCGCCATGTGCACCCGCGCATTGCCCGCTGCCATGCTGCGCGCTGCGGCAGCAGAGAGTCGTGGGCGACCTTGATTGCAAGGCAGAGGAACACATACACAGCCCCTGTCGCCTATCGCATCTCCCATATCGCCTGTCGCATCTCCCATATTGCAAAAGTGCGCTGGACCAGCGGAGCGGCGGCGCGCGCAGGTGGTGCGCATGTTCAAGACCAACTACCGGCTGCTCATCACTGGTGCGCCGCCCGGCCCCGCCGCCCGGCCCCCGCCGCGCTGCGCGACGCCCCGGCACAGGCCCGACCAGTCCGTCTATGCGTGGCCATGTGCACAAGTGCGTGGGTTCATGTCTGCGCTGTTTGACGCGCGCCCATGTCAGCCACTGTGTTGACGAGCGCCCATGTCAGCTCTGTGTTGACGCGCGGCCGGCCGACCGGCCTGCGCAGGCACGCCGCTGCAGAACAACCTGCACGAGCTCTGGGCGCTGCTGAACTTCCTGCTGCCGGAGGTGTTCAGCAGCGCGGAGAAGTTTGACGAGTGGTTCAACGTCAGCGACAAGGACTCCGAGGCCGAGGTCGTCAGCCAGCTGCACAAGGCTCGTGGCCCGCCCGGGGCGGAGGCCGGCCAGGCCGGGCGCACGGCTAGGAAGGATGCAGCCGCGCGCACGCCCTGCGGACAGTCAGATGCGTGTACTGGTTGCCTGCCAGTCGCGCTGCGGGCGTGCGGGGCATCCCCAGGCAGGGCCCTGCTCCGCACCGGCCTGCGCATGGGCGCCGGCAGGCTCTGACGAAGGGCGCCCGGGCGTGAGCGGGCGCGCGCGCCGGGCGGCAGGTGCTGCGGCCGTTCCTGCTGCGCCGGCTGAAGAGCGACGTGGAGAAGGGCATGCCGCCCAAGAAGGAGACCATCCTCAAGATCGGCATGAGCGAGATGCAGAAGAAGTACTATGCGGCGCTGCTGCAGAAGGCGCGGCCGCGGCCTTGCGAAACACAGCCGGCGCCGCACGTGACGGTTGGCTGTGAGCTGGCGCTCGACCTCTCTTGACACATTTTTGTTTCGTCCTTGGCGGATGCAGTATCTGCTCTGTGCGTGACTCCAGTCAGAAAAGCGCGGCGCAGGTCGCCTGCTGCTCAGCAGCGTAGCAGGGCAGCTGTGCAGTTGCCGGCGCGCTCACCTGCCCGCATGCGGCCGCGCGCAGGACATCGAGGCGGTGAACGGCGGCGCGGACCGCTCACGGCTGCTCAACATCGTGATGCAGCTGCGCAAGTGCTGCAACCACCCGTACCTGTTCCAGGGCGCCGAGCCTGGGCCGCCCTACACCACCGGCGAGCACCTGGTCGAGAATTCTGGTGCGGGTTTCCTTCTCCTCCTGCCTGCCAGCTTTTTTTCTGCGCCTGCCACCATGCAGTGCGGTGCGGTGCCCCAGGTTGAAACTGTGTAGGCGCATGCGTGGGTCCTCTGACCCCAAGCCGCGGCCGGCAGCGCTGCTGCCTTTGCGTCGGGTAGTGCACAGACAAGCAGGAGACATATCATCAAACAGAGCCAGCGGCATTTGGCATGCGCACTTTGTCACACCCGGCACTGCCTCGTCGCGGTGCAGCCTAAATACATTCTTGAGTTCTCGCATCGAGTGCTAGGCCCTGCAGACAGGCGAGCGTGAGATGGTGCCCAGGACGTCTCCTGTGTGCAGGGCCCTGACTGCCTCGCAAGCCCGTGCGCAGGCAAGCTGGTGCTGCTGGACAAGCTGCTGCCGAAGCTGCGCAGCCGCGACTCGCGCGTGCTGATCTTCAGCCAGATGACGCGCCTGCTGGACATCCTGGAGGACTACAGCCTGTACCGCGGCTACAAGTACTGCCGCATCGATGGCGCCCCCCCTGCCCCGCCGGGTCCCCCCCCCCGCGTGGCTTGCAGGCTAATCTAGACAGCATGGCTGGCACCCCTCTGGCATGGCCCCCACCCGTCATGGTATGTGCTTCTCACCATGCCAGCAGACTTTGCTGACGAGTAATACCTGAAGCATGCTGTTTACATGGCTGCGCTCGTCGTCATGAACTCCATGGAACACGCCTGAGATACACATGGCTTGCGCTGACAGGGCGAGGCCCGCACCCGCGCCTCACCCGCCCCCGCCTGCGCGCGCAGGCAACACGAGCGGCGAGGACCGCGAGTCGCAGATCGACGCGTACAACGCGGAGGGCAGCGAGAAGTTCATCTTCCTGCTCTCCACGCGCGCGGGCGGCCTGGGCATCAACCTGTACACCGCCGACATCGTCGTCCTCTTCGACTCCGACTGGAACCCGCAGGCGGACCTGCAGGCGCGCCCCCGCGTCGCCCGCCCTGGCCCAGGGATAGGGTAGGTGACCTATACCCTACCATATACCCTTCCATAAACCCACGAGGAGGGGGCTCGGTCCGGCGGGCGCGGACGGCTGCGGCCTCCTGCCGCGCCCGCCGGGCGCCTGCGCGGTCGGCTCGGCCGGCGCAGATCGCGCGGCATGCATTGCTGTGGAAAACTCCTGCCAGGGCTTGCTGCACCGGGAGCTGATGGACAGCTACCCGTCCAGCGCTCCGCACCTCTGCACCTGCGCATCTCCAGCGCGCTGTGCCTGCGCTGCGGCGCGCCGCCTTTGCGCCGGCCTTCGGAGGCCCGATGCGCCATGCGCGAGCAGGCGTGACGAGCCTTATCTCGTTGGGGCCTGGGTTGAGGCTGCGGCGGGATACGGGCGCAGGCCATGGACCGCGCGCACCGCATCGGCCAGAAGAAGGAGGTGCAGGTGTTCCGCTTCTGCGTGGAGAACAGCATCGAGGAGAAGGCGCGCGCCCGCCGGCCGGCCCGCCGCCCGCCCGCCCTGCGCTCCCGCGGCAGAGCTATTTGGGCCGCCTCGCGCACCTGCGCGTCTGGGTGCTGGCGGTGGAGCGCGGCCTGTTGTCCCTGCACCCAGGGCGCGCGTGGATGGGCCTGCGCGCTGGCGCTGTCTGGTTGGCCAGAAAGATGCTGACTTTGCACCAAGAAGCTCAGCAAGGCAGCCAGTACAGCCTTCAGTGGCCCTTGTGTGGCCCAGTCTGTGTCTCAGAACGTTCCAAGTGTGATCCTGCCCTGGACCTGCGCGCGCGCGGCGGGACGACCCGGCTGACGCGCGGCGGGGCGCGCGCGCGGCCGCAGGTGATCGAGAAGGCGTATAAGAAGCTGCGCCTGGACGCGCTGGTCATCCAGCAGGGCCGACTGACCGAGAACACCAAGACGGTCAACAAGGACGACCTGCTCTCCATGGTCCGCTACGGCGCGGAGATGGTGTTCTCGTCCTCGG
>JAABUV010006517.1_pt1 | contig 12679 bp, 11 predicted proteins | sample 5559971 | NCBI WGS metagenome assembly JAABUV01 (sample SAMN10711881, study PRJNA513362) | rock metagenome | isolation source: Antarctica rocks | place: Antarctica: Victoria Land, Knobhead nord | collected 2015-12-19
AATCCAAGATGTTTTGACAACCTTGGGATTCGATACATACCAAGATAGGTATGCAAGAGGTTGATAATCTTTCAGGTGCGGCCAGTTCTCTAATCAGATTAGCGGAGGCGATCTCCAAGGTTATATACCTTATGACAGTTTGTTGGCGGTAACCACTATATGGACACCACCCGCCTTTGCAGAGACACCACCTGAACTTTGCAAAAACACCACCCTCCCTCACTAAGCCTAATCAGGTAATTGTTTTACCCCTGAAAGAGATTTGGAGAAGAACGCTGGAAAGAACACATAAACAGTCGATTCTTGGTGCGAAAAGCATCTCGTTCTCTTCGCTCCCAAGAACATAATCAAAACCTGAAACATATCTTTTTGAACGCTTCAAATCGCATTCAAATTAACATTTATTTACATCTGAAAAGAGATCATCATGTCGTCTGAAACGTCTGCAATTTGATCATCTCTTGCTTCACCTTCTGCTTCACCTCGTCCTCGTCCTCGTCTACGTTCATCACGGTTTCGAGAGGCTTGTTGAGGCTGAGTCTCAGGTATCTGAGTCGCCTGGGTAGCCTAGCGCGACGAAAGCTCTTCCACGAGTTCGAGGTCAGACGGCTCTCGCTGTGTAGACTCTTCAAAGGCTCGTTGTCGCCGCTGAGAGATCTCTGGCCGTACACGATTAGATGAGCCTCGTGGCCGCTCTTTCGCTCTGACAATGGCGGACTTCTGAACGCGTATTATGTCTTTCGAAGCCGTCGTAGCGGTAGAAGCAGTGACGACGACGAGTGAAGATGTGACTGACACATCTATCACCTCTTCCTCTTCCATTGTGTGATCCTTCTCTTCCTGAATCGCTCAAGGCCAGAGATCTCTGCCACGTCGGCACGGTCGCAACAAAGTCAGACTTTCATGGTCACGCCTTTCTTGAACTTCTTGGAGCGCTTCTTCCTGACGGCGTAGCCTTGAGAACCAGCGTGTTCATTGACTGACTTGACAAGAAGCTCAATTGAGCAGTGAAGGCCTTCTGAAGGAGGAAGTAATTGCATAGACATGGCGGCGACGTGGGTGAGTAGCAATGAAGGTAAAAAGTGAAGCGAACGCAAAGATAAACAACGCGGTGGACCCTGGAATTACCTGATTAGGCTTAGTGAGAAGGGATGGTGTTTTTGCAAAGTTCAGGTGGTGTCTCTGCAAAGGCGGGTGGTGTTCATATAGTGGTTACCTTGTTGGCACGCCGTGCAAGCTACCAAGACACCTAATTCGCAGAGAAAGCAACTACGTACAACTTTCCGTAGCTCTTGCCTGCAAAGTCCAAGGTACTTTAACTCCATCACGCCGAGGTGAATTACACGCAACGTAACTAGGTAGATACCTTATCTCTTCGGATGCGGTTGGCTACCTTACTGCTGACGGTTCATGATGGTTTCGTGCCTGAAGGTAGGTACTGTAGGTACGGAATACTGACTGCATTGATCCAAATCTGAATCTGGGAGCAGTGGAACAACCTAATAGTACCGCCATGGCTCCATCGGGCTAAGTCTCCACACGCCGACGTGCACTCGAGCTCTGAAGCTTATCATCGCACACCACCTCCGTACGCACCTTAGTCCTGGGTCCCTAGGTAAGGTAGTACGTACGAGTACTACAGTACAACATTCCTTGGGTTGCGGGGAAACGGATGCTTGCTAAGGTACTTGATCAGGCAATCCCTCGTCTGCCCCACCATCAGGTCATACGTAGCTCACCTTATCTGCATATGATCTGCTAATCCAAGTCAAGCTGGGTTATTGCATACATGCAAGATCTAGACCACAGCGTGTGAGACAGGCATGGACTGAGCAAACAGCATCATGATTGTGTTCCATCACCTTCCTATTTCAAGCTACCTACCTACCTTAGCGCGTTATCTCCTTCGTTGAGCACCATCATGTCACCGATGATCTCGATAAGCATGGCGTGCCGCTCCGAATATAAAGTATCTTGCTCCCGATCGCTATAGCTCTGCTTGTCTCTTTCCACGCCTCCTTGCTCTGTATTTCGGATTTTGCCAGACTCAATTGAACGATGGCCGGTCAGTTGGGGACTCTCGCTCTTGATGGCGGGGATGTGCGAATGGGTTCAACTGCTGGTGTAGGAATCGGCCCAGAAGCCGAGATCAGTCGATCCGTTGCCCGCAAATTGCATGATCCAAGTATCACCATGGATGAATATATGCACTACGCCTCCATTACGCGCGCCGATACACAGCACGAAGCTGCTCACGGCGAAAATACCTTCGCCTTCGGGAAACCAAGCTTTCTCAACAAGAAGGGTAGTTCCTCTGCACCGGTCACCAGCGAGCCCCATGTAGTTGACGAGAAGTCCGGCGGAGCTGCGGGTGCGGCGAGCACCTCCCCTCCCATATCAACCTTTGCTATCGCGGACGAAGAATACGTACAGGCGTCACGAGCGGTCCGAACAGCTACCTGGGGAGCAGTATTCTATCTAATCACCACCGACATCCTGGGGCCTTTTAGTACTGCGTACGTCGCCCATTGCCGAATGTGTGTATCCAATATACTTACAGTCTTGGCTTTTAGATGGGCGTTCAAGCAGATGGGCTACGGACCTGCTGTTGTGCTTTACACGATCTTTGGTATACTTGCTGCATAGTAGGTTACAAGCGATACGTTACTGAGTGTGGCTGACATATCAACAGTGGTGGTGCTCTGCTATGGAAAATGTTCTTGCAATTGGACTCAGACCGCTATCCCTTAAAGACCTTCGGTGACCTCGCGTATCGTGTCTATGGCTCATTCGCACGATACACTGTCAGTCTTTTTCAGTCGGTTCAGCTGTTCTTAAACGTCGGCATAATCATTGTTACCAATGGCCAGGGCCTCTCACAGATAGCCGCGAAAGGGCCAAATAAAACTCAAGATGGCGCATGTTTCATTATCCTCTGCTTTGTCTGGGCTATTGCCGGAGCACTTCTCGGCCAAATTCGAACATTGCAGAGACTCGGATGGATAGCAAACGCAGCTATCTGGATGAATGTCTTTATTATCATCTCATCAATGGCAGTGATTGCCCACTCTGAGCCTAATTTTACTGCAGCGAAAGCCAACAACATGGTGGAGCCTGGACCGATATTCAAAACGGCAGGTCCACCACCAGGAGTGGCATTTGGCGGACAGGTTGTCGGCCTCATGCAAGCCGTCTTTTCATACGGAGGAGCTATGCTTTTCGTTGAGTTCATGTCCGAGATGAAGCGACCTTTCGATTTCTGGAAGGGGATGCTGTGTGCACAGACCTTTATCTTCTTCTGCTACCTGTTTTATGGCCTTTTCTGCTACTCTTACCAGGGCCAGTTCACCATTAATCCTGCGTTCCAGGGAATCTCCAGCTACGCTTGGCAGACGGTTTCGAACGTCTTCTACATCGTCTCTTCGCTCATTGCCGGTGTGCTTTACGGCAATATCGGGATTAAAGTTGTTTACAACAACGTCCTCTTGGAATTACTGAAATTCCCGAGTTTGAGTACCAAGGCAGGAAAACTGGTGTGGGTCGCTGTCGTACCAATCTACTGGGGTGTCGCCTTTGTTGTCGCTGCTGCTATTCCACAGGTCAGCAACCTGTCAGGTCTCATCGCGGCGGCCTGTATTCTGCAATTCTCGTACACATTCCCACCAATGATCATGCTCGGGTTCCAAATCAAGAAGGATGCGCTTCAAGCCGGAGAAGGATTTGACCCTAGGAGTGGCCGGACAACCCATCATGATTCTGGCTTCGCCCGATACAGGCGGGGATACATGAAGAAGCTCTTGTTCAATACCTTCAATGTTATCTTCTTCTTGGGATCATGCGTGACGGCAATCTTGGGTATCTATTCTGCTGCCAAAGGCATGAAGGAAGCATACGCTGCAGGGGCACCGCCATCATTCAGTTGCCGCAGCCCAGTTCTTACTGGTTAAGCGTTGGATACGATGCGATCTCAGAAGCGAAGAATTCTCACACGAGGAACGTGGCAATGTGTGCGATAATATGTTCGATGTGCAGTCTGATCTATGTCCCTAACAGTATTAATGAAGCAGCTATCAAGGTGCATGTATGCCATATATCTATTGCGGTACTTGTGTTGTTCACTCAAACTGTTCAAACCTTGTGCCGAATGGTGCCAAATCTAAGCATCATTGCCCGTCGCTTGTCAACTGGAGGATTTAAGAGAAAACTCCGAGAAAGCGCGTGACTTCCACCTTTCGAGGTTGGTACTAGAACCCCTCCAGCCAGATGTTGCAATGAAAAGGATTTGCTTCGGGGCTTCGATGATCCGTGGTCATGAGCTAGAGTATCACCTACCTTACCTCAGCTATCATAATTGATGCACTTCGATGTGGCAATCGGGAGATCTCCATGTTCTGCAAAGGGCCAATGTGCCATTGGGATACCCCAAGCATGCATGCCCTTCCAACCTTCCAACCTTCAACCTTGATTATCATGTGAGATGAAGTAGGCAGCACCTTATCGGCAATTCTTCCAATTAAGAAGACGACAACCATCATTCCATGAGTGAGGCCATTGGTCAGGCTCGCTACTACCTCCTCCCGTCACAACAATAATAACAGTGATATGGTAGGTACTGTACCTTAAGGTAATAATGCCTTGGCTGTTAAACCCTTCGCGTACTGTAGTACTGTAAGGTAGGTAAGGGAGGAGCAACCCCTCGCGTGATAGCCTTAGCCTTCACTTTTCCGCGGCTACGTCAGTGCCATAGCGGGGCATTGCATCGGTGCCTACAAATACCTTGCCCCTCAACTAAAATTTTCTTCTTTCTTCTTTCTTCTTTCCTTACAACCACAATCAACAGAATCCCCACAAGCATAACAACACTCAGAACCAAGCAAACCCAATTTCAGTAACTTCGTACTCACACAACCATCACCATGACTGACTCCGGGTATGTGCCATATCATGTTGCAGCCTACTAGGTCACAGAGCAGTTGGTGGCAGCAGTGAGCATGGACTAACAGTTTATCGCTTCCAGACGTAAAGGTGTTACCGACCAGATGGGCGAGAAGATGACTCCCGACTCCCAAAAGTCGACCATGGACAAGGCCACAGAGTCTGTATCTCAGACTGGTGACAAGCTCTCTGGTGCCGTTCAGCCAGGTTAGTCTTATCGAACCCCGTAATCAACATGCTCATGTATTGTAACTTACTAACTCATACCACTAGATTCCGAGAAGTCCACAACCCAGAAGATGTCCGACTCCACTCGTTCTGGTAAAGATGACGCGGAAGACTCAAGCAAGAGCTACCTCCAATCTGCCCAGGACACCGTCGCTGGTGCTGCCGGCTCCGTGTCGGACACCCTCCAAGGTTCATACTCATTTTCTTTTACCATCCTGTCCTTACTGTTACTCACCGCCTAGTAGGCATGGCTAACTCTATTTCGGGTCAAGGCAAGAAGTAGAGTTGCTACCATGATACCTTAAACGGCCGATTGCTTTGTGTCTTTCGGAGCGTACGCGAGCGGATCCTTTTCTGGTGAGGACCTCGTTGTTATGGCGATGAGGATATCAGGTTGCTGTGCCTGGATCATTGGTGGTGTACGCTTAAGTATGAATGATGTGGATCAGCAACCGGCATGGAATTTGCTTTGTGGTACTTTCTTTACCTTTTAGCTTTTAGACAATCCAAGCCTACGGGCAGTGCCTGACTGATTCTTTTCCCATGGGTGCTTTCACATGTGACACTACAAATCACCGTGTGATATTCCAAAGGCCAAGATGTCATCTCTCATAACACTGGTAGACGGGTTTTACTTCGTAGTATAATACTGGTGTTGATAAGACTGCTACGTCAGTCATGATGCGCAATGCCTCAGGGAATGAAGTCGATATGAGATTATGTTGCCGCCACAGTAAAGCCACAACAAGGGCTACCCGTTGACGTGCAGCTTTTTGAAGCTTAAAATCGTGACCCACCTGGCCACCCCCCCTGGATCTCACCAATGCAGCCAGGCATTCATTGTCCCTCGATCTCACTCCCCTCACAACCTTGATTCAGCGAGCCTGTACCACTGCGATAGAGGGTCTAGCTTATTGTTCTACTAGACCTTTACGCGCACCTCTACAATGGCTAAAGAGAAAGGATCCCTCAATCCCGCCGCCGCCCACCTGAAATCTGAAAAGCAAAAAGCTCTCAAAAAAGGTTTGTCATCCTCCTCCTTTGTTTTCCCATTCCCAATTCTTCCTCCTTTCTACACCGTTAGCGACTCGCTCTTGGTTAGAGGTCTATCCCAAATCTCTAAAACTTACTCGTCAAACAGGCAAAGCGGCTGTCTTGGCCCAACGCACCAATCGCCTCGCATCCCGGAACCCCTCGCGTCTAGAGCGCCAGATCGCCGAATTAAAAGCCTTAGAAACTCGTCAAGGGAAGCTGAATGCTAGAGATCAGAAGCAGTTGGATGATCTGGAGAACGATGTCCAGCGGGTTAAGAAAGCAAGGGAAGTATTGGGGGACAAAGCGCCTTCCTTTATTGACAAGAGGAGAGAGCATGGGAAGGATGGGGCAGGCGTAGGGGGCAAGCGGAAGAGGGAATGGGAGGCGAACGAGCGGAGCAGTGAGACGGACGAGGATGTAAGGCGGATTCCAATGCCGCGCGACACACCGCCTCCGATCCCTTTCCAGTCACGGCCCCGCAAGAAACTTGGCAACGCGAATCTAGAACCTCTGGGTGAAGGAAGAGGAGGTGGCGAACGGGGTGGAGCCTCAGAGCACGAGTTGCCTGCTGAGCCGGAAGCCAAACCCCAGCCGAAGACGGTGTACGAATCTAAACCTGTGGTGAGGGACTTGAGGAGAGAGGCAGTGAGCAGGTTTGTGCCGGCGGTTGTGGCGCAGAAGATAGCAGCTACAAAGGGCCAAGGTCGTCTACTAGAAGAGGAAGAGGTAGAAAGGCTAGAGGAGGAGGGATACGGTGTAGGAGCTACAAAAGCGGGAGAGACGCAAGGGAGGGTTATGATGGTTGATGCTGCACCGGCTGTTGACGGAAGTGCGAGGGATGCGAGTTTGGAAGCGGAGGAAGAAAGATTTGAAAGGGAGCTGAGGGGCGTGCAAATGGAGGAGGTGGAGGATGAAGACCTGTGAGATATTGGTATTGGACGAAACAGATGTGTATCTCAGATGAGGTGAGACAGAAGGGTTGAGAGAACAGTGAAAGCGATCAGAGGGGAGATGAACAATCAGAGCTGACTGGAGGATCCTCCACCAGGCACCGAAAAGACATTCGAACTACCTTGCTCCTCTTCCTCGACCGGTATCTTCACCAACTTCGCATCCATACAAAATGATGGGCTCAAAGTCATGCACAAAGGGAGTTTACAGCGTCCGCAGCTCTGCAAATCTCGAGATCGTTGAGTCTGCGATTTTCAGCAGCTTTTCCTGGCTGAAATTGTGAATACTTTAACCTAAATGTAGGTCTAACCACCCTGCTGGCTTCTGACTGGTAGACAAACGATGATATATCACCTCCCCTCTTCCCTCCAGAACGCCAGTCATTCATTTTCCAAAGTGTGGTGATAGTTGCTAACGTTCGGTTCAGTGTAGGGGGAAATTCAATAAAAAGTCAAGCCGACGATCGTCTGTTCCCTTTGGCGGTGCCCTCGGGCAGAAGGAAGAGTCACAGTTCAAAGGCCCTCTATTTCGCTCCAGGCTTGGTGCACTGATGGTGCCTTCGGGCCGAGGATTAATCACGCTTCTTGTTCTCTTCTCCGCCAAACAGGGTTCCAAGTACAACTTCGTCTCATATCAAACATTCCTTGTCGCTTTAGAATGGTGCAGCATCGTACACATTTGCCGAGTCTGGAAAGTTTCATTCATACCGAGCTACAGGCATAGTTCACTATCACACTGACTGTGAAGCTCTGAATGAGATTTCAAACTTCCACTCCTATCCTCGATTGGTACATCTCAAGAGTTTCTTTGAAAGGGTCTGTAGCCTCCTCCGGGGTTCTCCGATAACAGGACGATCCTGTATATTCCCGACAGCATGAACCACTTGCTATGGTCGCTCACAAAAAAGACTATCAAAGAAAGCTGCAGTATCTTCTCAGACCCTTCGTTCAGGGCTTACTATCCGTCGTGCATTGAAGGCTTTTGGTATCTGTCAAATTAAAGGATACACTAGACCGCTACCACCTCGATCTTCAAATCTTGCTGTCTCCGGATTTATGTCAACCTGAAAGGGTGTCGGGCTTGTCTTCTCCTTCGCCATATCGCAGACAGTAAAGGCCGTTTCTTGTCAACGGTACAGATACGGTTTCGAATCTACTTCAAATCACAGAGCAAGCCGGATCTATATCGCACTATCGTCAGCTCTAATATTATTCTCAATCTGTCTGCCGGACTTCCGGCGATATTTTACTTTCGATAACTCAGCGCGAGCGTGTCAATAACGCTTTGGTGCAGTCTGGTTGGCTGATGCTGACGCGCTAATAGGCGAAGGAATCATCCTTTGGTTCACAAATTTATTCGTATGAGTGCAGATAACAAGATTCTATGGAAAAGGTTGTATTCGCGTACTATAAAAGGGTAAAGATTCTGATCATCTTCGAGAAACAGTCTAAAAATAACGCTGCCGAAGAACTGGATTGTTCAGAGAGATGTTGTGAGTTCGACTCTTTCGAGCTTTAGCAGGAATATTGAGACAACGAAGCATAGATTCAGGATGCGAAGTGCATAAGGAAATGTGCGATGTTTGACCGACGAACTTGACAGTAGCTATTGATTGTCTGTTGTACATTGAGGGGGTTTGGCATGCTCGATTGAGAGGAGTTTATATGTAGGAAATCAGAAATGTACATGTACCTTAGGAATTAGAGGTATCCGTGCCCCTCACTAAGCTCATTCTTCGCTTAGATATATCGGATCTGAGAAGAATTATCGCTCGGTACTTCGTATATTTAAAGCGGCTTCTACGTTTTAAGATCGCACAGTACCTATCCCTGCTATGCGTGTGAGCATCGAGCCCTCTGACTCTGTCACGGGAATACTATGAATGTATGTATAATTAGTGGGTAAAAAGAATGAATTGGTCTATTTGAGTGTGTGGGGGAAGCTCGGGTGCCGAGCCCAACAGTAAGGCTAGCCCTATGACACTGGGGAATACCGTGACAGACTCAATGCTAAGCATACAATTATTCTAATTGGAAATGCTTATCTCCGACCTGATTGAATGTTGTTCAGTGGTTTTTCGAACTTTCGTTAAGTTAAAGTCAATTTTTGTAATCTGAAGATTTAATAAAACATTATAAAGTACTAAGAACTGTAAGATAATATGTTTCATAAAATTAACAACTAAAAACGACTATGTTTTCCAATATTGTATTTGACATCATGCTTATTCAATAAATTTTCGAGAAGTCAAGAAAGCTTAGAACGAAGCTAATACAATCATTAGTGAATGAGCTTATTACATTTCGTTCATTGAAATTCTCGTAAAATAGAAAGACAAGAGTCTAGATGAGTAGAGAAGTGAGCGTGAGAGCATTAGACGCTCTCGCAAAATATGAAATTCTTTTAGCGAAATTTCAGGAAAACTTAACTATATATTATATCTACCTCTTTGATACTGCAATTGCGCTTCTGCAGGCAATCGGTTATGCCTTAAATTAACTCGAAATACGGGGCGAAGAAGGAATTTTATAAAAGCGTTTGCTCTGGCACACCTGCAAAATCGAATGCTGCATACATGTCACATGTGTGCAGTACCCCGCTTTCAGTCAGCCAGTCAGAAACTAGATGTGATTACACTACATTACATACTAGTACAAGCTATTATTGAATCTTACGATCATGTGATTAAAAGACTAAGAAATTGCGAGCTAGAAATTCAAGATCTTTTCATCGTTGTTTCGTTAACATACTACGAGTCTACGTGGTATATTGTCTATCGTCATATAAAAGCGGTAAGTAATCTTAAATTTCTTAAAATTATAACCTTACGGGGTTTTTATTTCAAGATAATATTTTAAGTCTTTCGAACGTGTAAGAAAAAAGATACAGAAAGCGATAATATAACTACACAATGTAAGATTACAAATGTTTTTGAACTGTACTAAAGTTGAAACAATAATAAAGATTTTTTTTTGAACAGAACGTTTGAAGAATTCTACTTCGTACAGGTTTCATCTCGGTCTGCTTCTTACTTGATATCTGATTGAAAAGCTCTTGTCATAAAGAGATGCTAGGACTTCTATTCTCAAGAGAGCTCGCGAACTAACCTCAAAACATTCACAGATCCCAGGATGCCTGCCGCTCAAAAAGCCCAACCAAAACAGCCAAGCTCAGGTGGCACAAATTGCGTGAACCCTAACGTGCAACAAGATGCCAATGGGGCCAACGAATCGCCAATGAATGAAGTTGACTCGGACATATTCGAGGAAGATGAGTACGATGACAACGAAGATGATTCACTCAGGCCTTTCACTCAACCCCCTCGCATGCCACCCTATGACTTCGCCAAGCGGAAACTCTCCCAACTTATCGGTACCATACCTAATCCTTCAAAAGACTCGTCTTGTGGTTGTAAAGCTGAATCTTGACAGAGTTGATGAATGGTCCCTATCTCGATCTTGCGCCTCATTACCAGCGAGATGTAGTATGGTCCAGGAAAGCGATGAGGTTGCTAATTGATTCAATGCGGAATGGTTATTACATTCCTCCGGTATGTTCAATGTATCTGTGGGCTGAGACAGGAATTGGATTGGGGCACTGATTTTCGGAAGGTTATTTTCAATGTGACGGAGATGACGGATCAGTATAGGACTATGAGGTTCAAGCGAACTTGTGTAGACGGAAAACAGGTGAGCTGTTTGTGTGGTGTAATTTTCGAGGGAACGGGCCTAATTAGCAGAGGGTAGAGGTTGACGTCAATAAGGGATTTCCTCAATGGGAAATTTCCTTGTAAGATTGGTAACAAATATTGGTAAGATCTGCGATCATTCTAAAGTCTTCAAAAGGAGAACTGTAATATACTAAATTGGCACCATAGGTATTTCCGTGACGAAAATGGCACACCCCTGAAAGGAAGCCGAAAAAAGGTATTGCCCGATACGGCGCGAGAAAACTTCATGAAGATAGAGGTTCTCTGCACCGAGTACAAAGGCCTTACCCAGACACAAGAAATAGAGCTCTTCCAGAGGGTTCAGCTAGGGAAACCACTTACTCAAGCAGAGGCTTTTCGTGCTACTCAGGGGAGCTGGCAGGAGTTCGCCAAACTGTACGAGAAGGACTTTGCGGATGTGGTTAATCTGGTCAAGCAACAACGCGCCTCCGGCTTCCGAGGAATCCTCACCTGCTTCTCCCAGATCTACGAATGTCTTGATCCCAGCCTCGAAGACGGCGTTCCAAGACTGAGGAACAGCATGAAATCTCTCGAAGTCCTATGCTCAAATCCGCAGTCCCTGGACACTCTGACCAAGTCGCACCTCCGCTCCGTCTTCGAGACGTTCCAAGATCTGGTAGACATGGACCGAACTATCTTCGAAAACAACGGCTACACGCGAACCAAGACGTTCTCGCCAATTGAATTAGTGGGCGTGTGTTGCTTGTTATCGCAGAAGACGGAGCGGCCCATTGGATTGCTAAGGGGCGATATATTGGCAATGAGAGCATACTTGAGGGAAATCTACAGTGATCTGAGGATTAACAAGCAGAGTTGGGCGAGTGTTTGGAGCTTTATCGAGGGGCTGGAGGGGCTGAGGGGGGCGGTTGACGGGTCTACCGTTGAGAAGAGCACTTGGAAGACGGTGGGCAGGCCTCGTCAGCCTCGAACGACGCAAATCCGAGCGGCAAGCTCCAGCCACCACTCCTGTTCCTTGAGCAACCCGCGGACTAGTGACGGCGTACTACAGGATAGCTCTCGTCATGCGAATACTAACCCTCTCCGATCATCAACGTCTCGATGGAGAATGGTAGATAGAACCGGCCAGAGTGCGCGGATCGATTCTTTGGTTATCCATCCAGACGGAAGGTATTCTGAGGGAACATCGCCTAATGAATTAGAGCAGGCCACTCAAGACATATTCCGCGACGGTCTTCAACATCGAGGAACAGGGCGCGAGCTAGTGGCCGACAGCCGTGACCAACTGGAAGCGCTCTCTAAAGGGCCTTTACATCAACCTCTCAGCACTACAAATACCAGTGTAGACGATGTAGGGCGTGCGGTATCGCGGGACAATACCGTCTCGGTCCCTCGGATTACTTCGGAGCCCTCGCCTGTAACCCCTACGTTTGGGGACAACGCTGCCCTCGGTTCAGCAATGGCACCTCCTGCATCTCGGAAAAGGGTGGCCTTGGACCTTGGCGCCAACAGTGACGATGTACTAGCTTTGGAAGCGAAGAGAGCAAGACTGAGGGCTGGTATTGTTAAACAGGAGAAGGAATAAGAGACGACAATCAGAAACGCCTCGCACTACGAACATGGGAAAGGTTGGGTTGGACGGTATTTGTAGAAAAGGGGCGCGAATGCAATCGAAGGAGGTCTTGCTACTTATGCAATATTGCTCACAGTGTTCATACATATCTTGGGTTGGGATTGCAAGCTTTCACAGATAGCATCAATATCGCTTTGAGAGATGGGCCACAGAAGCCGATTCATCTTGACCAACAGATATGGCCTCTATGGGATGCAAGCTAAGAAAAC
>JAABUV010006519.1_pt1 | contig 12675 bp, 13 predicted proteins | sample 5559971 | NCBI WGS metagenome assembly JAABUV01 (sample SAMN10711881, study PRJNA513362) | rock metagenome | isolation source: Antarctica rocks | place: Antarctica: Victoria Land, Knobhead nord | collected 2015-12-19
TAACCTAACCCTAACCCTAACCCTAACCCTAACCCTAACCCTAACCCTAACCCTAACCCTAACCCTAACCCTAACCCTAACCCTAACCCTAACCCTAACCCTAAGATAAACATTTCATCTCAAGATTCTGAGAAAATTTCTGAGATTCAATGAGCAAATGTTTATCATTGAGCTTCTCACAAAAGAGACTGACTTTCACATGAGCAAGATGAAGTCAACACTTCATCACTATCAATTCTATGACTTGAATGATCTGCGAATGAAGAAAAGTAAGTATGTTATTCTGTCTGTAACTTTGAGAAGCAAAAAAGACTTATCTTTCTCATTCTCATCTGATTGCATTGAAACTCTTCGTATTGAATCGTTCTTTCAACATGAAGTTGTCAATATATTCTCAACGCTTGTACGAGTAGTAGAATTCATATCATATTCTCTACTTGCACATTTCGATCTGCATCTGCATCTTTGTTGATTTTCTTATCGTCGATGTCTGTACAACTTAGATCGCGTTTTCAAAACTGCAAGACTTTAAGAAATATATTTTCGTTCATTTGAATGCATGCTTGTTGTTTCTGCAGATCTTTGAATCTATATCATGAAGTTAGCATGTTTTACTACATGATTGCTTTGCACTCGCATTTACATCTGAGTGATATCAATGAAGCTGATGATGAAAGACAGATCGATGTGCTCTCAATCGTATTTCATCACTTCTCTCATGTTTAAGTCATCATTAGTTGTCAAAGAATCTGTTGTTGAAGAAAGTGACTCATTGAGACTGACAATCTTGATGACGTTGAAAACTTCGAGAGTCACTATCGAAACATTGAGACGAGCTTTTCTGCGAAGCTTTCGCTTCTTCATGATGAGTTGTTCACTTTCATCTTTTGATGAGATCTTGAATGAAGTGAAGTTATCTGTACTTTCGACTGCGCTGCTCAAACACTGCACGAAATTCTCATGTTCACTTCTCTTACGTTTTTCTATAGCTTGAACTCAAAAGATGTAGTAGAATATTCTCTTCTTTGTCATATCTGTCAATGTGACATGAAAGTTGACTGCATTTCTGATCTCAACTTTTTTGAAGTTCTTGACTTTATAAATAATTTTCTTCTTTTCAAAGTTGAACATTGTCTCGCTAACAAACTGTCTTTGATAGTTATTGAAATTGACGTTCTTCAAAGTGAGATTACTCTGCTTTTCATTCGCTATGAAAAGCTGTGAATGATGAATCATCTTATTATTCATCATATCATTCGAAGTCAAGATCATGCAATCAAAGTCAATCATCATTAATAAGATGAATGATGAGACTGAGCTGAGTTGTGCTTGCTCAATCAGATGAACAGATTTCTCTGTCTTTATGCTCATTGCTCTATCTCTCTTCTTACTGTTTATTCGTCTCACTCACTTTATAAGACATGCATCTTTTCATGTTACTTGATGATCTTCTATCAGAGAGTGCAAGAATTCATCATCTATGATGATTGCAATCTTTCTGACTGTCTCTTTCTCGATTTTATTATCAAGTAATGTTTCAAGTAATCTTGCATCTCTCAGCATTTGTTTAATGTGTATCTTCAATGCATCATACTTGTCATCATCGATGACAAGATCTTGAATGATCATCATCTTGATTCAATTCGACGAAATCTCATCATAATTGAAGTCTGTAAGCGTATCTGAAATCAACTTGAATCTTCGTGACATATTGAAAAACTAGCAAATACGCAAACATTGTTGTCAGTTCTGAGAATTTCTAGAAGTCATACAATAGAATGTGAGACGATTACTGTCATGATGTTGAGAAGTGAGATAAAAGTACATGTGACATTTTCTCTATTTTGAATCACTTACAGATTTCACTACACGCTGATGACAGATGATGTATGCACTGAGCTTTGCAACAGATAGAGTGAGAGTGCTTATTGCAACAATGAGCATCAGAAGAACAAAGAATTGTGAGTTGATAAGTTAGAAATGAAGCAAAGATCAACTTTCGTTCTCATGTTGCAAATTATGCTAAGTGAGAGCAAATTTGCTCACAACACACTTTGACAACGAATTATCTGTATTCATCTTTTCATCAATCTGAAGAGTATTGCACGTTAGATTCTCTTTATATAAAATGATTTCTAATATTCTACAGAATTATCAAAGCGCAGAGACTATGACTATGACATACTAGCTGATTGAGCATTTTGTGAAAGCATTTCAAATTTACGATAATTTATCTCAAATCAATGATAATCTAGAGAAATTTGCTTTCAACTCACAAATTTCGATGTAAATATTAAGATGTGCAAAGCATTTCAAATTTATGATAATTTATTTTAAACTCGCTGTAATTCAGAGAAATTTGCTTTCATCAGAGAGCTTCAAGTAAAAAAGAACAAATTGCTTGATCAGAAGTAAAACAAAAGTTATTGCTTCTACTGCTATATCAGATCTCATTAATTTCTGATCATTCTATTCTTTGTATTGCATGTTATTCTGACATTTTGTAGTTCAACGTACTTGTATCAACAGAGATTCTGATTAGAAATAGCGACAGCGCGATACAATTTATCAAATGCATTAATCAATACTCTTTGTTGTCTCTTTCACTACAATCTACTTCATTGAAATCAGCTTCAAGCATGAAGCGAAACTGTCATGCATGTGAAATGATATTGAGAATTACACGAGATCTGATATATCACTTTAATCACTGCTTGACGCTGTGAAATGATGTGCAGTTCTTTGAGAAATATTTAAGAAAAGAGAACTCAGCAGTCGATGAGTATACAGGCACATGCAAATACTTTCAGACTGATTTATGATATAAAACGATCACGATGAATGATACTGACATCTCTGACTTCGAGCAAAGTACAGAAGAAAACGTAGAAGCTTCAGATGATCAGAAGCATTTTCGAAATTCAATCACATAAATATCACTTGATCTCAAAAGATTTATCAATTTGTCATGTACTTTCTCATTCATCAAAGTAGACAATTATGATGAGATGAATGATACAAAGAAACGAAGCGTCAATGAATCGCTAGAACAATATATCAGACTCATAAGAATCATTTTGAACTACAGTAAACTTAAGCAAGATTCACGATCATCTTTAGATGTTAATCTTCAATCAGAGTGACTTCTTTTTTCGAACAAGAAAGATTTTTCTCTTGCACAGTGATTTCTGAACACAAAAGTCAGTAGCGAAGATATTAATCAATACTTCAGAGTCTCATTTCAGAAGACTCATCATGCTGATTGTATCTTCAAGAATGCAGATCAATTTAAAAGCATTCTACATAATATATTTCACGAAATATCTGATGATAATTGATTCGAAACATCTTTGAAGATCTTATCGATGAACTCAGAGATCGAAACAGATATATTCAAGATTCAGTACAGAAACGTGATAAACATCTTGAAATTTCTCTTGAGACATCGTTCGTTTGCGAGTAATCTGAAATATGCATCAATCAAAGTATACAACGTCAGTGAAAATCGAATGTACACGAAAATGCACATCGATATCTGATGATAAAATATGCAAGCATTGATCTCTGAAGATGACACTATAGTTTCAGTACTGTTAACTACAGATAAAATCATGTTAACTCAACATCATGAGAATAAATTCGCATGATCTGTATATATTATCGTTGATAATCTGAATCAAGCAACTCAACGAAAGTAAAATAGATCTAGTGTTATACTATTAAAGTTTATTTCTTCAACTAAACATGCAAATGAAGATCTGAAATGCAAGTTATATCATTACTCATTGAAGATAATATTAAAACGTGAGTTTAAACTGTTTGATCAAATGAAGAGTTTTTCTTGCTAATGTTCTCATTCTTTAGCACTTGAGAAATTAACTAGAAGAGAGTTTCACGTTCGCTGTGTGAATGATTATACTCGACAATGTTTTTCTATCATCGTTGAATTTATAATCAACTATGAGAAGCAGATCACTATTACGAGAATCAAAAATGAAGAGCAGTGCACTATATATCACGTTTCATCAAATCAACGCGATAATCTGCAGACAATCTGAAAAGCTCAAACACATGAGAATACATTGATTCAAATCAAACGTCAAGAAAAGAATTCACGCTCTAAAGCAAATATCAAGCGTGATGTTAAGTGAGTACATTCAGTGTGAAACTTTGTCTGAAAACATGAACTTGTCAATATTCACGTCATCATGATGATTAACATCTTGCATCAGCTATTGAAGAGCACAGTGATGTATCTAATTCAATGACTTGAGATGATCATTAAGAATATAACATCGACGATCAGTTTCAAAAGAAAGCGTGATTCACAGACAATTGCAGACACAACACATGATGTGCAATTGAATCAAAGATTTCGAGTAGTTCTTTCATATTCAGAGCTAAGACGTTTTCACGACTTTCTATTCGTGAAGTAATGAATCAACGTCAAACAAAAGACAATAGTGCATCAGCTTATTGCAATTGTCACTTCACTATTGATTAGAAAAGCATCAGATGCGCTGTACTGTGCTCGAGCTCTTATGAACTTCGTGATGATGACTCAATATCGATCGCACAATGACGAGTCTCTGCGTTACATGAACAACGCAATATACAGAATTAACATCTTAAAAGAAGTATTCAAGCAGTTTTGACATGATGAGAACTTTAACTATTTCAAGTTTCATGTGATCTCTCATTATATGAATTTTATTCAAAGATACGAAGATGCAGATGATTTTGACACATCTTACATGAAGATCGCACATAAATTTCTGATCAAAGATTATTATGATCTTACAAACAAGCGAGAGAACTTTCAAATGCAGATACTGCATCACAATACTTGATGAGTCAATATGTTGACAATGAGAAATATCATTCTTCATGATCTAATCATGTTCAGATCAGAGATTGACGAAAGAATGAAAGTCATGATTACAAAGTCTTCTAGAAGTCTTGATTTAACGCAGTTTGAATGAGATTTGTCAGAAATGAATTTGAATCAATGATGAAACTGATTTAGTAATTCTCGATTCTGACGCATCATTTCTGAAATAGCGAAGACAACACATATTGAGAATTTCTTGAACGAATTGTCGATTTTTATAAGAGAATCTCGACGCAAGAAATCAGAAATAAAGTCAAACAAGTATCAAATGAATCAAAAAGAAATCGACTTCTTCTGAATAAACAATTACTTCGTTTCTGTTCATGCATCGATTGAATGCTGAAGATGCAAAGATAAAGACTCGACAAATTCTGAAAAGCTTACATTGAAGTGAATTTAATGTGCTTCTGCATGACAGAAACAAATGTTGAATTGAAAATGTGACTACATCTATGTTCAAGAGTATGCTGAGAATGATTAAGAAAATTCTGACATAGTCGAAGCTTTGAATGATAGAATGATGAGACAGTTGCAAATTATAATCACTGTTCGTAATTCGCTTCGTCAAGATGACAATGAGAAATGTGTGCAATACTCGAGAGCTTTAATAGAATTGCTAAAGCTCAAAAACAACAAAGTACTCAATGCTCTACATGATATGATAGAAGTTGAGCAGTGATTGAAGAATACTGTCAAGAAGTCTTGATATCTTGAATGTCGACGATTTTACAATATGAGTACTATATTATGAAGTGCACATCTGATATCAACTGAAAGCAAGAAGTTCTTTTACGTGAATAATTACATCGACTGAGATACATTCAACATCTTATATGAAGAGAGTTTTCTGAAAAAGAAAGTTTAAAAGACGAACGAGCTTGCAAGCTTCGACAGACGAGAAAAGACGAAATTCACTCAATAATGAAGAAAGTTTGACATTGTGTAAGTTGAGGTAAATTAGAGTAAATTGAGATAAATTGAAGTAGATTGAGATAAATCGAAGAAAATGAGTGAAAAGCATATAATCACGTCGAATGAAGCATATATGAATGATCAAAACATTTCAGTCAATAGCGTCTAGTCATGACTATGATGACAGAGTATTGAGAACGAACAAGCGACTGAAATTTCACTGTAAAGATCTGTAAACAATGAGATTGATTGTGTAGCAGCTAGCGACATACAAGAATTTACATAGTTCAGATGATGAGAAAATCTAAAATTAATTTATTTATTAATCATAGTGTTTGCTCATTCGTTGAACGAAATTTCTACTTACTCTATGCATTCTTCAATGCATCTGACGCATTACACATGACGTCTGTCAGTAGAAGTTCACGACTTGTTGAAGAAAGCTGTAAATTTTCGAAGTAGTGTTCTCTTTCTATGTACACTAGCATTCTTTTCTTCTATCGATGTCTTTTCTGTCATCGAAGAAGAATGTTTCGAGTGAATGAAAGCTTCGATTCGATTTTTCAAGCGAAGAATAGATTTGATGACGATTTTCGCGTAGATGATGATTTTGATGAAATGTCATTTCTTCTCAGTATCGAATGTTCGAGTTGAATTATCATATATATTCATCATCAGTTGTTTCGCAGTCTCATCAATCTTCTACTCAAAGATCTTTGCATTCTGATCAATCAAAGTCGAAATCTTCAATTGCAGAAGAAGAGATGCATAATCAATCTGTTTCAATCTATTTCAAAACTGAGCAGACTGATAATCATACATGAGATCGCTGTGAGCACGATCGACTGCTGTGATCAAAACTGATAATAAATAAGACTGTAAACGTTGTAGAAAGATGAGTTCTGCGCGATCATTGACAGACATGATGTACGATAATTGAATAACTGTGATGAGAAAAATGAATGAAGTAAAATTGAAGCTTACTAAGATAAACATCGCGCAGAATCATGAACGCACGATAGCTTAATACGAGTTTTACTCTGTTGAATCAGCTTATAGCTGATCTAATCAGCTAACGACTGACTGATGATTGATTTATGTTGCTAAATCAGCTAATCACTGAATTATGAAAAGTGTCTGTTCTAATAGCTAGCATATGCGTCTCAAGCGCATTAAGATTCAGATGTCGTTGCTCACTAGCTTACAAGCTATTCAAGCTCTTCGTCGAAACGTCGATGTTGTATATCTTTTCATGACACTTTCAATTCTTTGTCACTATGTTTGTGAAATGTTTCATCTTCGCGATCAATTCTTTCAGTTCTTCATGATGAGTGATGATTAAAATTGATTTCTTCAATCTTTTATTTAGCTTTCAGTTAATTTTCATTGCAGTCATTGTAACATTTTCTCTACTGTTACTATCATTTAAGTAAACTCTTTGCTTCAATGCAAATGTGTCAAGACAATGTTGATTTATTAACATTTTTTTATTTATGACTACAATTATTCTCAATGACTTTGATCAGAAAGTCATCATGTAAAAATGACTTTACTTCATCTTTATTTATTTAAATGTTTCTTTCATTCACTTTTACTTTAGCTGCAAAGATGTTTTACGCAGTTTATTGAAAATATGTTGTATATGTTGCATGCAACATACATAAAGCATGATCTCTATGCTGGTTTTTCTCGTACAAATTCACAGTTCAAGATGAATGAAATTTCTCACTGCTCAGATTTCAACAGTTTACTTCTTAAGCATGAATTGCAGACGTTTCGTCTGCAATATGCATGTGTATCACAGTTGATTTCTTCTTTAATCATATCAACATGCACTACTGTTCTTTCAAGCTATACAGATGATGTTTTTGACTAGAAATTAATTCTATCATCAAGACATTCAAAAGTCAAAGCTTAGTGAAGAAATAAGATTTTTAAGATTGACAATCATCATCATTGTATATCACGCTTCGCAGACGCTCACTTCGCTCAAAAGCATGCAACTCATCTGTTTCATGTTATCTGTAAAGATTTTTCTCATGCAGATTGATCATGTTTTGCAAAAATATTCATATGTTACACTTTTAATCAGACAGCGTAGTTTGATCATTCTTTACTAACTCACTTATGTCTCTCTTTTCTTAACAAAGTCTTTTCATCAGCGTATTGCTCTTGTATAAAATGTCTGTATCTGAACATTTATTAAATAATATTAACAAGATTCTTGAATTTGCTTATGTTAAACTTAACAAGTCTCGTAAGTTACTTATGTCATAGTAACAGACATGCAGTCTTAACAAGATCTATACGTAGTTAGCATGTAAATTTAAAGAATGTTCATTATTTAAGTTCTTTCTGCTAATCATTCTCAACAGATCAAACGCAAGAATGTTCTGTCTTAGTTCTCATCATCACGATGACGAGATACTGAATTGAATGATTTTCATAAGTGATTTTTCTCGTAGTTCTGTGTTTTATTTGACTTTCTCATCTGCGTGCAGATTGCTTGTAACATGCGCATTGAGATTATCAAAGTCTGCGCGATCGCGAAAACTTTGCACACGATCAATGCACAGCGCTTCATCATCACGCAGCATCTCAATATTATTCAAACTTTTGATAATCTTTAAACTTTACTGTAGCTAAACAGTAAATTCATAGTCAGCATCATGTACAGATAAGTTTCATTACTGATTAAAGACTGATATTATTATTATTACTTTGATAGAATCTAGATACAAGACAATACATCAGATAATGTATAAGATGAAAGACAAAGAGCAAAAGAAAAGAATGAAAGCTCGACTTTTATATACATGAATTGAGCAGAATCAAGACTAGACAGTAGTTCTATTGACTTAAGATTGCAAAAGTTCATGCACATGATTGAAATAATTGAAACAGAATTGCTGAAACTAGATTAAGATTATGATGATTAGATTGATGACTTGATTCATTAAACTAGTTCAATGAATTGAGATTATTTAAAATATCAATGATTTATGTTCTAAATTGAGTTAATGATCTGACATCATGACAATATTCAAACATATGAAATGATCATTAATGTTGATTAAACAAGCATTAGTAAAAGTCAAAGTCACAATGAAGAAACAAATTAATAAACATTGAAAGAAAATAATTTACAAGATAAATGATATAATGTTTCTAGATTTTAGAAACATTATGATCATAAAATCATTAAAGAAACTAAATAATAAAATGTTAAAATCTTTTAAGATTTTGATCAAGATCAAACATGCATATCAATTGAAATTATCATTAATAATGAAAATTCATTTGAAGTTCATCTTAAATTTGCTGCAACTGAATTCAAAGAACTTTCTGAAAAAATAATAAAATAAATCATTGAGTTTTATAATAATGAATGATGAAGATGAATGAAAAGTGAAGAACATACTGAACTTCAAATATTACAGATAATAATTACAATATCATGTCAATTGAAAAGAATATGATATAAATTTACATTAATACAACGTTAATGAAATTGAGTTCAAGAAGTATTAAAAGATTATAAATGACTTTCATGAATAATATTTGAACAAGTTAAGATAGAAATTAAAAGAAAGATTAATTAAACTGCAACAATGAAAACATTATTAAATGAAGAAAAAAAATAATGTTGCAAGCGTGCATTTTAAGTTAGTTTAACATAAATCAGATTAGTTTAACATAAACTAGTATAAAGCTGATGTTGACACGCTAGTGATTTAGCGTATCTTCATGAGTATAAATCTTCAATGTATTGCATCTTTTTTCTTCTTTAGCTTTGAACTTCTAGTTAAAATACACTCATATGATCAGCTTTATGCAAACTCATAACAGTCTTGACTGATTCTGAACTGCTTGTCAGAATGATTGATTTTGAAATAATGAATGATATATTCATAAAATAAACTTTCTTTGCATTTCTTAAGTCAATGAGAATGATGATATTCTTTAAATTCATAAATTGAAATCTGTCATTCTTTATACTACATGTATATTTTTTGACTTTCATCTGATCAATTGACATCAAATTATAGTGTAGTTTTGAACAGTGATAAACATTGATCAGTTAAATTTTAATTAATTAATCATTCAACAAAATGTTGATTATAATTGAATTTTTTCCAATTATGATTACTGCTTCATTATTTGTAGTAATAATACTATTATTAATGATCTTTCAATATGATTATTTATTGAACAAGTTTTTGTTATAACAGACATAATTCTTCGCTTTAATGTTTATTCATTAAACTTCTGTGTGACTGTCAGATCAATAAATCATGAAAATCTTTATTGATCTGACTATTCTGATCTTGAAGCTTTTTTCAAAATCATGTTCTTTTTTGATCAAATTCTTTCTTTTCTGACTGAACTTTCATTCTTCTGAATGAAGCTTTGAATGTAGAAGTTAGCAATTCTGTTTGCTGTGACTCATTTTCTTGCAGTGAAAACATGATTTATTCAAGCTCTTTTTAAATCTGCTGTTGTTTCTGATTGATTTCTTCAGCTTTCTCAAGATGATTCATCAAAGATCTTTGACTTTTAAATCATTGATTGTATTTATTTCTCATGATTCATAACTTTCACTTTTCTTTAGCTTAAAGAATCAATAGAAATCAGAATCTTTTATTGTGATTGAAATATGAAGAAAATGAAGATCGATTTTGATGACAGTGAGTTCAATGCTTCAACTTCCGTTTTTAAATTTGTTTGTGATCATTGACGTTTTGACAAAGAGCTTAGATAGCTTGTGAGCTAGTGAGCAGAGTTCATTCAATACTAATGCGTTCGAGACGTATATGCTAGCTACTAGATGAGACGTTTGCTACAAGCTAGCTGTCAGCTGAGTTTGCATCGTTGATTAGCTTACATGCTACATAGATCAGCTACAAGCTGATTTAACTGATTTAGCACTACTCTTCATTCTACTCGTTTATCTACTCACTCATTTACTCTTCATTCTACTCGTCTATCTACTTGCTCATCTACTCTTTATTCTACTCGTCTATCTACTCGCTCATCTACTCTTCATTCTACTCATCTATCTACTCGCTCATCTACTCTTCATTCTACTCGCTCATCTACTCTTCATTCTACTCGTCTATTTACTCTTCATTCTACTCGTCTATTTACTCGCTCATCTACTCTTCATTCTACTCGTCTATCTACTCGCTCATCTACTCTTCATTCTACTCGTCTATCTACTCGCTCATTTACTCTTCATTCTACTCGTTTATCTACTCGCTCATCTACTCTTTACTCTACTTGTCTATCTACTCTTCATTCTACTCTTTATCAAACGCGTCGATCAAGCGCATAAAATACGTCAAACAGTGCTTCAAACAATGCTTTCTACATGACTTTCTATCTACTCGTCATTCTACATACTCAGCTACCTACTCGATAATCTTCGCTTCGAGCCCTATAGGGCTGACGCTAGAAAGTTCGAAGTTTTCACCTTCTTTTTCCCTTCATAGTTTCTACTTTCTAGAACAACAACAATCAAAATATCAACATGTTCAGCTATCAACTCAGCTATCAACTCAGCTATCTACTCGTTCGTCTACTAGTCAGTCTACTCGCTTCAAAACATGCTTCAAAAGACGCGTCGATCAAGTGCATAACACAAGTCAAACAGTGCTTCAAACAATACTTTCTACTGAGCTTTTCACTGAGCTTTCTACTGATCTTTCGATCGATCTTTCTACTGATCTTTCGATCGAGTCATCTAGTGAGCTTTCTACTGATCTTTCGATCGATTTTTCTACTGATCTTTCTACCGATCTTTCTATCAATCTTTCTATCAACCTTTCTATCGATCTTCCTACTGAGCTACCTATTGAGCTATCGACTGAGCTTTCTATCAAACACTCTACCAAACATTCTACATGCTTCAAAATACGCGTCGATCGGGCGCATAACACGGGTCAAACAATGCTTTCTACATGGCTCTCTACATGGCTCCCTACATGGCTTCCTACCAAGCGCCCTTCATGTTTCCCTACCAAGCGCCCTTCATGTTTCCCTACCAAGCGCCCTCCATGTTTCCCTATCAAGCACCCTTCATGGCTTCCTACATGGTTCCCTACCAAGCATCCTTCATGTTTAAATAGATGGTTAAATAGCTACTTAAATAATCAATTCATCAAATGATTTATTTGATTACATACGAACCTTGAATGTAGAAACGTACGAAAAGCGAACATGTATTGCGCATTATATCTTTTGAGCAATTGATGTCTTTTGAGCAAATGACTGTCACCAAAAGATACAAGCGCTTGTAGCTAGCTATTAGTTGTTGGTGAGTGGCTATTAGAGCTTGTGAGCTAGAAGCTCGGCTAAACAGATATTTTTGGCTGATGCTAGCTTGGTGAGCTTGTAGCCAGTTTTAGCTGGTTTCGCCAAATGGCCGATGATAGCGAAATAGAGCTAACTCGAGCTTATAATTTATTGATATATGAGAATCAGAGCGAATATGTGCATATATTGACTATCTAGTAGGTGAACTACAGAGAAAGGAAGAAGTGGGAATCAGGTAAATACTCTGAATCCCCTGAATTCACTAGCGCCGGATCAATTCGGATCAATGTGAAGCGGAGATTACTAACCACAGGAGTAACAGTACTGTTCCCTGTTTCCAACATGAGGTTCTGAGGCAAGTATTCTAACAGGTAAAGTGGTCGTATACATGGTATGGCAGGATTAATGACGGTTTAAGGGATAAGCCATCCAATATTGTGGCGCAAGATATCGTCATCATGACTCTGTGCTTCTTTTGTCTGTCCTTACCACCCAAATTGTTCAGCTACAAGAGCAACGATCAATGTACCATTGACCACCATCCTTCGTATCTTTCA
>JAABUV010006522.1_pt1 | contig 12669 bp, 11 predicted proteins | sample 5559971 | NCBI WGS metagenome assembly JAABUV01 (sample SAMN10711881, study PRJNA513362) | rock metagenome | isolation source: Antarctica rocks | place: Antarctica: Victoria Land, Knobhead nord | collected 2015-12-19
CGATGGGCGGCAGGCGGGCGGCTCGGCTGGCCGGGTAGACGCCGGCGCCGACGCCGATGATCAGTGCGACGGCGACCGCAGCGACGGCAGCGACTGGCGAGATGGTCACCGGCTGGTGGAGCACACCGGGCAGCACCAGTGCCCCGACCAGGCCCAGGCCCAGGCCCAGCAACCCTCCGGTGACCCCCAGCAGGCTGGCCTCGACCAGGAACTGCCGTCTGACCACGGCCGGGGTCGCTCCGAGCGCCTTGCGCAGCCCGATCTCGCGCACCCGCTCGGTGACGCTGACGAGCATGATGTTCATCACGCCGATCCCGCCGACGAGCAGGCTGATGCCGGCGACGCCACCGAGCAGGACCGTAAGGGTCCGACCGGTCGCGGTCGCTGTGTCCAGCAACGACTGCTGGCTGGTGATCGTGAAGTCGGCGCTGCTGGCAGCAACACCGTGCCGGTCCAGCAGGAGCGTGTCCGCCTCCTGGTAGGCCGCAGTCAGTGCGCCAGCCGACTCGGCCTGCAGGAAGATCGTGGAGACCGAGGAGCGCGCGGAGCCCCCGGTGACCCGGAGCGCAGCACTGGTCTGCGGCACAATGGCGAGGTCGTCCTGGCTGGCGGCGCCCGAGCCGGATCCGACAGCGTCCAGGACGCCCACGACCGTGAAGCTCGAACCGTTGATCGTCACGCTGCGGCCGACTGCGCTGCGGCCCGGGAACAGCTGCGCCTCGGTGTCCGGCCCCAACACCACGACCGACCGCGCCTGGTCTGAGTCCACCTGGTCGAAAAAGCGCCCGACGGACAAAGTCCGGGCCCGGACCTGCTGCCAGCTGGGCGTGGTGCCGATGACGCTGGTCGTCCAGTTCGACGGGCCGGCCGTCAGCGACTGCTTGCTCGAGGACGTCGCCGCTACCCCGCGGACGTCCGGGGCCACGATCGGAGAACCCAGCGCCGCAGCGTCCTCGGCCGTCAGCGTCGACGTGCTCCCCTGGCCGCCCCGTACGCCAGTGCTGCTCGTCGTGGAGCCGGGCGACACGATGAGCAGATTGCTCCCCAACTTGTCGATGCGGTCCCGCACCTGCGCCTGGGCGCCCTGGCCCAGTCCGACGGTGAGGATGACGGCCGCGATGCCGATAAGAATCCCCAGCATCGTGAGCACCGAGCGCAACCGGTGGGTCTGCACGGCGTCCAGCGCAGTTCGCAGGCTCTCAAGCAGACTCATGCCACCGCCGCCAGCTCGAGCAGCCCGTCGCGGATCCTGATCGTGCGCTGGGCGGCGGCGGCGACCTCCGGCTCGTGGCTGATCAACATGATGGTGCGGCCACTGGTGTGCAGCTCCGCGAACAGGGCCAGCACGTCCGCCGTCGAGCGCGAGTCTAGGTTGCCGGTCGGCTCGTCAGCCAGGATCAGCGCCGGGTCGGTGACCAAGGCGCGGGCCACCGCGACGCGCTGCTGCTGACCGCCGGAAAGTTCACCGGGACGGTGCTCGAGGCGGTCGCCCAAGCCCACCCGTTCCAGTGCCGCAGCAGCTCGTCGGCGGCGTTCGTCCCGGTCGACGCCGGCATAGACAAGCGGCAGCTCCACGTTGCGCGCCGCCGACATGCCGGCCAGCAGGTTAAAGCCCTGGAACACGAACCCGATGCGCCGGTTACGCACCTCAGCCAGCTCCGCCTCGCTCATCGCGCTGACGTCGGTCCCCGCCAGCTCGTACGTGCCGGACGTCGGGATGTCCAGGCAGCCCAGGATGTGCATCAGGGTGGACTTCCCCGACCCCGACGGCCCCATCAGCGCGACGTACTCCCCCTCCTGCACCTGCAACGTGACGCCGCGCAGAGCCTGGACCTCCAGGTGCCCGGCGGAGTAGGTCTTGCAGACCTCGCGCAGGTCCAACGTGGTGCTCACCCGCCGGCCCCCGAGCCGCCACGCCGCCGGCGGTGCCACCGGCGCCCCCACCCGTCCCGCCGCGGCGGGCGCCAGACCCGCCACCGCCGGACCCGCCACCGCCGGCGCCCCCACCGCGCCGCTGGCCGCCGCCGCCGGTCCGGCCGGACCGGCTAGCGGTGACCTCCACCTGATCGCCGTCGTGCAGACCGCTGGTGATCTGGGTCGTCGGGCCGACGGCCGTACCGACCCCGACAGGGGTGCTCACGCGCTGGCCACCGACCTGCCGGTACACCACGGTCGCGCCGCCTTCGCTGTGCAGGGACCTGGTCGGCACCGACAGGACGTCGGTGACCTGCTTGACGATGAGCACGACGCCGGCGCTGCCCCCCGCGTACAGCCCAGGCGGGTTACCGGTGACGTCGATGACGACGGGGAACATCGCGGTCCCTCCCGCGGACGAGCTCGCCTCGACCCCGACCGAGGCGATCGTGCCGAACACCCGGACCGAACTACCCGTCGGGGTGATCGTGGCCTGCAACCCCTTCCTGAGCTGCGGGAGGTCCGCGCTGCTCACGCTCGCCTGGACGACCCAGGCATCCGTCGTGATCACCGTGATGCTCTGAGCCGCAGGGGCACCCGCGGCCGAACTGGTCCCACCGGCGGGGGCCGCGCCGCCGGCGGGGGCCGCAGCGCCGGTCCGGGCCGCGGAGCTGCCAGACGCGCCCACCAGGTCACCGGGCTGCACCCCCACCGCCGCGACCGTCCCGGCGAACGGCGCGGTAAGGGTCGCCCCGGCAAGCTCGCTCCTGGCCTGGCTGAGCGCCGCATTGTCCGCCACCAGCTGCGCCGTAGCCGCTGCCACCTGTGCCGCGGACGAGCCGGTGACCGACGACACCTGCTGCTGCGCCGCGGTCACGCTCGCCGCCGCGGCCGTGACCGCAACCTGCAGCGAGGAGCTGTCGATCGTCGCGAGCACGGCGCCCTTGGCAACTTTGGCGCCGACGACCGCACTGACGCTGCGCACCGTGCCCGGGACCGGGAACAACAGGTCGGCCCGCTGCGCCGGTTCGATGGTGCCGGCAGCGCTCACCGTCTGCTGGACGGTGCCGGTCGATGCGCGTACCAGGGTGTACCCCGGGGTGGTCGGTGACCCGGACCGGGTCAGCGCCCAGGCGCCCGTCCCCCCGCCCACGATCAGGACCGCACCGGCAACGGCGGCAACCCGCCACCCGGTTCTGCTCAGCGCCACATCGCTACCTTCCTGGGTGCACGGACAGGCACGTCTGCGCCGCTGCCGCGCTGCGGGACGCGCCTGTCCGATAGCGGGCTAGGACGTGGATGGCGTGGTGGTCTTGCCGGCCTTCGCGTGCGCAGTGCGCGCCACGAGACCCCTCACCGAGTCAGTGCCGCCGCTCTTGACGGCCAGGACCCGGGCGAACTCCCCGACCTTCACCGAGGAGGGGCTCGCCTTGCTCCCGTTGTTGCGGACGTGGCTCGTCGGCGTGAAGGAGTACGTCCCGAAGAAGCCGTCCACACTCTCCAGCGTCACCGTGCCGGCAGTGCCGGAGCCGGCCGGCGTCACAGCGGTCACCTGACCACGCTGGACGTCGAGCACCCGGTCACCCTTTTGTTGTGCACCACGAACTCGCCGTGCACAGCGCGGGCGGCCAGACCCGGCCGGTGGTGCCCGTGGTGACGCTGAGCGTGCTTGGCGGCAGCGTTGGGAGCCGGCGAGCTGGGGGCCGCCGGACTCGTGGTGGAGGCGTAGGCCGCGCCACCGGCGAGCAGGGACGCGGTGGCTGCGCCGGCGACCACAACGGCAGATGTACGGCTGATCTTCACGGTGTCTCCTGGAGGGGGATGTTGCCAGCGCCGCTCGTTCCTGCAACGACCTGGTGCTGCTGTGTCACACCTCCTCCAACGGCGCGGCCCGGCGGGTTGCTCCCCTCCCGTGTTCGAGGTCTGTAAAGACCACACCTCGCGCTCAGCCCGTGAACTGACCGATCAGGTGTTCAGCCAGGAGCGGCGCGGCGGCGATGGCGGGAGCGCGGCTGCCCCCCACCCTGCGCGACATCGTCCTCGCCGTCGTCCTTGCCGTCGACGGCCGGCGCCGCCGCACGCACCATCGCGTTGGCCGACCGCCGCGGCCCGACCGGCGTCGTTGACCGCGGCGATGATCGTGACGCGCTCGCTACCGGACGCGAGCCGTCCTGCACCCGGGCACGCCCGTGCCGACCGTCTGAGCCAGGACAAGCGGCGTGAGCGGGCGGTTGCCGCTCATGTGGCCGGTGAGTTCCGGAGCAGCTTCTGCCGGCTCTGCTCGTACAGCCCGTCGAAGATCCGCATCCCGACGGCCAGGGCCTCGTCGTCGCCGTACACCAGCGACAGCCCGCGAGTCACCAGGTCCAGGCCGGGCGCCCCGGGGGCGAAGAAGCGGTCGTCGGCCAGATCCGCCTCGTGCACCAGCGCGGCGAGCTCGTCCAGCACTGGGTCCTCCAGCTGGTAGCGGGCCAGGATGGTCTCGAAGGTGCAGTCCTGGCCGTGATGGGACAACTCGGCGCCGCGCATGTCGAACGGCGTCATCCCCGCTGGGGCAGCGTCCGGGTCGGTGACGAAGGCGAACTGGGCGTCGGGGTCCACGCACCGCCGGATCAGCCAAGCGCAGGCCATCCGGTCCACGTGCGGGCCGCTGCGGGTCACCCACCTCACCGGGCGGTCTCCCGGTCTCGGGCCCGCAGCAGCGAGCCGAGCGCCAGCACCGCGCGCTCAGCCTCGGCGCGTCCGGCGGCGCCGAAGTAGTCCCGGGCCTGAACCTGCGCCAGCGCCCGGCCGAGCCGGGCCGGAGCGCGTCGCAGCGCCGCCCGGTCCGCCGGCATGCCAGTCTTCGCCTCCGTCGCGCCACGGCTTTGTGCAACGTCAGCCGGGGGCGCGTCCACCCGCGCCCCCGGCACGTCCGCCTCCGCCGTGAGCGCGTTTGCCTCAACGGCGAGCGTGTTCGCCTCAGCGGCGAGCGCGGTGTACTCGGCGGCGACCGCGGCGTTCATGGCCGCGACGGTGGCCGTCTCGTCCGCCGGCGAGACGTGGGCAGCGGTCCAGAGCGTGACCTGGCCGTCGGCCGCTAGCACCTGCTCGGCGATCCACTCCAGGCCCTCCTGGGTGCTGGGCATCTGCGGCAGCAGCACCAGGCCGTCGACCGGCTGCGCCACCCCGAGCCGGCGTAGCCGCTTCCACACCACGATCCGCGGCGTGGACGGCTCCCGCGGCATCCGGTAGGCCATCATCACCCAGCTGCGCTGCGCCAGCACCCCCACCGATGTCTTCCCGCCCGGTCCTGACGGCACCGCTGATCGACCGTCCACCGCACCCTACCGGGCAACCGCGGTTGTCCATGAGGTGTGCGGTCGGGTAGAAAGTCGCACCGGGACCAACCGTGGTTGCTGACCGGATGGAGTGCGGTTCATGGCAGGGCGACCGATGGGCCCGCGGGTGGCCGGGGACTCGGGCGGCGGGACCGGCTCTGGCGGCGGTCTGAGTCGACTGGTCAGGTACTTCCTGGTGCTGGGCAGCACCGGCTTCGGCGGCCCGATCGCCACCGTCGGGTACATGCAGCGGGATCTGGTCGAGCAGCGCGGCTGGCTGGACCGGCAGGAGTTCCTCAACGGCGTCGCGCTGGGCCAGACCATGCCCGGCCCGTTGGCCGCGCAGGTCACGATGTGGGTGGGGTTCCTGCAACGCGGCGCGCTGGGAGCGCTGGCGGTGTCGCTGGCGTTCATCGCCCCGTCGTTCCTGTTCGTGCTCGCGGTCGCCGTTCTGTACGCCCACTTCTCCGGTCTGCCGGTGGTGCAGGCGGTGTTCTACGGCGTCGCGCCCGGCGTGATGGCGATCATCGCGATCGCCGCGTACAGGCTCGCCAAGCTCACCAACCGCCGGGACCTGCGGCTGTGGGCGATCAGCGCCTGCCTCGCGATCGTCACCGCGGTCACCGGCGCCGAGATCGCCGTGCTGTTCCTGGCCGCCGGCCTGCTGATGATTGTCCTGGACGCGCCTCCCGCGTTCCTGCGCCGCCGCCGACCCCCGGCCCTGCCAGCCCTGGCGTTACCGGCGCTGCTGGCGGTGCCCGCCCGACCGGGCCGGACGGCCACCACGGTGGCCGCGCGCACGGCCGCGGCGCTGGGGGCGCTGGCCGGTGGCGGGACGCTGGTCGCGCTGGCGCTGTTCTTCCTCAAGACCGGTGCGTTCACCTTCGGCTCCGGGCTGGCGATCGTGCCGTTCCTGCGCGAGGGCGTGGTCACCCAGCACCACTGGCTCAACGACCGGCAGTTCCTCGACGCCGTTGCCATGGGCCTGATCACCCCGGGTCCGGTCGTCATCACCGCTACGTTCATCGGCTACCTCACCGCCGGGTTCGCCGGAGCGGTCGTCGCGACCATCGCGATCTTCATCCCGATCTACCTCGGGGTCGTGTTGCCCGGCCGCTGGTTCGTCCGACACAAGGACAACCCGCAGGTCAAAGCCTTCGTCAAGGGCGCCACCGCGGCCGCCGCTGGAGCGCTGACCGGCGCCACCATCGTGCTCATCCGGCAAGTCGTCGTTGACCTGACCACCCTGGCAATCGGTGTTGTCACGCTCGCGGTGCTGCTGCGCTTCAAGGTCAAAGAGCCCTACGTGGTCCTGGCCTGCGCCGCCGCCGGCATCGCCCTGCACTAAACGGACTCGCCGCACCCTCGCTCCACCTACCGACCCACCCGCCAGCACCCGGTCCCACGAGGAGCCCGATGACGACCCTGCACACAGCAGCCCCAGGCGCCGCCCTCCCTACCGGCGCCTTCAGCGCGGGGCACATCCTGCTCACCGCCGGCCTGACCGCCGTGCTAGCCCTGGCCGTCGGGGCACTGCTGAAGGTGCGGGGCCTGGACCTGATGGCACTGGCGGTGCTGTCGTTCACCGCTATCTGGCTGCTGCGGCAATCGGCGAACATGGCCGCCCTGAACGACGACGGTCTACCCGGGTTCTCCGCCAACGACTGCCTGGCCCCGGTCGTCACCTGGGTCACCGTCACGCTCTACATCGACCTGCGCGGACAGTCACCCGGCGCCGCGTTGCGTCGAGCCAGAGCGGCCGCAGCGCTGCTGGCGTTCGCCGTCAACGTCCTGACGATCTAGAAGTCACCGAGCAGCCGTCACGAACCGCAAACCGCTCGTCAACTCTGGCCGGCGCAGCCCACGCAGCGCACCCATCCCGCGCCCCCGCTGGACCGTCGAGGTGCTGTTCACGCTCTGCTACGCCGCGCCGACGACGGGGAACGGGGCGGGCGGGCTGCGGGCCCTCGCTTCCCACGCGTCTCAGCCACGTCGGAGCCTGGACGCGTCAGGGGCGGTGCCGGCGCCGGCGCGTAGAATCTACCGATGTCTGCCGGTCGGGGCGCCAGCGGAGGTACGAGGCTCGCCTACCTGCCCAGTCCCGCCCGCGGGGTGTGGCACCTGGGGCCGTTGCCGGTCCGGGTGTATGCGCTGTGCATCCTGCTTGGAATCGTCGTCGCGGTGCTGCTGACCCGACGCCGGTGGGTTGCGCGCGGCGGGACCGCGAAGCAGATCGACGCGGTCGCGACGTGGGCTGTGCCGTTCGGGATCGCCGGCGGCCGGCTCTACCACGTCGCGACAGACCCCGAGCTGTACTTCGGCGCAGGTCGGCACCCCATCGACGCGCTGTACATCTGGCGCGGCGGACTGGGCATTTGGGGTGCGGTCGCGCTCGGCGCCGTCGGCGCCCTGATCAGTTGCCGACGCCAGAAGATCCGTCTGTCCGCGTTCGCCGACGCGCTCGCGCCGGGCCTGGGCTTCGCCCAGGCGACGGGGCGGTTCGGGAACTACTTCAACCAGGAGCTGTTCGGCCGGCCCTCCGGACTGCCATGGGCGCTGCGGATCGACCCGGCCCGCCGACCAGCCGACACCCCGCACGTCGCGACGTACCAGCCGACGTTCCTGTACGAGGCGATCTGGGACAGCGCAGCCGCCGCAACGGTGTTGTGGGCCGAACGGCGCTTCCGGCTCGGCGCCGGACGGGCCTTCGCGCTCTACGTCGCGCTGTACACCCTTGGGCGGGGCTGGATCGAGTACCTGCGCGTCGACCACGCCAACCACCTGTTCGGTCTGCGCCTGAACGACTGGACCTGCCTGGTCGTGTTCGCCGGGTCCGTCGCCTACCTGCTGTGGCACCGCCCGACCCCTGACGACGACGCCCCCGACCCCGACCGCGCGGACCCCGGCCGCGCTGCGCGTACACGGGCGTCGCCGACCGCGCCGACCGGAACTCACCAATAAACGGCCACGTGCGCCCGTAGGCCGAGCCAGTCGGGCCCTCCCGCCGGCCACTGGCGTCCCCGCCGGCCTGCTGGGACCAGGCGGCGTGAAGAGGAACCTGTCGCCGTTGCAGGTCAGCGGGCTGCGCCGCCGGCGCCCGGCACCGGCGGATGTTGCTGCTGGCTCTGGCCGTGGCCTCACCCCCGTCCCGTGGCGTTTGGGCCCGCCAACCGGACGGGAGGAGGTCTGCTGCTGCTAGTCGAGGTCGTCGTCGGCGGCGGCCGCGTCCGGGCCTGGCGCCTCGCCCTGCTACACGACTGGCTGCCGCTGCTGGCGCGCTGCTCGGCTACGACACGCTGCGCGGCTTCACCCACGCCGGCCGGGCACACTTCACTTCGGTCATAACCGCGACTTCGATAGCTGTCGTCGTGCCGCACCCCGCCGGCGCACGGGCCGTGGGGCGAGCCGTCTTGGGCGCCTGAGCGAACACCACGTGAGAGCGTGGGACAGCACAGCGCGAGCCGAGGAGCACGGGTGCGAGGCACAGCAGCACGGCAGCCGCGGGCCGCCATCCGGCGACGGCTCTGGCGCGGCGTGACCGTGCTCGCCGCGGCTGCGGCGCTGCTGCTGGTGAGCGCGCCGGCGGCCAGCGCGCACCCGCTCGGCAACTTCACGGTCAACCACTACGACGGCCTGCACCTGTACACCGACCACGCGAGCGACCACGCAGTCGAGGACGTCGCGGAGATCCCGACCCTGCAGCGGCAGGGCCTGATCGACACCGACGGCCACGGCCGGCTCAGCGACGCCGAGCGGGCGGCGTACGCCGGCAGGCAGTGCCAGGCGATGGCGCGGGCCGTCTCGGTGGTGGTGGGCGGCCGGCGGGTGGTGTTCGCGGTGACCTCGAGCAGCTACGTGGAGCGACCGGGCGCGATCCACCTGTCCGCGGCGCGCTTGGAGTGCGACCTGTCGGGGCCGATCCGGGTCAGCGGTCGCACCGGCGTGCAGGTGGACAGCTCCTGGGACGGCGCCGGGGTGGGCTGGCACGAGGTCACGGCGGTCGGCGACGGCGTGGCACTGGACCACTCGCCGTTCCAGGCGAGCAGTATCAGCCGCGAGTTGCGCTCCTACCCGAACAACCTGCTCAGCTCGCCGCTCGACGTACGCAGCGGGTCGTTCGAGGTCACGCCGGGCGCGGGTAGCTCCACCTACCAGGCCGCTAGGCACCTGCCGGTCGCCGGGTTCCTGGTGCGCAAGCTCAACGGCCTCGCGACCGCCTTCAACGACACGGTCGGAGCCAAGCACCTGACCGTGGGGGTGGGGCTGCTCGCCGTTGTGCTGTCGGTACTGCTCGGCGCCGGGCACGCCTTCCTGCCCGGCCACGGAAAGACGATCATGGCGGCGTACCTCGTCGGCCGCCGGGGCCGGCTGCGCGACGTCGTCACCGTCGGCGCGACCGTCACGATCACCCACACCGCCGGCGTCCTGCTGCTCGGGCTGGCGATCTCCACCACGTCGGCATTCGCGCCGACCGCGGCCGAGCAGTACCTCGGCGTCGTCAGTGGCCTGATCGTGGCCGGGGTCGGCGTGGGCCTGCTGGTGTCGGCCCTGCGGCGTCGCCGCTCGGCCGGTGTGGCCGGGGTGCTGCGGCGGGCACCGGTCGTCGGCCAGGTCGTCCAGGAGCTGCACCTGGACGCTGCGGACGCGGTACCGGCCGGCGCCGTGCTGCGGGCCGAAGGCGGGGGTGACGTCGCCGTCCTGGCGCCGGCGCAGCCGCACGAGCACCCCCACCCCCACCGGCACGACCACGAACCGTCCGACGCGGCCCATGACCACGCGGCCCCTGACCACGGCCCGCACGACCATGCGGCACACGACCACGGCGCGCACGACCACGGGGCCGGCGCCCACACGCACGGCTTCGGGCGCAAGCACAGCCACGCCCCGCCCGAGGGAGGCTTCTCGCGCGGTGGCCTGGTGGGCCTGGGGTTCGCCGGCGGCCTGGTGCCCAGCCCATCGGCCCTGCTCGTCCTGCTCGCCGCGACCGCCCTGGGCCGTACGGTCTTCGGTGTCGTACTCGTCCTGGGCTACGGCCTCGGCATGGCCGGCGCGCTGTCCGCCGCCGGCCTGCTGCTGGTCAAGCTTCGGGGCCGCCTCGACCGGTACGCCGACAGCCCGCGGCTGGCCCGCGCCGACAAGCTGCTCGCCGCCCTGCCGGTGCTCACCGCGCTGCTGGTGCTCGCCGTCGGCTCCGGCCTGGTGCTGCGCGCCCTCGGTGGGACGGTGTGAGGCGCGCCTGGCAGGTCGTGCTCGCGGCTTCGGCCGTCGTGGCGCTGGTACTCGGTGCCGCCGCCGTCGGGTCGTTCGGCGCCCACCGTTTGACGGCCGGCCCCCCACACGCCCGCGGGCCCGCGCGGCCGTCAGCCCGGCCACCGTCCGGTCCCGGATGAGTTCCCGCTCGAACTGGGCCAGCGCCCCGAACAGGTGGAACACCAACATCCCCCGGCGGTGTGGTGTCGATGTTCTCCCGCAGCGACCGGAACCCCACCCCCCGCTCGTCCAGCCCGGTCACCACCTCGATCAGGTGGCGCAACGACCGGCCCAGCCGGTCCAGCCGCCACACCACCAGGGTGTCCGCCGGTCCAACGCCCCCAACGCATGGTCGGTCCACGCCTTCCAGCAGCCAGTCGCGGTCAGCTCGTCGACCTGCAGGTCCGGGTTCTGCTCGAGCGTCGCCACCCGCGCGTAACCGAGCAGGTGCGCCATCCCTGGACCGCACCGCAAACCTCCTTCGTGGCCTGTTCACGGCACATAGGTTCCGGACACCAATTGCGCACCTTGCTCCTCGCCAACAGCACGCTGACCAACCAGCCGCATCTGGTGGATCGACCGCGCGAGCTCAGACCGGTCCACAAACGAGCAATTGCGGGACGTTTTCGAGAGCGGTGGGACGCCCGCTCATGGCTCCCCTCTGTGTCAAGACGCGGCACGGCGCACGGTCGTAGGGTCGGGCGTGGCGGGTCCGGGACGTGACTTGTCCGAAGAGCCGGTGTGGGGATGTGAGCCGGCCGCGCTGGACTGCGTAGCCGTTCCCGCTTGTCCTCCCGGGCCCGTCACCGCGCGGACGGCGTCGTCGACCATGTGCCGGTAGACGATGTCGGAAAGCCGTCGTTTCAGGCAGCGCATTGCCTCCATCGACGTCTTGCCCGACGCCTTCTTTCGGTCGTAGTAGGCCCGGCCTTCGCTCGGGTTGCGCAGCTGCACGGTCGCCATGATGTGCAACGTCCGGTTGATCTGCCGGTTGCCCGCGCGCGACAGCCGGTGCCGGATCTGGTCGCCGGAAGATGCGTCGAGCGGGGCGGTGCCGTTCCACGAAGCGAAGTGGCCCTTGTTAGGAAAGCGGATGATGTCACCGATGTCGATCAAGAGCCTGGCAGCGCCTGACGGCCCGATCCCGTTCAATGTCAGCAACGAGGTGCCGGTGGCTTCGATGAGCTCCCGCAGCTCCTTGTCGGCGGCCTTCTTGCGCGCGTAGACCCGTTCGAGGTCCGCGATGAGTTGCGCGGCGACGCGCCGGCGGGTCTTGCCAGCGGCGTCCCGCGGCCGGACCTTCACCAGCAGCGCCTTGGCCTGTGCTGCTGACAGATCCTTCTTCGAACCGCCAGGTATGAGCTCGAGCAGCAGGTGGTGCAGCTGCGCGACCATCCGGGTGTGGTCCTCGCCGAGCGTCCGTCGCCGGTCGGCCAGGACCCGCAGCACGGCGAGCTGCTGGTTGTCGACTACCGGTCGCAGCCCGGCCATGCGGGTCCCGACCAGGGCGATGGAGTGCGCGTCGGTGGCGTCGGTCTTGCGGCCCTGCCCGGTGGAGAACACCCGCGCTCGGGCCGACAGCTTCGGCGGGACGTCCACCACCTGCTCACCTTGGGCCAACAGTCGGGTCGCGACGTGATGACCGATCCCGCTGCACCCCTCGACCGCCCAGACCCGTTCCGGCCACCGCTGCGCTTCGCGCAGGAGGGCGGTGAAGCCCGGCTCATCGGTGGCGTAACGGCCGCCGCCGAGAACCGTCTCGTCTGGCGCCATCACCTCGATCGTGACCGACCGCTTGTGCGGATCCATGCCTATGACCACGCGTGTCATGTTGTGTCCTCCCTGCTGGAGCCAGCAACTGGTTGGCGAGCAGGGAGGGCAGCGCTACTTCGAGCTGAGCAAACCCCTCTTGAGCCTCTCCCTGCTCAGCAGTGCCCGACCCGCGCAGGCCATGAGAGAGCCACACGACGAGTCGTGGGCAGCCGATGTGAGAGCGACGGGCCGGGCACCTGGACCGAGCCTTGCGCAGGCACCGATCCTGGGGCCATAAAACAAGTAGCCGATGAGCGGATGAGCTGCAACGGGGTGAGGCCGCTGCTGACGGCCCGCGACGAAGTTCGCGAAGATCTGTGCCGGCACGCCGCGCCGTTCCAGATCAGCGCGAAGTCGGTTCAAGACACGGACT
>JAABUV010006523.1_pt1 | contig 12668 bp, 17 predicted proteins | sample 5559971 | NCBI WGS metagenome assembly JAABUV01 (sample SAMN10711881, study PRJNA513362) | rock metagenome | isolation source: Antarctica rocks | place: Antarctica: Victoria Land, Knobhead nord | collected 2015-12-19
CTGACGAGGCAGTAACACATGGCGCTTGTGTGCACGATGCTCAACTTGCCGCGCCGCACTGCCAGACAGAGACCGTGAGCACGATGCTCCACTTGCCGCGCCGCACTGCCAGACAGAGACCGTGTGTACGATGCTCCACTTGCCGCGCCGCACTGCTAGACAGCGACCAACACTCCTGTGTTCCTCGGAGTGACTGTCAACCGCAGTACCGGGACGTCCAGCAGGGCGCGCGTGCGGGGCGGCGCGCGCGCGCCTGGCGGATGTAGGTGGACTTGCCGCCCATGTTGGGCCCGGTGATGATCTGGAACCAGGACTGCCCGCGCTCGAGCTGGCAGTCGTTGGCGATGAACTCCACGCCCTCCTGCGCCTCCACGCACGGGTGCCTGCGCCGGGCGCCCGCCCGGCGCTCAGGGCGCCTCCGGGGGCGGACGACGCCCCGCCGAGCGCTGGCCTGCGGCGGCATGGTGCGGCGCCACGCGCTCTGACCGCGCAGGCGCCTCCATGCACGGCATGCACGCATGCGGCTCCTCCATGTCCTGCGTGCACACACGGAAGAGCAGACACAGCAGGCCTTCAGCGCATCGCACAGGGCAGAAGCCTTTTCTGTGCACCTGCGTCGAGCGTGGGGTTTGAGGGCGCGCCTGGAGCCCAGCAGCACGACCTCGCCGGCGTCGGGCGGCAGCATGGTTGGCCGCACGTACGGCTTGGGCGCGCTGGCGGCCAGCGCCGCGAACGCGGTCAGCACGTCCAGCTCGGCCAGCAGCGCGCCCACCGTCTCCCACACCTCTGCGAACGTGGCCGCCACGCCCACCACCTGCGCGGCGCGCGCCGTCGCGCGCGGGCGAGAGCGAGGAGGGGGGTTGGACTGCCCGCCGCCTGCTCAGCTTGCACCGCTTCAAGCGGGGAGTCAGCTTAAGAAGAGCCAGCATCTTTATTCAAGCCTGCTAAAATTCCTTACTTGATGGGGAACAGTGGGGTGCTGGCAAGTGCTGGCGGGGCCTGCAGCTGCAGGCACTTGGTGGCCGTGGGGCGGCAGCCAGAGGGCGCGCCCAGGGGCACCCCGTGCTTGACACTGTAGATGGCGGCAGACGCAAAGCGCAAGCAGGCGCCACTTAACCGAGTGCCGGCGGCCGGATAGAGCAGCAAGAGTGCGGAGGGCGCCCGCACGCGTGGGGTTTGGCCCCTGGGTCGCGCGCCTGCTCGACGAGCGTGTGCTGGCAGCGGTCGTACTCGCGGCTGACGGCCTGCAGGCGCTCCGCGGCGGCCGCCAGCGCCTTACTCGTAAACTTGACGCCGTCCTTGCGCGTCTCCACGGTCTGGTAGCGCGCCGCGAGCTGCTTGCGCACCTTCTTCTCCTCCGTCTGCGCGCTAGGGTAGGGTAAGCGCCCTCTGGTGTCCGCGGCCGGCGCGCCAGGCTGGCTCCCTCGGCAGACCCTGACTGGCTGCAACCCTCCTCTGACCCACCTTGTCATGTCGGCATCGAGGGGTGCGCAGCTGCGACGGCGCCCACCGAAGCGGTGCGCCCGCCTGCGCACATGCGATGTGCCCCGCATGCCCCGCATGCGTGCGACTGCCAATGCACGCGCGCAGCGATCTGGCAGCATGTAGGCATGCGCAGGGCGGGATTTGGGCGGGGTAAGGGCGGGCAACGCACGGTGGTGATGCGCATGCAGCGCGTGCGCGTGTTGGCCGCCTTGTGCCACTCCAGCTTGACCTGCTTGTCGAGCTGCAGGCCCAGGTCGCCTGCGGTCGGCCCGGGCGGCCGCGTCGGCGGCGGGGGGCGCAGGTGGGGACACATGCAATGGTGTAAGCCAGGGATGCACGAGCCAGCACTTGGGACACCAGCCGCCAGCGGTACACAGAGCCTGTAAGCGGCAGCCCCGCTTGCAGGTACCTCTGAAGATGATAATCCGGCCCGACCCGCGTCGCATTACACGCCTAGGCCAAGCCTCCTGCGGGCTGCACTCGTCGCAAAGTGCATATAACCGTCCGGTGCTGCAAGCTGCCTAGCTCGCACAGGACCGGGCGACCGTGGATGGGGCCTTGGCGGCAGCGCTGGGCCGCTGACCAGCAATCTGCTGCGCGATGTCGCCGATGCGCTCCTCTATCTCGTCCTTCGTCCCGCGGAGCTCCTGCGTGCATCCGGCTGCGGCATGACCAGCGCGCCCCTCTCATGCACATGTGCACCGGCTCTCCCCTCCCAAACCACCCTCCCGCACCTGCAGAGGGCGCGGCAAGGCCTCCGCACGCCCAGCGCGCGAGGCAGAGCGCGCGAGGACAGCAACGGCGGAAGTACCCGCGTGCGGCCGGGGGGGGTAGGATTAAGGGTGAGGGTTAGGGTGGGCGCGCCTGCAGCTGCGGGTCGTAGGACGCGGCGATAAGGTACTCGTCGGGCACGCGGTCCAGGTCGATGGCCGCCTCCAGCAGCTCCTCGAACTTGCCCAGGTGCTCGCCGTCGTGCGCGGCCGCCAGCCGCTCGGCGTACCTGGCGCGCCGCGCGCCGCGGTGGCGCGGGCGTGCCGGGGCGCGGTCCTGTGCATGCTGCTCGGCACGTGCCGAGCGGCGCCCGCTCCGCTGCTTGGCCCGGGGCCGTGGGCGCATTGGCCGTGTTGCCAATCGGGTGACAGCCGGCACCAGCACATGCGGGCGTGCAGTGCCCAGGGGTTGCTGCATTTTGGCGCGCAACACTGCAAACCTGTGGGCCCTCACGCGCCTCAAGACCATGGTCATACAAAGTTGTTGGAACTCTGTAGCAAGAGCACCGCCCCCAGCCAGCCCGCAGCACCGACGCCGGGCCCGCACCGTGCGACCAGCAGCGCCGCGTGCGGGCCGGCGTGGTCGCGCAGCGCGGCCTCGATGTGCGGCAGGCGCGAGGACGCGCGGTACAGCTGGCACAGGTCGGCCAGGCTCGTGCGGCGCCGCGCCAGCTTGCGCGTCAGCCGCTCCACGTCCGGCAGGCCTGCCGCGCGGCGGCGGAGATCCGCGGCTGGCCTCGGGCCGGACGCGGGGCTGGACGCAGGGCGACCGGTGTGGGCAGCTCGTCCGCTGCCCACGAGCCGGCCAGAAGCGCCCCGCGGCTGTATCACGCGGTGCTGCGGCTGTCGGACAGAGAGCAAGCCGTGTAGGCCTGGCACGTCGCGACACTGCTGCAGGCGGCGCAGCCTTTATTTTATGCAGACCAGCTGAAGCGGACCGCGTCGGGGTGCAGGGCGGGTGCGCCCGGCTCCACCGCGCAGGCAGCCGCGGCGGACGCACCGCGCAGGTGACTGTCGTGCAGCCGCTCGCGCAGCTCGGGGTCCGACACCAGCGCCTCCACCACGTCGTGCCGCGTATTGATGTCCGCCAGGCTCACGAGCGGCTGCTTCAGCCACACCTGCGCGCCGGCCGCCCTCGCCGCGGCGCCCCGTGCAGCAGGCGTGCTGAGCTGCGGCAGCCACCTGTTGGTGGCGTGCGCTCCTGGCCCAAGGGTGGCTGTGACAGAGCGCACCGACTCTGCGCTCTCATGACGCCCACTTCTGACAAAGCGGCGCACTAGCGCATGCTGATCCTGCGAGACTCTCACACGGCGCTGGCAGCGCGCACGGCGCCCGAAGGCGGCGACGGGGGAGTCCGGGACTTCCCCAAAGACCGGGGATGTCCCAAACCCTTCGAATAGGGGGTATACCCAAGACCCTCTACCCTGACCCTCTCCTATCGCTAACCATTGAGCGCGCGGCACCTTGAGCAGGCGCTTGGCCATGGCGGTGCGGCCGCGGTTGAGCAGGCCGTAGAGCGAGAAGGCGTCGTTGGCGTCGGTGCGCTGGCGCATCACGTTGAGCGCGCGCGCCGCGGCCGCGTCCATGCGCATGTAGCGCCCCGTGTCGTACAGGCTCAGCGCCCACTTGCCGTGTGACGCGCCGTCCGCCAGCGCCTCGCCGAACGCGAGCACCGCTGCGCGCGGCGGCGCCCGGGGCATCGGCCGCGCGGCCGGGGGCGCGCCCGCGCCAGGCACACGCCGAGCGCGGGAGACACGCGGCCCAGCTGCGGCACATGCGTCTTGCAAACGCGCGGCCGCGGGCGTGCGCCACCTGCGAGCCGTGTGCCACCCAAGCAGGCTCGGGCAGGCCGCCCTCCCGGATGTTGGGCGCTCACCGGCGAGCGCGGCGGCGGCCTGCGGGCGCTCGAGCACGTCGCGGTGCTGCTCCACGTTGCCCGAGCGCAGCAGCCGCGCCAGGTCCTGCGCAGCAGGGTGCGGCGCGACTCTGACACTGCGACAAATGCTGCATCTTTGAGACCTGGCTTCTTGCAGTGCACCAAGGCCATGAGCTGCGCCTTCCTGAGCTGCGCCTTCCAGCCCCAGCCACGAAATCCAGCTGCGCGGTGCCATTCCCAGGCGCGCTGCTAGCTGTCATCCACACCGGTGCTGACACTGTCAGGCAACAACAGCGGCGGGCCGCCCGGCCCGCCTGCTCGAGGTTGCGCGTGGCATACGCGGCGCGCGCGCGCTCGCTGCCCAGCGCGGCGCAGCGCGACACCACGTCGCGCAGCCGCGCGCCGTCCGCCAGCGGCTCGCCGCCGTCCGTGTCCTGCACGGGGAGCGGGGAGAAGTGACCGCAGCGAAGACACGGTCTGGCACTGCCGACATCCTGGCACCATACGCCAGTGCTCCGCCACTCATGCAACTTTGAAGAGCTGATGACAGGGTGGCTGAGCAACCCAGCACTTCAGATGACATCCCGCTCCGTTCTACACACTCCAAACGCATCACTACTTTTGTGTTGCGAGGCAGTGCACAGTCGCAGCAGAGCATGACGCTCGTCACGATGCCGGATTATCTGCAGGCACAGTTCCTCTGCATGCAGCAGGCTCCGCGGTCATGCACGCAAATCTCGATTGCGGGTCTGCCGCCCTTGCGAGCATGTGCCACGCATGTGCTTCGAGAGCGGTCGCCCAGGCGCGCCTTGGGCAACACGACCTCCTTTGCGCCCAACTGCAGCAGCACGGCCTCCAGCGAGCAGAAGTGTTCATCATCCGCGAACTCGCACGCGCCCGCCCGCCGCGCTGCGGCGTCCAGGAACGCGACACCCACCTGCGCGCCAGGTCGGTTCGGTACCCTATGTACCCTACCTTAAATGCCCACCTGCCCTGTAACCGCCTGCGCGAGTCGAGAAGACATGACCAGGCCCCGCCGGTCGGCCCAGTGGATGATGTGACAGTTGACGTGCGCACGCCTGCACGCGCTTGCGCAAAGAAAGGGAGCATGCATGTGAGCGGGCGTGCAGCGCAGCGCATGGCGAGCCCGGCTGTCCATGCCGTGCGCGGCGCGCGGCCGTGGTGGATCAACAGCGCTTGTGGCCGGTCCAGCCATGCGGCAGCTTGCATGCAGTGTGCGCGGCACGGAGCCTGCAGCATGGGCGCTGGGTCACGCCCGCAGCCCGCCGGCATGCACCCGCAGCGCGCGCCCGGGCCTGCGCTGCCCGTGCCGCGCACCGTGCGGGCGCCGTCCACGTAGGCGAGCGCGACCGCGGCCACGACCGGCACGTCCGCCATCTCCGCGTTCCGGAAGAGCTCGTCCTCGAACGCGCCCAGCTTGCCGGGCGACGCCTCCCTGCGGGCGCGGGCGCCGGTCGCGCCGGCGCATGTCCGGGGCGCTGTGGCCTGTGGGACCTGGTGCAAACTGCCTAGCATGCACTGGAGCGGCCGCCATGCATGTAATCAGCGATGTACGAACAGCGGCCAGCACTTGACCACGTGTCTGCCACTGCAGAGAGGGCCACAGGCTGCTGTAGAGCACACTGTCTGTGCTGCAGCTGCTAAGTGTACCTGCATTGCTCTAGGAGCAGACGTGCCAGCTGCTATCAACACGTGAAGAGCACATGCTTGACCCGAGCGGGCGGGCAAACGCTTGCAGCAAGGTCGCCCCGGTGCGCAGCGCGCGAGGGGAGCCGGAGGCTCGCACCGCGCCTTGCGCCACTGCGTGCCGCTGCCCTCGAACAGCTGCACGGTGTACTCCGCGCGCTCCACCAGCAGGTCGCGGAGCATGTTCTCAAACAGGCCGCGGCTCAGCGTCACGCCTGCGGCGCGCAGGCTGTCGGCGCGCAGGCAAGGGGACGGCGACCGGCGCGGCGCTCCGAAGCTGGGCCCTGGCCCGCGCACCCGGCAGGCCCTTCTCCTGGCCGCCCATGTACTTGACCACCGCCGTGGTCTTGTAGAAGGCTTTGGCGATGAACAGCGCGTTCTCGCCGTGGCAGGTGTAGCACTCCTGCCCCGCAGGCTGTCAGCGGGCGGGCAGCAAGGCTCCAGCGCCCGCGCGCAGGCGCGCTTTTCAAACATGGCGTCAAACATGATGGCGAGCGGAGCCTTGCCAGTACCCACCTTCCTGTCAAACAAGCGAAAGGTGGACGGATCCTGCGCAGGCAGACCCCGCAGAGTTGTAACAGCTCTTGAGCGGACGCTGGCAAGCTCATGCGATGCTGGAGCATTGCCGACCGCCTGCAGCGCACCTGCCCGAGAGACCTGAACCAGTTTGCAAAGCCTTTGTCTGTCCTTTCATCCACTGGGAAGTCTGGCGCGGACGCCTCCTCGGCCATCTTGCGCTGCTGTACGGCGCCCCTGCCTGCCGGTGTTACTGGTTCTGCAAGCAGCTCAGGCCTGACACGCCAGCAGAACAACGAGGCAGTGTACAGGCTGTTATTTATGGGAATTGCCTTGCAAGGTAGCAGGCCTTGCTTTGAAAGGTATTTTGGCAGCTTGGCAACTTTGGCACAACTTCTCCTTGTTTTTCCAAAAGCCTTGCCATTCTCTCAACTGTGCAGCGTCCCAGGTGGCCTCCCAGATGCTCGGTCACCGCTTGACAGCAGCTTGCGGAGGCGCAAGCGTGCGTGCTGCCATCAGAGCCTGCAGCTCCAGGAGCCACACTTGGCCAGCCACTGCTTTGAGCTGTCATAGATGGCAGAGTGGGTGCGCTGGGCCCTTAAGCAACGTGACTTACAAATGCTCATAAGTACCAGATTTGCAAAGCACTAAAAAAAATGCTGCTGCAGGGCCGTCAGGGCCGTGGGAAGCGCTGCTGAGCACACTGGCGCCAAGAGCAAGCTCATCCTGTACTCAAAGCCAGGCTGCTGCCTGTGCGATGGGCTCAAGGCGTGTGCTTGTTATTGCGCCTATGCTGCCTTTGCCAGCATATGTCTGGCCTCAAACATACGGTCTCCTTCACTTCTTACCAGCTTGTCACAAACGGCAGGAGAAGATAGAGGCGTTGACGGCCCGTGCGCAGTTTGTGCCTTCGGCGCTTACTGACTTGGAGCTTGAGGTGACTTTTCCCGCTCCACTCGAGGGAACTTGTTTGCACCTGGAGGACTCTTGCACTGGGACCCAGGCACCGTCCTACGCCGCAGCCCCCACATATGTGTGTGTGTGAATTGTTGTCTTGTATGACTCCTTGTTGGAAATGAACCCACAGCACTGGAGGATCCTCATGCAGCTCCTCCCCTGCTCGTGCCTGCAGGTGAGGGACATCACCACATCCCCCGAGTGGGAGCGAGCATATGGTCTGGTCATTCCCGTCCTAACCTGCGCTGATGCTGATGGCAGCAACGAGGTCCGCACCCTATATATATGCATGCTGCCGTTTTATCGCCATGCGCTGGTGCCAAGCAGGCACTGACGCCTCAACATGCACAGGTGAAAGTGCCACGCCAGTCGCCGCGCATGTCGACAGAGCGCCTGGGCGCTGTATTAGAGCAGGCGCTGGCACCGGAGGCGGGGTAGCAGGTCAACGCGCCACGCAGCCGGCAGCCTGAGCTAGAGCTCCGGCAATTTTGCATGCTAGTCAATCAGGGCAGTTTGCCAGCTAAGCTAGGGTAGAGCACTTGCTCATGGAGCACCCAGCGCTGGGACGTCAAACAAACAGTTTGACGCTGAATTGCATGGCTCAGGTTGGCATGGCAGCATGCAGCACTTCCAGTGTAAGTCAGTAGCAGTCTTTCATTGGGTAACAGGGTGTGAGGCACAGTGTACAGGTGAGGCATGATGCGCAGGCTCCTGCAGACTGTCATGCGAGACGCGCAGGCCCGAGACGCGCTGGCCCCCAAATGTGTGTCTATGAGCATTACAGCAGCTTGCTGCGGAACTTTGGCCTCACAAAGGGCTCCGCCGACTGCGCATAAACAAGCGTGTGCAGCTCGTCAGACACGCTGACTGGCGGGCCCTGCGCCGCATGGAACGCTGCAGCCTCCCCCGCGTCGTAGGCGCGCGCCTGCATGCAGCTGCACTCAGTCCGCATCTGCCGCATGCATGAGCAGAGCTAGGGCTGCGCTGCCACACAAACTTGTGCCTGGCAATGCGTGCTCCTATCATTTACTCCCACCAGAGCTGCAGTCATGCACACATGTGATCTTCCACGGCCACTGCTGTGCCTGGAGCCGTGGCGACTCTCTGCCGTGCAGTGACACATGTCAGATGGATGGTGTGTTCACTGACGCAGCGCACCTTCTCCAGCGTGATCAGCCGCCTGCTGTAGCGGGATGACAGCACCTGCAGTCCACGGCCGGACAAGCTCAGCCCGCGCGCCCAGCCTGACTGCATCCGCAGGGACGGGCGAGAGTGTTTCACCTCGACTTTTAGCCCATCCCGCATGTGCAAAGTTCTTCTTGCAATCAGCTGCACTTGCCAGTAGTATCCCATAGTATTGCCGCCGCGGTAGCAGGCACAGAAGGGCGTGGCAGAGCAGCAAAAGTGCTCAAGTATGCTAGGGCCAGGACAGACGAGACGGACATGAGCCACAGCTCCTGCCCCAAAGAACAGACCCGTCTGAGCAGCCGTGCATGCTGAAAAGCACATTAAAGTGTGTGCGCAGTGCACAGGCGGCGGCCAGAGCAGGCCAGCCCGGGCGGCGCGCGCCTGCTCGCAGCTGCTGACGAGCGCCAGCGCGGGGTGCGCGGGCGCGTCGCCCGCGCCGCCCGCGCCCGGCGCGGCGGGCATGAAGAAGACCAGGCGGCCGCCCGGCCGCAGCAGCCGCGCGGCCGTATCCAGCAGGTCCCGCGCGCACTCGCCTGGCGCGCGCAGCCGGCTCGCCGCTCCGAAATTCTGATCAAACACCCTATCCCTCGCCCGGGCCTCCCAGGCCAGCAGTACTCGGCTGTGCAGCCGCTGCGTGCGAGACCCCACGGCGCGCGCGCTCGGCTCGCCGCTCAGGAATTAAGCAGGAACCAGCCCTGACTCTCGCCGGGCCCTCCCAGGCAAGCAGGGCGCAAAGACGCGGTCGCCGCACACGGGACCCCGCGGCGCGGCGAGGCGCCCTCCGCATGCGGCGCCGCGGGGAAGCTGGCGCAGCTGTGCAGCGCCGCGGCTCTCCTAGCACCCTGGCCAGCACCACGCGGTACGAGTGCGCAAGGTACAGGGGAGGTCAGCTGGACAAAAAGTTTCGTAAATAGGCGAGCGGCGGCACGCACCAAAGGTGTACGGCTCCGTCGCGGTGATGTGCGTGCTGCGGTCCTCGATGCGCGTCTCCGGCCGCGACTTGGCCTTGCGGCCGCCCGCGCGCACGCCGTAGGGCGGGTCGGTCACCACCGCGTCCAGCACCTGCGCGCCCGCCCCGCCTGCGCGGAGCTGAGCACCCTCGCCGACCCAACAGGGCACGGCAGGCGCTGTCGGGCGCCGACCCGTTGTGTACCTTGGGTGCAGCACACCAGCAGCAGGCAGATCAGGCCGGCATCGCTGTACGGAGCCCATCAGACCGTCATACAACCCTGGGTGCAACAAACCAACAGCAGACAGATCACGTCAGCATTGCTGTACAGAGTAGCTGTATGGGGAGGGGCGCGCGCCTCGCACAGGCCGCGGCGGAAGGGCGGCCGGTGCGCGTCGGCGCGCAGGAGGCCCACCGGCGCCGGCAGGCCGTACGCCTCAAAGTTGGCCCAGTTGTCCAGCACCTGCGCCGCGCTGCGCTTGCACGACGGGGACGCGGCAGGGCGCCGCGGCCTCCGCCCGCAGCCGCCCCAAGCTGCGCCCAGGCCCTGGATGACAGCCTGGCCGCATCTGAGGCGGCGCAGCCGGAGCTCGGGCCCTGGCCAGGTTGGCCAAACTTGGCTGCTGCACCAAGCATGCCAGCGCACGGCACGCAGCGGCACACGCGAGCGAACGCCGAAACCCGACCTAGGAGGCCGGGCCGCCGCCGCGGCCCCGCGGGCGCGCCTGGCCGCCGCCGCCGCGCTTGCCGTCGCGGAGCACGCGCACGTCGATGTCGGCGCCCAGCGTTAGCGCGCCCAAGTGCGCGGCCGCCACCAGCAGGCTGCCCGTGCCCACAAAGGGGTCGTACACCAGGTCGCCGCGGCGCACCTGGGCAAGAGAACTAACATCATAGGGTAGGTTCAGGGTAGATCAGGGCTCGGCTTCTGTCTTGCTGCTGCTGAGCGGCGCCGTGCCGCACCCGGCCGCCCTGCATGCACCGACGATGCACAGGGAAGGCGTGGATGCGCGCGAGCGCGCCATGCAGGCCCCATGCCTCCAAGGCGGCATGTTGTGGCATGGCGGGGGACACGCGGCGGGGCGCGCGCCTGCGCCAGGTTGCACATAATGAATGCCATCTCCGCGTCCATGGATGTGGGGCCCAGGTAGACCCGCTGCGCGCCGCGCACCCCCGCACCGGGCCGCCTCAGCGCACCCATGATGTGGGCCGATGCACCTCGCATGACCGCATGCCTCCTGCAAGGCAATGCGCCGGGCGGGACGAGGTTTGAGGCCGCCCAGGTGCTAGGGGGGCACACAGGCCGCCTGCATCCCAAGGTAGTCCTAAGCAGCTAACCCTAAACGGGAGCCCCCCACCTGCGGCAGGGCGTAGTCGACCACGACGCGCCGGCTGCTGGCGGCGACCTCCCTGCCAAAGTACATGAAGGGCTCCGCCTGCGCGCCGCGCGTGCGTGCGCGCATCAAACCAGCGGCGGCCCATGGTGGCTCTGTAAGCGTGTTGACCCGTCTGCTGCCGCTGCCGTCACTGCACATGCAATCGACCGCACGCTCTGCACGCGAGTCCGAAACGGCCAGCCCCAGACATGCAGAGCGGCGGTCTGAAGAGCTACAACGGGAAGCCGAAAGACGGTGCAGGGGTGGGGCCGCTCACGTAGTCGGGGACGTGGTCCTGCGGCTGGTCGACGATGACGAGGCGGTAGGTCAGCTCGGGGCTGCTGAGCGCAAAGGGGCCCTGGCGCGCCGCCATCGTTTGACACGGCTCCCACCCCCCTGCCCTTGCGCATGGCGCGCTTGCCGCTGCATGCGCGCTGACGCGGCTGACGCGCGGCGTGCTGTGAAATAGAAAAAGAGCGGTGCGGGCAGGTGCGGTGCCATTGTGCGCTGGGATCAGCAGCTCCCAGGAAGCGTCGGCCAGGCATGGGGCAGTGGGTTCTCTACCCTACGCCGGCCTGGGCACCTGGAAGCCCAGGAAGTCCAGGCGCTCGATGCAGGCCACCTGCTCCGCCAGCGGCAGCTTGCGCAGCCAGCTGTCCACCAGCACGCGCATGGGCCGCGCGTCGCGCAGCCAGGCCGACCGGGCCGCGGCCGCCGCGCGCAGCCGCGCCTCCAGCGCGCGCCAGTCGGGGCCCTCGGCCCACACGTCCATGATGACCTGCGCGGGGCTCCAGCGCGGAGGGCTGGCTCGGCCGTGCAGCGCTGGTGCGTGCAGGTAGCGTGGGCACAGCGAAAGATGAACAGCTCTTCAGCAGCTCTGCGCCAGCAGCGCATTCCAGCGGCAGGGACAGCGCCTGCGTCACGGCGGGAGCGCGAGCGCGCGGGCGACAGCGCGGAGCGCGCGCCTTGACGAGCAGCGTGCGGGCGGCGACGGCGCGCGCGGCGGCGTCCGACGGCAGCCACGCGTACCAGAACGGCGAGTACGGGTGGCCCCCCGGCGGCTCCACGAGCGCGCCGCCGGCGCCGACGACCAGCGCGGCCACCGCCTCGAACTCGGCGACCCGGAAGTCGAGGTGGCGGTGGATGAAGTAGACGAGGTAGCGCCGCAGGCCGCCGGCGTCGCCCGCGCCGCGCCCGCTGGTGCCGGGCGCGGGCTGGGCGGACGCGCCGGCCGCGCCGCCGCCGTGCCCGTTGGTGCCGGGCATCGGCTGGGCGAACAGGCCGGCCGCGCTGCCGCCGGGCCCGCCGCAGCTCCCCGGGCCCCCGGCCGAGGAGGCCGCGGCGCTCGGGCCAATGCTGGGCCGCGTCTGGCTCGTGTCGCCGAGCGCGCCGCTCTCCGACGCGCCGCCCGGTGTCGGCGCAGGGCCCGCCGGCCCGCCGTCTGGAGCGGCTGCGGAGGCCATGCGGCCGCAGCCAATTCTGCCTCGGCGGAGCCTGCCGTACGACTGGCCCCGCCGTCTGCTGCCGCACTAGCTGCTGCACCAGACCGGCCGCGCCGCGCGGTCGGCACACATGCCGGCAGCACTGTGAGATGCTGTGCTTCCACTTACCTGCACTGCCTGCACCTCAGCACGGCAAAAATTGTTGCAAGCAGCCAGGCGCAACTTGGCAAGCTTCCCAATATGTCGGCCAGGCGGCACACAGCAACAGAGTGCGGTTTTTTTGCTAGTGCAGAGACTTGACGCTGCTCTGCAAGACTTTGTACTCTCTGCTGGGCCTCAGGGCACCCCTTCTCAGTGGTGGGCGCCGGGGGCTTGTGAAATGCATGCCAGCTCATGCACCAGAGC
>JAABUV010006525.1_pt1 | contig 12665 bp, 12 predicted proteins | sample 5559971 | NCBI WGS metagenome assembly JAABUV01 (sample SAMN10711881, study PRJNA513362) | rock metagenome | isolation source: Antarctica rocks | place: Antarctica: Victoria Land, Knobhead nord | collected 2015-12-19
GCCGCTGGTGCGGCACCACGGCCCGTGGGCGGCAGGACCGCGCCGCGCACTACCGACGCGGACCTCGGCGTTGCTCCCCCTCTTCGACCAGGACCACGTCGCTGGTGTCCGGTCGATGGCCTATTCCGTACACCGACCATGCCCTCCGGCGGGCGATTGCGATCGCAATCGCCCGCCGGACGCCGCCGAGCGGTCACGCCCGCCGCTCGCCCGCTCGTCTGCTCCGTGTCGGCCGACGAGTACGACCGACGAATAGCCCGTGGAGGGATCCATGCCTACACCGAAGACCGTCCCGCCGCTCGCCGCGCCCGGCGCGGCGCGCGGCACCGCACCGACGCCGACGCCGCGCAGCTATCGCGATCGCATCCGCCGCGTCGACCTGTCCGCTATCGAGCCGCCGCGGGTGCCGATACGGGCGGCGATCGATCCCGCTGTGGTGCGCGCGATCGCGGGGACCCTGCGGCAGGATGGCCTCTATCAATTGCCCGCCGTCCGCCCCCTCGGGCGCAAGCGGTTCGAACTGGTGTGGGGGCAGACGCGTGTCTGTGCGGCGCGCGAGGCGGGCTGGACACAGATCGAGGTGCTCGTCCTCGACGACCTCGACGATCGGCAGGCGCTGCAGCTCGGCCTCAACGAGAACGTGCAACGCCGGGACATCACCCTCGCCGACAAGCTCCGCCTCATCGCCGAGCTGCAGGCGCTCGGGTATAACGGCCAGGACATCGCTCGTGCGACCGCCATCTCCGCCTCGGATGTGAGCCGGCTGCCCCGCATCGCCGCGCGCCCGCCGCTGTGGGAGGCGATCGCGGCCGGGACGCTGACGATACGCGGGGCGCAAGAACTGCTGACCCTGCCGGACGAAGGCCTTACCCCGTTGCTCGCGACGCTGGCCGCGCGCTGCGCCGATGGGGAGGACGCGACGATTGTGGCGGAGTTACGTCGGCTCGCCGAGGCGGCGGGCCCGGCGACCAGCCCGGCCACCCCGCCCCGCGCCCCGCGCCGCCCCGTCCCGCCGCTCGTGCATCTGGAACGCGGCCTCAAGGGCCTCGTCCGCGCCGACGACGACGGCGTGTGGGATGACGACACGTTGTCTACCGTCGAGGAGCTGCTCGCCCGGCTCGCGGGTGAGGTGGCACGGCAGCGGGCACGTCGCTAGGGGCGCATCCAGCGCGTGACCCGCCGCGGGCGGGACGACGGCCGGATACCGGGCCGGGGCCGCACGCGCGCACGAGTGGCGGCGGATCAGCTCGCGCCATGCCAAAGCGGGCCCTGCCGCCTGTCGCTGGTCGCGGTGGCCCTGGCGCTGCCGAACGCGTAGCGGGCGCGGGCGGCTAGCGGACACGCCCTGGGGGGCGCGGCGCGAGCGGGCCGCGACCCTGGCCGCCTGGTCGGCCTGGCGGGCACCGCCCGTCGCCGAGCGCCGGGCGCTCTACGGGCGGCCCGACTGGTCGGGGGTGCGACTGGCGACGCGGGGCGGACCCTGGCGTGGCCCCTCCTGCGGGGGCTCTGATTCGTCGGGGCGCTGGCGATCAGGGCACCACACGGCAGGCTTATCCCGACTGCCTGTTCCGCTGCTTATTGAGGCCCAATACCATCGCGCCAGCCCGCAGTCGTGGGGGCAGATCGCCCACGACCACGCGTGCGTCGAGTTCGCCCTGCACCAGGGGGCGTTCGAGCGGGGCAGCGGGTGGCAGACGCGCCGGTCGTTCGCGTTCGCCGATCCGCAGACCGGGACAACCCGCCACCTGGTGCCGGACTTCGCCCTGGCCTATATCCACGAGGTGTTCGCGCCGCAGATCTCGGCGATCAGCCTGCAACCCGTGCAGACCGCGTGCTTCGTGGAAATCGAGGGGATCGACGAGATCGCCCACATCCAGGCGAAGCACGCGCGCTACTCGGCGCACGGCGACGCGCACGGCGCGGACCCGCTCCTCCTCGTCGTCTTCACCTTCGGGCCGGACCAGGCGCGCCTGCGGCGGACCGTCCTGCGCGGCCACCTCGCCGCCTACGGGGCCAACGGGGCGCGTCGCTACCGCTTCGGCTACCTCGACCTCGCCACGCTCCTCGCCACCCCGCCGGGGCAGCATCCCTGGGCGCGCGCGGTGCTCGCCGGTCACGAAGACGCGCGTCGCAAGGCGTGGTTGGGACGCTGATGCGCGACCGTCGCGCTGGGAGGGAACCGCTCAGCGCTGCGGTTTGGATCGCCCGGATTCGGGGCGCTGCTTAGGCTCCGCCGACCCGGGTCAGGGCGCGGTAGGATGCGGGGAGACCAACTGTCTTAAGGGGAAAAGGGTGCGCGCGGGGATTTGGGAGGTAGCCTTTGGGGTGGGGCGGAGCATACCCCAGCCCCGCCGCGTATGGGTAGAAAGGATCCCCGCATGGATATCGCCGCGCCGCGCCCCATCGACGCGACCGGGGTACCCGGGCTGGACCTGGTGCTCGGGGGCGGGTTGCGCTGCGGGGCGCGGCTGCTCATCGGCCCGCCCGGTGGCGACAAGACGACCCTCGCCGCCCAACTCACCTTCGCCGACGTGGCGGCGGGCCGCCGCGCCGTGCTCCTCACCACCTATCGCTTGCCATAACGCGCCCCAATGCACTCGTGCGATGCACCCCTGGCAGCCTGGGGGGGGCGGATAGCGATGCGACGCAGCCTCGCGCACGCTTACAGAAGTTTACGGGCACAACCCGCTGTTGCCGGATAGCGGCAGACTGTTCCAGAAAATGGTATATTCCACTGTATGGGGAATAAGGGTATTTACGGAACAACCATCGCCGAAGAACCGCCGCTCGCGTCGGAGTTGCTCACTCTCCTGGACGCGGCACTCGAGGACTGCTTGCCCGCGGCTTGGCACGTGGACATGCGCCTTCCGCAAGAGTTTGGCGCGGCGGCCCTCCTGACGATCAGTGCCCCGGATGGGAGCGCGGCCCGGGTCGCGGTGGTAACGAAGCGGCGGGTCGATCCGCGGGATGTCCCCCAACTCCTCGAGCAGCACCACCCCTATGGGACAGCGGATGCGCTGCTCGTCGCCGCCCCCTTTCTCGGACAGCGCACGCGAGAACGGTTGCGCACCGCCGGGGTCGGCTACATGGATGCCACGGGCAACCTCCGCCTCGAACTGACCCGACCCGTCGCCGTCATCGCGCTGCATGGCACCTCCGCCAGCCCTTGGCGCGAGACGCGCCCGCTGCACTCGTTGAAAGGACCGACGGCGGGACGGGTGGTGCGGGCGCTCTGCGACTTCCGGACGCCTTTCGGCATCCGCGAGCTGGCGCAACGCTCCCAGACCTCCCCCGCGACGGTGTCCCGGGTGGTGGCCCTCCTCGATCGGGAAGCCCTGGTCACCAGGGGCGGTCGCGGCACGGTCGCTGGGGTCGTCTGGCCCGCGCTCCTCCGCCGTTGGACGCAGGACTACGCGCTCATCACGTCGAATACGACACGGGCGTTCCTGGAGCCGCGTGGACTCGCGGCCCTCCTGCACAAGCTCGCGGCGGCGGATCTGCGCCATGCGGTGACCGGCTCCCTGGCCGCCGCCGGGGTCGCGCCACTCGCCCCCACACGGCTCGCCATCCTCTACGTCGACGATATCGCGGCCGCCGCAACCTCGTTACAACTACGTCACACCGAGAGCGGCGCGAACGTGCTGCTCGCCCGGCCATACGACACCGTGGTCTACGATCGGACCACCAGACGGGACGGCATTCATTACGCCGCCCTCACGCAGGTCGTGGCCGATCTGCTGACCAGCCCCGGGCGTGGCCCGGCGGAGGGCGAAGAATTGCTCCACTGGATGGAAAGGAACGACCATGTCTGGCACCGGTGAGGGCCTCTATGTACGGGCGCGTCGCGTGCTCCTCGACGCGCTCGCGGCGCTGGGCGACCAACGCGACGCCGTGATCCTGGTCGGGGCACAAGCCATCTACCTGCACACGGGCGACGCCGACCTCGCGGTGGCCCCGTACACCACCGACGCCGATCTCGCGATCGATCCCCAGGCCCTCCGGCCCGACCCACGGTTGGCCGAGGCGCTGCGCGCGGCGGGCTTCGTCGCGAAGCCCGGCCTGGTCGGTACATGGACGAGCGCCCGCGAAGGGCTGGATGTCGATCTGATGGTGCCCGAAGCGGTCGGCGGGGCGGGGCGACGCGGGGCCCGCCTGGGGACGCACGGCAACCAGACGGCACGCAAAACGCGGGGGCTCGAGGCGGCACTCAGGGACAAGCAACCGCGAGCGATCGCGGCCCTGGAGGAAGCCGACACGCGCCGCTTCACGGTGGCCGTGGCGGGCCCGGCGGCACTCCTCGTCGCGAAGCTGCACAAGCTGGAGGACCGCCGAGAGGACGAAGGCCGCCGGAACGACAAGGATGCGTTGGACGTCTACCGGCTGCTCCGTGCCACCACCACCGAGGCTGTGGCCCCCCTCCTCGCCGCTTTGTGCACCGATCCCCAGGCCGGCGCGAGCACACGCCAGGCACTCGACTTTCTGGAGACCCTCTTCGGCACGACCACGGCACTCGGGGCGCAGATGGCGGCACGGGCAGCGCAACCACTCGTGGATTTCGACGAGGTTGCCGCATCCTGCGCCACCTTGGCGCGAGAATTATGCGCCCAAGTGCATAAGTAAGACGTGGTTGTGTACAGGGTCGAACTCCTCCCTGACCACGAAACCTTGCTGAGACCGTTACTGACGCGATGGACGACAGACGGCACGACACGTGCCACACGGGCCAACCGATCGCGCTTACCGCTCACGCCGGCCCGCGTGGCAATCTTCAACCCTCTCGCCTTCCCCCAGGACATCGCATTCTTCAATAGGTGAAGGCCCCGGGCTAGAGAACGTGCGACCAGGGGCAAGGTGGAACGTCTGTGGTGAGCGTGGAGCGAGCACTTGACCGATTTCGCGCCACTCCAATCACCGGGAAAGCACGCTCGGTCATGACCTCCGATACGCATGTAGGTAGCGTTACTAGCCGATGATCGCGTCCTGGGTGAAGTCGAATAGTGCGTCGCGGTACCGATAATGGGCGCGAGTTGCCCGTATTCATCGGCCAACGACCTTACCCATATGTGTACCCCAGGCGTTGGCCGGGCGTGTGATGGCGGACCTGGAGTTCTCCCGTGGCGAGACGGTCTGAACGTTGGCAGGGAGCCGTTCGTTGTCAACAAGTTATACGGCATTAGAGTTGCGTCGCAATAGCGTCGTTGGGCGCAGTATACTGCCCCAGGAATGGCGGTATGTGCATCCGGAGGGCGGTGCTGATCGGGCGGGCGGCGTGGTTGACGCAGCATCCGACGGTATTCCGGGCGCTGACCGGGATCAGCGTGGCGGAGTATCGGCAGATCGTTCAGGAGCTGAAGGCGCCCGACGCCGTCGCCGAGGGGCAGCGGTTGTCCCGCCCCGACCGGCGGCGGGCGATTGGCGGTGGACGCCGCTTCACGCTGTCGCTGGCGGACCAGATCCTGTTGACCATCGTCTGGCTGCGGCAGTATCCCACCTTCCCGGTCCTCGGCTACCTGTTCGGGCTGGATGACCGCCCGGCGTCGCGCATCGTCGCCCGCCTGCTGCCGCTGCTGGAAGCGGCGGGCCGCGACAGCATGCGCCTGCCGGACCCCGGCCCGCACCACCGGCGGGATCTGCCGCAACTGCTGCAGAACACGCCGGGGTTGATGGTGCTGGTGGACACCTTCGAGCAGCGGGTGCAACGGCCGGCGGGCCAGGAGGAGCAGCAACGGTGGTCCAGCGGCAAGAAGAAGGGCCACACGATCAAGAGCCAGGTCGCGGTGGAGGAGGAGACCGGGCGGATCGTTGACGTGGGGGACAGCGTGCCCGGCCCGACGGTTGCGTCAGGAATGGGACATGGGCCGCGCCGAAGGTTGCTACAGGCGACGCAACGTGTACGCTGTAACCGTCAGGCAATCGCCAGCTCCTTGAGAACGGCAGCCCAGCGGTCCTGGAAAAGGCACCGTCGTTCCGCAAGCGAGACGTGCTCGCCGACCCGGCTGGCATGGCGGAAATACTGGCGTTGCTCCTCGAAGCCGGTGCAGAAGCGCGCCGCAGAGACGAAGCTGCCGAAGCCACGCAGCGGGTAATAGCGTTGTTTGATGCTGCGGTGGTCCTGCTCGATCCGCTTGTTCTTGTAGCGGCTGGTCCGGTGCATGACGCTTTCCCCCAGCGTCTCGCGGATGGCCCGGGGATAGGCGTCGTGCCCATCCGTCGTCACCTGCTCCGGCAGGCCTCCGGAGCGGTCGCGCGCTTGGCGGAAGAACCGCTGCGCCGCGTCCATGTCGCGCGTCTGGCGCAGTCGCGCGTCGACCAGGTTCCCCGCACGGTCGATCGCGCGGTAGAGGTAACACCAGCGACCATTAACCTTGACATACGTCTCCTCCGCATGCCACTTGGTGCCGGCCATGCCACGCCGTTTGATGCGCAACTGTGCGGCGAGCAGCGGGGCGAAGCGCGCCTCCCACGCGCGCACCGTCTCATGCGTGAAGACGAAGCCGCGCTCGAGGAACATCTCGGCCAGATCGCGCAGGCGCAGCGTGTAACGCAAGCGCCATAAGACGACGAGCAAGACGATATCCGTGGGGACCTGCACGTGCTTGAACGGCGTGCCGGTACGCGCATGGCAATTCCGGCGGCAGCGCGGGCAGCGGAAGATCCGCTAGCCCAGCGCCGTCCGCCTGGGCTGCTCCGCCGTCAGGGCTTGGGCGCAGTAGGGACAGGGCACAGGCTCCTCCTCTCGGACGCGTCAATCGCGCACCAGTATCAGAGGAAGACCAGCGCCGCCAACCCTGCCGTCTGAAACCTGACGCAACCCATTGCGTCGGCCAGTTGATCCGGGGGGCCGACCATCTCGGCACCGCCGGTGACCGGTTCGCGCCGTGTTGTGCATGACGCCGCGATGCGTGAAGGGTTCTCCGGCGATTTGCGCAGTTCGCGTGCCACCCGACTGGCCTCGATCTCGGCGTCGTTGCATCACCCGCTGTAATGGCTACCCAGCCCATCCGTACAGGATCGGGCGTCTCTCGCTGCAGACTCGCGGTGCCTTCCACATCGTGTATGGCCGCGCTGCACAGCGGCCGAGCACGGGCTGAGGCGCAGGACGACCCGCGTCTCCCCACCCGCAGCGTTTCCGCGCCTGAGGTCAACGTGGTCGGGCGTGATCGTGGCCCTGCGCCAACCGGCTGGCGCGCTCGCGCGCCTCGCGGCCAGACTGGCACCGCTGCAGCGACGAGCCGGTGTGTGCCGCCTGCGACGGTCGCCTCAGGCGGCGCGCTGGTAGGCGTGGTGCAGCCCGCCGAGGACCGGGAGGGCGACGATCCTGCCCGCGTCGCCCCGTGGTCGCCCCGGCGGCGCGCTCGGCACCGGCACGCGCTGGCCGCGCCCCTGGTGTGGGCGGGCCGCGTTGAAATAGGCGACGTAGGCGCCGAGCGCCCGCCGCAGGTGCGCCTCGCCGAGGAGCAGGAGATGGTCGAGGCACTCCTGCCTGACGCTCCGGAGGAACCGCTCGGCGACCGCGTTGGCCCGCGGTGCCCGCACCGGTGTGCGCACCACGGTGATTCCGCTGGCTTCGGCCACACGGGCGAAGCCAGCGCCGTACTTGCCGTCGTTGTCGCGCACGAGGAACCGCGGCCGCTCCCCATACGGCGTCGCCTCGCGCAGCTGCTGGGCCACCCACGCGTCCGTCGGGCGGCGGGTGACGCCGACATGGACCACCCGGCGGGAGCCCAGCTCCACCAGGAAGAAGGCGAAGAGCGGCCGGAAGAGCAGGTCGGTGACTTGGAGGAAGTCGCATGCCCACGTCTCGTGCGCATGATTCCGCAGGAACGTCGCCCAGCGCTGCCCGTCCGGGCGCGGTCGTGGCCTCTGCCGCAGGTATTTCTGGATGGTCCGCTTGCTGGCGCGGATGTCGAGCTTCAGCAGTTCGCCCCGGATGCGCTCGGCACCCCAGAGCGGATTGTCGCGCCCCATCTCCTCGATGAGGGCGATGGTCGCGGTCGCCAGCGGCGAGGGGCGGGCGCGCGGGGCCGACTTCCGTCGCCAGAACAGGGGGCGGACGAGATCCGTCGCCAGGCCCGCGGCGAGCGAGCGCGGGCGCGGCGTCGTCCACCGGCCGACCCGCGCGCGAACCGTGGCGGCGCAGCGCCGGGCGAACCGGCGCAGGCGAGCGAGGCCGTGGGCAAGCATGCACAACTCCCACGCGAAACTGTAGCACCAAGGTTACGGGATACGGCGTGGCGATCTGCCCGCCCCGGATTGTACCGTTCCATCGGCCCGGCGACCATCCCGTTGTGTCGCCCAATTGGCCCAATTGATGCGCGGATGCGCTGGGTAGCCATTACAGGCCCCGCGCCGCCACGCGCCCTTCGCGGCTCGCCCTCCTCGCCGCTTGATACCCACTGCCAGCGCCGCCTGCGCGGATTCGCCAACGGCATCCCAAAAGGGCCAAAGTCGAGCTTACGGCCATGGGGTTTACGTCCGGATGTCAGACCGGTGCCTTGACTTTCGGCAGGCCCGGTACTATCGTTGCTCACGACAAGTTAAGGGCGCGCTGCGGGGGTCCGGGCGCCGGGCTGAGCGGGTGGTCATCGATCCGCCACCGACCGCTTGAGCCTGATCCGGCTATTGCCGGCGGAGGCATGCGCGCCGAGTGCGGTCGTACTCGGTACGGCCGCACCAGCGGAGGAGGCTAGGGGCGCACCCACCCCACCAGGCACCTCCCTTTTTTGTCTGCCACGCACGAGGGTGCGGCGATTCGGGGAGCGTGTCGGGCCTGCCTTCTTGATGAGTCGACCCTGGGGAGGGACGGGGACTCGCCGGTGGGACCATACGGGGGCGCGGTGAATTACGAAGTCATGGCTGCCGATTCGCTGGCGCGCATCGCCGTGGCGACGCCACTCGTCCACCACATCACCAACGTGGTGGTGGCCAACGATGTCGCCAATCTGACGCTCGCCTTCGGCGCCTCGCCGGTGATGGCCGCCGCGCCGGAGGAAGTGGCGGAGATGGCCGGGCTGGCGAGCGCGCTTGTGCTCAACATCGGCACCCTCTCCAGCGCGACGATCGACGCGATGCTCCTCGCCGGTCGCGCCGCGGCCGAGCGCGGCAGCCCGATCGTCCTCGACCCGGTCGGCGCGGGGGCCACGCGCTTCCGCACCGTGAGCGCCCTGCGGCTCCTCGCCGAACTGCCCGTGACCGTCCTGCGCGGGAATCGCGGCGAGATCGGCGCGCTCGTCGGCGGGGGGAAGATGCGCGGGGTCGACGCGGTCGGGGACGAGGACCCGCGCACCGTCGCGGAAGCCGCCGCCGCGCAGTTCGGCGTCGTGGTCGCGGTCACCGGTGCCGTCGATGTTGTTGTCGGCAAGGACATCGCCCCACTCGAAGTTCGCAATGGCCACCCGCTCCTGGGGCGGATCACCGGGTCGGGGTGCATGGCGACCGCGGCGATCGGTATTTTCCTCACCGCAGGCGAGGACGCCGCGACGCAGGCCGCCCTGGCGCTGGCCGCCTATTGCCGTGCCGCCGAGCGGGCCGGCGCGGGGGGGGCCGGACCGGGCACCTTCCGCGCCCGCCTCCTCGACGAGGTCGCGGCGCTGAGACAAAAGGGCGTCGGGGGGCTGCGGGTGGCCCCGGCATGAGGGTGGGGTACTCCCCCGCCAGCTCACGGGCCGGGGAGCAGGGAGCGGCCAGGGTGCGCAGGGGGTATCCCCGCGGTGCGTGCCCCTGTGCCGGTCTCGCGCGCCGGTGCCAATCGGCTACCCGCGAAAACCGATACAAATGGGCAGAAAGGACCGAGCCCTGATGAAGACGAAGGATGTCGCCCGGGCGACAGTCCTGACCGCCCTGGCGGTCGCGCTCTCGCCGCTGAGCATCCCGGTCGGCGTGACCCGGGTGTTCCCCGCGCAGCATCTGGTGAACGTCGTCGCCGCGGTGCTGCTCGGGCCATGGTACGCGGTCCTGGTCGCCTTCGCCACCTCGCTGCTGCGGAACCTCCTCGGCACCGGCACGATCAACGCCTTCGCGGGGAGCATGATCGGCGCCGCCCTCGCCGGGGTTGCCTGGCGCGCGACCCGCAACATCTACCTCGGCGCGCTCGGCGAGGTTGTCGGCACCGGCCTCCTGGGCACCCTCGTCACGGTCTATGTCATCGCGCCGAACCTGCTCGGCCGGGATCTCGCGCTCGGCGTGATCGGCCTGAGCTTCCTGGCCAGCTCCGCCGTGGGTGCCGTCCTCGCTATCGTCGTCTTGAAGTCGCTGCAGGCGGCCGGTTTGGTCGGCACCCGTCGTGCCGGTGAACCGGCGTTGCCGCCCGGCGAGTAGGCAGGGGACAGCCCCGTGCTGGCCTATGTGAACGCGGGCTTTCGCTACGCCGGGCGGCGGGCGGCCGCAGTGGCCGATGTCGGCCTCGTCGTGCCGCCGACGGGCTTCCTGCTGCTGGCCGGGGAGAGCGGCTCGGGGAAGTCTACCGTCGTGCGGATGGCCAACGGCCTGATCCCCCACTTCCACCCCGGCGACTTTCGCGGCACGGTGCTGGTTGCCGGCGCCGACACCCGCCAGCGGCCGGTGCGCGCGCTCGCCGCGCGGGTCGGCGTGGTCTTTCAGAATCAGGAGGCGCAGCTCTTCAACGCCACGGTCGAGCGCGAACTGGCCTTCGGTCCCCGCAACCTGGGTCTGCCGCGCGAGGAGATCGCCGCGCGCATCCACTGGGCCGCCGAACGGACCGGGATCGGCCATCTGCTGGCGCGGCCGACGCGGCGGTTGTCGGGCGGGGAGGGTGCCCGGGTCGCCGTGGCCTCCGTGTTGGCGATGTGCCCGTCCCTCCTCGTCCTTGACGAGCCCACCGCGGCGCTCGATCCCGTCGCCACCGCCGACCTATGGGAGCTGCTTGCCGCGCTGCACCGCGACGGCACGACCATCGTCGTGGCGGAACACCGCCCGGAGGAACTCTGGGCGCACATCGACACGGTCGCTGCGATGCGCGCCGGTCGGCTCGTTTTCCATGGGGGTGCGGGCGAAGCGCTGGGCGCGTCGCTGGGGGAGGACGACCTACCGCTCCCCGCGCCCGCCCGCCTCCTCGCCGTGGCCGGGCTGCCGGAGCGGCCGCGGACGGTCGACGAGGCCGCCGCGATCCTCCGTACCCGGCACTTCACGCTGCGGGTGCCCGCCGCCCTGCCACCTGCGCCCGGCGCGACGGTGCTCGTCGCAGACGGGCTCGACTACGCGCGCGACGACCGGCCGGTGTTGACCGGCGTGGAGCTGCGCCTGCGGCAGGGCGAGTGCGTCGCGCTGGTCGGGCCGAACGGCGCAGGCAAGACCAGCCTCCTGCGCCTCCTCGCCGGGTTGGCGCGACCGCAGCGGGGGCGGGTGGCCGATGCCGACGGACGGCCGCTGGCGCCGGGCCGGCTCGGACTGCTCCCGCAGAACGCGGCCGGTGCCCTCTTCTGCCGCTCCGTGCGGGAGGAGGTGGCGTACGGCGCGCGACTGCTCGGACGTCACGATCCCGCCTGGCTGGAGGGGTTGATTGCCCGGTTCGACCTGGGGCCATTGCTCGACCGCGCGCCGCTCGGCCTGAGCGACGGGGAGGCCCGGCGCGTCGCCCTCGCCGCCGCGCTCGCCCACCGGCCGAGTGTCCTGCTCCTCGACGAGCCGACGGCGGGCCAGGACCGCCGCCGGCGCGAGGCGCTCGCCACGACCCTGGCCGCGCTGCAGGCGGAGGGGGTCGCGATCCTCCTCGCCACGCACGACCTGGAGTTCGCCGCGACCCACTGCCGACGCTGGCTCGTCCTCGCCGGGGGGCGGCTACTGGCGGACGGGACGCCGCCGGCGATCCTGGGCGACCCGGGCCTGCTGGCGCGCGCCGCCCTGCGGCCTCCGCCGCTGGCCCGTCTCGCCGCCGCGCTCGGCCTGCCGTATCCGGGCGAGGGGGCGGCCCTCGCGCCGTCGGCGGTCCCGCTGGGCGGTGGTCGACGATGAGCCTCGACCCGCGTACAAAGCTCTTGCTCTATGGCGCCGCGACCGTGGCGGCGCTGGCGACGACCGCGCCGTTCCGGCTCGCCGGACTCCTGGCCGGCGCGCTGCTGGTGATCGTGGCGATGCAGGCCGTGCGCCGGTGGCTGGGGCTACTCAAGCTGCTGGGTCCGATGCTGATCATCCTGGGCCTCCTCTCGGTGGCCGGGGGCGGTATTGCCGAGGCCGTCGCGCCGCCTTTGAAGCTGCTGCTGCTTGGCACGCTCGCTGCGGCCCTCTTCGCCACGCTGGCGGCGGACGAGTTGGGGGACGCGCTGACGCTCATGCGCCTGCCGCCCGGGGTCGGCTTCGTCCTGGTCGGTGGCTTGCGCTACGCGCCCGCGCTGGCCGAGAGCTGGGCCGATCTCCTCGACGCATTGCGGGCGCGCGGTGCCACCGTCCCGCGGGGACCGCGCGCGCTCCCCATCTATGCCCGGCTGCTCGGTCCCGCGGTGGTGCGCGCGCTGCGGATCGCCGATGACATGGCGGAGGCGATGGAGTCCCGTGGCTTCGGGGCGCCCGGGGCTACCCTGCCGGACCAGGGCCAGCTGCGGGCGCGCGACTGGTTGCTGATGACGCTAGGCGTCATGGCATCGGCGGCGTACGTGGCCTGGCTACGGTAGGGTTGGCCGATTGGCGTGTGGCGGGTTGCGTCAGGAATC
>JAABUV010006528.1_pt1 | contig 12660 bp, 22 predicted proteins | sample 5559971 | NCBI WGS metagenome assembly JAABUV01 (sample SAMN10711881, study PRJNA513362) | rock metagenome | isolation source: Antarctica rocks | place: Antarctica: Victoria Land, Knobhead nord | collected 2015-12-19
TGCGCGACGTGCAGTTCCTGCACAACGACCAGTTCTTCGCGGCCGCGCAGCGCAAATACGTCTACATCTACGACAAGCGCGGCGTCGAGGTGCACTGCCTGAAGGCGCGCGCCCGCGCCCGGCCTCGCGCGGCTCCATGCTGCATGGTGCAGTCTCAGTATGTGCTGGAGCTGCGGCAAGCGGACAAACGTGATGACGTAGGGTCTAGAGGCGCATGGCATCGTGCATGAGAGGCGACGTGGCAATTCGGGACGTCTCAGAGATCTCTAATAGTGACAGCCCCTGCGCGCTCAGGTCTGGTGCATGCTGTGCAGGAGCACATGGCTGCCAGGCGTCTGGACTTTCTGCCGTACCACTTCCTGCTGACATCCGTCGGGGAGGCCGGGGTGCTGCGGTATCAGGCGCGCCGGCCCTGCACCTGTGAAGGTGTGCACATGCTGCAGGGCCGTGGCAGCAAATGTTGACAACAGCCCTGTGCTTTGTGCACTGAAAGGCCGCTGCTGTAAGATTGTGGATCGAGGGGAGGCAGGATGACATGCAGGGCAGTGTGTAGGTCACGAGTGCATGGTCAAACGAGGTCTCACAGCGGTGCTGTGACCGCGCGCCTGCAATGCAGGCGACAGGCATGAGCCGCTTGCGGCAAGCGGGGGTGGTGGAGCTGCTTCCGAGTCTGCATGCACCGCGCAGGACACGAGCACGGGGCAGATCGTGGCGCAGCACCGCACGAAGCTGGGGCCCTGCGACGCCATGCGGCACAACCCCTGGAACGGCGTGCAGTGCCTGGGCCACGCCAACGGCGTGGTCACCATGTGGACGCCCAACATCACCGTGCCCGTGGTTCGGCTGCTCTGCCACAAGGCGCGCCCCGGCGCGCGGCATGGGAGAGGCGACGGGTGTGCTCTCTGCAAGATTTGCCGCGCACCATTAGCATTAGGGACATCCAGCATGTGCAGCGGCGCACCACTTCGCTCCTTGTGTGTGCAGGCGACATCTGCTTGTGTCCAGTCCCCGGCGGACATGACCTGGGCAGTGACACCATCCAGGACGCATTTGATCGGCGTGACCTGGGTACGGCCATTGTGTATTGGGATGGCGATCGCGCGTGACAGGCACGCTTGAACCCTAAGCTCAGCCTGGGGCGCATAACCACGGAGCCTCTGACCACGCACGGACAGACGCTTGGCGGCCTCCATGCCGTGCGTGGTCAGGAGTTCCGTGGTCATGTCCTCCTTGGCTGAGCTTCAGTCTTCGAGCGTGCCTGTCACGCGCAATGGTCATTCCAATATACATGGGCCTCACCCTGGTCGCGCGCATCAGCTGCGCCCTGGATGATGTCGGTGGCCCAGGTCACGTCCGCCGGGGACCTGGCAACAATCAGGATGTCGTGACGAAGGGTCCCGCGGTGGCACCAGCGACGGCGTGGCAGTATACACAACCCGGCGCCGGCTGTCCCTGCTGCACAGACGTCTGAACTCTTAATCTCTTGCAAACGTCATGCGGCCACCTTGTTCCTGAGAATGCTCTGTGGTGAGGGTTGTTACGTATGCGCTGTTGGGTCTGCCGGACCCTGCCGCCCAGCACCGGTCAACCCTGCCGCCTCCTGCCGCCCTGACCGCGTGCATGTGCGGCAGGGGCCCGTGCGCGCGCTGGCTGTGGACGCCACGGGGCAGAACCTGGTCACAGCGGGCGCAGACGGGCAGGTCCGGCCCCGCGCTGTCTCCGCCTGTTGCGCCCCCCCTGATCCCCAAGACGACGTGTTCCGGGGTGTGTGTCTATCCTGCTGCTGCTCGCTGCAGCTGGCGGCCCGCAGCCTGCTCGCATTCCTGCAGAGAGCCTGCCCGACTCAGGGCCGCTGCAGCCGGACGGCGCGTGCGCCAGGGCTGTGAGATGGCTTGTGAGAGGGCTTGTGAGAGGGCTTGTGAGTGGGCTCGCGCCAGGCTTCTGACAGGGCGCGCGCCCCGCAGGTGCGCGTGTGGGACGTGCGCACGTTCAAGCCGCGGCATGCGTACTTCTCGCACGCGCCGGTGGACGCGCTGGACATCAGCCAGCGCGGCCTGCTGGCACTGGGCCACGGGCGCAGCGTGCAGGCGCGGCCCGCCCTGGAGGAGCACAGGGTAGCCTGCTCGTGGCATATAAGCGTGCGCCGTCGTCTGGCCGGCCGGCGTGTGTGGGCGATCCCATCCAGCGGCTGGGTCCTAGCCTGCGCTGGAACGCCCGGGGCAGCGCAGAGCCCTAGCATGGGCCGCCAGCAGGGCAGAGCTCTGTGAGGGCTTGCGGCGCGTCTCGCCGCCGATGTGTGGCCCCGAGGCTCCCACCCGTGTCCGGCGGCTGCCAAGCCAGGATGTCAGGACATGCATGCGCTCATATGGAGTACTCTGTTGTGTACTCTGTGGTTTTAGCAATGTGCGGATGGCGCGCGCAGGTTTGGCGCGACGCGCTGGCGGAGAAGGCGCAGTCGCCGTACGTGCGCCAGACGCTTAGCAGCAGCGGCCTGCGCGGCCTGCGCTTCTGCCCCTACGAGGCACGGCCCCTGCTCGAGCTAGCTGGCGCCCAGACGTGCAGGGTCCTTCCGCACATAGTATGCCATTAAGCACGTGCACTGGCTAGAGGCACACACTAGGTTGGGAAAGACTTTGGCCCGGCCGCTGTGGACAGCGTCGCAGCAGGGCAGCCCATGGGGGGCCGCCATGCGCACCCATGTCTAGGCAGTCGCTGGCCATACTGCAACAAGCTTCGCATGTGTTGCATTGTGAGGTTGCTGACACGCAGCCGCGGCGCGCGGCGCGCAGGACGTGCTGGGCGCGGGCCACGGCGGCGGTCTGAGCACGCTGCTGGTGCCGGGCGCGGGCGAGCCCAACTACGACAGCCGCGTGGCCGACCCGTTCCAGGGCGCCAAGGCGCGGCGCGAGGCGGAGGTGCACGGCCTGCTGGACAAGCTGCAGCCCGACATGATCGTGCTCGACCCGAGCGCCATCGGCCAGGCGTGCGCTTGCTCTTTTCTATATCTGGTAGGATTGAAGAGATGAGTGCTGAAAAGAAATGACTGCCGCCCTCCAAAATGGAAAAGATGGAGAGTCGACCGCAGAAGAAGATGCGCCTTGCGCGCGACCAGCGTGAATCAAGTGTGCCTGCGCCGATCGAAGGGCCTGATGTGGCGCTTTGCCTAGAGTGAATATTGGTGCTAGCTCATGTTCAGTGTGGATTGGCTGGGGCAACGTGCAAGGTGCCCGCGTCAGCTGAGCGCTCGCAGCCTGGCCAGATTTGCATGGAGCCCGGCATGCATGCGCAGCTGCGATGGCCGCTGCATGTGATGTCCAACATGAGCAGGAGGCTGCTGGTATGAAAGGGGCGTTGGCGCGACAGCTGGTGCGCTCCGTGCGCAGGTGCGCAAGGAGCCGGCAGAGGCGCGCGCGGCCGCGGCCGCAGAGGCCAGGGCGGCCAACGCGGCGCGCAGCGCGGCGGCGCTGGAGAAGGCGGAAGCGCGCAAGCGCATGAAGGGCAAGAACAAGCCCAGCCGGCGCGCCGCGCGCAAGAAGGCCAACATCATCGAGGTGCGCAAGGGGCCGATGCGCGCGCGCGTGGCCGCCCCGCAGCCAGGCGGCGGCGGCGTTGCGGCGGCGACAGAGGCCGCCGACGCCGTGCCCGCAGACGTGCCGCGCGCGCTCCACCGCTTCTACCGTAAGCGCGGCACGTAGCGCTGGAATGATGGTGGTTTGCTTGGTTTGGTCCACCTTGTGCCGGGCCGCTGCTCGGTGTGTCGGTGGCTCCTGCGCCCCTGCGCTGTGCCGCCCCTGCGCTGTGCAGCTTGGGTGAACGGACATGGCAGTCCCTAACTAAAGTCAGCTGTTGAAGCCTGTGGAGCATGTTTGTGCTTGCAGCGCCATGCCCTACTGCGCATCGTCTCACATCTCACAATGTCTAGATGCGTGCATGTGCTGTTGTTGTGCACAAGCGTTTTGTTAATTACGCAATTTCCATACTCGTACTTGTCAATATACATCTTCCCTTTATATAAAAAAGCTGAAAAGTGCTCTACACCCGAGACGCTACAGAGCACCCCACATGCAGATGCGGTGGCCACTGCCGCTGACTGACAAGCATGGGGCGGAGGCTGAACAGCAAACTCAGCTCACACAATCTTCAATCATCAACCTGCACACCTGGAGAAGCGCTCACATGCACAGAGCCAAGGGCTTCAAAAGCCACTCACTTGTTGCTTGCCTGCAATGTTCCAACATTTCATTTGCTTCCTGCTCTGCAACTCGGGCCGAGTATGACTGACAACGAGCAAGTCGGCCAGCACACAGGCTAGCACATCAACACATCTGCTTGCGCAAGGAGCCCTCGCCTGCAGACACAACGCAACGCGGCAAGGAGGACCAGGTACATCTGCAAGCTGACCTGCACAATTTAGCTCCAGCTTCAGGCAAGACGCTGCTGGCAAATGCATCAACATTCACCAACGCTCTCATTGTTTACCAAAGCAATGCTACACCCACAAGCACATCGTCTGTAATGGCCCAGGGCCACACGCACAAAAGCAACAGGCTGCATGCGGACAACAGGCTGGCGGCACCTTCGCTCCGATCTGCATGCGAGTCAGACAGTCATGCATGGTCTGTCCCAAGCATGGGGTCCCTCAGACAGCATCGTCCATGCATGCTGTCATGACAAGGCATGCGCCTGCCTCAGGCCAGCTCAGGAGGCAGCAGCGCTGACGTTGCCAGGAGCAGGCGCTGCTGCAGCAGCTCGATCTCCGTCTGCGCAGCCCAGGCACCCCCTCAGTGCCTATCTTCGCCTGAGCGCTGAGGCCACGGGCGCCAGGCCTAGAGGCTCATCGCTTCCTGTGGCCCCTCGCCATGCATGCATGCATGCACAAAATGGCAAGGCCAAGGCACGCAATCCCGCAGCTGGATGGACGAGCTGGTACACTGCGTATTCTGATTATCATCAGAACCTCTGTGTGACGCCATGCTGTGCATTCTGCGCAAAGGCTGTGGAGGGCACAGGCATGTCCTGGTCGCCCAGGACCATACCCTGGGGCACCGCACCTCCTGCCGCGCCTTGGTGGCCCTGAGCGCCACTATGGTGCAGCGCAGGCTGTCCAGCTCGTCCGTCACTGCAGCCTGCTTCACCTTCTGCCTGCGGGGCCAGCAGCCTGCGGCCTGGATGTCCACAGCGCGCCCGCCCAGGCAGGCGCGCATCAGACAGACGCAGCCCAGGCAACCCCACCGCTTGGCAAGTGCTCAGCCCCTGGGCGCACCGCTCCCGGAAGCGCGCCTGCGCGGCCCTGCCGCCAGTTGCGCACCACAGGCGCTCAGACGCGTGTGTGCTCTTAGTCAGGCGAGCCTCAGCCGCGGCCCTGTGCAGGGGCGGGCCGCCGGGGCGCGAGCGCGGTGGAGGTCTCGCACCGGTTGCGCGGTCGTGTGGCGTTGCCGCGCGTGCGGCGCGCCGGCGGCGACGCACTCGGCACGTCAGTGTACACGTCGGAGTCCTCGCTGCTCGCCGCCTGCAGCGCCGCCAGGGGCTCGCAGGCTGGCCGCACGCGCGGGCGCAGCGTCCGCTGCGTCGGCGCCGGCGGCATCGCGCGCGCCTGCGCGCTCTGCACTGACTCTTGCTGCTGCTCCCCGCTGGCCTGCAGCGCGGGATCCCCGGAGCCAGGCTGGGGGGCTGCCGCGTGCAGGCGGGCCGCCGCGAGCGCGCCGGGCAGCAGCCGCAGCTCGCGAGCTGCGCAGCTGGACATCCCAGGGCCTGGCAGGCGTGCAGCAGCAGTGTTTGCTTCCTACTGAAGAGGCTTATTGGCAGCTTGGCCCATCCAAGAGCCAGCCTCAGTCTGCAGGGTTTCTTTCAAACTTGTGTGCAGCAGCTCATGACCAGACCCGAGGCTGGCCTGCCCCTGGTGCTCTATATGCGCTGCACTATGCCTATTGAGTCTGCAAAGCGCACATTTGCTGACAGTCTGGTGGCAGGACCCGGGCGAGACATGATGAAGTGGCGGTCCTTCCAGGCCAGTTTAAGTTCCCCAGACGCTCTGTTAAGTATCTAGCCATGGGCCTGCTTGTGATCATAGCTAGTGACATTGCCAGTGCTGAGCACAGAAATAGCAGTGCCTGTCACGCATGCATGTGAAGCGGAGCAGAACTCTGACATGCAGAATGCCAGGTGGGCGCGGCCACGCCAGGGCGTCCTGAACACACTGTTGCTACTTGCATTTCGCGGCATGCCATCAAACTTACATTCAAGGCTATATCCTGCTTGGCAGTCAAATGCGGTCAATTCCAGCAGGTCTACCAAGACCCCTAGCCACGGCCTGCCCCCTGCCACAGCCTGCTCGCTGCCCAGGTCACCGCGCTCCCTGAGCGCCCAGGCTGCCATATGGCCAGGGCCCCCAGCAACTTCGGCCTGGGCAATAGTCCTATGCCACCGCCGCAAACACTGAGTGGGCATCCCAGGCGTCGAGGCGGCCAGGCAGCAGGCCGCGCGCAGACACGGCAGCCCGCCTAGCCCCAGCCCTCCGCCGCAGGCTCGTCGCGCCGGCCGTCCCCGCGCAGCGCGGCCTCCCAGGCGCCCAGGCTGCGGCCGGCGAGCGCCTCGAGCTGCGCGGCGGCCTCCGCGTCGGAGGCCGCGTCCCACAGCACGGCCGCAATCTCTGGGTGCGCGTCCGCGTTGGCGCAGCGCAGCAGGCGCTCCAGCGGCGGCTGCTCCGCGTCGTCGCCGGCGTCGCGCCGGCCGATCAGCGGCCGCTCCAGCGCGCCCTCGCCGTACAGCGCCTCCGGCAGCGGCCTGCACGGGCCGCGCAGCTGAGGCCTCCGCTCATCTCACAAGTCCAGCACTCACCATGCGACATGTGAGAAGCAAGTGTGAGAAGCAAGTGATGTGTATGCCACAAATTAGACACACGCGACGTCCTTTTCAAGAGAATTTCAGGCGGCAACTCTAAGCATGGTCCCTGGAAATGACGCGGGGCGCTGCAGCGTGTCTGTGCCATGCATGGCCTCGAGCCACAGCAATGTGTGCATAGACAAGCACCCTGCATCACTCTGCACTAATAACATCAGTAGGAAGCTTCTGACCCTGCGCTTGCACACGCCTGCCCAGCATGACAAGCTTGAGCCTGGCGTCGGCACTTGCAGCTTGACACTCATCGCATCTGATGCCACCTGCCCGCCCACCATGCGCCCACACTCCTAAGACCCTCGGGGATTGAAGGCTACTTCCGCACCGGTAGCGCACGAAGAAGTCAAAGTGCCACGGCAGGAAGTACCAGGCCTTGGCGCGGCCGCGCGCGTCGTCGCCAAAGTGCGCCTTCACGTGGCCGACCAGGCGGCGGTAGATGCCGACGCGGTCGGCCGCGTCCGGCTCCGCCGCGCGCCCGGTCGCCCACTCCTGGAACAGCCAGGGCTTGATGAGCGCGCCGCGGCCCGCCATCACCGCCAGGCACCCGCTGTCCGCCAGCCGCCGGCGCGCCTGCCGCGCAGCCGCACCCGCGCCGTTTGCCGGCCGCCTGTGAGCCGCCCCGCGCCTTGTGACGCCTTCTCGCCCAGATGCTCCCCGCGTCCGGCTCCAGCGCCAAGCGCCTGCTACTTTAAGACAGCTAGAGCTCAATACGCGCGACGGTTTGCCGTCATCGCCAAGTACTTTATGTCGCCAGCCGCCGACGCACCTGTCACCGCGGTCGTATGCAGTTCCTGCGCCAGCTGCCATGCACCCATTTGCTGCCATCCATCAGCATGCAGCAACGCGCTGCGTATGGAGACAGCAGGGCGATGCGCGGGGCGCGGCGCGCCTCGTAATGCGTGAGGATGTCGCCGTTGCCGATGACGGGCCCGCTGCCGGCTGCAGCCACGGCGGCCACGGCGCCCCAGTCGGCCGGTCGCCGGTAGCGCTGCTCGGCGGTGCGGCCGTGCACGGTGACGGCTGCGGCGCCCGCCGCGTGCAGCGCCGCCACCGTCTCGGCCACGTTGATGGCGCTGGCCGATGTGCCCGTGCGCACCTGCGCTCAGGAGGCGCGTTAACGAGATACGCTGTGGCAATGTCGGGCCGGTGCAGAGGCAACACAGCCTCAGCAGCACGGGAAGCCACAGGCACATGCAGAGGGAGGGGCAAGCATGCAGGTCGTGCACATGTCCGCGGCAGGGTCCCTGGTGGCCACGATGTGCAGCGCAGCAGTGCAAAGACACGGCGGGCGCCTCAGCTGAGCCCGTTACTGACACCGTCCCTTACGTCAGGGGCGCGGCGGGCGGAGCGCGGGACGCTCCTTGACCGTAAGCGGCAGGGGGCTGCCCGCGGCGATGCCGGCCACCAGGCGCGCCAGCTTGCGCGGGCTCCGCAGCAGCGCCGCCCCCAGGCCGCGCTTGGCCGCCTCTGCCGCGCGCGGGCGCGGCGCTCAGCGCCGGTGCGCTCATGTCCGCGCAGGCCGCCGGTGCGCTGTCAGCGAGAGCCATGCATGGCGTGCTAGCAAGCAGCAGTGCACCGCCTGCGCCGGCAGGCATACCCGAGCAGCGCTGCCTGTCTGGCAAGCCATAGCAGCCGTGTGTGGCTGGTGCAGCGACATGAGGAGCATTCACTACCTGAGACACTGCGCGTCCTAGTCTTGCCCCGTATGACGGCAGGCCTCAATGCTGCGCAGGCGTGCCAAGCGCCTCAGGAGGTGCATATGAAGGCACGCGCGGCCCCTCCGCAGCGGTCCACTGCCATCCGCATGTGCCTGGCACCACAGAGGTGAACATGCACCCAGTCTGCCGGCGCACCGTAGATGGGGCACCCGCAGTTGAGGTCCACCCAGGCGGCGCCGGCCGCGGCCGCCAGCTCGGCCGCGCGCACGCCCTCCCCGATGTTGTTCGTCGCGAACTGCAGCCCGAACAGCGCCTCGTTGTCGGCGCGCCGCAGCCGCGCGCGCTCCTTCGGGTGGTCCCGGATGAGGAAGCGCGCAAAGGCCATCTCGCTCATGGTCGCCTGCACGTGCACGGATAGGCCAGATATAGCGCATACTTACAGGGGTCTGTCAGCACCCCTGCCATGGGGCCTTCTTCGTGCGCCGCTGGCAGTCCATGACCAAATGCTGAGTCCCTCAAGCACACATACTCCAGAGCGACATGGTAAGTTCGCGGCATGCAACCGAAGTGGTGGCGTATACCGAGTCATGGATCACATGTGGGCTTGCCTGCGGTGTTTGGGGGGTGCATAATGCAGCAAAAGGTCAAGGATGCGGTGTGGTAGAATGCGTGAGCGTGCACCTACATGCTTTTGCATCAGACAGACAAACACCAAATCCGATCTGAAAAGGCACACGTCCTTGCGGAACAGGCAGGGGACTCCATGCCTACACACCCTAGGCCATCACCAGGCAGGCACGGACTCAGAGCGTGACAGACTCAGCAGTGTCGCATTCAAGTGCTGGAGCCATTGCATAACCGTCGGGCCACGTAGCCGCGGTGCGTCAGCGGCGTCAAAGCAGGCTCGTTGGACAGGCACCGCAAGAGCGCCGCGCCTGCCGGGTGCCAAGGATTGCTCAAGGGATACAGCCTAGCGCCCCAAGGCGGGCAGCAAAGGCCAGTGACGCGCCTCGGCGCCAAAGTCGACGCACAGCCGCCTGAAGGGCACGTTGCCGCCGCGCGTCAGCGGCGCCAGTATAAGCTTGCCGCGCAGCCGCTCAACCAGCGCCGCGTTGCGTGCCACGTGCGCCGCAGACAGCTCGGCAGAGGGCGCTTCAGCGGCGCTGCGCCCGCTTGGCGCGCGTTCATCCACGGCAACCGGTGCCTCCGGTGCAGCCAGCGGCCGCTCGGCCGGCTGCACCAAGGCAGTCGCCGCCACAGTCCGGTGCCGCCGTATGAGCTGCGTCAAGCAGCAGGCAGCCGGGTCAGCCACCATGCAGCACTAGCTGCATTCCGTGCTGTTGGACATGCGCTTTGGTGCCCTGCCGAGCAGTAGGGCCGAGCCAGCTGCAAGTACGTGTGCATGGAGGCTCAGAGAAGAAGGCAGGTGGCCACACCTGCACTGGGCGGCTCTGCAGCGGAGCGCAGTGCAGCGCCGTGTGCATGCTGAACACCCTGCAGGCCGCAAGCCAGGGCACAGACTCCAGCAGGTGCGCGGCTTTGCTGACTTTAACTTGCAATTTGATCAAGCTGAGCAGCCAAAGCTAAGAAAACCACAGTCTTCATTGGCATGGATATATATTGGGCACAAACAGGCTGTGGCATCTTTTTCTCCGTGATAGTCTAGCGGTTATGATTCCTGGCTCTCACCCAGGCGGCCCGGGTTCAACTCCCGGTCACGGAAAATTTTTTGTTGCTCTCACAATGATGGCACCCATGCTAATGCCACACACGCCACCAACAAAGGAGCCCGTGAGAGCAATTTGGAGGACTCCTCGAAGTGCGGCTGCCTGGGCTCGCTATGAGTCCAGGTTGTTTTGGATGAGCCAGCTCCTCAGCACCGATGTGCTGTCTCCTATGGAATGCCTGTACTCGTGGACAGGCGCACATCATACAGACTGCTATTAATAGATGCAAGGGTGGGCAATTACAAACAGGCCATGCATGCAAAGGTGAGGACATATGCGCAGCGCTCCTCTTCGCCGCCGGCCGCTATACAGCGTGAGTGGCCATTTTAGCAAAAAGAAGCAATGTGAGGTCTCGCGCCACCACACAGCGCGTCGAGGCGTGTAAATCATGCTAATGAAAGGGACAAAATACTTCCGTGACCGGGAGTTGAACCCGGGCCGCCTGGGTGAGAGCCAGGAATCATAACCGCTAGACTATCACGGAGGTGAAAGTTAGCTCCACTCCATTATCTTGCACATTATATACACATAAACTAACACTGCATACCTCCATTTTCTTGCACATTATATACACGTAAAGTAACACATACTCCTCTGCTGCGAGCTGAGGTGAGCATTGAGCATGGATCTGACGGTCTTGGCGTGCTCTGGCCAACTGGTGCCTGCGGTGACACGCGCCACAGCCACTAGCACTGACACGTCCTGCTGCTTTGGGCGGCATGCAGCTCACGCGCTCATCATGCTGCTGCGTGCGTGGGGCTTTGCGCACTGTAGTGACGACGGCAGCCAATGCTGCATGATTACTGGCATTGAAGAAACAGAGGAGGCTGATCCCAATTTCCCCTTCCTGCATGCACGGCCTCATGCAAAAAACCTGACAACGTGACGCAAGCTCCATACATGCATGCAGGCTGGCCGCACTTATGCACGAGGCTCAGCGCATGTGCATTGTGACACGCGTGGCAGCGGCATGCGCATTGACCAGGTTGGCAGTTAGCGCCTGGAGCGGCATGCGCGCAGGCGCCCGGCCGGCCTTTCCGGGGGCCTGGGGCGCTGGGCCCGCTGGCGCGCTGTGCACGTGCTGCAGCAGCCAGTCGCGCATGCGTGGGAGGAACGCCTGGTTGTACAGGTGCCTGTTGCATCTCCAGACATGTCAGTGCCCGCCCTCGGCCCGCCACGCTCCAATAGAACACAGAAGGAGGCGCACAGCGTCTTGCCGCGGCGCTCCTCCTGCCCGTCCAGGCAGGCCTGCAGCTCCACGGCCTCAAACACGGCCGCATCGAGGTGCGGCGAGGCGCGCAGCAAAGCCTGCGTGATCATCTGCGCAGGGCGGTGCCCATGTTTGGTGCGCAGTGGACCATGCATGCAGGCGCGCTGCCGCAAGGGCGCAGACCTGCGCTGCCACCATGTGCAGGACCGCATCATGCTCAGCAGACCGTAAAGAGGCATGCATGCAGCCTCGTGTTGTCCCAAGGAGAGCCAGCCTTGTGACACGTGCTCTAGTAATACTTTTTGCACACACAGCCACCACGTGCAGGCCTGCCTTATGCCACCTGTTGGGCAACACGCGCGCGCACCCGGAACGAGACCGCCACGTCCAGGCACTTTGCGACGCCGTACACGCAGCACGCCACCAGCGGCGCCAGGTGCTGGCCAAAGAGCAGGTCCAGGTGCTGCGCCAGCAGCTGGTCTGCGGCTTGCATGCAGGCGGCCGGGAACTGCTCTGCATCCAGCCCGCTGACGGCGGCCGCCAGCGCCGCGGCGACCTCGCGCGCATGCGCACTTGCCAGCCGTGCAGTAGCTGCCAGCAGCTCCTGCACATGCATGTCGGCTTTTACAACCAAAACAGACATGTGCACCTGCCCCGCCAGGAACCACGCAGGCCGGGGTGCGCACGGCAACCAGCGCCTTGTCGCCCTGCGCGCAGGCGCCGCCGCCGCCAGCACTCAGCGCGGTGAAAAGCGAGCTGCCGTTGCGCCACGCCAGCTCTTCAGCAATGCGCAGGCGCATGAGCCCCAGGTAGCCGCACAGCACTGCCGGCTGGTCGCATATGTGCGTGCCGAAGCACCCGACTGCATCCCATAGGTCCAGCACGAGCGGCAGGCGGCCCAGCCTGCTCGTGAGCTCGGGGAAGCTCGGCTCGCCGCTTGCGGCAAAGACGACGAGCTCAACGGTGCAGTTGAGCAGCGCGTCCTGAAACGTGCGGCTGCCGGCCAGGCGGCGGGCCTCCGCCAGGCCGCCGCCGCTCTCGCGGTCGGTCTGTGCCAGCGCCGCGCAGAGGACGCCGTGGAGCACCCTGAGCGGAGGAGCGTCTTGCAGGGCTAGTCCTCACAGCAGTGGGGACCTGCTGCTGCAGCGTGGCACACCTGTAGTACACG
>JAABUV010006529.1_pt1 | contig 12656 bp, 15 predicted proteins | sample 5559971 | NCBI WGS metagenome assembly JAABUV01 (sample SAMN10711881, study PRJNA513362) | rock metagenome | isolation source: Antarctica rocks | place: Antarctica: Victoria Land, Knobhead nord | collected 2015-12-19
GGAACGCCGATGACGTGGCTTTCATTGCGCCTACCGGCGTCGGCACTCCGAGCTCGACGAACTCGAGCACCCCGCAGTGGATGCTCAATCTGCCGCACGGTCACGTTTTTGGACAAGAACGTGACTCGATCGTCCCCTTCACGGGCTTGGCGTGGGGGCTTGGCGGCTGTCGCGGCCGCAGCGATTCTGATCGCGGGATGCGGGGGTACACAGCAGCTCTTGACCCCCGGCTCCTCGGCGCACCGGCCGTGTGCAGGCTTGCCAACCGCGCATCGCACCGAGTTCTTCTTGGCCCTATTTGGCGCCACCAGCCATCTCACGAAGAGATTCGTCTGCGCTCAGTTCGGTGCGCCGCTCTCGGCGAAGGCGATCTCGGGCGGACGCGAGGCCTGGTCGTACGGCGGTGGCGAGACGCTCACGTTCAAAGACGATCGCGTCGTCGCCGCCAGCGGCGAGGCCCACATCGGTGGCTAGCGGAGGTCGACCAGCTCCTGGTCGGCGTCGACGAAGCCGGCAGCGTCCACCCCGTTAGCTCGGTCGAGTCAACGTTTGCGCTCAGGACTGTCTGAGCCGGGCCATAGAGTCACGTTATAGATGCGTGCGCCGAGACTCTATGTGCCCTCTCGGACAGAACTAGCGAGGGCTCCGGTCTCCCAGCGCGAGCCGTCAAGACCGCCGCTTACGACTGATCCACGGCCGTCCGCGCCGACCGGCCCCAGCGGCCGGCGCGCGGCGTGGCCGCGATCAGTGCACGGCGAGGCGCACCGGCAGCGGGCCGAGCCGCAGCGACGCCGTCAGGGCCCGCGCTGAGGAGACCGTGAAGCCGCCGGTGATGTCGGCGCCCTGGTTGCCCTGGACGCCGTCCGGATAGGTCCGGAAGTCGATCTGTGGGACGGTGATCAGACGGCCGCCGTAGGCGACGGCGAAGTGCTGGTTCAGGCTCTGGTGAAAGGCGCTGACGAGCTCTCCGCGATGCGCGATCTGGGCGGTGACGCGCTGAAACGCGCTCGCGCCGACGCGGGTGAACTGAAACTGGACGTCGGGGCTGCCGCTCTGGTCGGTGCCGGGCTGCGGGTCAATGATGTTGCGGCCGGCGAGTGCAACCCGGTCACGCAGCACGAAGTAGCCGGAGGGCGCACTCGTGCTCGGTTGCGCTCCGAAGGCGGGGCGCGCCGCCTGCAGGACGACGGTGCCCTGCGGGACCGCGAGCAGGCGACCCTGTGACGCGCTGATCCCGGGCAGGAGCGCCGCACTGACGTCATGGTCGATCTGATCGCCGTTCGACGACGTCTCGGTCACGGGGCCTGCCAGCAACATGCAGGGCTGGTTGGGCGCCAGCGCGGCGCGCTGATCTCGAGCGGCGGTGGCGCACGCGGTGCTGCCCGGCGCACCGAACAGGTAGTACTGGCGGCCGGGACGGCCCAGCCCGGAGGTCGTGGCCACCGCCGGCTGCCGCGTGGCAAAGCGGACCGCCGAATACAGAGACAGTCCCCCCGCCGCGGCCTCGCCCGGCTGGGCGGTCCCCAACCCCTGGCTGATGACGATCGCGGCCGGGTTCTGGGCCATCAGCTGCTTGACCAGCGGCTTGCCTCCCGGGATCAGCAGATCGGCTTCCCAGTCATAGAAGCTGAGCTGCGCCGGCGCAGCGAGAGCGAGGGCGGTGATCTGCGCGCGGGCCGCCTGACCCCCGGGCGCCGTCACGGCCACGCCGTCCGCCGTGCGCGAGACCCGCACGCCGGGCACGGCCGCGAGCCGCGAACGCAGGATCGGGATCGCCCGCGTGATCGCCGGCCCGAGGGCGGCTCGCGAGTCGATCACGGTGGCGCCGAACGTGACCGTGACCCCACGCTGATCTGGCCCCGACGAGCCGGAGCGGGCCGGGCCGTGGACGCCGATGCTGACCACGAACACAGCGATCACCACCGCCACCGAGAGTGCCAGGCCAAGGCTCGCCACCGCTCCACGCGGCGCCCTGCCCCGGGCTCCGCGACGATGACCGAAACGCTGACCGTCGGCGCGAGCATCGCTGAGCTGGGTGAACTCGGCCCCGAGTTCCTGGAGAAAATGCAGATCGCTCATTGCAGGATCTCGCTTTCGCTTCGGTATGGCTCAAGGGCGCCCGTCAGCGCCCGCAACCCGCGGGATACGCGGGCTCTGACGGCCTGCTCGGAGATCCCGAGCTCGGAGGCGACCTCCGCGTAGCTGCGTTCCTCCACGACCCGCAGCCGCAGCGCCTCGCGCTGCTCATGGCTCAGACGCGCAAGCTCGATGCTCAGCGCGGTGCGCAACTCACCCAGCCCGGCCCGGCGCTCGATCGCGGCGACGTCATCCTCATGCAGAGCGGGCATCCGGATCCCCAGCCGCTGCACGGCGCGGCGCTCGACCCGACCGCGACGCAGGTACCGGGAGACCTGACGGCGAGCGACCGTGTACAGCCACGCGCGGACCTCGTTCTCGGACCGCCCCCGCAGCCGAGACCAGGCCTGGAAGGCAAGCGCGAACGTCTCGGCGGTCAGGTCGGCGGCGACCGCGGAGTCAAGCGTGCGCCGCGCGAGGAAGAACAGCACCGGTTCTCCCTCTCGCGCGTACATCGCCGTGAATGAGTCGTGATCACCCATCACCCTCACAATGGCGCGAGCGCCGAATTCTGTGACGCAGCGACGCAGAGGGGAGGGCCGAGATCTGACCGCCTGGCCGCCCAGGCGGGTCTCCGACCGCGGCTCCGCTTGGGTGGAGGTCATCCGCGGAAGCCTCAGGGGCTGTTTTCCAGCCTGAGGGCGCAAGCGTGGCCAGCGGCTCGGGGTGTCGGTCGGTTTGCTGTTGGCGTTCTCGGCGGTCAGAATGGCTAGGTGGATCGTGTTTGGATGCGGCTTGCGGTTGGCCTGCTGGCAGCGGTGGCTTTGGTTGGCGGCGGGCTTGCTGGGGCTCAGGCCCCAGGTGGTTTGGGTCACAACGATCCGCACGCTCGCAAGCTTGAGACCGAGCTCAGCGGGCTGCTGAATTCCGCCTCTCAGTACGTCGATCGGCGCTATCCAGAATGTCGGTTTCACCGGCCTGCCACCGCCGCTCCGCGGCTCGTGCATGGACCGCCCGATCGTGCGTTGTTGGCCGCGCTGGCGATTTTGCGGCGCCCGGCCGGCCCCGGCGACGTACTCCCGGGCTATCTACGGCGCGATGATCCGTTCACGGTGGGGATCTACGTCGATTACGTTCGGGTCGCTCATGCCGTTGACGGCGCGAAATTCTTTCTGTTCCCGGTCCGTGAGCGCGCGATACCGCCGACCCCACGGGTGTGTATGGCTCGGACTCACGCTCGGCTGCTGGAGCTGCTGGAGGGCAAGCCCAACGATCTGCGCCGGCTGACCCTCAACGAGGACGCGCGGCTGAATCGGCAGGGGAACCCTCGCGGCGGGATCCGAGCACGAGACGGGCTATTTGCATTCAGCCACGGTGGCGGTGGCGGCGGTGAGGGTGCAGCGTCGCTTCGTCGCTGGGGTTCGTTTGGGACCTCAAGCGCCAATAACGGCCCGAGTGACGTGAGCGGGGTGATTCCGGACGGGGTCGTATCGATCACCGCGATCTATGATCGCGCCGTCAGCCGGGGCCCGTACACCAATCCCAGGATCTATTCCTCGCGGGTCGTGCGCGAGGAGCGCGTCCAGGACAACGTCGTCGATTTCACCGTTCCGCGTCCCGCCGAAGACGGGTTCCCGAGCCGGATGATCTGGCATTTGTCCAACGGCAAGGCGCGCATAGTGACCCAGCCTCACGGCTGACCCGCGCGGACGCAGCAACAGTCACGCGTCTGCTCATTTTCGTGACCGTATAGGCGGTCGCGGACGTCCGGGCCGAAGCCGACGGTCGCGCGGTGATGCCACATCACAAAGCCGATCCTTCTAATGACACAGCGGCCGGTTCCAGCGGAGGTACCGCCAGAAGAGAGCGCGACGGAGCTGCGCGTCCGGCAGCACCTCGGTCACGGCGGAGCGGATGTCTACCAGCGTGCTTTACGGCAGGCTGCACCGGCATGTCGGCATCGTCAGGCTTGCCGGATCACCGGGCGTGGGGCATTGGCTGATGTGTGCCGCACGATCGTTATCGCCCCGGACAAGCGCCGTTGATCACGGGTGCTAGTAGACCCTCAGGCCGAATGAGGACGAGATACGGGAGAGCGCCGCATCGCCCCGGAGGATCGGCTTGCGCTCGAGCTCAGTGAGCTCAACGCGATTGAACACGGCCCAGCACTCCCACGCGGTGTTCAACCGGGAGAGGTACCGGATGCCGGCATAGAGCGGCACTCCGGTCCTGTCTTCGTGCTCGTGCGCCCACGCCCCTACCCAGCGAGTGATGCGTCGGTCTCCTCCGCGGATGACAGCGACGTCAAGGTCCTGATAGCCGTAGAAGGCGAGAAGTCCCCCCAGCTCGCCCCGGAGCGCCTGCCGGGTCCCGAGCGCCTCGACGTCGAGGAACCGCTCGGGTTGTCCGGGCGAAGGAGTGGCCCGTACCTCGAGCCTGCGGTGACGCCAGTCGGCGGGCACCTCGCCGCTGAGCATGAAACCGTGGGAGGCATCCTCGGCGGCGATCGAGGACAGCCCAGGGTCGGGGCGAAACCGGGAAAGCGTCTCTCCAAAGCAGCCGTCGAGCTCGGTCGCGAAGTAGCAGGCTGAGTAGCTGCGAGTGGGGCTGTCGAACCGGTTGCCGGCCGTGCGGCTATCCAGGATTGCGGGATCCGGCGGCGGCGCAAAGTAGATCGGGTCGGGGGATCGACCGATTCGCCAGAACCCGTCTCGAGGCGCGGGAACCCATTCGACTGAGCTGGTCATCACCCGTTATCCCCCGGCAAGAAAAGCCTTTGCTGCCCCGAGCGTGGCGCGAAACTCCCCCGCACGCAGCGCCTCCGTGGGCGACTGATCCCCGAGCTGGGGATTCAAGCCCAGAAACCACGCCCGGATAGTCTGCGGCGCCTCCTCGCTGAGCATAAGCTGGAAGACCTGGAAGGTGGCCACGACTCGCGCCTCGGCGTCGGGGCGCGGCTCTCGCTCCCCCTTGATCCATCGGTTGACGGTGCGCGGGTCAGAGACGCCGGCGATATGAGCGGTGAGCTTCTGTCCGAGCACCTCCTGGAGATATGCTGCCATGTCGGGAACCGACGACTGAATGGTCGTCCGGTGGGCCTGCTCTGAGGCGATATCAACAGTCATGCGAAACGTGTCCCCCTCTCACGGATACGCTTTGGCCGGGCTATTGTCCGGGTAGCTGGCGAGTATAACGGAGCGTCGGTTGGCCACGTTGCCGGCGCTACCCCGGCTAGCTAAATATCAAGCTGGCTGCTGCGGCCACGCGTCTGCTACGGATAGGCCGGTTCGGCCTCTGCGCCTAGGCTGTCTGACTCAATGGCGAGCTCTGAGCCCGAGCATCTGGACGCGCGACGTGCCGAATTTGTGGCGCTGTCACCCGAGGGTGTTGTTAGCGAAGCCAATGCACCGAGAGGCATTGAGCTGGGCGAGCTGCTTCTCACGGAAGGCATTGCGCTCTCTGAGCAGGCGCAGGTCGACCAGGAGCAGGCGTTGTCCGTCTTTGAGCTGCTCGCATCAAGGCTGCAGGGAGCGACTGATCCGAGGCTTCGCAAGCTGTCGGTGCATGCTCAGATCCGTACCGGCATCGTCTTGAATCGGCTCGGACGTTTCGAGGAAGCGATCGCAGCTAACGAGAGGATCTTCTTCCTAGGCGAACCTGCGATCGCGGCTCTGGATGAAGTCGCCGCCGACATAGAGAGGCGCGGGGGCTCCTTTGCGCGCGAGCAGCTCGCGTGGACGTTGATCGCGAGAGCTGCCGTCATCGGCCAGCTGCAGCGCCGCGACGAAACCCTGGCCGCTGTCAACGACATCATCGAGCGCTTTCAGAATGACGATTCACCGTTCATTCAGGGCATCGTCTCGATGGCTCGTGAGGGCCGCGAAGAAGTGCTCGCTGCAGACGAGAAGGCCTGAAGCACAGAACACCCCCGGGCGAGTCGGGGAAGCGGCTTGAGTCACGTGTTGGCTCATTTTCGTGACTTTATGAGCCGGGGGGGACGGAACCGAGGGTGTGCAGGGATCTCAGGGACGGCTGGGGTTTCTGAACCGGCCCGGTCAGCTCGGCTCAGCTTCGGCTCGGCCCCAAGGGTTCGGTGCGCGCTGCGCTGGGATGCACGATCGGGCGATAGCCGGCGGCGAGCGTGGCAACCGTCGCTCGTGGGGTCTGGACGGTGACTTCCGAGCTCGCTGTGGATCGCGGCCGGCGCGTCAGATAGCCGCCAGGACTCCATGCCAGCAGCTGCGCTCCCCATACCAGCCACGGCTGACCATCGATGATCACGAAAGTGCCATCGGGAATCGCGTCCAGTCGCTCCTGATAGGTGCGATGGACATCCCGGCTGGCGAGCCGGTCGCGGTGAAGGTGAGCGTCGATCGCCGGCGCGCTGATCTCCTGGCCGGGGTGGGCGCTGCTCCAGGCGGACTTGAACGCGCGGTGGTCGTGGCTGCGGCACTCTCCGCAGGGACGATGGCCGGCGGCCAGCCCGGTGGCCTCGTCAAGGAAGAACAGCTCGGTGAAACTGCCCGGCTGCAAGAGTTGCCGTCGACGGCCTTTGAACTCCAGCACGCAGATCGCCCAGGCCTTGCCCTGTGAGTGGCGGACGAGGTTGCCGTCGCGGTCGTGCAGGCGCCCACGGCTGCCCCAGAACAGGCCCCGGTCGGGCACAGCGATCAGCTCGCCGGCGGGGGTAACGCGATTCTGGCGGGGCATCGTCTACACCGCGTCGTCGATCGGGTTTGGTGGCCGGGCTCGCCGTTGGGAGTTCGACAGCAGCGTGTTGAGGATGACAGCGGCGATCACTGTCACCCCGCCGGCGACTGTAGCCGAGCTTGGGGTCTCGGCGAACGCGATCCAGACCCAGATCGGCGCCAGCGGGACGTCGAGTCCGCCGATCAGCGCGACGCGTGATGCTGAGAGGCGTTTGGTGCCGGCGATGAGCAGCAGCAGCCCCAGCCCGAGTTGGGTGATCCCGAACAGCGCGAGTTCGGCGAGCTGCAGCAGGTCCGGTCGGGCGGGGTGTGCAAGTGGCGCGGCGACGATGCTGGAGACCAACGAGGAGATTGCGGCGATCGGCAGCGATGACGCGCTTCTCGATCGGCGGGTGGCGATGATCATCAGCGCCATCAGCACGGTCATTCCGAGCGCGAGCAGGTCGCCGTCGAGCGCGCGGGAGACACTGGAGCCGGCGAACATCAGCGCAACGCCGACCAGTGCGACCGCGCTGCACCAGAGCGTCATCGGTGTAGTGCGTTCGCCGAGCACGATCACGGCGATCGCCGCGGTCACGAACGGGGCGGTGCCATAGATGATCGCGACGTCGGCGACGCTGGTGTTACGCAGCGCGGCGAGATAACAGAACATCGCCGCGGTCGAGAACCCGGCCGCGATCCACCCCCAGCGATCCAGCTTTAGAAACGGCCGGAGCGCCAGTCGGCCGTGCCGGACGTGGGCGACTGCCAGCAGGAACCCCGTGCTGAACAGGCCGCGCCAGAAGATCAGTGTCCATAGGTCGACGGGGATCAGTCGTGTGAAGAACCCGGCGGTGCTGTAGGCGACCGCCGAGCCGGCGATCAACACGACGCCCAGGCCGCTGTCGCGATGCGCTGAAGAGTTCTCCGAGCTCATCGTCGAGGCAGGCTAAGCGCGAATCGGTTCGGGTTTTCCCGAACGATCGACGGGTACGGTTCGGTGTCGATGAGCAGCGACGTGGATACCGCCGCGGCGGCGGCGTTGATCGCAAACCGCGCCCGGTGCGCGATGCTCGATGCGCTCTTTGATGGCGGCGAGTGGACCGCCGGGTCGCTAGCCGGGGTCGCCGGGATCGCACCATCGACCGCCTCAGGTCATCTGCGGATGCTCGTCGACGGCGGGCTGATCGCGCTCCAGCAGCGTGGCCGTCGGCAGTTCGCGCGGCTCGCCTCCCCCGAGGTCGCCCACGCACTCGAGGCGCTGTCGACGATCGCGCCGACGATCCCCTCACAAACCCTGCGCGCGAGCAGCCGGGCGCAGGCGTTGCGCCAGGCTCGCACTTGCTATGACCACCTCGCCGGCGCGCTGGGCGTTGCGCTCACCGACGCGTTATGCGCCGCCGGCGTTCTCGCCGGCGATGACCTCGCTCCCACCGCCCACGGCACCGCGCAGCTCCAGCGGTTCGGGATCGACCTGCCCAGCCTCCAATCCCGCCGCCGGCCGCTGACCCGCGCGTGCCTGGACTGGAGCGAGCGACGGGCTCACCTGGCCGGCGCGCTCGGCGCCGCGCTCTGTCAAGAGCTGATCGATCGAGCATGGATCGCCCGGATGCCCGAACCCCGCATCGTGCGCCTCACCCCAGCCGGCCAACACGGACTCGCGCACACCTTCGGGCTGATCCACATCCCCGAACCAGCCACTTGACCGAGCGAGCAATAGCCGAGGCCAGAAAGCATAAATGGTCACGAAATTGTCCATTTTCGTGACCATACGTTGCGGCGTCATGGCCCAAGTGGAAGCGGCACTGGGCTTGGCTCCGTAGAGGTAGCCCTCTGGATCTAGCTGCTGAACCGGGGCGAAGGCGGCGGCGGCTGCGTTAGCCTGCGGTGCGTTGAGGAGGCGATTCTTTCCGCTCGTGGTGCTTCTCGTAGCCGGCCTCTGGATGGGTGCTCGAGCTGCTGAAACCACATCGAGTCAGCGAAACGCTCCGTCGCAGCAGACCGGGGGTTATCCCGTCGCGAGCGTTCAGGTTCCCACGCCGGCTCATCCCTCTCTTGCCGCATTGCGTCGCGGCTATGTCATCTCCCCGATCCCGCTCTGGCTGCTCACTGACGTCGGGTCGGACGCCCGCTCGCTGTTGATCGGTTATGACGTCGGGGGCACCTGCCAGTCGCCGGCGACGGCTCGCGTGCGCGAGACGGCCAACACGATTGACGTGGTGCTGCGTCAGCGAGTCGCTGTCCTTGGACCGAACGACGGTTGCGGCCAGAGTGACGGCCAGGCGGTCCTGCGCGTCCGTCTGCGTCATCCGGTCGCCGGACGGCACATCGTGCAGCCAGCCTTGCCGGCGCCGGGACAACCCTCCTCGCAGCGCGTGCCGTTTTTCGGCGCGGTGCTAGCTCCGCGGCAGTGCCCCGGCCTCCAATGCGCGCTGGTCGTGCCCCGAGTTGTCGGCCTCTCCTTAAGCGATGCCCGTCAGGTCCTGCTCAACGATGGCTTTCATTCGCCTATCGGAGGGCCCGACGATCCTGATCAGCCCGGTGCCGTGGTCGTTGGCCAGCATCCCGCGGTTCACACAGTCCGTCACAGCGGTGTGGTCACAATCACCAGCGGGGCATCCAGCAGCGCTTCAAAGGTCACCGTCCCCCGCGTTGCCGGTCTCGGGATCTCAGCGGCATATGCCCGCCTTCGTCGCGCCGGCCGGAACAGCCGTACACGCTGAACCTCGAGGACGAGCTCGTCGGCGAGTAGTTCCCGCCAAGACCTAAGGCGGCTTGAGTCACGTTTTTACTCATTAACGTGACTCATACGCAGGGTCGCAGGGCGGGTTGAGCGTAAACGTGACTGAACAGGCCGAGAGGGCCTCGGCGCTGGCCGTGTTCTTCAGCGGTCTTGGCCGCGCTTCTTGACCGCTATATGGAGCCGCTTGCTTGAGTCGGCGTCGTCTCCCCCTTGAAGGAAGCGGCGCGATCGGGCTGGTCTGGGTTTCGTGGATCCCCGCGGTTTGGCGGCGGCCGTCAGCTCACCGCGCCGGGGCGTCCACTACCGCCGACGCCCATTGGGTCGCATCGCGAGCGAGCTCGAGCGCCTGCTCGCGACGAACTGTGGCGGGGGGTGTCGCGCCATAGCGAAGTTGCGCGGCATACGGCGTCAGGAGGTCAGCGTCCGAGAGGGAGTCGGGTAGCTGCAGCTTGGCGTCGGCACAGAGCTGCATCAGCACCACGAGGTTGTGGGTGAACGGGAACTCCGCGCCGACCGCGGCGAGGGCTGCCTTGAGTGACTTCTCGACGGCCTGCTGAGCGTGGAAACCGACGATCTCGTCTGACACCTCGCTGGCGCTCAGCAGCGCTTTGGCGGCCCGCTCATCATCCCGCGCTCGCTCTATGAGCTCGTGCGCCAAGGCGTGCGCGTCGGCCATCAGCCTACGAGGACACGGCCCTCAGAGAGAGCGGCGTGAACCAGGCTTCCACGCACCTCGCGCCATTCCTCGGCATACCGTTCGCTGACGACGATCACGTCCGCCGCGACGCGCAGGTCACGCAGTACACGCATCAAACGCACCGCCTCGCTGCCGTCGTCCTCTTCCGCTTCGACCACGAGAAAATCCAGGTCGCTGTTGGCGGTCGCCTCCCCGCGCGCGTGTGAGCCGAACAGGACCACCCGCGCCTGCGGTGCAGCCGCGGCCAGCCTGCGCCCCGCCTCGCGGATCACCGCCTCGTCGATCATCGTCTGAGGGACGGTACCGGCTCTTTCTACATCCTCACCACCGGACGCACAGACGCCGATGGTCTACCGACAAGCGGCTCGCGCGCCGATGCAAAGCACGCCGCGCTGTGTCCGCGACACAGCCGAGCGCCAGCTGGTGATCTTGCGTGTGCTGCCTCGCGGTCGCGCCTACGACCGCTAACCCTCTCCCGCGCGCGGCAACCCGACCCAACGCGGAGCGACTCGGTGGCGATGACTCGGCAGGTGTCCGAGCGGCCTGATCGAATTTGACACACATGACCGACTCAGAGCCCGACCCGCAGCCCGACTCAGACAACTCGCCCGCCGAACCTCGCCTCCTCACCCCGGCCGAAGCCGCAGCCGCGACCGGCCTTGCCCGCAAGGCCATCACCGGCCGTATGGACCGAGGCACCCTGCGAGTCATCAGGGACGAGTCGGGGACTCGCCGAGTCCCGCGCGCCGAGTTGGTCCGAGCCGGTCTGTTGGGTGCGAGTCACCCCGGAGAGTCGCCCGACAAGTCAGCGAGTCACCCCGGCGAGTTGGTCCGCTGGGAAGATCTCTACGAGCGTGAGCGGGCCAAAGCCGAGGCCCTGGCCGAGTCCGAGCGCGAGCTGTACGCCCAGCTGGCGGCGATCGCCAACGCCGGCCCCATCCGTGCCCTGCGGCTACGTCATCAGCTGCGCACCATGTCGGCGACCGATGCGTTGCCGGCGCCGCCCAGCGGCCCTTAGAACGTCTCAGCCGCGAGCGAATCGCGGATCGAGGCGCGCACGGCGGTTCGTTCGGCACGCCGACGCTTGCTCGCGGCGACCCCCGGTGAGCGCCAGGTGGCGCCTGAGCGCGCCTGAGCGCGGCCGCGCGCGCCGGACACCCGTCGAGCCACGAGGCACCAGCCAGCGCGTCGCTCGCAGCACACCAGGTCGTAGGCAGGGTCGATCGCCGCGATTCGAGCGCCAGCCTCGTCGAGCGCCTGTCGCGCCCGTCGAGCGCGTGAGTATCCCCCCACGCCCAGCGATTGCATCGCTGGCTCCCCAAGCCCGATCGCGGTCTCCTCGCGGCCGTCAAGGGACCGCTGAGGCCATCGCGCCCACGCCTCCAGCGCAACCCACAGGCGAGCGGACAGCCCGGCGCCGAGCGCCCGCAGAAGGTCTAGGTCGAGCCATGTGCACGAGTTCGCGGACACCTGCTGGGCCGCCCACTGCCCGATCTCCACTTTGAGCGAGGTCGTGGCCTTCAGCGCTCCCCACTCGCTTGGCATACGTAGATCGAGCCGCGTCGTGGCGAGCCAGATCTCCCCAATCAGCGGTACGTAACCCTCGCGGACCAGCTGCGCCGCAAGGTCGGGGTCGCGCTCCACGAGACGCACGCACGCACGCACATCGGCGAGTCGCACCAGCGAGGTGCGAAGCAGCCGATAAGCCTCGCCCCCGTCATCTGCTGAGACTCGTTCGGCTAGCTGATATCCGGTTGTCGCCACGGTCCGGCTCGAGGATCGGTCGAATGTCGGATCGTCCTGGGGCGCGGCCTGGAGCTGGTCGCGGAGCATCGCGCACAGCGCTGCCCATACGCGCAGGTCGAGCATCGATAGCCGACGGCTCGCCCCGACGACACCAGGACCAAGTAGGCACCGGGCCAGGAACGCCGCTTCGTCTGGATTGCCGCGCGTGACCGGCTCCCACATTGGGTGCAGCATCGCAGCCCTGGGGGCCTGGCCCTGCCAGCGACGCGAGTGCGGCATACACACAAGGTGTCAGCCGACCCGGATGGAAAGCCCGGAGGTTTAGTGGCGCCCGGCGCGTGGGAGATCACGACCTGACTGAAGCCCGGAGAGCAAGGGGCGGCCTTAGCCCGGAGAGCTAGGGGCGCTTACAGCTCAAAAGCCCGGAGAGCTAGGGGCGCAGGATGTACCTCTCTTAATAAGCCTGTAGGGATACGCGTGCGGGCGCGCACTGTTGTCCCCCTGTCACGCGGCTGGTTCTTGCTCCCACTCGCCCCTGCGGGTCTCGGGGACCATCACCAGCCGCCAGGCCGCTATCCGGAACGCCTGAAGGCTGTCGCCTCCGCAGATCGCGGCTGCTCGAAGCGTCGGCACATTCGTGCCTAATCCAGAACGGCAGCACCGAAGAAGCAGGCGACGTTTTGGCAGCCCGGGTCATCTCAGAAAT
>JAABUV010006533.1_pt1 | contig 12645 bp, 12 predicted proteins | sample 5559971 | NCBI WGS metagenome assembly JAABUV01 (sample SAMN10711881, study PRJNA513362) | rock metagenome | isolation source: Antarctica rocks | place: Antarctica: Victoria Land, Knobhead nord | collected 2015-12-19
GTCATCTCCACCAGCCGGAGGAACTCGCCGGCCTCTTCGGCCTCGATCTCCCTGCTGGGCCCCGGAGGCCAGCGATGGACGGCGACCGGCACGCCACCGACGACCAGCCGCGCATATGGGGCGGGATCTCGGCCCGCAACCCGTCGGAGCGGACGAGCGTCATCCCACCGCCAGGCTCGGGCTCCCACTCCCTCCCGTCGAGCCATCGGGCCGTGTCGAACCCCGGCCCGACGTCGAGCCCCGGCCCGCTGACGACCTCGACCTCGACCCCCTGCCGCGCCAGGGTTTCCATGAGGATGCGCCCGGCGGCGGAGGCGGCGGAGTCGTCGAGGTAGCAGGCTTGGGTGACGTTGAGGAGACGAATGGCTGTTGTTCCCGTCCGGAGGTCTCGCCCGGCGGCGGTCGATGGCCTCCTTCACTTCTTGGGCGTGGCCTTGTCCTCGACCTTCTTCGGCTTCTCCTGGCCGTCTCGGATCTCCCACTCGGCGCGGTCATCCTTGTTCAGGGCCTGGATCAGGAAGTGCTCTTTGCCGGCCTCCTTTATGACGTAGGTGTACTGGCAGTCGCGTGGGCGCCAGCGGTCGCCATACTCCTTCTTCGGGTAGACTTCGGGATCGTCCGTACGATAGGGGGTGAAGGAGAAGTCGAATCCGAGGAGATGCCATTGCTTCGGGTATTCGCCATGCTTTTTGTGATACTTCGCCATCTCCTCGGCGGCATTGGGCAGGAAGAGATTCTGCTCCTTCTCGCCGATGTCGACAACCGCTTGCATGGCCCCGCTCCCTTCGCCGGTGGACAGTGTCAGGATGACCATCGCGGTGATGGCCGCAGCCCTGAGTCGGGTCACTCTCATGGCCTCTGCTCCTTCGATCCTTGGTCTGGCTGGCGTGGACTAGTGGGTCATTTGCCTCGCACAGTGGAACAGTCTTCTTGCTGTTCCTGGTTGGTGGGGAACGACTTACGGCGGCTGGGTGGTGGCCAGTTATGGCCATGGACGAGGCAAGTGACCCACTAGGTGACGCGGGACGCCGTTGCCAGCACGAGGCCGATGAGCCCGAGTCTCATCCCCTGGATCTTCATCGAAATGTCCTCCTGCCTGAAGATGCGGGGCGCCCCCGATCGGGGTTCTGAACGCGTCGGGGGGGATGTTTCCGACCGTCACCCCCCGACCCTTCCGGGGAGAAGCGGCGGAGTCGATTCCCCTACTGACGCAGGGTTTTTCCTTCTTGGCCTATATCCGCCAGATTCTCATCCGGCTGGCGCCAAGGAGGTTCCCTCATGCCCCCCCCTCGCCGGGCTCGTAATAATAGACCGAATAGCGACCGCCCTCCCAACCCATGGGGAAACATCCGAGGCGATACAGCTCCATGAGGGGCAGGAAGGGATTCGGGCCGGGGATCAGGTCGGCCGCAAGTTCTCCGAGCAACGCATTGCGGATCGACGACTCGGCGGCGCAAAGGAGTCCCCACGCGACGACCCGGTCCCGTCCTCCCCACCCGGATTGTAGGCCCCGGTCTAGCGCGGCGAGCTCGGGCACGATGGGCTCGCCGACGACGACCGGGTTGCCGAACAAGGGCCAGAGGGGGGGGCCGAGCCGGGCCCGCGCGGCGGAGAGCCCCGCGACACGGGCCCGGAGGTCGGCAACGACCCGGCCCAAGGCGTTCTCGGATTCCGCCCATCGCGGCCCCCAGGGTTCATACAGATCGATCCCCCACCGATCCTGGTGGAGCGCCTCCAGGTCCCCCCCGAGCCATTTTAGTCCCTCGACTTTGGGAGCCGCCGGGCCGAGCCCTCGCAGGTGGTCCTGGACGAGGGCCTCGGCCTCGTCCAGGGGCGGGGGCCGTCCGGGGCCCGCGAACCAAGGGATCGAGCGGGCCGCGGCGAGGGCCGATCGCAGCCCCCCCGCCGCCTCGCCATAATGGGACAGGTCCTCATGGCCGATCATGGGAGGAATCTCCCCAGGATCTGGAACGTGCCGTCGGCGAGCTTCTGGACGATCACCGTGATGCCACCGACCTCGGCGATGCCAACGCCGGAGACGAGCGACCCCCAGACCTGGGAACCGCTCATGCTTCCGATGGCGTGGACCTGACCGCCAGGGATCGCCTCGGCGGTGGCTTCCGCCACCGCCCCGAGGTTTTCCATGAAGGTTCCTCCCTGACCGGCCGCCTTGGTGATGGCCGAGCTCATGATCTGCTGATTCTTGCCCGCCAACTGGGCGAGCCCCGATCCCATCCGACCGACCGCGGCCCCTCCGGGCAGGAGGGATGCCGCCCCCACGCCCACTGCGGCGGCCGTCGCGGCGGCCGCAACGCCGATCGCGCCTCGCGTCCCGTAGTAGGCCCACCCCGGGGTGTTCGGAGTGTTCGTCTGGCCGAGTGGCCCACGCGAGTAGATTTCCTCATAATCGGGATGATACCCGGTGTCATACACCGTATTGATCGTCGAGGCCCCCGCGGCCACCATGCCGTCCCCGATCGATCGCCACGAACTCCACAGACTGCCGAAGAAACCGGAGTTGGGGTCTTGGCCGCCCGGGTCGAGCGGTGTCGGTTCCGCGTTGGCGCGGAAACTCGGCGTCGCGGTCCCCGAGGAGCCGCTGTCGTCGGTGTCCGCGAGGGACCAGGTCGCCCCGGCGCTCAGGGCGATCACGCCGTCGGCGACATGCGCGTGATACGTGTCGGAGATGGTGTCGTCGACGGTGCCCCCGAGTCCGTCGGCGAGATGCAGCGTGAAGCTGTCGTCACCGTCCTCGTCTTCTGTGGACGTGCCGTAGGTGGTCCCGTCGGTGTGCGTCCCGCCCGAGGCCGTGAAGCTCGTGGTGATGTGGCTGCCCTGGGTCAGCGAGTCGGCGCCCGAGGTCAAGGTCACCGACGAGTGGCTGCTGCTCCCGCCGCTCGCGGTGAAGCTATTATACCAGGTCCCGTCGGCACCGCTGCCACCCTCGCCATGATTGGTGTAATGGTCGCTGCCACCTTCCGTCATCGTCTCGCCGGCGCTACTGCCTTGGAAGTCCGCGTAATCGCTGCCGCCGTCGTCGTGCGTGTAATGGCTGGTAGATCCACTCGCGCCGGCGCTGCTGTCCTGATGATCCGCGTAGTGGAATGAATTCCCGTAGCTCTCCGTGTCGCTCCCGTCCGTAATGCTGATGTCCTGATGCTGACTGCCGTGCTCGTCGCCGACCGATGAGCCGGTATTCGTCGATGTCGACCCATCGAAGCCGACGTGTTGCTCGGTATGTCCCGAATAACCATCCGAATATCCCGAATCATCCGTGCTGCCGCCGTCTTTCAGGTGCATGCTGCCCTGATCATTGCCGTCGTCGTCGTGCGTGGTGTTGGAGGCGGTGCTCAGCAGCACGCCATTGGACCAACTGGCATGGCTATCGGAATGGTCGGTGGTATTTGAGACGGCCGAATCATCCTCGGTGCCCGAGCCGTCCTGGCTGTGGAGTGTGTCGGTGCCGGTTCCGTGGCTGTCGTCGGTCGAGGAGCTGCTACTCGATGTCGAGGTGCCGTCGCTCTGCGAGCTGTGGGTGCTGTGGTACTCGCCGGTGATGTCCACCGTGTTCGTGCCGTCGCCGGCATGTTCGGAGTCCGTGGCGTCCTCGGCCGAGGTGTCCTGGGAGTGGCTCGTCCCGTCGCTGTGGCTGTTGCCGCTACTGTCGTCGTGGCCGTTCTCGTTCGACTTGTCGTTGTAGTTGATGCCGTCGGCGGTGGTGCCGGAGTCATTGAACGTGTAGGTGTGGGTGGTATGGTTCTCCCAGCTGGAGGAGCAGCCGCAGGTGTCCCAGGTGGACTTATAGTCCCAGGTCCAGACCTCGTCGTAGGTATACGTCCCGCCGTAGCCGTCGGCGCCCGAGCCGCTGCTCTCGGAGGACCCGCTCGACTCGGAGGTATAGGTGCTGCAACTGTCGCTGCCCGAGCCGCTGTCGCTGCCCGAACTGAATGCGAAGCTATTGGCCGAGGTGATCGGGGCGGAGGCCATTGTGGCGGAGGTCGAGTTGCCCATGTAGGGTCGGATCGTCGGACCGTCGGCGGTCGGCGACGGGAACCCGCCGGGAGCCGTCAAGCTACCCTTTTCCGTCGCGAAGAACTGTTGGACATCCGCGGGGATGGCCGACTTCGGGTCGAAGCTCAGGAGTTGCCTCGTCTCGAGCGCATCGACGAGGAGGAATGAAGCTCGATTGGGTCGCGACCGTCGCGATGGGGGGGCGTGGTGCGCGCGGCATGATCATCCTCTTCGATGGGGGCATCTTCGGCCGGTGTTGAATGACGGACCGTCGGGCCAATCGTGGCCCATTGAGGCGACTTCTTGGGAGTTGGCGCGAGTTGTGGAGATGTGGTCGTCAGATTAATCGAGAGGATTGGCCATTGCAAGAAAAAAAGGAATCGATGCGAAAAATCTCAGAACCGGCCGATCACGTCGAAGGCCAGGGTGAGACGGCTCCCGCGGTGGCCGTCGCTGAAGGGGTGGTTGATCCCGGCCGCGTGGTCGTGGCGGTTTTCGCGATCAGCCGCGACGGCCCCGGCCCGAGCGGGCGGCCAGGTAGTCGAGCAGGGTCTGGTCCAGGGCCCTGGCGGTGGAGACCCGGTGGTAGTCGGCGTTCATCCCCCGGACGGCCTCCTTGAGGTCGCGGCAGAACGCCTCGAACTTCTCCAGGTACGCCGCGCGGAGGGCCGAGGGGTTGACCCGGAGCGTCCGGTCGGGGGCCTCCAGGTCGCGGAACTTGGCGGGCCTCCGGAACGGGAACTCCTCCTCCTCGGGGGCCAGGACGTGGAGGAAGAGAACCTCGTGCCGGCGGTGCCGGAGGTGCTGGAGCGCCGAGGTCAGGTCGCCCAGCTTGTCGAAGCCATCGGAGAGGACGATCACCAGCCCCCGCCGTTTGATCCGGCCGGCCAGGGTGTGGAGCAGGCCGCTGAGCGGGACCTCGCCACCGACCCCGGCCCCCTCCAGCGCCCGGCAGAGGACCGAGAAGTGCCCCGGGGCCGACCTCGGCGGAATCATCGCCCTCAGCTCGGAGTCAAAGGTGACCAGCCCGACGGCGTCGCGCTGGCTGATCATCAGATAAGCCAGGGCCGCGGCGAGCTGGCGGGCGTGCTCGAACTTCGACGCCGTCCGGCCGGCGTAGCCCATGCTCCCGGAGGTGTCGACGACCAGGTACGCCTTGAGGTTGGTCTCTTCCTCAAATTCCTTGACGAAGTAGCGGTCGGTCTTGCCCAGGGCCCGCCAGTCGATGTGGCGGATCTCGTCGCCGGGGCCGTACTGGCGGTGCTCGGCGAACTCGACCGAGAACCCTTTGAAGGGGCTCTTATGGAGGCCCGACATCACCCCCTCGACCACCAGCCGGGCGATCAGCTCCAGCCGCCCGAAGCGGGCCAGGGTCGAGGGGTCGAGCGACGCGGCGAGGTCGGCGGGAGCGGACATCTAGTTCTCCTTGAGCAGCCGGACCGAGAGCTTCCGGAGGTCGTCGTCGAGGCGGTCGAGGTCGCCGAGGTGCTCGCGGGCGTCGTCGAGGCGTCGGGCGGGGTCCCGGCGGGCCCGGATGGCCCGGAGGTAGCCGCGGAACCCCGGGAGCCGGGCCTCGTCGGTCATCAGGTGGTAGGCCAGGAGCCAGGCCTGCGCCAGGGCGAGGATCAGGGCGTCGAAGCCGGCCGAGCCGTCGAAGGGGCCGTCGTCGACCAGGAGCCGGGGCAGGGGGATCCAGGCGACGCCTTGCCGGCGCTTCCGGGCGAGGTCGTTGAGCCTCACGCCGTTGAACCGGCCCGGGGGCGAGGGGCCATCGGGCCTCCGGACCTCGCCGAACTCGGCCAGCCCCTCGCTCACGGCCCGGGGGACGTCGCCCGGCCGATCGAGCAGGCCGGTGTTGAAGCAAAGCTGGTGGGTCGCCTCGTGGGCCAGGAAGACCCGGTTGAGGAACCCGGCCCCCAGGTTCAGCCCGGGCGAGGAGGGGCGGTAGTCGAAGGTCGTCAGCCGGTTCGAGGCCCGGTCGTAGCGGCCCCCGTTGTCGAGGTCCGGCCCCTTCCCCACGAACGCGGCGAAGGCCCGGGCGTCGGCCAGGACCACCGCCGTCAGCCGGCCCGGGGGGCGCGCGACCTCGAAGCCCCGGGCCCCGTAGTAGTCGAGGAAGTCGGTCGCCACGGCCTCGCAGTCGCGGAGGGTCAGCCGGAGGTAAGGATCGGGGGCGTCGCCGATGACCCGGTAGTGCGGCGACTCGACCGACCGGAACGGGCCCAGGCCCGCCTTCCGGCCCTGCTCCTCGATCGCTCGGGCGTCGGCCTCGGGGCCGGGGGGGCCGGCCGCCGGCGCGTCGACCCGCGCCACCGCGGCGAGCCCGGCCGCCCCCGCCCCGAGGAGCCAGGCCCTCCGGCCGATCCGAACCGACGGTCGGGCTGGCATCGATCGATCTCCGGTCCCGCGATACAATCGTCCCCCGGATGTTAGGCGATCCGACGGGCCCCGGGCAAGCGCCCCGCGGTCCCGATCGGGCCGGACCCCCGGGAGCCGACGGCATGGCGACCACCCCCCGATCTCGCGCCGGCCGCGCGATCGATTACCCGACCGGCGACGGCAAGCCCATGGCCGAGACCGACGTCCACCGCGACCTCATGTTCGACCTGATCGGGACGCTCCAGGTCCGCCTCGCCGACGACCCGATGGCCTACGTCTCGGGCAACCTCCTGCTGTTCTACGAGGAAGGCAACCGCCGGAAGCACGTCTCGCCCGACGTCTTCGTCGTCCTCGGGGTCGAGAAGAAACGGCGGGAGCATTACCTGACCTGGCTGGAGGGCCGGGGCCCCGACCTCGTCATCGAGCTGACCTCCAAATCCACGAAGTCCGAAGATATCCACAAGAAGATGGACCTCTATCGGGACGTCATCCGGGTCCCGGAATACTTCCTGTTCGACCCGTTCGAAGACTACCTCCGGCCTTCGATGCAGGGCTACCGCCTGGCCGGTGGCCGATACGAGCCGATCGCCTGGGTCGACGGCCGCCTGCCCAGCGCGGTCCTCGGCCTCCACCTGGAGCGGGACGGCATCGCGCTCCGCCTCCGCGACCCGGCGACCGGCCGACGACTGCCGACGCTCGGCGAGAGGGCCGACCGGGCCGAGGCCGAGCGGCTCCGGGCCGAGGCCGAGCGGCTCCGGGCCGAGGCCGAGCGGCTCCGGGCCGAGCAGGCCGAGGCGGAGGTCGCCCGGCTCCTCCGCGAGCTGGAGGGCCTCCGGCGCGGCCCCGGACCGGGCTGATGATGGATGCGTCATGGCCGATGGGTGAGGGGGAACCGCGGAGGTCGCCCGGACCGACTTCGGATGCTCCTCCGCTTTCCCTTCCTCGGCCATCATCCCTCAATCAGTGACTTGCCCATCGGCCATCAGCCATCCTGGATGCCGGATTGCCTCCGAGAGCAAGGCCCTCAGGCCCCGACGCCGACCAGCCGGGCGGCCGCGCGTTCGGGCGGGGCGGGGATAGCTTCGAGGAGGTGGGCGACCACCTTGTCGGGGTCGACCCCCTCGGCCTCGGCGTGGAAGGTGGTGACGATCCGGTGGCGGAGGACCGGCGGGGCGACGTGGCGGACGTCGGCGATCGTGGCGGCGAAGCGGCCGTCGAGCACGGCCCGGGCCTTGGCCGCCAGGATCAGCGCCTGGCCAGCCCGAGGGCCTGCGCCCCAGGCCACGCACTTCCGGACCAGCGGGGTCGCCTCGGGCTCGTTGGGCCGGCTGGCCCGGACCACGTCGCGGGCGTGGACGAAGACGTGCTCGGGGACCGGGACCCGGCGGACCAGTTGCTGCAAGGCCACGATCTGCTCGGCCGAGAGCGTCACCGCCGGCTCGGCCGACCGGTCGCCGGTGGTCTGCCGGAGGATCTCCAGCTCCTCGGCGGCCGTCGGGTAGGGCACCCGGACGTTGAGCATGAACCGGTCGAGCTGGGCCTCGGGCAGGGGGTACGTCCCCTCCTGCTCGATCGGGTTCTGGGTGGCCAGGACGAAGAACGGGTCGGGCAGGGGATACGTCCGGTTTCCGGCGGTGACGTGCCGCTCCTGCATCGCCTCCAGGAGCGCCGCCTGGGTCTTGGGCGGGGTCCGGTTGATCTCGTCGGCCAGGATGATGTTGGCGAAGAGCGGCCCGGCGATGAAGGCGAAGCAGCGTCGGCCGGTCTCGGGGTCGTCCTGGAGGATGTCGGTGCCGGTGATGTCCGAGGGCATCATGTCGGGGGTGAACTGGATCCGCCGGAACGAGAGGCTGAGGATCCGCGAGACCGTGCTGACCAAGAGCGTCTTGGCCAGCCCCGGGACGCCCACCAGCAGGACGTGCCCCCGGGCGAACAGGCCGATCAGGAGCTGGTCGACCACCTCCTCCTGGCCGACGATCACCTTGCCGATCTCGGAGCGGAGCCGGCGATAGTCGCCCGCCAGCGCGGCGACGGCGGCGACCTCGTCGCGGGACGGTTCGATCGGCGGGGAGGTCGGCATCGCGGGGGGCTCTCGGCGGTCGAGGGTCGGGGTCCGGCGGCGGGGTCCAGACTGACGCGCCGATGGGTGGATGTCAAGCATCGGGACGGCCCCGAGATCGGCCCGATCCGCGGCGACCCCTTGGCGTGGGGGCGACCCTCGGGCGTAGACTGTGGTCGGCCTCGCGGCGTCATCGCGGCGGCCCGAACCCGCCCCGATCGAATTCATGGAGCGGCCATGCCTCCCCCTCCGGGACACGACCCTCGCTACGAGTCGCTGGACGCCTGGCGTGGCGTGGCTTGCCTGATGGTGGTTCTGCACCATGCGGGGTTCGCCCTGCGCTGGGACGAGGCGACCGGGGATCGGGCCCGGTTGTGCGCGAGCTGGCTGGTCCGGCAGATGGACCTCGGAGTTCCGCTGTTCTTCGTGATCAGCGGCTACTGCATCGCCGCGAGCCTGGACGCCCACCGGAGGCGGGGGGCGTCGTCGTGGGCGTTCCTGGGGCGGCGGCTCTGGCGGATTTACCCGCCGTACTGGGCGTCGGTCCTCCTGTTCGTGGTGACGAGCTGGGCGCTGGACCGGGCCGGCCTGCACGTGCTCCACGACGGCGGCCACTCGCTGGAGCTGGATTCGCCCGGGGACCTGAACTGGGCCCAGTGGCTGGGCAACCTCACGCTGACCGAGACCTGGCGGTCCCGGGCCTGGGGCGGCGGCCCGCCCCAGATCTTCACGCGGGTCGCCTGGTCGCTCTGCTTCGAGGAGCAGTTCTACCTCGTCGCTTTCCTGACGCTCCTGGTCGCCCCTCGCCGGCTCTTCGGGGCGCTGGGGGTCCTGTCGGTGGCGATCGTCGGGTTCCGGGTGGTGGCCGCCGACGTGGGGTGGATCCACCGCTACGAGGGGTCGTTCCCGATCCTCTGGCACGAGTTCGCCATCGGCCTGGCGGTCTACTGGCGGTTGGTCTGGGCCCCGGACCGCCGGGCGAGGTGGGCCGTCGACGCGGCCCTGGTCGGGCTCCTGGCGGCGGGCCTGGCCCTGTCCTTCCGCTCGACCTCGGTGTCCGCGGCGTTCGGGCTCGCCCTGATCGCGCTCCGGGACGCGGGCGGGTCGGGCCCGGGGTGGCTCCGGGCCTGCGGCAGGCGGTGCTACAGCATCTACCTGGTCCACCTCCCGGCCTGCACGGTGGGGAGCGAGTGGCTCTACACCCTGGGGCTGGTCGGCTTCTGGCCGAGGGTCCTGGTGATGATCCCGCTGGTCTCGCTGGCGGCCGTCGGGGTGGGCTGGGCCTTCTTCGGAACGGTCGAAACCCACTTCCTCAACCCGCCGGCCGACCGCCGCCCGCACCCGAGGCCCGTCGCCGGGGAGGAGGCGGGATCGCCGGCCGGGCAGGCCGCCCCGGGCCTCAACTGATCGACTCCCACGCCCGGGCGGTCGCGCCGATCCGGATCAACTCGCGGCGGACCTCGTAGTCGATGATCTCGGGGATGAGGACCCGGACCCCGGAGGCCGAGAGGGAATTGAGCCAGAGCCGGCAGTGGTTGGCCGACGGTTTGCCGGGCCGGTCGCAGGCCAGTCCGAGCGGCCCGCTATCGAGGAAGGTCAGGGGATCCACGGATCAGTACATCCCTTCAAACTTCTTCATCCCCGGGGGTCGTTCAGCGTCGATGCCCCGCAGGGCCTCCTCCCACATCCCCGGCGGGTCGTCGGGGAGGGTGTCCCACACGGCGAACATCCGGCGGATCGCGTCAGCCCTGGCGGCCCATTCTTCCTCGGAGATCGGCAGGAGCCGCCCCTGCTCGTCGAGCTTGGCCGGGCCGAAGGTCGGGATAGGCCCCTCGGCGTCGCGGAGGACGAATGGGTGGCCGTTGCTGCTCTCGTGCTCGCTCATCGCGCATCTCCCCGGGGAACCGGTCCGCCCATGGGTCCATTGTAGCGGGCCGTCCCCGGGGGCGTCAGGCTCGAAGGGGGCTCAGGGCAAGGTGAGCGGACCGACCTGGCGGGCCGACGGGTTGATCGTCACGTCGCCCCGGGTCCCGACCAGCCGGCTGGAGGTGACGATCGAGACGTTGTCGCGGACCGGGATCTCCACGTGGCCGAAGGGGAGGCCGACGATCGAGGAGTTGCTGGCCCGGCCGATCGCGACCAGATTCAGGTTCCCCGCGTCGTTGAGGATCAGGCCCGTCGCGTCACGGGCGGTGAACGACTGGACGTTCCCCTGGACATTCACCAGCGCGGCGTTGGCGATCTCGGGGTGGAACGAGCTGCTCAGGCCGGCCAGCGGGTTGGCGTCGGCCAGCGTGATCGTCCCCGAGTTGGACAGCCCCGAAGGGGTGAGCAGGGAGATCACGTTCTGGCCGTTCTTGACCCCGTCGTCCAGCGCCAGGAGGGCGTCGATGCTCCCCAGGGCCCGGGAGGGGTTGGTGGCGATCGAGCCGTCGGGGTTGGCCGTGACGAAGTTCCCCTGGCTGGTCAGCGAGGCCCGGGACGCCTCGGCGAGTTTGCCGCCGGCCGGGTTGATCGCCAGGATCCCCGCCTGGGTCATGTTGGGCGAGAAGGTGTCGAAGTGGGCGCCCCCCGAGGCGTAGAAATTCGGGTTGCCCGGGACGCCGGCGATCCCGCCCGAGAGGACGAACTCGCGGCCGGGCGAGAACGACGAGCCGACCGCCACGGCCTGCCCGGTGGCCAGGCTCCGGGTCACGTCGATGGCCTGGGCCGTGCCGTCGGGGCCGTCGGTGGCGTCGACCACCACTGTCGACTCGCCGGAGCTCGCCAGGCCGCTGACCGACTGGATCCCCGACCTGGACAGGCCGGCGACGGCGAACGCGCCGGCGGGCAAACCGGTCGCCGCGTCGAAGGCGACGACCTCCGGCCCGATCCCCACCAGCGCCACGAGCCGGCCGGCGGACCGGGCCAGGGCGACCCCGCCACCGCCGGAGGTCGAGGCCGGTACGGCGATCGACTGGAGCTGGGCCCCGGTCACCGCGTCGAACCGGATCAGGGCCTGCGCCGCGGGGTCGTAGCCGAAGATCTGAGCGTCGCCCAGCGGCGGGGAGCCCAGGGTGGGCCCGCCGGCGACGTGATGGACGTTGACGATCACCCCGGGCGGCGGAGGCGGCCCGCCCGGCTTGCTGACGTCGCGCGGCTCGATCAGATTCGGGCCGGGCATGAAGGTCCCGGCGATGGTGGTGAGCCGGGTCCCGCCGAGGTTGTCGACCGAGTACGTCAGGTTCCGGCCCGAACTGACCGCGGACTGGTTCAGGCCCGGCGTCCCCGCGAAGTTCTGGCCGTTGCCGACGGTCGGGATCATCGCGATCGCGCCGTTGATCGCCCCGACGTTGTTGCCCCCGAAGCCGGTGGCCACCGGTTCGAGCGTCCCCGCGCCCCGGACGTTGAGATTGCCGCCGGAGCTGGCCCCGGCCGAGATGACGCCCGAAGTCCCGCCGGCGGTGTTGTTGATGCTACCGCTGGTGGCGTTGGCCGTGGTCAAGGTGGTCGCCGTGGCCGTCGAGGTCGTGACCAGCGGTGTGTCGCGGAGCCGGATCTGCGTGTTGGCCGCGACCGAGTTCAGGTCCAGCTCGTTGACGCCGCCGAGCAGGTTGACGACGCCGCCGGAGATCAGGTTGAAGGCCGGGAGCCGGATGGCGCCGATGATCTCGCCGCCCAGGCCGGTCGTCGAGCCGATCGGGACGTTGGCATTGGTGATCGTCCCCAGCGGGGCCGCGCCCGAGCCCCCCTTGACCGTCCCGACCACGACGCTGGAGGCGGTGGTCCCCGAGTAGACCAGGTTGAGGATCCCGCCCGAGACGCCCGAGCCGGCCAGGCTGCCCGGCCCGCTGAGCTGGAGGTGGACCTTGACGCCTCCGAGCGTCGCGTAGTCGAGCCGGTTGTTCGAGGTCGAGGCGGACTGGGTCGCCCGGGCGTGGGCCTCGTGGCCCCTCGACCCGTTGAGCAGCTCCCGGCCCTCCAGCCCTTCGATCGACGGGTGGGCTTCCCGCTTGCAACGATCCATCACCTCGACCTCCGCTTCCATGCCTACCGCCGATCCGTCCTCCGACGGATCATCCGGAATCTGGGATCGGCCGGCCCGGGGATCGGGATCACCGGAATCGACCCGGGCGTCCCACCGCCGGGCCTCCCCGATCCCGCCAACCCTCGCAAAGCTCTCCGGCGGGGCTCGAAGGGGTTGGCACCCCCGCCGC
>JAABUV010006535.1_pt1 | contig 12643 bp, 10 predicted proteins | sample 5559971 | NCBI WGS metagenome assembly JAABUV01 (sample SAMN10711881, study PRJNA513362) | rock metagenome | isolation source: Antarctica rocks | place: Antarctica: Victoria Land, Knobhead nord | collected 2015-12-19
CAAAGAGCAGATTATGCTCTGGGGTTTCTACGACGAACTGCGCAGCTGGACCTGGCCGGGCAACGAAGGCGTCAGCGTTACGGTGCGGGTCTACAGCAAGGCAGAAAAGGTCAACCTGACACTCAATGGGAGACCGATCCAAGAGAGCAAGGCCGAGTTTCCGACGCCCTTCGTCACCGAGTTCATTCTGCCGTATGCTCCTGGCGAACTAAAGGCCTCCGCCATCGTGAATGGCAAGCTCGCAGAGCAGGTCCTTCGCACCACAGGGGATCCCAGCAGAATCGCCCTTGGTGCGGATCGATCGCAGATCCGCGCCAGTCGCAACGATCTCTCCTACGTCACGGCCGAGTTGCAGGATGATTCCGGCAACCCGATCGAAGATGGCGTCGCGGAGATCCACTTCTCAGTGAAGGGTCAAGGCGAACTGGCGGCGGTGGGAAGCGCCAACCCGCACGACATGGCCAGCTACCGCCAGCCTCATCGCAGAACGTTCCACGGCCGCTCTCTTGCCATTCTGCGGCCTACCGGTGGGAAAGGCACGATCACGCTCGAAGCGCGGGGAGACAACCTTCGTCCTGGCACAGTCACCATCGATATCAGCGACTAGGCGTACGGCACACCCACTAAGCTAGCTCGGGACGGATAGGTGCTGTCTGCGATAGCGACGACCCATCCGCCGCATCGCGCCAGTTACCCCGCTTCATTACTTGCCATCTTGGATCTATATGAAACGTGGAAACGGAGTCAGTTCCGAAGTACGTAACTACAAGCATGTCAGATGCGACACAGGTGGCCGGAACGCGAGCATTACGCCTGAGATCGCCGAGGTCGCAACGGGGTAGCGGACGACTAGCCGGCCGGTACTCGTCCATGTCAGGCTGTGAGCTCTAGGTTCTCCATTTCCAACCGTGCACGCTCGACCTCCGCGCCCACGAGAACCCCCAGCGTCGACAGAAGCCGCACTTCCTCCCCCGAGTGATGGTAAGAGAGTCGGTGCTGCAGATTAAGCACACCGATGACCCTATTCGCACACAGGATCGGCGTGCATAGCATTGCTTCGAAGTGGTCCTCTGGAAGGTCTTTGAATGCCTTGAAACGAGGGTCGTTTGAAGCATCGGAAGCAATTGCCACAGACTTCCGGTGCTTCGCGACCCACCCGGTCACACCCTCTCCGAACGGAACATCCAACTGATCGACCACGTCCGCGTGCGGATTCTTGGAGGCTCGCAGCACCAAGCGATCCCCTTCGAGCACGTAGACGAAGCACGAGTCACAGGGGATCACCGACGTGATGAATCCCACAATCCGGTCCAGTACGAGATGTAAGGAGTCCGACGCTGCAATACGGCTATCAATCTCATGCAGGAAGTCGATCTGCTCCAGCCCGTTGCGGAACCCAGCCATGGTCGGGGTCGAAGCCGCCACGCGCGCCACGGCTCCCGAGACGTCGTTTGCTCCGGGTTTGCCGGCGTGCGTGGATGGCGGACGCAGCCGCTTCTCTTCAAGCAGACGCCCGGCGTACTGCGCCGCCTCGTTGATCAAGAACCCCATCTTTGGACGTGATGGCTCGAAGTCCGGTTTGATCCCGTAGTGTTCCAGTTCCTCGGACGTAGTCGGCCCGATCGACAGCACCACGATGGAATTCAGGCCGTCTCGCAGCGCCTGTTCCGATCCCATTTGCTCCGCGACCTGGAACAGGTGAATGACCTGCACAGCGGTCATAAACAGGACCACATCGACAGTTTGATTCGCGATTCCTAGAACGCACTCGCGCAGCGGGCCGAGGTCGTCTGGTAGGGCCCACTGATAGACAGGAACTTTGGTCAACTCGGCACAACGTTGGCTCAGCTCCGCCAGGAGCTCCGGGTTCGAAGCCCCATACTCCTGCACGGCCACTCGCATTCCCTCGAGACTCTTTCCGAACTCCGCGTCGATGGCTCGGAGAAGCTCCCGCCATGTACTCGGCTCGTCCGAACTCACCGTTACCGGAATCTTCAACTCGCGCAGAGCGGCGCTCGGCTTGGCTCCGCGGTCAGCGATCTTCACGTTGCGCAGCGCGTCCAACACCGCCTCGCGCGGTTGCTGCAGCTGCGCAATTTCGAGAAAAGCCCGGACACCAACGCCGGTTGTAAACACGACCAGATCGAAGCGGCCATCGAGTAGCCCCGCGGCAAAATCGAGCGCAGCCTGGTTGGATGAGAGCGGGATCTCTCGCATCGCAGGCACGACAAAGGGTTCTCCCTTGTACGTGCGGATCAGCTTCTCGACCTCGCGCGCCCGGCGAGACTCAAGTGACAGAATTCGAAGTCCCTCGAAGTTCGCATGTGCCATGGTTTGCCTCCATCCACTCGCTTGGGCTCAGCCCCTCAGCCGGCCATCTGCTATCGAAAGAAGAGATCTGCCATCGCTCCTGAAGCATTTTCAGGAGAACCTTGCGATGTTCACTTCCAAGTTTCTCTGGGACTTGATGAACCTCATTTTACATGGCTCCCGGTCGGCAGCAGTCCTATCCCGTGCACCCCTTCTCTGGTTCATCCGTGGATGAACCCTACTTGCTGGGAGCGGTGCGCTGTGCCACACGGCGCTGATACACGAACTCGATGTAGCCGTAGTTTGCCGAGCGCTCGCCCGGGTAGATCGCGGCGATCACGGATTTGCCCCAAGCGTGCGCGTAATACCCCGTCAGCATCACCGAAGGGCTGTTTTCTTGGCTCCACGACTCGGCGCGGGCCAACAAACCCGCACGCACGTGTCAGAGCGCTCCCGCGCAGGCTGCGTTGGAGACGTCCTCGCCTGAATCCAGATCGCCTGGACCGACAGTTTGCGACACGTCAGGGTGTCGCGATGATGGGAGCGATGACGAAGATGTAGCACAGCCTTGCCATCGGCGCAAAAGTTTCTATACGGGTCAAATCACACGGATGCTGAAGTTCCCGCGTGCAACAGAGCAAAAGGGCGCTTGCGGCATAGGCCGACTCGAAGTAGTATCACCTCATTCTCAAGCAGAGGTCGTCGTCAGAAGACCCTCAGCCCGGAAGCCGGCCAGGTACCAAGCCGTACCTTAGCGCCGGCACCAATACACCCAAGCTCCGCGAAGAGCCCTGCATCCGCCGCATTTCTGTGGTGTTCGATACGAGCTCTCGCGTGCCAGCTTTACGTCCAGCCGCACTCCATCGGTCCTCCACAGCGTGCCATCGATACAGGACCTTCGATGCCCTGACCTTCCGTTCCCCGAACGGGCTTACTCGCTCACTGGCAGGATCGTCGCTCATGGAAAGCCCCAGCGCTGCACCGAACCCGGTCCTCTCCTCCGCGGAATTCACAGGCGGTCAGAAAATATCTCCGGGGCTTCTTTGCGGGGATAGCGCAGCGAGGCCTGACGCCTTTCGTCGCCCAGATTCCGGCGGGCCTCCTGACCAACGACCCCGCATCGAGCCTCGGCAACCTTGCCTCCTCACCCGCAGAGAAGACTGTCCAGGACACCCCGATCCTCGCTGATATCGCGGACCGTTCGGTTCAGGAGAGATCCGCCTCACCGTATGGCAAAACCTGCTCGTCCCCAATATCCCCACGCGCTCGTTGCCGCTCGCGCAGCAGGCTCTGCTCGATGCTGGCCTCCAGTTCACCGCTGGCGCCGTCCTTTCCGGAACCGTCGCCTGCACGGGGAATCGGGGTTGCCGCTTCGCTGCCTCCGATACCAAGACGCACGCTGTCGCGCTCGCCGGCCGTCTCGATCAGCTCTTTCCCCGCGATCTCCCCGACGGCACACCCAACCCGCTTGGCATCTCCATCCGGTCAATCTCCACGTCATCGCGCGCCTTTACCAATCGCCACTTTACGGACGCCGAGCTACCGCCTCCCTGCTCAACAGCCCAAAGTTCCGCGGCAACTATGTTGTTGAGGAGGTCAACTTCGGCGGTCTTCGTAGATATGGCAAGTTATAAAGCGTTCCTCAAGTCCGGACACCCACCCACCCTCCTGGCCGCGTTCCTGTACTTCGACTTCTCCTTCGCCGTCTGGGTCCTCAACGGAGCTATGCGGCCATTCATCTCGGAAGCTTTCCACCTCTCGCCCGCACAGATTGGCCTGATGGTCTCTCCGTGCCAACCCTCGCAGGCGCCTTCATGCGCTTCCCGCCGGGCGTTATCTCCCAGTACATCGGCCGCAAGAACGCCGCCATTGTGGAGATGTCCGCCATCATTGTTGCCCTGCTGTACGGGTTCTTCTTCGTGCACACCTACAACAACGTCCTGGCTATGGGCGTCCTCCTCCTCGGTATCGCCGGCGCCAGCTTCGGGGTTGCGCTTTCGCTCGGCTCCGGCTGGTTCCCCCGGGAGTACAAAGGGCTAGCGATGGGTATCGCCGGCGCGGGCAACAGCGGAACCGCTCTCGCGGCCCTCTTCGCTCCGCGCCTCGCTATGCATTTTGGCTGGCAGAACGTCTTTGGATTCGCTGCTGTAACCATGCTGCTTCCGCTCATCACCATGCTGGTCCTCGCCAAGGAGCCACCTGATATCGAGCACCAGACCCTCCGGGAGCACCTCTCCTGCCTTTTTGAGAGAGACGGCTGGTACTTCAACCTCATCTAGATCATCACCTTCGATGGCTTCCCCGGCCTCGCCACTTTCCTTCCGTCCTTCTTTTACGCGCAGTTCCACGTCACCAAGGTCCAGGCAGGGTCACTCACGGTTCTTGCCACCCTGACGGCTCGCTTACCCGCGTTCTCGGCGGTTGGTTCGCGGATCGCATTGGTGGCATCACCACCCTTTCCGTTATCTTCCTTATCGCTATCGCCGGTCTCTTCGGCCTGATGACCTCCCCGCCGCTCCTCGGCACCACTCTTCTCTTCATGCTTTGCTTCGCCGCACTCGGTGCCGGAAACGGAGCAACCTTCCAGCTCGTTCCCCTTCGCTGGCCGCTTTCCACCGCCGTCGCTGGCGGTATGATCGGTGAGATTGGCGCTCTTGGCGGGGGGGCCTTCTCCCCAATCTGCTCGGTCAGTCCAAGCAGCACACCGGCTCCTACTTCGTCGTCTACGCCGCGCTCGCCGGACAACCCCTCGCCTACACTGTCCCTGCCAATGGCAGGGCACCCATCGTTCCGGTTACCACCGACCCCGCCCGGCTGGCTTTCTATGCCTCGGACGGCCTTACGCCTGGACAGCCGTTCCTTAGCCCTGCCGGACTTCCGTGCAGCACGGTCTGCGTCATCCCTGCGAATCTGTTCGACCCAAATGCGGTCCTCGAGTTGAACGCGGGCACCTTCCCCCGGCCAAATCTGGGCACCAGCCAGTACATCTCATCCATCGCTCAACCCACCACGTGCGCGAGGACGTCGTCCGCATCGATCACAGGATCAACCAGAAGCTGCAGTTGATGGGCCACTACCTGCACGACCAGGTCACGCAAACCTACTTCCCCCCGCTCTGGGGCAATAGCAGCTATCCCACCGTCGGTACGGCCATGCTCAACCCGTCCTGGTCGTCCACCATCAAGCTCGCCCAGACGCTCTCACCGAATTTGCTGAACGAAACCGCGTTCCTTTACAGCGGCAACACCATCCATCGCTTCCCGCCGCCGCCCGCGCGCATGACGTCGTCTTCCGCATGACGCTCGATGAGAAGGCGACGCAGCTCGAGGATTGGGCGACCGCCATACCCCGACTTGGCATCCCCGACTACCAGACCTGGAACGAGGCTCTCCACGGCGTCGCGAACGCCGGGTATGCGACTGTCTTTCCGCAGGCCATCGGCATGGCCGCCACCTGGGACCCCAACCTCGTCCAGCAGATGGGCGACGTGATCTCGACCGAGGGCCGGGCCAAGTACAACCAGGCGCAACGTGAGGGCAATCACCGCATCTTCTACGGCCTCACCTTCTGGTCGCCAAACATCAACATCTTTCGCGATCCCCGCTGGGGCTGAGGGCAGGAGACCTACGGCGAGGATCCCTTCCTGACCGGTCGCATGGGAGTCGCCCTCGTCCGCGGTGTGTAGGGCGAGGATCCCGAACACCCCAAAGGCGATCGCCACCAGCAAGCACTTCGCCGTGCACAGCGGACCCGAATCGCTGCGCCACGTCTTCAACGTCGACGTCTCTCCCCGCAATCTCGAAGAAACCTACCTGCCCGCCTTTCGCTCCACCGTGGTCGACGGCCACGTCAAGTCCGTCATGTGCGCCTATAACGCCATCAACAACGACGCCGCCTGCGCCAGCAAGCTGCTGCTCGGCGATCACCTCCGTGGCGCCTGGAGCTTCAACGGCTTCGTCGTCTCGGACTGCGCGGCCATCGTCGACGTCGCACGCGGCCACCACAACGCTCCCGATATCCTCCACGCCGCCGCGCTCTCGCTCCGGACCGGCACCGATCTCTCCTCCAGCATCTGGTCGCCGGGCTTCAACACCCTCGCCGACGCTGTCCGGCAGGGTGCCGCCACGGAAGACCTCGTGACCCGCTCTGCCGAGCGGCTCTACACCGCCCGCTTTCAACTCGGTCTCTTCAATCCACAGGGATCGGGCGCCTTCGACAAGATCCCGTTTTCAGAGAACGCCTCGGAGCCGCATCGCCAGATCGCCCTCAAGGCCGCCGAAGAGTCCATCGTCCTCCTCAAGAACTCCGGCGTCCTTCCCCTCCGCAACAAGCCCGCAAGCATCGCGGTCATTGGCCTCACCGCGGACCTTCTTACCGCCATCGAAGGCAACTACAACGGCGCAGCCCTCCATTCCGTCTCCCCCCTCGATGGCATCGCCAGGAAATTTCCCGGAACCGCCATCCACTACGCGCAGGGCTCCACCCTCGACGCCACCTTCTACGCCAGCACATCTGATCTGCCCCCGTTCACCGAGTACGCGATGAAGAATCGCACATACCGCTACTACACCGGAAAGCCGATGTGGGGCTTTGGCTATGGCCTCAGCTACTCGGATTTCCGGTACGGTCCAGCCAGACTTTCTCACAACTCGGTGGCAGCCGGACAGCCTGTCACCGCGACTGTTGCAGTTACGAATACAAGCAAGCTGCCGGGTGACGAGGTGGTCGAAGCTTACCTTAAAACGCGCAGCCGGACGGTCCCGCCAACAGCCTTGTCGGCTTTCAACGAGTGCACCTCGAAGCCGGGGAAACACGGGACGTAACGTTGGAGATCGCGCCGCGCTCCCTCTCGACCGTAGGCAATCTCGGAGAGCGTTCCATCCTCCCAGGCGTCTATCACCTCACGCTCGGGTCAGCTCAGCCATCCGAGACCACCGCCAAGTCGGAGACCAGCCTCAGCATCAGCGGCACGCTCAAACTACCCAGGTAAGTTCTGAAGAACAGCAGAACAGCGCCAGCGAACATCTCTCCCGGAGTTTCGGAGTCGCAGCGGCGGAAGGCGGTCTTCTCATGGATCTCTGTGCTGCCGCGTAAGGCGCCGGACTCAACTATCGGGCGGACGATCTGTTCAGGGCTGCAGCCGCGCGTACGAGCGCAATGAAGGCACCCCCATCTATCTCATCACCCTCATGCAAATCGATAGCGCGCCTGGTGTTGCCTTCAAGGCTGGAGTTGAAGAGTCCTGAAGGGTCCTGGAGCGAAGCGCCCTTGGAGAAAGTCAGCTTCACAACCTTCTTGTATGTCTCGCCGGTGCAGATCAGCCCATCGTGAGACCAAACCGGAACACCTCTCCACTTCCATTCCTCAATCACCTCGGGGTCAGCCTGTTTGATGAGAGCGCGGACGCGCGAGAGCGTCTCTCCCCTCCAGTCGTCCAGCTCCTTGATCCTCGAGTCGATCAGCTGGGAAGGGGATTCGCCCTTGGTTGTTGCGCTCTCTGTAGCTATGGTTGCTTTCATGGTCAGGCTAACCCCCAAACGACCCTTTCCAAGCTGCCGACGAACTTGTGCCAGCACTAGCTCGCACCCTTATAGCAGACATCTTCTTCCGACCGGAAGCGGATTGCTTCATGCGGACCTGCGTGCCGCCCTTCATCGGCGATCTGACCGATTCATTATGAGGAAGCACAACGAGTCGTAACGGGCCCGGTCATATTCTTTCAGGACCTTGGTAGATTGGTTGGACTGCATCTAAGATGCTCCCGTTCTCCGCCAAATGTTTAGAGAGGCTAGGCCCAAATGTATCAACCAGAAACTTACGCTGTGACGCTTTGTTTCATGCTGATCAGCATGCTGTGTTGGGGCTCCTGGGCAAATACGGTTAAGCTTTGCCCAGGGCACCGTTTCCAACTCTTCTACTGGGACTACATTCTTGGTCTCATCCTGGGGGTGCCTCTCTGGGGTCTAACTCTGGGCAGTGTGGGTGAGCAGGGTCCGCACTTCTTCACCGCGGTGGGGCAGACCGGCCTTTCCAATATCGTCCTCGCCGTGATTGGTGGCGTGATCTTTAATGTGGCAAACCTCTTGCTCGTCGCCGCTATAGATATTGCAGGGCTGGCAGTCGCGTTTCCAGTCGGTATAGGCGTGGCGTTGGTTATTGGAGCGGTCGGCAGCTACATAATCGCACCGGCAGGAAACCGGTTCCTCCTCTTCGGCGGACTTGCTCTGATAGTGGGTGCGATACTTTTCGATGCTGCCGCTTACCGACTGCGCGAGACGGATAAGCTGGCCATGAGCAAGCGGGGTGTAATCCTCAGCGTCGTCTCCGGTATCTTGATGGGTACTTTCTACCCCTTCGTGGCGAAAGCGATGGACGGGGGTGGCGGATCAGGGCCCTATGCTATTGCGTTCTTCTTCGTTCTAGGTGTCGCCGCGTGCGCTCTACCGGTCAACTATCTCCTGATGAGAAAGCCCCTTGATGGTCAAGAACCCGTAGCCATGACCGGCTATCTATCTGCGCCAGGAATATGGCACCTGTGGGGTGTCCTTGGCGGTGTCGCCTGGTGTTCTGGGGCGGTGCTGAACTTCGTCGCCTCCCGCAGCCGGATTGTAGGCCCCGCCGTCTCCTACTCGATCGGTCAGGGTGCAACCATCATTTCAGCGTGCTGGGGAGTTTTCGTATGGCGTGAATTCAGTGGCGCCCCTAAGCAGGCCAAGGTTCTTCTCGGGGTGATGTTTGTCCTGTTCTTACTAGGGCTAACTGCGCTTGCTCTGGCCCCTATACTTTGAGGTCGCGCCCTCTAATCCGCACGCTGTATGGGGAATCTATGCCGGAACGTAAGCCAATTGTTGTAGTCGGAAGCATAAACATGGATCTAGTTACCTTGGTGAACCGTATACCAGGGGCCGGCGAAACAATCCTCGGAGAGGATCTGCAAACTCATCCCGGCGGGAAGGGTGCGAATCAGGCCGTTAGCGTCGCTCGGTTAGGATATCCGGTCAAGTTGATTGGACGGGTAGGCACCGACTCGTTCGGTGCCCAACTGAGGTCGCATCTCCAGAATGTGGGCGTTGATTGTTCAGGTGTCATGACCACCATGGGAGCATCCGGTGTCGCCTTGATCGCCGTTACCACGCGAGGTGAGAACAGCATCGTTGTGGCGCCAGGGGTCAACGCGCGTCTTTCCCCTTCCGATATTGACGACAACATTGCGACAATAAAAGCGGCTGGCGCCGTCTTGACCCAGCTTGAAATCCCATTCGAGACGGTGTCGCACTTGGTTGACGTTTGTAGCGCACACTGTATACCGCTGATCCTGGATCCAGCCCCCGCCACCAGCCTTCCGAATAGCGTCCTCCATCGAGTTACATGGTTCACTCCAAATGAGACTGAGGCGGCGTTCTTCCTAGGGGGAGCCGAGGGGTGGGACGTGTCGGCGCCCCTTGAAAGAGCACGTGCCTTGAGATCTGGCGGCTTACGCGGTGTAATCCTCAAGCTTGGGTCGCGGGGGGCTTTCCTCTCTGATGGTGACAAGGAAGAGCACGTTCGGGCGTTTCAGGTGAAGGTGTTAGACACCACCGCCGCGGGAGACGCATTCAATGGCGCGTTTGCAACCGGCCTTATGCTGGGAAAAAGCCCCTTGGCGAGTGCGCTCTTCGCATCTGCCGCAGCGGCAGTCTCTGTGACCCGAGCGGGCGCACAGGCAGCGATGCCAAGCCTGGAAGAGGTAGAAGCGCTGATCGTGAGCACCGGTGATGGTGGGGAGCAGTTATGAAACTAGGGAAAGATCAAATGAGGCGTATGACTATGTTTCCTTGTTCTGCGCTATCCGCTGTTCTGCTAGCCATGTTATTCGTGGCACATTCAAGTGCTCAGGATACGCAATATGCCCCACAGGGACAGCAAATTCAGCCACCAGCCTGCTTTACACAGCGGGGCGCTTGGGAAGGGAGCTATGCCCCGTGTACAGAGTCGACACATCGAGACTGGCTGGCTGACGTCACCCACTGGCGTACGGAGCGGCGTATCCGGACTGGGTTCGATCCGTCGCGTTACGAGCTTCCCGCCCTTAAATGGGCCCAATCTAGTTTTATGCAACCGCAACTGATGGTGCAGGATCGGTATTTCTACGATCCCGTCGCGGGCAAATACACGGTTGACCGTTATCTCGACGATCTGGAAAAGCGATACGGCGGAATTGATGCAGTACTGGTCTGGGCGACCTATCCCAACATGGGCATCGACACTAGAAACCAGCACGATATGGTGCGTGTCATGCCGGGTGGGGTAGAAGGTGTTCGCCAGATGGTGGCTGACTTTCATCGTCGTGGCGTGAAAGTACTGTTTCCAATGATGATGTGGGACCAGGGCACGAAGGACCCAGGGAAGCCGTGGCCTGTTGCCATTGCGGAGTTTATGAAGGAAATAGACGCTGACGGTATCAATGGAGATACCCAGGACGGCATTCCCTTGGCATTTTCCCTGGCTGCGGAGAAGGTCGGTCACCCGTTAGCTTTTCAGCCCGAAGGTGGCCCTCATGACGAGGCCCTCTCGTGGAATGTGCTCACTTGGGGCCAATATCAGTTTCAAGTCGTTCCCACGGTGGACAGGTACCGTTGGCTTGAGCCGAGGCATCAAGTTAATATCTCCGACCGGTGGAACCACGACAAGACTGACGACCTCCAGTTTGCTTTCTTCAACGGAGAAGGTTGGGAAAGTTGGGAGAATATCTGGGGGATCTGGAACGGTGTAACACCACGCGACGCTGAGGCAACGCGGCGGGTAGCAACGATCGAACGCGGCGTGGCGCCGTTTCTCGTAAGCCAGGATTGGGAGCCGTTTTATCCCATGCGACTCTACGGAGTCTTCGCGAGCCGCTGGCCTCGAAAGGATCAGACACTATGGACGATCGTTAACCGTAATCAGTACGATGTCGCCGGACGCCAGATGGCGGTCCCACATAAACAGGGAATGCGATACTTTGACCTCTATCACGGGTTGGAACTCAGCCCTGCGCAGGAGGGCGACAAGTCTATACTCTCCTTTGCAACCGAGGCCCATGCGTATGGTGCAGTGCTCGAAACCGCAGGCGAACCGGACGGGCGAATACGAGATCTGATGTCGAAGATGAAAGGGCTAACATCCAAGCCATTGTCGGACTATTCTCACGAATGGGTTCCATTGCGGCAAGAACTTGTCCAAGTTCCCCAGACGGAGCGCGCAAGTTCCGCTCCCGAAGGCATGATCTCCATTCCGGCCGCGGACTACCTCTTCAAGGTAGAGGGGATTGAAATTGAGGGCTCGAACGACGTTGGTGTGGACGTGCAGTACCCCTGGGAAGATACGCCGCGCAGATTCCATGAACATCGTATCTCGATCAAGACTTTCTATATCGACAAATACCCCGTGACCAATCGCGAGTTTAAGAAATTCCTTGACGAATCCCACTACCATCCTAAGGACGATCTCAACTTCCTAAGTGATTGGAGGGCGGGCAACTACACCGTATCCTGGGACAATAAGCCGGTCACTTGGGTTTCACAGGAGGATGCTCGAGCTTACGCGAAATGGGCTGGGAAACGTCTGCCCCGCGAGTGGGAATGGCAGTATGCAGCGCAGGGCCTAGACGAACGCAAGTACCCTTGGGGTAATTCCTGGGATGCAAGTGTGGTCCCAATCCCCGATAAGGGCCGCACTATGCGGGGACCCGACGACGTGGACCTTCACCCTAAAGGTACAAGTCCGTTTGGTGTTAGCGATATGGTTGGGAATGTATGGCAATGGACGGATGAGTATGTGGATGAGCGCACCCGCGGTGCAATCCTGCGTGGTGGAAGCTATTACCAACCGCAAGGTTCCATCTGGTATTTCCCGCAGGCTTATCAAAATAACCAACATGGAAAGCTACTGCTCATGGCTCCCGGCTATGACCGCTCAGCAACCTTGGGTTTCCGCTGCGCCAAGGATGCCGAATGACGTTGGCAGCTATCTCAAGGCAATCCGAACGAGTGAGCCGCCCATCTCTAACTGGCGGCTACTATGCCTGTGCTGCTCACTGCTCTATGAGCGAGAAATATAATTCGAGATGAAATATCTGGTGATAGTGGATAAGAAGAAGTCCGGAAGCGGGAAGCTGCCCGATCCTTATCTGCCGGTTGCCTGCCAGTCAGCAAAGGAGAAGCTGGCGACAAAGAGGCCGCCGCCAGCCGAACCATGTTACTGAGTGGCTATTGCGCCATTCATCCCTTCGGGATAGAAACCGCCTGACGAGCGGCCACCAGCGTAGACAATATTCAAAACCTGAGAGGTCGTGCGGGGGATGCTCAACGCATTG
>JAABUV010006537.1_pt1 | contig 12637 bp, 10 predicted proteins | sample 5559971 | NCBI WGS metagenome assembly JAABUV01 (sample SAMN10711881, study PRJNA513362) | rock metagenome | isolation source: Antarctica rocks | place: Antarctica: Victoria Land, Knobhead nord | collected 2015-12-19
GGCGTGCACGCCGGCATGGGCGCGGCGGGCCCCGCCGGCGTCGCCGTCGATGCGCCCGCGCACCGGCGCAGCCGCGGCGGCGGCCGCGGCGCGCCGCCCGCGCCGCCCGCGGCCCCGCTGCCGCCGGAGGCGGTGCGCGCGAGCCTGGAGAGCGCGGCGGCGGACGCGCACCGGCGGGGGGACTGGCGGTCTGACAGCTTGGGGGAGGCGGGGCCGGGCGCCGGGCGCGGCGCGGGTGCCGCCGGGACCGGCGCGGAGCACGCGTTCAGCGCAGACGATTTCCCGGCGTCGGCGGGAGCGGCCGGCGGCGGCGGCGGCGGCGGCGCGGCAGCGCGCTGGGCGGCCGCGGCGGGCGGCGGCGCGGGCGGCGCCATGCGCGCAGAGGACTTCCCGGCGCTGCCGGGTGCGCGGCGCTCTCGTGGGCTGCGCGCGCGCTGACAGGCAGCTATGGCCGGGGAGGCTGCCCGCCCCGGAGGCGGGAACCAAGGTCGTGCAAATGCTTTGGCGGACGAGTCTGCTGCATGCCGCACCGGCCTTTACACAGACCCCAAGAGCTCAATGGCTGACCACATGACAACAGTGCGGTTTTTTGCAAGCTGCCAATGGTGGTGCATGCATGGGTGATGCGATCATGCAGACATCCGCATCGCCGTTCCTGGCTCGCAGGCACGTCCAAGTCCGCCCGCAAGCGCGCTAAGGAGCGGCACATCCCGGTGCGGATCATCAACCCTGGCGCGGGGCTGGGGCCAGGGCCCGCCGCGAGCGCGCGCGCGGCGGAGGCGTTCCCGAGCCTGACGCACAGCCGGTCCACCCCAGCGCTGCATGCGCGCCCCGCCTCGCCCGGCGACCCCGAGCCGGGCCCGAGCGCCACCCCGCCTCGCCTGGCGTCCCCGGCGCCCGCGCGCCCGCGCGCGGGCATGGCGCCGGACTCGCAGGAGGTTCGTGCGCCGCCGCCCGGCGCCGCGCTGCAGCAGCGTCCGCCCGCCGCGGCGGCCGCTGGGCCGCCCCCCCGCGGCGCCGACGCCTTCCCCGCCCTGGGCGGCGCCGGCGCACAGCCGGCGCCACCGCCGCAGTGGCGCGCGGCCGCACCCGCGAGGGCGGCCCCTGCCCCCGCTGCGGCTGCCAGCGCCGACCTGCGGCCGGAGCACTTCCCGACGTTGCGCGGCCTGGTCGCGCGCCGGCAGCAGCCGCCGGCGGCAGCGGCGGACGGGGGCGCGGCGAGCGCGGACGCCGGTTCGGCGCCGGAGCGGCCGGTCTCCACAGCCGGCGGCGTGTCCGACTCCGCCAAAGCCGCCAACAAGGCGCGCCGTGGGTTGGCCCCTGTGTCAGCGCCTGGCCACCGTCTATGATGTACCTGTAGGCCTGCGGCGTCGCTGCGTGCATGCGCCAATTGCTTCGTGTGCGAGGTGGATTTCGAGGTCATGGGTGTTCCCTGGTGGGCGGCGGCGCACCTGAACGATGAGCCATGGGCGGCGGCCGGCCAGGGCGCACGCGCAGGCCCGGCCTGACACGCGGGGCCCGCCGTGCAGGCGCTGCTGGACAAGGTGCGCGCGCGCTGCGACGCGGCTGCCTTGGACACGTTCCGGCGCGAGGCGCACGCGTACGTCGCCGGCGGCACGCCCGCGGCCGCATACCACGCGGCCGTGGTCGGCCTCGGCCTCGGCCCGCTCGTGCCCGAGATGGCCGCACTGCTGACTGATGCGCCGCGGCGGAACGCGCTCCTGGCGGAGCACCGGCGGCACTATGCGGGCGGCGCGCCGGGCGGGCCCGCCGGCGGCTGGGTGCCGCCGGAGGCGGCCGCGGCGGGCGCCGCGCACGCGGCCGCGACCGCGAGCTGGCGCTGCCCCGCGTGCACGCTGGTCAACGGGCCGGGGGGCGGCGGCGCGTGCGAGGCGTGCGGGCGCCCGCGCGGCGACCCCGCCGAGGAGGCGGGCGGCGCCGCTGGCGGCGCGGAGGCGGAGAGCGGGCGCGCGGCTGCGCGCGCCGCGGACGGGCCGGGCGCGGGCGCCGGGGGCGCCGCGGAGCCGAGCGGCGCGGCGGGCGGGGAGGCCGGCGGGGGCAGCGGCCTGGGCAGCGAGCGGGGGAAGAAGGTGCGCAAGGTGCCCAAGTTTGAGCGCCTGCGGCTGACGGGCGGCGACCCCGACGCGACGCGGTCCTGGATGGACACCGACGGCGGCACGCGCGTCAAGCCGCAGAACGCGTGGACGCAGGCGCGCCCCGCGCCGCGTTCCTGGGCTCGGCGTGTGCACCTGGACAGTGCTGTGCACTGCAGAACGACTAGGCCATTGCTCAGACAGCTTGAGTTAAGCGGTTGAGGGCCTGCACGGCTGACATTGTTAGGGCTTCCTGGGCAGGCGCGGCCGACCTCGCTGACGGCGGCCGAGGCGCCCGGCGGCCTGCGCGGCCAGTGGTCCAAGCCCGGGCGCCTGGCCGGGGAGCTGCTGGCTGTCAAGGGCGCCTGGGACAAGCGCTGACGTGCAGGCGCGGCCGCGCTGGCCGTTGCGCGGCCTGCTCGAGCGCGAAAATGCTGCAGTGATTGGCCGGGTAAGCTGTAGCTGGCTGCGTGGATGCGGCCTGTAGGGTGGCTGCTGTTGCGCAGGCCACCACGCGCCGTGCTTGTGGACAGGTTGAGTCTGTGACTGCTTCGCTTGGTCCAACCAGAGACCCAAATTGGTGCGCAGGGCTGCGCATGCAGCCGTCGTGTGGTTTTGCAACATGCGTTGAAGCTCTGAAGTAATGAGAAGGCGTTGCAATGGAGAGATGAGAGCAAATATGCTCTAGCAAGGGCTCTCCAGGTTAGCTTCGCCTGCGCCCTGCAAGGGCCTCCTGCTAGGTTGGCATGGCCTTTAGCATGAAGGCCTTAGGCCTAACAGCTCCCTGATTAAAGGTTGTTGGCTAGACGCCGTGAGAGACGTACAACGTGAAACGGCAAGGGACGCAGCTTGAACCCAGGCCAAATGCCCACACTGGCAACCCACGAGTTCACTGATGCCCTCCCTGATCAGGCAGGGATTTGAAGTTGGATATGAGTTTGATGAACGCAGAATCGACTTTTTGCATCCACCTCTGAGCTCAGCTCCTGCCATGTTCTGCATGCCACACACACTTGGACTGTGACACAGCAAACGCCACGCATATACTGTGACCACGCTACTCATTCCGCTTTGTTGCCACGGAGTCACCAGGTGGGCTGAGCACAGTACGGCAGCAGGCCCGAAGGTCCCCAGCGTCTGAAGTATGGACGAGTCCTGTGAGACTGGCGTGACAGCCGCGCTGGAAAAGATCCGCGTGCTGGAGTCGCGGCTGCGGCAGGCCATCCAGAACAGCCACCCCCTGAGCACCAGCTTTGGCAGTGACCCGGTTGCGGCTGACCGCGAGCGCGACGCCCTGCTGTCTGTGGGGTGCGCGCAGCTGTCCGTGGCCCCTCCACCTGCCTGCGCTTGCGCGCTTGCTGCAGGTGTCTGTTCGCAGTCCACGGCCCCTCCACCTGCCTGCGCTTGCAAGCTTGCTTAAGTGCATGTTCGCACTGTTCGCGCTCTCAGCCAGGTGCAGGCGCACGGCGCGCAAATGTGCATTGAGCGGCCGCGCTGCGCTTGACGCCGTTATGAGTATGAGTGCGTCAGCCTCGGTTCCGTCAGGGAGATGCTGGAGCTGCTGGAGGACAAGCTGCGCGAGTACCGCATGCTGACGCTGAACCCGCGCGAGTATGATGACCGCACAGTGACGCTCAGCCAGCTGGACAGCCTGCGGCGAGAGCTGATCGACACGGCACGCACCAATATGGCCTTCATCATCTTCGGCAAGGTGCGTGGTGGTGTGGACTCCTTGCGTCTTTCAACACCTTGCGGCGAGCTTGGTGTATAGGCCAGCAACTTACCGTCAGGTGGGAAGGTGCCTGGAGAGCGGCCGCTGAAACTCAACTTTTCACTTCAAGCAAGACCTCTGTGCTGGCGTGCAGGATGTGATAAAGGACGTGCTCGCATTCTCGGAAGTCGCGGAAAGCGGCACCCCGCGCGAAGGGCCGCTGAGCCCCATTGAGCCGCCGCCGCTTGGCCAGGCCTCGTCGCCCCCAGCGTGCGCCCCAGGCGCACCAGCAGTAGCTGTCTATTGGGCGTCGCCAGGCTAGCAGGCACGCTTTGTCACGTTTGGCTGTTGTCAGATACTCTGCAGAATGCTGGGGTGAAAGGCCAGAGCAGAGCTTGCGCTTGCCTGCGTTGGCAGGCACGGGGAACAAAGGAGGGATCTGTCACTAGCTGCTGCGCAGACTGCAGGTCTTTTGCGCGGCCCGGCAGGCACTCGCCGGCGCTGGCAAAGGCGCCGTGGGCGGACGCGGGGCAGCCGCGTGCGCGGCGCGAGCTCAAGCTGCACACCGCCGAGCTGGACGAGGACTTTGGCCTGTACACGCCCCCGAGCGCGTCGCGCGCGGTGCGCACCCTCTCGCTACTGCAAGTGCGCAGTTGTTTCTAGGCTCCTTCCAAGGCCAGCATCAAGTTCAGTGTCGCTGATATAGCGCACCCAATTGCAGCCTCCCCCTTGCTCCTGTAAACACGTGCAAGAAACACGTGCAAGATATGGCAAGCTGGGTGCCAGGCTGATCAGTGTACCGTAAGTATGGGCGCACACGCGCATGGAGGGTACGGAGCTGTGTAGGACTGGCAGCACATGTCTGACGGGTGGCTTAGGGGAGAGGACTCTGTGCGCTGGTGTCAGAGAAGGCGCATTGGTGACACAACAGCTGTTTCAAGCGCCTCTGAAAGGCCTGATGGCCTTCATATGTGCTGCGTCGGGGAGTACAGAATGCGCTCTGCCTCAGCAAGCAAGCATAAGAGGGTCATGCGTGTTTTGCTTGTCGATGGTACCCAATGATTCTGGGGATCATGGCAGGCGCTGCGCGCGTCGTGGCCGGGTGCGGACAACACGGCGGCCGAGGCCGATCGCATCATCCACTCAGCCTACCGCGCCGGCAGCGAGTCCGGCGCCGCGCCGGCGCCGCGCTCGCGCACGCCGATGCTCTCGCCGCGCGTGGTCACGTGCGCGCGGCTTGGCGGCCGCACCCTCCGCCTCTTTGAACCCTTGCGGCACGCCGACGCGTGGCACATGACCCTACTGGCGTAGAGTGTGCTGTCCTACACACTTGCGCGCGCTCGGTCCTGTCACTTGCGCTTCGTGATGACCAGGTCCGTATCAACGTACCGAACCTTCACCTTTCTTCCATAGCCCCTGGTCATGGTAGAAGTCCTGTTTGAGAAGCAACATGATGGGGCGGGGTTCTGTAGCAGCAGCAAGTTGCTCACCAGCATTGCGACGTCACCGGCGCCAAACTAGCAGGCGGCTGCGCGCAGGGACGGCGAGTTGTACCAGCAGACCAACGGCGGCAGCCGCTACACCTTTGATCCGGAGTACGGCGGCAAGATCGACGTGGCTGCGCGGCGCGGGCACGACGGCGGCGCCGCGCCGCCCGCCGCCAGCGCGCCGGCGCGCGGCGCGCCCGACCGCCCGCGCGTGCGCGAGCCGTTTGGCTCGGAGGCCGTGCCGCGGTGCGCTCCTGGTGGTGTCTTTGCTTGCTGCAGTGTAGGTTATGCTGTGAGCCGATGGTGACCTCGGGCTGTGTGGAGACGTCTCACGCACCCGAGTTGCCGCTGCGATATAACAGCTGCACGCTTGTTTTGGTAGATGCATGCTTCACAATTAGGGGCATGCGCCTGGGCCAGGCCACACATGGATGCGCGCTCCGACGAGGACGGCAGCGCCGCGTCAACCTCCACCTGGCAGCCGCACGGCGCCGGCCGGCGCCGCGCAGAAGCGGCGCCACCGCCGTCAGCGGCGGCGGCGACCGCGCCGCGCTGCGCGCCGGCCGCGCGGCGGGGGGACCCGCGGAGGGCTGTTTCGGCTGCGGGGGCCGGGCCGCTCGAGGCGGCGCGCCGCGGCGTGGCGGCGCTGGCGGTGGGCGCGCTCGCGAGTGTCGCGTTCGTGGGCGCCATGGAGGTGCGCTCGCGCGCTCTTACGAGCAGCAGCAATGAAAAGGGGAGGTTGTGGCGAGGGTCGCTGCCTTGGCGGCTTCCGGCGCGTCGGGGCTCGAGCCAGCAACAGGTCATGGCGGCCACGCTCGTGTGTGTGGGCTGCCTCATGCAGAGCTTGTGGACGCTCGCTGGAGGCCTTGAGGGCAGGCTCACTGCACAGGGGCTGCGCCTCGGCGGACAGAGCCTGGCTCGGCGTTCGCTGGTGGCCATGAGCGAGTTTGTGCCATGCCGCTGTATCACGCCCTTCACGTTCAAGCGCGCTCTGGACACCTGCCCGCGCAGGTTGCGCAGCGCGTCGGGCACACGGGCGAGCGGCGACGGGATGCGGGGCGGCGCCGGCGGCGCGCGGCCGCCGCGCTCGAGGGCGGCGGCGGGCGGCTGCTGCCGTCCATCTACCCCAACCCCAGCCCCAAGGCGCAGCGCTACGCCGCGCCGGCCGCCGCCGAGCCGCCGAGCGGCTCGCTGTTCCCGCAGCAACCGCCGCCGGTCATCGCCAGCGCGCGCGCCTAGGCACACGGCTCGCACGCCTGCCATCCTGGTCCTGACGCGCAGCGATGGGCTGTCCAGCTGCTTGCTGTGCTGCCCAGCTATGCGCTGTGCTCACGGCAGCAACAGAGCGCCATGTGGTGTGGGCACATGACGCAGGCTGCTGGTGCGGCTCCTGCCGAACTGGGTGAACTGCGACAGAGGTGAGTCCGTTGAGGCTGTCTGAGCTTTGTGTGGAGATGATACGCTGCTGAGGGTGGGTGGATGACGTGCGGGCAGTGTACGCTGGCTTTGGGAACTCAGCTCACTGCTGCTCCGCTGCTCTGTGCAGGGCAAGCCGTCGCTGTAGCAGACATATATGACATGTTGGACTCGAGCACTGGCGAGTGGTAGAGGCGTATTGCCACGGCCCAACAGCTGTGTAACACAGCGCGCGCTGCAAGCCCGTCCGCGCCACGTCCTACCAATAAGCACGCACCCTCAAAGAGCCTGCTGGGCACCCGGCTGCGCTACCCAGCACCGCCTGCTTCGCTCTGCTCGCTGCCGCTCTGCTCGCTATCGCTCTGCTCGCTGTCGCTGACATAGCGCACCTCCTCGATAAGCCCCATCTCGTCGCGTATGTTGTGCCAGGCCTCGCACGACGAGCACTGCACAAAGACCGTGCCGCGGTCCCAGGCGATCGGGTTCACCTTGCGCGTGGTGCGCCCGCCTGTCCAGGCACAGGTGCGCGTGACCTTTGCGCCAGGTGGAGCGGGAAGCACAGCGGACTGGTGCGCGGGGCGGGGCGCACCGCACTTGTTGCAGGTGAAGGTGACCTGGCGCGAGCGCCGGGGCATGCCTAGCTGGATGCTTGCCGTGCCGCTGGGGGCCTCTCGACCGGCATTGTCGCTGCTCTCGCCCAGCTCTGCCAGGCTGTCCCCGGTTCAGCTATGCAAGACACCTGCAAACATGCCACTAACAGGGCCAAGCGCGCACCCGGGCTAGTTGACGATCCTGGTGATAGCGCATTTCGGCCATGCTCAAGCCCAGCGTCGCTGCAGCAAGCGGCACACTGCTGCCAAACAGGCCTCGGCCGTGCATCCCTGAGCTCTGCTCGGCGCCTAAGAGCACGGCAACCTTGGCGTCGCCACGGCAAGCGCGTTAAGCAGGCGCCCGCTCGGGTCGCATGCAGGTTCTGTAGAGCAGCGTGCCAGCGTGGCACCTGAACACCTACAGACTCTGTCACGGGACAGCGCAAGCTAGGTGTCACGTTCATTGAGGCGATGTCGAACGGACAACCGAATATGGTATCTCCAGCAAGGAGCCAAGCTACTGATGGAGAAAGAGAGCGGACTGCTGCTGAGCAGGAGCGGGTCCTTTGAAAGGGCCGTTGAAATGAACCCGATGGGGTCTGAACCCTAGCTGGCCTCAAATGCGAGGTGCGGGGCGGCAGCTTGGTCTCAACCAAGCTCTTGCTCTTTTTCGACACCCCGCGCAGCTGCGCTGTTTACCGCAAAGCACAGAAGGCCGGGGTTCAGAGCACGCGGAACGACCCGGGTGGGCAGGCCAACGGTCACACGCCACTTTCTTCAGAGCGTGCCCGTATGGAGCACAGCATTCCGCAGCAGGCGCACGTCACGTTCCTTGATCGCACCGGGTCCGCGTTTGGCAGCAGGGCGGAGCACGTGTGCTCTCGCGCGTGCAGGTTCGCTTGCGCATGCCGTGCAGCGCTGGCCAGGCTGTCTCATGTCCCGTCGGAAGGCAGCGCAGCGATGCCTGAAGATCTAGTTCCCTTGCGCTAGGACTGACATACAGCACATCGCCCCCATCTCGCGCTATGCTCAACATTTGCGCGACGCAGCTTTGCGCACGTGGTTGGCAACGTCTACATCTGCCAGTCCAGCGGCGAGACGCACGTGTGCGACCAAAACTGCCGGCAGCGAGTTGCCATGGACTCTCACACCGCAATCTGCCGACTGTCAAAGCGGGCATTCCCCATCAAGCGAGCGGAGCTTGCAGACAGGTGTGCCTCCAAGCGCCTGAGGTATATGTGCAGCTGTCTGCTCTTCCCTTGTCGATGATCACCTGCTGATGTGATGCACATTCTGGGGTGCCAGGAAGCGGTGCGCGAGCGAGGAAACCACAACGCTTGAGGCTGAGGCGGCCAAAGTACGGCGGGTCGCCTGGTATTAACACTGTGTGTCATACAGAGCAGCAGGTTGAACCTGCACAGTTTTTGGAGTGAGAGGGACCTGAGCGCTTGACGAGGGAGGTGGGCTTTAGCTGGAGCTCTGTCTCTGATTGTCATGTGGCCAGTTGAGGCACTTGTCCCTCAGGAAGCGAACTGTCAGTGTGTGTGTGTGTGTGTGTGTGTGTGCAAGTACTGTCGCATAACAGAGACTCAAGCCGCTGGCTTGCTGGGTGCTGCACATGTGGCAGCAAGTGCTCCAGTATGCGAGCTGCCGCTCAGGCAGGCAGCAAATGAACGACTTCTCTCTTATGTCTGTAGGGCTGTGTCTGTGACGCGCGCCGCAGTATGTGTCCTGTCTTCAAACACTCTGTTGCGGGTCACTGGTACTTCTTCTGCGGGGCCCTTGTGCAAGGCGCCCTGCGCGTATGTCACAGGTGTGTGGTATCTGAAGGGGGCATAGTGTGAGGCAAACACCAGCATGATGAACTGCTTGGAACGACAGTGTGTGCGTGTGTTTTGTGGCTGCTTGTGTATCTTGGTTGCTTGTAATCCAAGCAAGATAAATAACGCTCCTGTGCAATATCAGGACCGTGCAGCAAGTGCACAGCAGGAGCCAAGCTCACCAGCTTGGCCAAGCGTTGCAGCTAACTTTACTCAACAAGCACAGGGGCACACGGCATGGCGTGCGGGAATGCCAAGCAGCCGCATGCTCACCGCATCACTTTATAACAGAGTCGACAAACACTGAAAAGATCTGCGTCTCCACAAACTGCTTGATGAAGGCCCGCTCGCGCTGCGCAAACGACTCGATGAAGGAGTCCTTGAGCAGCAGCGACACGCGCTCTGACGTCTGCACGTCTGTGATCGTGTGCAGGTGCAGGTCGGCGCACAGGCGGCTGTTGTGCTCGTTGACGATCTGCACGAACCGGGGGAGCGGTGAGGTGGGTGCAACGCTGCCTCCCGCACCCCGACACCTATTCTGCAACAACCAGCGCGACAATGTGTTGCGTGCATGCATACTTGTGGCCGCATGATCTGAAAAGCGTCCAAGGCCTGCTCACCTGTGGCAACCCCTGTCAAGCCCACATAGGCAGCAGGGGCCGTTAAGCCAGCCGATGGGAATATGTGAATGCTTACGTTGTGCGCTTAGTCCATCCAAGCGCTGCATGCTGGGTGAACACCCAGCATGCTGGCACCGTCAGCCCAGTGGCGCAGCGCTCAGCAGCATCACTGTACTGGTACGTGTTTGTGGCAGTACTGTCTTAAGATGATACAATGGGCACGCCTGCAGGAACTCGTCGGCCAGCCGCGCCTGCTCCGCGCTGACGTCGTACAGCGGCCGGTGCCGCTCATGCCCCGCAGCCGCGAGCGCGCGATGCACCTGCGCGGCCTCGGCGCCTTGAAGCAGCATGCGCCCGGCCGGCTGGCCCTGTGCCCCCGTGGCCCCAACAATGCGCGCCGTGTCCACCCAACCCATCCGTCCAAGACCTCATGTGGCAGCCCATGGTCTGCACCCTGGTGTGGGCTCGGCGCCTCCGTTCTACGCAGCACGACAGTGCGCTCAAGTGCGCATGACGGGGCGTGCCCCCGTGGCCCCAACAATGCGCGCTGCGTCCACCCAACCCATCCGTCCAAGACCTCATGTGGCAGCCCATGGTCTGCACCCTGGTGTGGGCAAGGCGCCTCCGTTCTACGCAGCACGACAGTGCGCTCAAGTGCGCATGAACGGGCGCTAGGGTGGAAGGGACCCGCCTGGTGGCTGGCCTCAGCCGCCAGCTCGGGTGCACCCGTGAGAACAGCATTTGCCGCAACACAAGGCTGCACGCCGGGCTGTGCGCGCGGACGCGCAGAGCGCGCCGGACGCGCACCGGCGCGAGCGCGGCGGTCAGCGCGGGCGCGTGCGGCAGCGGCGGCAGCGCGCCGGGTTTGGCGAGCTTGATGCGGTCCTTGTATACGTTCACGCGCGTCAGTCCGCCGCAGCGCGCGGCCACCTCCGCAGTCTTGTACTGCGCGCACGCGCCGCATAGGGTAGGGTATGGCAGCTGCCAGTGCGCAGGGTATGGCAGCTGCCAGCTGCCAGCGCTTTGCGCTCCCGGCAAGAGAGGGGCGGCTGTGCTGGCGCCGCTGTGTGCTCGACCCACTGAAGCAGAGCTCAAGAGTACACACAGGGGCCACGCACTGGGGTGACGGCGTCAGGCAACTGCAGTCAGCGGAGAACAGACGCTGCAGACACTGATACCTTGGCGATCAGCCTGCGGTGCCCCAGGCAGTGCTGGTGGCAAGGGGCACAGGTCCTTTGCTGTATTTGTGGCAAGGGGCCATAAATACAGGTCGTTTGCTTGGATGCAGGCTTGCGGAGGCTGTAAAGTCCGGCGCAGGCGACCGCATGCCAACATCAGGGCACGGCCGTCCCGCTTGACCCCGCACCGTCGGTGCATTTGGTCAGAAAAGGGTGCGGCGCGGCTGCGGGAGCGCGCGCCTGCACGCCGAGCACAAAGGGCACCGGCGCCTCGATGATCTCCAGCAGCCGCTCCTGCACCGGCAGCACCGGCAGCAGCAGCGACTGCCACGCGAACGGCCGCAGCAGCGGCACCAGCGCGAGCACCACCGTCGACAGCACGCCGATGTTGGGGCAGAAGACGACCACCTGGCGCTCCAGCAGCGCGCCTGCGCGCGGCGACCCTAACCCTCTGGAGGCTTAGGGCGCACAGGGTCAGGACGGCAGGTGCCGGCGGTGTTTACACGACAGCTGCTGGGGCGCCCCCAGCAGCGCGCACGCGCGAGAGGCGACCAGCCTCGGCGGACACGCAGCGACCTGGCGTGCCAGCAGCATGCACGCACTCATGCAGGCGGAGGCGGGCGGCCCTGGCCAGCCCGGGCGCCGCCGGCAGCGCGCCCGCCGCCTGCGACCAGCGGCACCGCAGCCCCCGCCCAGCCACCCCGCGCACGGCTGCAGCTCAACCCTACCGTACCCTACCCTACCTCAGCCCCGCCCCGCAGCGGGCCGCACAGGTGAGCAGCGTGAGGATGTTGTCCAGCGACAGCGCGCGGCACAGCGCGGCGACCGCCCACGGCCGCAGCCCCGCCGCGGCCTCGGCCTCCGCGACGGCGATCGCCGAGCGGTGCGCGTACGCGCGGCGCGCGCCCTCGGCCGCCGCCGGCCGCGCAAAGTGCACCGGCTGCAGGCCGTCGTCGGGCGCAAACTCCAGCGCCTCGCCCGGCGCCGGCACCGGCAGCGCCAGGTATGCGCGCACCACCTGCGCGGCCCGCCCTGGCCCCTCTGTGTCCCTGCCCCGTCCTCGCTCAGTCTCCAAGTGCGCCACGAAGGCCTGCTGAGCGCCGCTCGCCAAGCACTCCGCGCCGCATGCCGAGCACTCCTTGCAAGCGGAAGGCGACATACTATCACAGCGCAGGCACAGAGCCTGCGCTCCGGAAAAGCAGGCGGCTCGCCACGAGCGACTGGCGCGGGGCTGGGGCATGCGGCGGCCGCCTGCCAGCAAACACGCGGCAGGCGCCCCCGGGCACCTGATGCTGCGGCACCCTGTTCCCCGGCCTGCCTCAGGCGAGCGCACCTGCAGCGCGCTCGCAGGGCCGCCGCCGGCCGGCCCCGCGCCGGCCCGCCCGGACTGCGAGCGCAGCGCCGCGCGCCGCTGCGCAGCCGGCGACCCGCCCGCGGGCTCCCGCCCCGCGCCGGGCGACCCCGCGCCCACCTCGGAGAGCCCGGCCAGCGACTCGCTGCTCGCGCTGCGCACGTGGCCGCCGCCGTTGGCCAGCGCCAGGCGCTGCCCCGACGCGGCCGTGTGGAAGCTGGCCGAGGACGCGTCGCTGTCCGCGTCGCCGAGCGCGCCGCGGCCGTCGCCGTCGGGCCCGCCCGCGGCCGCCAGCGCGGCGCGCATGCGCTCCGACGCGCGCCGCAGCGCGAGCGCGCCCGTCGGCCGGCCGGGCTCCAGCCCCGCGCCCG
>JAABUV010006538.1_pt1 | contig 12636 bp, 16 predicted proteins | sample 5559971 | NCBI WGS metagenome assembly JAABUV01 (sample SAMN10711881, study PRJNA513362) | rock metagenome | isolation source: Antarctica rocks | place: Antarctica: Victoria Land, Knobhead nord | collected 2015-12-19
ATGCGCATGCAGCAACATGCAGATTGCCAAGCACACCTGCTATATGTACATGTACAATACATGCTTGTGCACACGATTTGAGATTCTATGCATCATGCAGGATTTTGCAAACCCTGCGCGTCAGATATGGGCTTGACCTGATATACACCTACAGTGGTAACATTCTGATTGCGGTAAGATTATCAGACCCTGATCATGCTGCTGAGCTCTGCTCCTATATTTACTGCAACCCTCACGCTACATTGACAATCCTCAGGCCAATCCACACAAGCGTTTGAGGCATTTGTATGGGTCCCGCATGATGAACCAGTACAGGAATGTTGCCCTGGGAGAGCTGAGTCCGCATGTGTATGCTATCGCTGAACAGGTACATAAATCAGATCTCTGCATACAGCCATCCTCAAGGCAGATGGTGCAGCTATGCATGCACAGCAATGCTCTCTGCGCTATGTCGAGACGTTCAACTGCAAGCCAATTCGGCCATGTGCAAGCATGCACCTGTGTCACAACACAACATCACACGTCGTTTCATTATCAGGCATCCTTGCACATGCATGGGGGATACCAAAGTGCTTTGGCACCTGGGTCCAGCTTTTGCATTTGCTGATGCCAGCATGCGATGAAACAAATGTCTTACCAGACAATTTGGTGGTCAACATGTGAGCACCATTTGCAGGCATTCAATGCCATGATGATTGATGAGCAGCGGCAGGCCATCTTGATCAGTGGAGAGTCAGGTGCTGGCAAGACAGAGAGTGCCAAGATGGTCATGCAGTATCTGGCCCATCGCACAGCCCCGGCACAGGCCACCACGGCTCGGCCAAGAACTCAGGGTCAGCCAGGCATCAGCACGGCACCTGTGGAAGAGCAGGTACACACTTGCATGTTGCACCAGATCAGTTCTGCCTGCTTGGCATGATTGCAGCATGCAGACCGCCATGCCACAAGGCAGGGCAATCAAGGCAGAGCAGGCCACAAACGCAGGTTGTGTTCACACACACCAACTTGAGCCTGGTTTGTACAGTGAAAATTATCTACATCACCTGAAAGCAATGCAATGCTGGCTTGTACAGAGCGCAAGCCTTTGTAGGACAGTACCATTGTTGTGAGATACCACCAGACTTGGAGTACTTAGGGCCGCAAGCAATGCGTACAAAGCAGATGTGGTTTGGTGACTCGTTTAGCTCATTGACTTGAACATTGTTGGCCACGTTGACTGGTGAAATGGCAATTTCTTGGCTGCTGGCAGAGAAGGAAAGAAAAGAAAAGTGTATGCTTCTCAGCGATCATAACGGGAGCCTCTTAAGGCGGCAGCCCGGAGACTGGCAGAAAATTGTGCTGCTGCATACAACAATGGCATGTTTGGGACAACTAGTGGGGTTATATATCACACGTGAACACTAGCTGTGCTCAGTCCATGCAAGTACTACTGCCACATCAGAACAGGGGAAAAATCAGCTCCTTGTATCACACAGGTGCTGGAGTCCAACCCGTTGCTGGAGGCGTTTGGAAATGCCAAGACATCCAGGAACGACAACTCCTCTCGTTTTGGGAAGTTCACTGAGATCTCTTTTGACGCTGGTGGCCGAGTGACAGGAGCTGCCATCTCCACGTACCTACTGGAACGCTCCAGAGTGGTGTCAGTCAGCACTCCTGAGCGCTCTTACCATATCTTCTACCAGCTGTGTGCTGGAGCCTCGCATCATCAGCAGCTCAGGTGTTTGCTTAGCTGATCCTGTAGTTACTCATTTGACTGAATCATCATAATGAACTTTTGTGATAAAGGATTGAAGAAGGTCATGATGCAAGCTTGTTTCAGACAGGGAGCGTATTTGTGTTTTTTTCCGAGCTACCGCTCCCAAGCTTTTTCTGTGTGACGAACCCCAATTATTGCATGCATATTGCTTTTGTATGGCCTTTGGTATGCAGCATTCAGGAGGCTTCTGAGGGATGAGTATTTGATGGGCATTGCACTGCGCGTGAACCATTTTGTCCACTGGATGTACAGGCTGGAGAAGGGTTGGTCCTCTTTCAATTACCTGGCTGGCAGTGAGACCTTCAGCCTCAGTGAAGTAGATGATGGGGAAGCCTTCAGGGAGACTATGGATGCCATGGCAATTGTTGGTCTAACTGAGATGGTATGTTATTTGCCTGGTGGCCCTGTTGCCTTTCATGTTCATCTCTCACCCAGGTTGTGAAGGATCACACTCAGACGGCAACTGCCTCGTCACAAATGCTAGTGTTATTTGGGGCTGTTGATACAAGCCAAAGTTGCATTGAACAATTCCTCGATGTACTCAGATGTCCTGCATGCTGAAGTTGTCATCAACATGCCTCAGTGTTGCATTTCATTCACTTTGAGCACAGAGTGAAGTCTGTCGACGGCATTCAATTGGTGTAGTCATACGCAGCACTTCCTATGCACAACACAGACACACAACAAGTATGTCATGCTTCTTACATACACAGGCAACTGAAAGTTGCTAATTGTCTTTATCATCTTGTGTGGTGTAGGAGCGTGATGCTGTGCTAGCAATTGTGGCCAGTGTGTTGCACCTGGGAAACATCAGCTTCACACATGGCGACATGGACAATGCAATGCTGCTGGATGAACGGTCTGAAGATGCAATGTATATAGTTGCAGAACTTATGCAGGTCAGGTCGCTTACCACCACACCTCTTGCATCCTGCCAATAATACATCTTGCCAAGTGTTTATCTCTGTGTCACTGCATCAGCAGAGCTGACATTCAATCTTTGGTGTGCCTCTGTAGTTGCGTCTTGAGTCTGCATTTGAATGCCAGCAGTCCCTTGCCTGCAGCAAAGTCTTCCCATACGGCCCCGAAATATGATTCCATACATCACAGCACTTGCAACATCTGTCTGCCAATCTGTCACGTGTAGCTGTCTTGATGCAATTTCCGAAAAGCGTTCCTTGAGAAGCCGATAGCTTGGGCAGACCAGACTTGACTGACGCATGCTATTTTGTCTCACCAGCCAGGTTTTGCTAACAACACTGCAAACCATCGAGCATCCCTTGTGACAGCAGCTGCAGGCCATCATGCCGCAACGACAGCACACAACAACACAAAGGAGGTGCTGTTCATTGTGTCAGGACTCTGTGTCACAGTCAGCGCTGGATGTTGTGCCAAGGTTTTCCCCCAATCAGCTGATGGCCCTGACCATGCGTGCCATAGCGAGTTCTGTGTGACATGTCAGAGCTGCATGTCAAGCCACCAATCTTGCGTCCAGGTGACGCCTGATCAGCTGATGACAGCTCTGACCACGCGTGCCATTGAGACCATGGGGGAGCGCATTGTGAAGAACCTGGATGCAGCAGCAGCTTCAGTGTCCAGGGATGCCTTGGCCAAGAACTTGTATGCCAAGTTGTTTGACTGGCTGGTGGCTGCCATCAACAGAAAAATCTCTGCCATTGGTAAGCACGCATATGAGGCTGACACCAAAAGCAAGCTGCTGTTGGGTGGCTTTGGCGAGACAGTCAAGGACTCATCATTTTGTGACATGATTACATTGTCAGGCGTTTGCTTGGCTCCCACAGCAGGTCATGGCTTTAGGCTGGCTTGCAGAACAGATCTTGCTTGGCCATTGCACAGCGCTGTCATAGTTCTGACCAACCTGCCGATATACAACGTGTTGCTGCATGATAGCAAGTCTTTGAAGCATGGTGTGTATGTCATCACCTGCTGTCTGTGTTACTGTGCCATCTGTGTCAGCCACCTGGCAGGCCAGAGAGACAATGCAGACTGTACATTGTACCGTAAAAGTGCATCACACCCTGTGTATATGTTCATTACATGCAATGCGTTTATGGATGGTGCGTTACATCAGCTCTGCATATGTACTTGTCAGCAATTTGGATGCTTGCTGCTGCAGGTTCTGGTCAGCGCTCTGAGCGTACCATTGGCATACTGGATATCTATGGCTTTGAGAGCTTCAAGGAGAACAGCTTTGAGCAGCTGTGCATCAACCTGGCCAATGAGCGGCTGCAGCAGCAGTTCAACCAGCACGTCTTCAAGGGAGAGCAGGTATGCCATGCAATCATGCATGCCTGCTTGTCACATGCATTGCAACGGTGCCTTTCCCCTCAGGCTTTGCTGTATGTGACTAGGCCCATTGCACTTGTGTGTCAACAGGCTGAACACTGGGAATGAGGGTTGACACCTTCTGTGATACTGTCCAGGCATGTTGCCCACCGCTAGCTGTGTGATGTACATGAGTGAAGGAAAACATAAGTGCAGTTAGCGTGCGCGCAGCATTGATGCCACTTTGCCGTGGCTGCTTCTGCCTATGGAATTCAGGATGGATAGCGCAACTTCTGCCAGTGCTACACGTTGCCTGCATACTTGCACAACATCATGCGAACACGCATGACTAGTGTCTTTGCACATGACATGATGCTGCTGCCCTTGTGCCATAGGAGGAGTACGCTGCTGAGGGCATTGATTGGAGCTATGTGGAGTTCATTGACAACCAGGACTGTCTGGACCTGCTGGAGGGGTCCCCTGTCAACCCCAACCTAGCTGTGTTCCCCCTCATAGATGAAGCCTGCCGCATGCCCAGGGCTACCTACCAGGTAGGGCTCCTTGGCCTCAGCATTGCCTGCCTTTCAGCTTGATGAACAGTGTGTCGACCCCATCTTACGAGATCCTCTCGTCAATGAATACATAGCCCACGTGCTGCACAGAAATTCAATGATAATGGGCGGCAGAACAACAGTAGATCGTGTGGCCTATGCAAGGCAACACTAACAGGATACCATAGCAATTCCATCCCTAGCATGCTGTAGCTAGGAAAGCGTGACTCTCAGACTAAGCCATATTGGGCTGCAGGACTAGTACAATGTCCTGTACGGGATTGTGGAGGCTAATGGTGACATGTCACACAAACACTCTGCTGTGTAACTTTTTTGACAGACCGCGAGTCAGCGGCAAGGCTTCGTAACTGTTCAACCATGCTTGGGTGACACCACAGATGTGCATGAGCTGAGCCGCATCCTGTTTGAGGTCCTCAGATGTGGCTCAGTTCATGCTCGCATATGGTGTCACCCAAGCACAGTTGAAAACTTGAGCGCTGGCTTGCGGTCTGTCAAAAAACTTACACAGCAGAATGTTTTACGTGACGTGGTCACCCTTAACCTCCGCAATCCCGTACAGGACATGTCCTAGTCTTGCAGCCCAACGTGATCAACCAAAACAACTCATGCAGCCTGAGCACTTTGAACTGACTTTCAGCATGCCATGCCATGCACCCAGCCTTGCCTCACATGACAGCAGTAGCACTCATAGCTGGTACTTAAAACCAAGTGAGTGTTGGCAGACGATGTAGCTCTAGTCATGTTTCATTGAGACAACATGGGTTGTTGGCTGTGGTCTGGCAAGATCACAGTAGATTAATCTTTTTGGTTGATGGCAGGATCATGTCTGTATGGCAATGAAGCTGCATGCTATGACAAAGTCAACCTGATTGGGCGCATGCTGTGCAATGCAGATTGGCTGAGCAGGCCTGCTTCATGCTGATGCACGACGTGTGGTAACTGCTAGGCTCATCTCTGTATGACAGCAAACCTGCATGCTGTACCAAAAGTCAAAGTGTCACGATGTCATTGAGAGTGAGCGTGTGTATGCAGGACTTGGCGCACACTGTGCGTACCAGGTTGGCTGAGCAGCCCCGATTTGAGGCACCCAAGAGGCCACCGCATGGCTTCTCGGTGGATCACTACGCTGGCAAGGTCACCTACAGCACTCTGCTGCTCATGGACAAGAACAAGGACTTTGTTATTGCAGAGCATGCTGCGCTCCTGAAGGCGTCTGGCTTCCAGTTTGCTAGGTGAGTCGCAATGTCATATGCTGTGTTTATTGCAAAAGAAGCTGAAGTTCCTGTTTGCTAGGTGGGTTGCAGTGCCGTATGCTGAGTTCGTTGCAACACAAGCTGAAGTTCCAATTTGCCAGGTGCATTGCAGTGTCTTATGCTGTCTTATGCTGGAAGCTTTCTAAAGGTCTTTTGTCAGTGCTGTAACTGCCCAAGAGTCCAATGGTACTGTGTCTGCTCCCAATATGGCCATTGGCTGGGCGACTGCTGCCAACTGTCTATTGCTCATGTACATCTGAAAGCTAGACTGGGTGTTGCTGTTTGCCTCAAAGTGCGGCCAAACGCTGCAAGTCTTGGGGCTGGTACTGCATTTGTGCAAAGTGTGTTCAGAACGAATTTCGGAAATCTGCAAATCATGACTGAACTGGTGTAGAACAATGCTGCGGCCACGCAGAACGCATGTCGTGTAGTATGTGATGATGCTGTCATGCAGGGACCTGTTTGACGAGACTGATAGCATTGACAGTGCAGCTGTGGCCCCTCCCTCTCGCATGGCCAGGGGAGGTAAGAGCGCATACAAGCTGAACAGTGTGGGCGCACGCTTCAGAAAGCAGCTGCACGGACTCATGGGCACGCTGAACCAATGCCAGCCTCACTACATCAGGTCAGTCAGTCAAGCGTGCTGTCTCGTTTGTCGTGCTTGTCGGCTGGTCTGGAGCTTTGTATGTCCACAGCCAGGGCTTACTCATCATAATCTTGGCTGAAAGTTCATGTGCTTCGTAGAATCAAGTTCACATCACCCACATGCATGCTCCGGCAGAAATGCTCAGCGTTGCCCATGTCAGCACATAGCATCTCTGCAATGCTCACTGTACAGTAATCGCTGGGGTCCTTACAGGTGTATAAAGCCCAACCCAGAGTCGCAACCGGGCAACCTAACCCCCAACTACGTCCTAGAGCAGTTGCGAGCAGGAGGTGTGCTGGAGGCAGTCCGAATTGCATGCGCTGGCTACCCAACCAGGAAAGCCTTCAGGCCATTTGCCATACGCTACAACATCCTGTTGGCCAGTGGCAGAGGCGCATACCGCCATCTCAACCCTGAGACGCTGCAAGAGGAGGAGGCGGCAGACATCTCACGCAAGGTGCTGCAGGCTGTGAAGGTCATGGGGTGGCAGATGGGCAAGACCAGGGTGTTCTTGAGAGCAGGTCAACTTGCTCAGCTTGAGGTAAGACGGCTACATTCCGTTACCCTTCCTTGTCTCTCTGCCGGCTCTCTGTGTTACTCTGTGTGTTGGAGAGCTGGCAAGTTTGTACTGCAGCTTGATCTCAGCTGGGCTGTCTCAGAACTGCTGTGAAAAGTCTGCACTGTGTCAAGTGATGGCTGACTTGCATGATACGTATTGAGATGTCTCCTTGCTGATCTTGCTTTGCTTGTCTGTGAGAGTTGCGCACACCTGTCTGGTTGATGTCAGCCAACTGCTGACTTCATAACTTACTGCACAGTCCAAAGCCATGACCATACGTATCGATGACATCAGCATGTGCACGATGTCAGCATTATACTGACCTGCTTTCCTCCATGCGTAACAACATGCTGCGACAGCTGCAAAGTTGTGTTTGTCCAGATGCAAGATCATGCCTCCACAGCTTCCGAAGTCTGTCTGCCTCTCTTGCAGGGCGCAAGAGGCACCCGGCTGGCAGCCTCGGCTGTCACCATCCAAGCCGCCTTCAGAGGCATGGCAGCACGTAAAGAGCTGCGCAGAGCCCGCGCAGCTGCAAGGCACATCCAGGTCACACTCAAACAACACCTCTTTTGTCTCTCTATTTCTGTACCTGTTCCTTTCTCTGTCTGTACGGTACTCTCGTTGCTTTCTCCCCCTTCTTCTGCTTTTGTCCCGTCTTGATGCATCTTCGGCTTCTGTTGAGCCTCCTTGTAGTAATGTGAGTCATGGGTCTCAAGTCATAGCAAATGTCCTGGTCAGAATGGCAGCTGCATGCCAGTGAATTTGTGCACTGCATTGCCTGTCTCAAGCAGGGAAGCTGTCTACACACATTGGGCGTGCATGCCTGTTCCCGTCTGCATCTGGTGTTTGTCATGCTACATTTTGGCCTTGTGACATTTTGGGCTTGTGAAATGAAGGCTGCCTGGCGGGGCCTGCTGGCGCGTCGCACAGCTCAGGAGCGCAGGAAGGACATTGCAGCTGCCAAGATTGCCGCCACCTGGCGCATGTACCAGCAACGGAAAGCTTTTGTCATGCATACAAGGTAAGATTTCTCCAACTCGAGCTGCTTTTGGCTTGACCCACTGCTCAGGCCTTCCAGCATGCATTACTACAGCGCCCTGGATTGTAATGCCTTGCACAGCCTGCATGAGGCCAGCTGGTGTCCGGCAGCAAGGCTCACACAACAGTGTGCTTTCTGCAATGTGAAGCAATCCAACCAATCTTGCAATGAATATGCTAGCTGAAAGGGCTAGAGGTATTATGTGACATGATGCTCTGTGCTATCAGTTTGCTTGAGCTTGTGATGATTGGGGTGCAGGAACCGCAGAGCAACAGTGGTGCAAAGCTGGGTGCGCATGTGGCTGGTGCGCACACGCTTCAGACGCACCACAGCTGCAGGACGCAAGGCTGCTGCAAGGGCGGCTCGCCAGGCGCATATTGTGGCGGCTGCCATTGTCATACAGAAGAATGTACGCCGGCACTTGGCTTGCAAGAAGGTAAACTGCTGCTTCATACTGCACAGCGTGTATCTGATCCACTGCAGAATGCAACGTTCTGCAATGCTGAGACTGGTTGTTCAAAGCGCCAAAACTGAGCAGCCTGACTACATCATGTGCCATGATACTGAAAGCAGGCTGGCATCTTTTTGTGGCTGTCACTGATGCAGGCTCGACATCCTTACCTTGTGCATGCAGCATTTGCCTGACTTTACTGTGTGACATTGTCACAGCTGTTCACAACATCATTGTTGGAGGCTGCATATAGCATTGACTCATCAGGCACGCAGCTGTGTCATCAGAGTCCTGTGATGTTGCCATATGCCACATCACAGAACAAGCTGACATCCATGTGCAAGCTACACGCCATGTGATGCTGCGCACCCTAAGAACGCCACCATCATGTGCGTGCCTTGTCGATGCATTCCCCACAGTGCAGAGCATATCATGCAAGCCTCTGTACTGTAAGCAGTGCACGCCCTCCAAGCAGTGCATCGCTGGTGGGAAGCACACAAAACATGTGTGACGATGCAGGTGGCCGCAAGGAGGGCAGAGGCAGTCAAGCGGCAGCAGATGCAGCAAGCCCACAGCACGCTGCAGAGCCAGCAGGACCAGCTCATTGCAGAGATTCAAGAATGGAAGGCGCGATACAGAGACGAAGCTGCCTACAGTAGTGAGCTGCAAGCTGCTGCCAACAGGCTGCAGTCAGAGCTCACTGCAGCTCACTTGGACTCCCAGGTATGCAGTTTGCCCCCCTCCCCCCTTCTTTCTTCTTTCATTCAATGGTTTATTCATCCATCCATGCACGCATGCATTTGTTTGTTCATTCCTTCCTTCCTGCATCCATCCATCCACCCATCCATTCATTCGTTCATAACAAAAAAACGTCGTGCTCTAGGGTGGTGTACATACAGCCCTGAGTAGCTCCCAATACGTCAGAGAGCTTGGAGATGTAACACAAGCTGTTTGCAAGAATACAAGCCATTCATGGTTGCTTCTTGACAGGCTACACTAGCGGTTTTGCATGTTGCAGTATGCAATTTTCCTGTGCCTGTCCCCATTTGCAGAATTGGTTCGTCCCTGAACCAAAGGGCCAGTTCCCCTCTGTGAACGCCGCCCTGGGCACGATCTTATCTTGCATGTGAATCCACCAGCCTTCTGATCAGCCATTTGACTGTTCTGACTTGTGATGCAGAATGCTAAGGATGCGATGGTGAATATGAGGGAGGAAGTGAACATGCAAGCCAACAACTACCAGTCACACGTGGAAGCTGCCAGGGTGGCTGAGCTGGAAGCTGCTCAGGCAGCTGCGCAGGCTGCCCTCATGGCTGAAATGGAGCTGCTGAGGAGGCAGAAACACGGCGCTGAGCAGCAGGCCAGAGACCTGGAAGACCAGGCAAGCTTAGAATGCACACCCTTGGCCTCGTTGGTTGAGATTGAACGTCTGGCCCAGCAGCATACCGAGCCAGTTTGATTTGACTACTTGAGACAAAGCTGAAAAGCACAGTGTTGCTGTGCACACTGCTCCAACTGCTGGCTACTGTCAACTCAGCAGGGATGCTCACCAGCATGTGGCACATCAACATGTGTGGCTGCAGGCAATTTGCCTTGATCCAAATGCATGACAGTGTATGCTTTCCACAAGCAAGGCTTCACCCTGTCATCAACTTGGCTTGTGATGTGTGTGCCGCAGGTGCGTGGAGCGCATCAGGAGTTGAGGAGTAAGGGCGCTGAAGTGGAGGAGATGGTGGCTGCTGCTGAAGTGAAGGATGCCGACAATACACGCTTGTGGGACCAGGTACTCACCCTGACACTGCTTTGCTGCCTCTACAGATGTCGTCTTTTCCTTCATTTGACCCATTCAGGCTTACCTATCTACTAGAACCGGTCATACTGCAGCTCAGAACAATCATGGCAAAGCAACAATGCGGTATACTGTGCTGTATACTGTGCAGTATAGGCCGTGACAGACGAACTGTGTGCATGGGGACATGCCATATGCCGGTTGGGTCACTTCATGATTGCTGCATTGTTGGCGTGAACTTGCCCAGTCTGATTTAGACAAGATCAACACATGTCACTGTTGGTGTCTTAGCTGACTGCCAAAATTGGACCTCAAACAGAAATCTACTCAGGAATGTACATACCTGATCCCAGGGGAAGACACCTGTTCAGTGAATGACAATGATCAATGGCTGCACCGCAACATGCTTAGATGCCAACGAATTGTGTTGCCCAATGGATGGGCTGCCACACAACACTGACCATTGGTGCCAGCACTGTTGCAGTATCCCCCTTTGTTCAGGTATCCTCCCAAGAGATTCATAGCTTCGTACAACGCAGCAACCCTGAGAATCTGCTATGTGGTGTCTGACTGTGTCAGGTGAGGGTAGCAGCTGAGGAGTACCATGCAGAGTTTGCTCAGAAGGAGTCCACCATTGCCATGCTTACAGCTGAGGCCGAGGCACAGAAGGTGCAGCATCAGCAGAAGATTGATAAGCTGCGCACTGACATGGAGGTATGCTTGCACCCTTTGACCTGACGCTCATTTGACAGCCTTATCTGTTTGCCCTTGAATATCTCTCCACACAACAGCTTTCAAGCATCATGCAGCATGGGCTGCATAAGCAGTAGGGGCTTCAACCCTCAGTATGCTTCATAGCAGGGGCGACTCAAGTAAGAAAGACATGTCGTCTGTGGCTGCTATCAACTGAAATGGAACAGCAGTCACATAACTCATGTCTTTTCATACCCCTGATGCTCTGCTTATGCATCCACTGAACACAAGTGTCCAGAAGTCGCTCTTGCATAATTGATTGTGAGTCAGATCATGTCAAAGTTTGCACTGTTGTGGCCATCTGTACATGTTTGTACTTGAGCTGCTCAAGTGAACTATCAGTAGCAATGGCTTGCATCTGCACACAGTGCTCTTGTCTGCAGGGTACAGTGGCATCTGTGCAGCAAGACATGCAGCAGCGCCTAGAGGAAGCTCTTGCTGAGAACAAGGCTCAAGCAGAAAGCCTCAGGGAGGCCCGTGAGAGGAACATGCACTTCAGCGCTCGAGTGGTCGCCCTCAACTCACGAGTGGCTCAGCTCACAAAGCAGGTTTGTCCTGATCATTACTACAGGCCATTGTGATTGTGGTTAGTGCATTAGCTTGCTGTTGCTGATGAGAAGGTATACAAAGCTGTTTTGTTTTTAGTTCACCTCCACTTTGGCAAACTGGTTCGTGCAATGTCAGTTGCCTACCGTACTGGGAGATGAAGAAGGTGGGCCTGCCAATGTGACACTGACATCAATTCTTTGGCGTGTCCTGACCCCAAAAGGGTCCTGAGGAGCTTGCTTGCGGTCTGGAATCAAAGCTGCCGTCTAAGACATGCTGGTGCAGTCAGCAGCAAAGTTGAGCAAAGCTTGCTGCAGTCAGTCCTGCAGCAATGTCCTGCATGCAGCGCAATGCTGCCCACTTTTGTCATGATATCTTACAGAGTGTGAGTCGTGGCTTTGACTGTTGCAGTTGAAGGACTCTCAGCAGAGGGAGCAAGCGCTATCTGCTGACTTGGAGGCAGCAAAGAAAGCCCAGCAGGAGGCTCAGCAACAGCTGCAGCAGGCTCAAGCCCAGGTGCAGGCTGTCAAGGATGCCCCCCTTGCTACCCCCAGCCCCTCGCACCGCTCCATGGAGAACGGTAAATGACTCAACCTCAGTGGTCATGAGTGGTGTGTGAACTCTGTGTGTACTTTGCTCTTCGTCTGCTCAGCTGCTGCAAAGAGTCATGTCTTGAGTCGCTTCCTTGTCCAATGCTGTGCTCATGCACAAAGCATCACTGGTTGATCACTGCTTGATCTGCAGCTGTTGCATGTTGACTGATAAAACAGGATTTCAAGCCCTTAATACGAGTAACTTGGCACGTTGATTTTGTCAGCAATAAATGTCCGAATGCTACATTGCGCAAAGTTGACTAAAATTGGCAGGACTCACACAGTCACCTATTCAAATTGCAGGGGGGCGAACCCCACCCATGCGCAGCCCCAGCCAGCTGACCAGCATACCCTACGGCGGCCGCACCCCTGACAACGACCCCAGCTTGATCC
>JAABUV010006540.1_pt1 | contig 12626 bp, 12 predicted proteins | sample 5559971 | NCBI WGS metagenome assembly JAABUV01 (sample SAMN10711881, study PRJNA513362) | rock metagenome | isolation source: Antarctica rocks | place: Antarctica: Victoria Land, Knobhead nord | collected 2015-12-19
GCCATCGTGCGGCACGACCAGTGCGTGTGACCTTCCGGCCGACAGGTCGTGGTCAGCTCGACGATCAGGGCGGTCTTCTCCTCCGAGATCGAGGGTTTGCGTCCTCGCCCCGACGCGACTTTGCCCAAGTCAGCCAGCCCCTGCTCCGTGAAGGCCGCTCGCCAGGCCCGCACCGTCACCGGGGTGACGCCATGTTTGAGGGCGATCACGCTGTTCGCGATGCCATCAGCCGCGTCGAGCAGCACTCGGGCGCGTCGCACCTCCCGATGCGCTGCGGTGTGCGACCGCGACACCTTCTCCAGGGCCTCACGCTGGCCAACCAACATCAGCAACCTCGCGGCAGAAGCGGTCACCTACAAAGAATAACCCAGGACTAGTCAGCCATTTGCGAGACACACAAGTAGCGCGCCTTGTTCGACACGTATGCACGCTTCCTCGGCCTGGCGGCCCCGCTGCCCCGTCGCGCGGTCGACGCTCAGGAGATGGGCTGCCTCTCGGCATGAGTGGCTCTTGCTGCCAAACCGGCCAGTGCGGCGTCCGAGCCGCGGGAGCCCACGAGACAGAGCCCAACCGGAAGGGACTCCACAGTCGGCCCAGGGAGTGCGAGGGCGGGCAGCCCCGCAATGCTCGCCAAGCAGGTGAGCCGCAGCGTTCCTGCCCGCATCGACGCCTTGCCGGCATCGGAGAGGACCGCCGGCGGCGCCGTCGTGCTCGTAGCAGGCTGAATCAGGGCGATGCCGGCCGACAGCCGGTCCCTCAACTGCCCAGCGGCTCTCTTCAGCACTCGTTCGGCGTCCGACCGCTCCCGCGCGGTCACGTCTCTTCCCTGCTCGAAACGGCCCGCGATCTCCGGCTCCAACGCGCCTGGATGAGCCGAGATCCAAGTTCCATGTATTTGCCAGGCCTCCGCTGCCTGTACGAGGCGGAAGGCGTCGAGCCAGCGGTCGAGCTCACCGCCGCACAGTGCAGGCACCATCTCGAGTGGTACCTGCAAGCGCTCAGCGAGAGCATGCGCGGCGCGGCGCAGAACCACCTGGACCGCCGGCTCAGCTAAGGCGAACACGTCATCGGCAAGCACTATTCTCCGCAAGGGCTGGACGTTGGTCGGCGGCAGGAGCACCTCCGCAATCCGTTGGAGCGTCTCCGCGTCGCGCGTCAGCCAGCCCACCGTGTCGAATGACGGGGCCAGAGGAACCAGCCCCTGGGCGACTAACAAACCGTGACTCGGACGAAAGCCGAACAGCCCGCAGTATGAGGCGGGAACACGGATAGACCCTGCGGTGTCGGTGCCCAACCCCACGTGCACCAAGCCGAGAGCGACGGCGCTCGCGGGACCGCTCGAGGATCCGCCGGGAATGCGCCCAGGCGCAGCGGGATTTGGTGGCGTGCCATAATGAACGTTTGTGCCGGCCAAGCTGTAGGCGAACTCGTCAGTCTGCACGATCCCGTTGATGTCGGCGCCCGCCGCCAGCAGGGACCGCACTACCGAAGCGGTTTCGACCTCGGCTGATGACTCGGCGAGCCAGGTAGGGTTTCCCGCGCCAATACGCTGGCCGGCCACCGCGAAAAGATCCTTGACGGCGACCGTCAGTCCCGTCAACTCACCGCCCTCGGCGCCTCGGACCAGCGGCTGCCCTTGGACCCGCCATAGTGCCTGGTCCTGCTGCGGGTCCGACGCCGCATGCCGTTTCCCGGTGGTGGCTGCGGGCGGTTGACTGGTGCTGACGTGTGCGACAGAGATGCGCCAGCCTTCGGGGCGCCTGACCCAGGCCTGCGTTTGCAGACCCCGGAGGCCGTCTCCGCGAACGGTCTCGGCTACCGCCATTGCTGCTTCATCGGACAGTGGTACGACGTGCACGTGCTGCACCTCGCGCGACTGGGCCCCACCACTGGCCTGCCGGAACCGGTCGATCGAGTCACGCCCCACCAGGACCCCGTGCGCATCAGCCCGCAGTGTGAGTGGGCTGTCCACGAACCACTCGCGCAGCGCCGCGAGGTCGTTGCGGGCCAGCGCCTCCTCATACTGCGTTACTGCCGCCGTCACTTCGGCGACCACGGCGTGCGCGATGGCGGCCGTGGACTCGGGCAGCGCCGACGGGTCGGACCACGGCGCAGCTACGTTTTCCATCTTCACCTTTCGCGGGTCAAGGAAATCAGGAGAGCTTGGAGCCGGCGGCGCCAGGAGCTCCGGCGGCGCGCCTCAGGACGGCATCGACGTCTGGGGGCTCCAGGACGGTATGAGTCGCCGACCTGGTGTGTGGAGCAGAACCGGGTCGAGCGGGTAGGCCATGTTGTCGGCGGTCGACTGCGTCTTGGCCCCACTACTCGAGGCCATTCGCCTTCAAGAACTCGGAGGCCACCTTGGCCGGGTCCTCCTTGTCGATCTGAACCTTGCTGACCAGGTCCGTGAGGTTCTCGGTCGTGAGCCTTGCCGAGAGCGCGTTCAGGGCCGACGTGACCGTCGGGGTCACCTTCTGGGCGTTGATGACGGGGACGATATTCTCCGCCAGGAAGAGGTCCTTAGGGTCCGCGAGCGGCACGAAGCCCCTTGTCTTGAAGGAGCTGTCGGTGGAAAAGACGTTGGCGACGTCGACTGTGCCGTCGGCAAGTGACTTAATGGTCAGCACGCCTCCGTTGTCCAGAGGCTTGAACTCCTTGAAGGTCAAGCCGTAGACGCTCTTCAGGCCCGCCAGACCGGTGTGCCGAGTTCTGTACGCCGGTCCCGCGCCAATCGTCAACTGGCCTGCCACCGACGCAAGGTCCGGTATAGCACTGAGCTTGTACTTCGCGGCTGTCTTCTTGGTCACAGCCAGGGTATCCTTGTCTTGAGCGGGAGACATAGCCAGCAAGCTCAGCCCCTGCGGCAGGGCAGCCTTGAGGGCGCTGTAGACGGCGTCCGAGCTGGTTGCGGCGGAGCTGCCTTTGTCGAAGTAGCTCAGTAGCGTACCCGTGTACTCAGGAATTAGGTCGATCGACCCGTCCTTGAGTGCCGGCAGGTATACCTCACGAGCACCAATGTTAAGCTTCTTGTTGACCTTCACCCCTTTGGCCTCGAGTGCCCCGGCATACATGTCAGCCAATAACACGTTCTCGGAGAAGTCTGCAGACCCGACGGTAATGGACCCTGCACCGGCACCGGCACCTGCGGCTGACGGACCGGAGCTCCCGGCCGACAGGGGGTCGCCCGACGAGCTGGACGTGCTGCCACACGCCGCCAACAGCAACAGGCCGGTTGCGGTGGCCACGGTTGCGGCGACCCGGTGAAACTTGGCGATCATTGGATGCCCTTCAGAGTTGGGAGACAGGCGAGGTGCTGCCTCGGGATACGTCGCTCGGTTCGAGGCCAAGAACTACCGGGGACACACCGGACGCCGCTGGATCGGCGGCCGGGAGCCTGCCGGAGATTCCGGGCGAGATGACTAGTCGCTGCAGACCTAGCAGCATGACGTCGAGCATGACGGCGAGGATCGCCACCAAGACGGCGCCTGCGACCATCTGCGGGTAGTCACGGTTCGTCAGCCCGTCTATGAGGAAGCGCCCCAGGCCGCCCAGAGCGACGTACGCGGCGACCGTGGCGGTCGCTACGACCTGCAGGACTGCGCTGCGCAGTCCTGCCAGGATGAGGGGCAGGGCCAGGGGCAGCTCGATGCGGCGCAGCACGCGCCACTCAGTCATGCCCATGCAGCGGCCGGCGTCAACAATGGTGGGATCGACCGCCCTGATGCCTGCATAAGTTCCGGTGAGGATGGGAGGTATCGCGAGCACCACAAGTGCCACCAGCACGGGGACGAGACCAATGCCGACCACGAGGACGACGATAGTGAGCAGGCCCAGAGTCGGCAGGGATCGCGCCGCGTTACCCAAGTTGATTGCCAGGAAGGCACCTCGGCCTGTGTGGCCGATCGCGAGGCCGACCGGTACGGCCAGCACCAGCGAGATGGCAAGCGCTACGCCCGTGTAGATGAGGTGCTGCTCAAGCCGATGCGGGATGCCGAAGGTCCCGGTCCAGTTCACGCCGTCACTGAGGAAGGCGAGGAAGTTGTTGGATGCGCTCATCGGGTCCTACCCGGGCGAGCCCACGGGGTGAGCACGCGCTGCCCGTAGACGAGCAGCGAATCGACCGCCAGCGCCAGCAGGACCGAGAGTGCGACACCTACCCAGATAGGGGTGAGAAAGTCGAGCTGGAAGCCACTGGTGAATAACTGGCCGAGGCCGCCAACGCCGATGACGGCACCCACGCTCACCAAGCTGATGTTGGCCACCGCCGCTACGCGTAAGCCAGAGGTGACCACCGGCACGGCGATGGGAAGCTCAACTTGGACCAGTCGCCGAAGCCGGCCGAATCCCATTGCAGTGGCTGCCTGGGTCACGTGATCCGGGACCGACGCCAACCCGTCGACGACGGTGCGTGCCAGCAGTGCCAACGTGTACAGACTCAGGGCCACCACGATGTTCGCAGGATCTAGGATACGAGTTCCCAAGATACCGGGCAGGACGATGAACAACGCTAGCGACGGGATCGAGTAGAAGATGCCGCTGACGGCCAGAAGCGGCGGGTAGAGCCGGCGCCACCGGGCCGCCAGGTAACCGATAGGTAGTGCCAGCACCAAGCCGATGAGGACCGGCAAGAGGGACAACAGAACGTGCTGGCGCAGGAGTGTGAGGATCAGGTCCCGGTTGTCGGCGATCCAGCCCCACTTCACGGCCGCCTGCCGCTGGGCTGGACGGCGCGCTCCTTGACCAGCACGGCAGCAATGTGTCGCGCGAGCGCCTCGTGGGTCACCGTGCCACGCAACGCACCGTCCTCGTCAACCAGGACTGCGCGACCTGCGGGGCTGGTAAGGGCGAGGTCCAGAGCGCGACGCAACGACCCGTCCGGTGGCACTGTGCCTCCGAGGCGGAGCAGATCTCCTTCCGCGATGGCGTCCGGCGAAGTCTCCGGATCCAGCCAACCGACCGGTCGCCGCCCGTCATCAACGACCAGAACCAAACTGGAGGACGGGCTCTGGGCTGCTCGGGCCGCTGCCACCTGAGTGCCCAGTGACACAACCGGCTCGGGATCGACTGCCAAGCCAGCGACTGGCAAGAACGACAGGCCGCGGATGCCGCGATCTCTTCCCACAAAGTCGGCGACGAAGTCGTCCGCAGGCTGCGCGAGCAGCTCCTGCGGCGGAGCGACCTGCGCGAGGTGCCCGCCGGTCCGCAAGATCGCCACGTAGTCTCCCAGTTTCACGGCCTCATCAACGTCATGTGTGACAAAGACGATGGTCTTGCCGAGATCGCCCTGCAGTCGTAGGAACTCGTCCTGCAGCCCTGACCGCACCACCGGATCGATGGCACTAAACGGCTCGTCCATCAGAAGCAGTGGCGGGTCGGCAGCCAGGGCTCGGGCGACGCCTACCCGCTGCTGTTGGCCACCGGAAAGCTGCACCGGATAGCGACTGGCAAACGAGAGCGGAAGCCCTACGCGCTCAAGCAGCTCCATGGCCACCGTGCGCGCCCGCTTACGGTCCCAGCCGAGCAGATACGGAACTGTCGCGATGTTGTCGATGACAGTCCGGTGCGGAAACAATCCAGCCTGCTGGATGACGTAGCCGATGCCGAGTCGAAGCTTAGCCACATCCACCCGACTGATGTCTTGGCCGTCAACAAGTACCCGGCCCGATGTCGGCTCAATCATACGGTTGATCATCCGCAGCGAGGTGGTCTTGCCACAACCGGACGGGCCAACCAAGACCGTTATCTTGCCGTCGGGGATGACGAGATCCAGCTGATCGACGGCTGTGGTCCCGTCGGGGTAACGCTTGCTCACGGACTCGAAGACAATCATGTGGCGCCTAAGGTCATCTCAGGGACTTCCATCTGTTATCGGAGCCGGGCCCGGGCGGTCCTCGGATGAGAAGCGTTGCCACGTTCCAGCCGGTTGAGGGTCGAGCAGCCCCATCGCGTTACCGGAGCCTTCTCCTGTCTGCCTCGTCGATGACAGAACCCGTGACGCGGCGCCCCTCCGCCGGGCGTACCCGTCCTGCCAACGGGCCCCCTGTTGCACGTCGAACCTCCATCCATGACTGCCGGCGAGGCTGCTCCGAAAGAGGTTGCCGCCTGGAGGCCGATGTACTAACGTTTGTACGAGTGAACTACCAGGAGCCGTCGGCGTCAAGGGCTTGCACCCGAGGATGCGGTCGCCAAGCCAGGAGGCGGGGACGGGATGATTTCCGAGGCGAACGACATGTCGGAGCAAGGTCGCATGCGTAGAGTGACGCTGCAGGACGTTGCGCGTGAGGCGGGCGTATCAGTGACGAGCGCCTCGCGGTCGTTGCATGGGGCTCGGAACGGCGCCCGCGCGCCGTCACCGGAGACCATCGCGCGGGTCCGTGCCGCGGCAGCGGAGCTGCGCTATACGCGCGACGAGATGGCCAGCGGGCTGCGGACCCGCCAGAGCCGGCTCCTCGGCGTGTTGGTGCCCCGGCTGTCTGATCTGGTGCTCGCGACGGTCTATGACGGACTGGAGGAAGCAGCTGAGGCCGCCGGATACCGCACCGTCGTCGCCAACACGCACGACGATCCAGCCGAACAGCGGGCGCGGGCGCAGATCATGCTCGACCACAGGGTGGAGGGGCTCGTCATCGGGGATGCTCATGTCGATGGGCTGTTCGTGGACGAGCTGCAGAGCCGCGGGGTGCCCTTCATTCTCGTCAACCGGCGGGCGGGCTCCCACCCGTCGGCCACCTGTGACGACTTCTCCGGGGGGCAACTGGTAGCCGACCATCTGTGGGAGCGTGGGCACACCCGGGTGGCGGTCCTCAGCGGAGAGCCCTACGCCAGCACCGGTCGGGCACGCTGCCACGGCTTCGTCGAGTGCTGGCGAGCGCACGGTGGGTCGGTGCCCGAGGGCTGGGTCGTGAACGGACCCTTCCATACCCAGGGAGGAAGGGCCAGCATGGAACGGGTGCTGGCGGAACCGGGCGGGCCCCCGTCGGCAGTCTTCGCAGTCAACGACTTAGCCGCTATCGGCGCCATGGGGGCACTTCGCGACGCCGGCTTGCACGTCGGGTCAGACGTCGCCGTCGTCGGATTCAACGATGTGCCGCTAGCGGTGGAGCTACCGATCCCACTGAGCACGGTCGCGGTCCCGCTTCTGGAGATGGGCAGGTGTGCCGTCCAGCTGCTGCTCGATCTGTTGGGGGGTGGCAGCCCGGTCAGCCGCATGTTGCCGGCCGAGCTGAAGATCCGGGCGTCCAGCGCGTTCTCCGCTCATCGTGTCCCGAGCGCCCCGGCGGGCAGGCCTCATTCATGACGACGGTGACGACGACCTCCTTGCCCGGCGGACGTCTGTGGGTGGCGTCATGACAGCGGACTGGCCAGTAGCGCAAGGCGTGCTGGAGCTCGGCGACCTGACGGTCGAGCGCGGGGGGGTGCTGCCAGGGGCCCAGCTGTCGTGGCAGACGCACGGAACGCTCAGTCCCGCGCGCGACAACGTGATCGTCTACCCGTGCAGCTACGGCGCGACCCACGAGGACCTGTCCTGGCTGATCGGCCCGGACGCGGTCCTGGACCCCGCGCGCTACTTCATCGTCATTCCGGACATGTTCTCCAACGGTCTGTCCACCAGCCCGGCCGACCTCGCCGACTTTCCAGCTGTGGTGACGGCCGGCGACAACGTCCGCGCCCAGCACAGGCTGCTGACCGAGCACTTCGACGTCCACCGGGTGGCCGCGGCCTACGGCTTCTCCATGGGAGCTATCCAGGCCTACCACTGGGCGGCGCTGTTCCCGGATCTGGTTGAGCGCGCGATCATCGTCTGCGGCAGCGCCAGGACCACCGTGCACAACAAAGTATTCCTGTCCGGGCTGCTGCGTACGCTCGAGGCCGCGCCGGAGTACCTGGGCAACGGCCAGTTCTCCAGCGAGCCAGCCGCGGCACTGCGAGCCTTCGCGCACATCTACGCCGGATGGGGGCTGAGCCAGGACTTCTACCGCGACGAGCTGTACCTGACGGCGTTGGGCTTTCCGGACTTGAAGAGCTTCCTGGCCACGGACTGGGAGGAGTCCTTCGGCGCGAAAAGGGCTGCCAATCTCTATGCGCAGGCCGTTACCTGGAGTGAAGCAGACATCAGTGCCAACCCGATGTACCACGGGGACTTGGAGCTTGCACTACGGGCCATCTCGGCGAGGGTGCTTCTGCTGCCGAGCGAGACCGACCTGTACTTCCGCGTCGCAGACAACGCCTCCGAGCTACCCTTCCTAGCGCGGGCACGCCTGCTGCCGATCCCGAGCGTATGGGGGCACCAGGCAGGCAACCCTGCCGGCATCCCGGCAGACTTCACTTTTCTGCGGGACGCCGCGCACGAGTGGCTGCGCGCCCCTTGAGATGAACTGCCTGTGCAGGTATGGCCTTATAACGGCTGGTTCGAAGTTGGCAAGACGGTCGACCTAATGCTGTGATCTTCAGCGGTAGGTGGCGGCCTTCTGGCAGGGGTATGCGGCGCGGTCAGGGGTTCGTCTTGGGCCGCACGCTCGGTTCCCTGGACGATCTCTGAGTGGTACAGCAGGTATCGACAAACCGACGGCGTCGTCGGCCTACCTGCCAGGATGCTGTCGTGGCGCCGCCCCGGCGGCGGCGAGTCGTCGACGCGGGCTCCGGAGCTCGGCAGTGCGCTCGCGGTGCTCCTGTGCCCGCTCAGCATCACCCTCGCGCTGCTCGCGCAGCCTCGCCCGCAGGTCCTCGGTCTGGGCGTCGGCGCATTCGCTCAGCTGGTCGCCGTCGGCTGCCCGCTGCGGTCATGGCGGGCTCTGCTGGTGCAGGTCAGCCGGAGGGCACCTGGGCCCGGCTCGGCGCCGGGCCCAGGTGCCGGGCTTCAGGCGGTGTCGGCCAGGTCGTCGGGGGCGGTCGTGGTGTGGGCGCTGCAGCGGCCGAGGATCGTGCGGGCGGCCTTGGTGACGGTCTCGGCGGCCTGCCGGACTCGGGTGAGGTCTCCCCCGGCCCAGCCGGCGACGTAGGCGAAGCTGTAGCCGCTGGCGTCCAGGCCGTGCGCGGCGGCCACCACGTACGCGACGCTCTCGGCCTCGACCTCGCACCGGCCGCGGCAGGTGGCGTAGGTCGGCAGGTCGCCGACGTGCCCGGCCTCGATGTGCGCTAGCTCGTGGATGAGCGTCTTGACCGCCTGGGCGTCGTCCACGCCGCTGCTGACCCGGACCGTGCGGCTGGTGGGGTCGGTCCAGCCGTTGGCCCGGCCGGTGTCCCCGCGGTGCACCGTGTAGCCGTGCCCGAGCACCTGCTCGGTTAGGGCGTCCCACAGCCCGGCCGGTGCCTGCCCGGTCAGCAGGGTCGGAGCGACCTCGGGCAACGGCTCCCCCTCGGTCTGGTGTAGCGCGAACACATGCACAACGCGGAAGCCCCGGACCTGCTTCTTGCCGCCGGCGTCGGGTATCGCTCCCCCGCTGCTGGTGGTGGCCGGCTCCTGCCCGGCCGGTGTGGCCGGCTCGGCCTGGTCGGCCGCCGTGGGGCGGTAGGTGCACGGTGCCAGGATCGCGATGCCCCGCTCCCCCTTGCGTACCTGCCGGCCCACGCTCTGCCAGCTGCGGAACCCGGCGACCCGGGTGGCCTGCGGGGCCTGCGCGCCGATCAGCAGCAGGTTGCCCAGGCTGTAGCTGTGGAACTTCGCGGCGGTGTCCAGCATCGCCCGCCACCCCTGGGACTCCACCAGCGCCGCGACGCCGTCGCTGATCTGCTCGTGCAGTGCGGTGAGCTTGTCCTGGCCGCCGGTCGTGCTGACTGTGCTGCTGGTGGTGTGTGTGCTGGTGCTCATCTGGGCCTCCCTGTCCCGTCCCGACTAGCGGGTGCGGGTGGGCCGGTGTCCCCCGGCCTTGAGGGCGGTGGGTTCACCCCTCCGCCGCAAAGCCGCCCGGAGGGGTCGCAGCGGCTCGCCGGGCCAGGGAACAAGCCCAAGATGCTTCCCGCGCAGCGCCTGAGGAAGGATCTTGGGCGCCCTTGCCCGGGGAGGAGCGGCCCCGCACAATCCGGGGGGCAACCTTAGGAAGCTGAGCCGGCCTCAGGCCGTCCACGCCCGGCCCGCAGGGGCTGTGCTGTGCGGGTTGTCGGACTGGCTTGTCGGATGCTCGGCAGGCTTCCCAGCCCGGTCCCTGCGCCGGTGTGCTGCGGCTGTCCACACCCGCCCTGGGGCTGCCGGCATACGGGCGGGTCCTCGAGCTGGCCGAGGGCGATCCGGGGCTTGGCCTCGGGGGTTGTGGAGCTCAGCTGATTTCCTGCGGCCGGTGCGGTGTTACAGCTCCAGCGCGTTGGCGACGTCGGGGTACAGCGGCAGCACCTTGTCCAGGCCGGTGGTGTGCAGCAGCCGGGCGACGTCGCCGCGTGCGGCGGCCAGGCGGAGCTGGCCATTGCCGGCCCGCAACCGTTTCAGCGCGCCGACCAACACGCCCAGGCCGGTGGAGTCGACCCGGTCGACGGCGGTCAAGTCCAGCACCAGGTAGCGGTGCCCAGCCGAGGAGTCCAGCAGCCGCTGGCGCAGCCGGCCGACCCCGGCGCCGACCAAGTCCTCGGTGACGGTCAGAAGCAGCCACCCGCCGATCAGACGGTCCTCAGTCATCCCCCACTATCCCACCGCACCGGCGCCTGGCTCGAACGCCCGTTTGGGTTGGCGTGATGCTGCTGGCCGTGGCGGCCTGCAGCAGGGCGCCGGGCCGACGTTGGCCGAGCGCAACGGCCCCCCTCTGGCCGGGTCGACGCCGACGGCTCCCGGCGACCCTGGGCCCTCTACCGGCCCTGGGCTTGTTGTCGCTGGTCGCCGTCGTGCGCGCGGCGGTCCTGACGTCAGTCCTGGCATGGCCGTGGCTGCTGTTGCCTGGCAGCCTCGCTCGCCCCGGCGGTCTTCGTCGAACTGCCGCTGCGCGTGGGGAACCGCCGGGTCCAGGTCGCTGGGCTGTACGAGGCGGCGCTGCTCGTCTCGCTGAGCCTGCACACCGGTGTCTGGGTAGCGCTGGTCGCCGCGGCCGTCACAGTCGTGCCGGACAGCTCGCTGCATCGCGCGCCGCAGCAGCGGCTGGTCAACGCCGCCCTGTCGATGGGGACCAGCGTCACGGCGCCCACCGTCCTACAGATCCTGACATCACCCGGTGGCCTACTGCGGTACTGCGGTACTGCGGTACGTCCTTCCGTACTTACTGCGGGGCGCTGCCCGGTGCGTACTACCCGGCGCGTTTGCGTCCGGCCGCCCGCACAGGCCGCAGCACGGCCGCGAGGGCCTCCGTACCGCGCAACACGCCGAGCGCGGTACGAATGCAGGAACCTACGCCCGCCGGCGGCCATCCTTGCTCAATGGACTCACCGCAAATCATCGTCTCGGGCGCCTATAAGGGTGGCGTTGGGAAGACGACGTTGGCCTTGGAACTGGCTTACCTGCTCGACGCTCCGCTGGTCGACCTCGACTGGGACAAGGGCGGCGCGACCAAGCGCTGGGGCTACCTACCCACCGAGTCGTCACCGCTCCTCGATGCCCTAGAGCGTGGGAAAACTCCTCGACTACGCAAGGGCCGTGGCAAAGCCGACCTAGTTGCTGGCGACCGAGACCTTGAGGCGAATCAACCCGCCCCCGACGACATGGCCGATGCGCTCAGGCGCTGGGCTGCGGACTGGGGGAGGCCCTACGTCGTCGTGGACACCCACCCTGGCGGCGTACCGAGCACGCTCGGCGCAATGGCAGCCGCTTCAGTGATCGTTACGCCTACGATTCTTGCGATTGGGGAGCTTGACGGCCTAGAGGGCTTGGTCGAGGAACTTGGTGACTATCCACTACTTGTCGTTCCCAACAGGGTTCCTCGGACCCCAGACCGACGACTCCTCGAGCGCCTGAAAGACTTGGTCAAGCGATACGAGCTTCCTGTCGCCCCTGTCATCTCCGAACACAAGCGGCTGCCCAGACGCTCTGGACGGATGGCCGTCACGGCCGCCGACCCGGTGCCCAAGGTCTGGGAAAACTATGCCACCGAGCTGCGCTCCGTGGCTGATGCAGTAAGGAAGTACCACGGTGGCTGACCAAGCAGGACTGCAGGAACTGGAGGCTCGGCGGCGCCGCACCCGCCAGGTACCCAAGCCTCAGCACCCCAAGGCCAGCTTGATCAACAACGAGCCGACGGTCCCAGAAACACCACCCCTGGCAACTAGCGCACCTGCGGAACCGGCGAAACTGGCAGCCCTGCCGGTTCCGCCCGAGGTGGTCGACGCCCCCATGACGGCGGGTGACTCTGCTGCTGCGCCGTTACGACGACGGAGCCGGCTTCGTCAGACCCAAGTTCACCTTGACGACCGAGCCGACGGCCACCTCACGGAGCTCAAGAAGCGGGCGGTGATGGCTGAGGTCGACCTCAGCGCCAGCGCTGTGCTGCGCCAGGCCCTGAACGAATATGTAGAGCGTCACGGCTATGACGGCGTCGTGGCCTGGTTCGCCGAGCACGGGCGTTAGGCCTAGCGCTCCTCCCACCGGTACAGTCTTGATCATGAGTGCGGTGGACGGTTGGGACCTGACGGTCCCGGAGGACGCGGCCGAGCTGGCCGAGGAGTTCCGCCGGCACGGCGTGCGCCCTGGTCAGCGACTCCACATCGTCTCGACG
>JAABUV010006541.1_pt1 | contig 12626 bp, 9 predicted proteins | sample 5559971 | NCBI WGS metagenome assembly JAABUV01 (sample SAMN10711881, study PRJNA513362) | rock metagenome | isolation source: Antarctica rocks | place: Antarctica: Victoria Land, Knobhead nord | collected 2015-12-19
GGCCTGAAGCAGGAGGCCGTGCGGAGCGTGTGTGCGGTGTGTGAGGATGCGGAGAGGCTCAAGACCATCTGCAACGCAGCCTATGTCAACCAAAAGGCATGAACTTTCCGGAAAGCGTATTAATCGGTGACTTGGTGCCGAGATCGGGACTTCGATGAGTCAACCGAGCCTGCCATCGCCTCCACCCGCGCCGCGCAGAACTTGAACTCGGGGATCTTGCCGAACGGGTCGAGCGCGGGGTTGGTCAGGAGGTTGGCCGCGGCCTCGACGAAGCAGAACGGGATGAAGATCAGGCCCGCCGGAACGTCGCGGTCGACCCGGGCGACCAGCTCGATCGAGCCCCGGCGGGTCGTGACCCGGAGCCGGTCGCCGGGCCGGGCCCCAAGGCGACCGAGGTCCGAGGGGGCGATGTGGACGGCCGCCTCGGGCTCGATCCGGTCGAGCACGGTGGCCCGGCGGGTCATCGACCCCGTGTGCCAGTGTTCGAGGAGTCGGCCGGTGGTCAGGATCATGGGGTAGGCGTCGTCGGGCAGCTCGTCGGGCGGCGAGACGTCGGTGGGGACCAGGGTCCCCCGGCCGGTTGGCGTGGGGAAGCCCTCGGCGAAGAGGATCTCGCGGCCCGGGTCGTCCGCCGAGGGGCACGGATAGGTCACGGCCCCCTCGCGTTCGAGCCGCTCCCAGGAGATCCCCCGGATCGAGGGCATGCAGCCGCGGAGTTCCTCGTAGATCGCGCTGGGATGCCGATAATTCCAGTCGAGCCCGAGCCGGCGGGCCAGTTCCTGGAGGATCCACCAGTCCTGGCGGGCGTCGCCGGGGGGCTTGAGTGCCGCCCTGCCGAGCTGGACCCGGCGATCGGTATTGGTGAAGCTGCCGGTCTTCTCGGGGAAGGCGGTCGCGGGCAGGACCACGTCGGCGTGCCAGGCCGTCTCGGTCAGGAAGATCTCCTGGACGACCAGGTGATCGAGGCTGGCCAGGGCTTCGCGGGCGTGCTGGACGTCGGGGTCGGACATCGCGGGGTTCTCGCCCATGATGTGCATCCCCCGGATCTCCCCCCGGCGGATCGCCCCCAGGATCTCCACCACGGTCAGGCCCGGTTCGGGGTCGAGCGTCGCCCCCCAGTACCCCTCGAAATCGGCGTGGGCCGATGGGTCGTCGACCCGGCGATAGTCAGGCAGGAACATCGGGATCAGGCCGACGTCGGACGCCCCCTGCACGTTGTTCTGGCCCCGGAGCGGATGGAGGCCGGTTCCCGGCCGGCCGACCTGGCCGCAGAGCAGGGCCAGGGCGATCAGGCATCGGGCGTTGTCGGTCCCGTGGACGTGCTGCGAGATCCCCATCCCCCAGAAGATCAGGGCCGACTTCGCCCGGCCGTAGACCCGGGCCACCTCGCGGAGGTCCGCCGCGTCGACCCCGCAGACCGGCGCCATCGCCTCGGGCGAGAAGCCCCGGGTTCGCTCGCGAAGCTCCTCGAATCCGGTGGTGAACCGATCGACATACGCCCGGTCGTACAGCCCTTCCTCGATCACGACGTGGATCAGGGCATTGAGAAGGGCGACGTCGGATCCCGGCCGGAAGGCGACCCGGTGCGTCGCGTGCCGGCTCAGGGTCTGGCCCCTGGGGTCGATCACGATCAGCTTCGCCCCGCGTTTGGCGGCGTTCTTGATGAACGTCGCGGCGACCGGGTGGTTGACCGTCGGGTTGGCGCCGATGACCAGAATCACATCGGAATGCGAGCACTCCGAGAAGGGGGCGGTCACCGCGCCCGATCCGATCGTCTCGATCAGGGCGGCGACCGACGAGGCGTGGCAGAGCCGGGTGCAGTGGTCGACGTTGTTCCCGCCGAAGCCGGTCCGGACCAGCTTCTGGAAGAGGTACGCCTCCTCGTTGGACCCCTTGGCCGAGCCGAACCCCGCCAGGGCCCGGCCGCCCCGCTCGTCGCGGATCCGCCGGAAGCCCGCGGCGGCGACCTCCAGCGCCTCGTCCCAGCTCGCCTCGCGGAAGTGGGTCGAGGGGTCGGCCGGGTCGACCCGGTCGTTGGCGTCCTTGGGGACGCCCGGCTTGCGGATCAGGGGCCTCGTCAACCGATGGCGATGGTGGACGTAGTCGGACCCAAACCGCCCCTTCACGCAGAGGCGGTTGTGATTCGCCGGCCCGTCCCGACCGACCACCTGGAGGATCCGGTCGGATTCGATCTGGTAAGTGACCTGGCAACCGACCCCGCAATAAGGGCAGAGGCTGTCGACCTCGCGGTCGCTCCGGTGGGCCTTTTGGCCCCGGGCGTCGAGCAGGCTCGACGGCATCAGGGCGCCGGTCGGGCAGGCCTGGACGCATTCGCCGCAGGCCACGCAACTACTGGCGCCCATCGGGTCGTCGAAGTCGAAGACGACCTGGGCGCGATTCCCCCGGCGACTCATCCCGATGACGTCGTTGACCTGGACCTCACGGCACGCCCGGACGCAGAGCCCGCACTGGATGCAGGCGTCGAGGTGGACGGCCATCGCCGGGTGGCTCAGGTCGGGCGCGGGGCCGGGGGCCGGGCGGGCGGGGAACCGGCTGGCGAGGACCCCCGCCCGCTCGGCCCACTTCCAGAACTTCGAGTCGGGGTCGTGGGATTCGCCCCGGGCGGGCTGATCGGCCAGGAGGAGCTCGAAGACCATCGCCCGGGCCGCCCGGGCCCGGCCCGATCCGGTCGCGACCTTCATCCCCGGCGACGGGCGGCGGAGGCAGGACGGGGCGAGGACCCGCTCCCCTTCGACCTCGACCATGCAGGCCCGGCAGTTGCCGTCGGGCCGATAACCGGGCTCGGGCAGGTGGCAGAGGTGGGGGATCTCGACCCCCTCGCGGCGGGCCACCTGCCAGATCGTCTGGCCGGCTTCCGCCACGACCTCCCGGCCGTCCAGCGTGAAGGCGACCGTGGCCGTCATCGGAGATCCTCCGGGAAGTAGCGGAGCGCGCAGAGCAAGGGGTTGGGCGCGGCCTGGCCCAGCCCGCAGATCGAGGCGTCCCGCATCGTCGTGCCCAGCTCGACCAGGAGCGGCGTATCCCATGCGGATCGCTCCATCAGTTGCACGGCCTTCTCGGTCCCAGTTCGACACGGGGTACACTGGCCGCAGCTCTCCTCGGCGAAGAACCGCATCAGGTTGAGCGCCACGGCCCGGATGTCGTCCCGGTCCGAGAGCACGACCACCGCCGCCGAGCCGATGAAGCAGCCGTGAGGCTCCAGGGTCCCGAAGTCGAGCGGGACCTCGGCCAGGCTCGCCGGGAGGATCCCGCCGGAGGCCCCGCCGGGCAGGTATCCCTTCAGGGCGTGCCCTTCTCGCATCCCGCCGCAATACTCGTCAATCAGCTCCCGGACCGTGATCCCGGCGGGCGCCAGCTTGACCCCCGGCTCCCGGACCCGGCCCGAGACCGAGAAGCTCCGGAGCCCCTGGCGGCCGTGCCGCCCCTGACCGGCCAGCCAGCCCGGGCCCCGCTCCAGGACGTCGCGGACCCAGTAGACCGTCTCGACGTTGTGGATCAGGGTCGGTCGCCCGAACAGCCCGACCTGCGTCGGGTACGGCGGCTTCTGCCGGGGGTAGCCTCGCTTCCCTTCGAGGCTCTCCAGCATGGCCGTCTCCTCGCCGCAGATGTAGGCCCCGGCCCCTCGGCGGAGGTGGATCCGGGACGCTTGGATCAGCCCCTCGGAGGCGAGCCGACCGATCTCCCGGATCAGGATCTCGCGGATCTGGGGGTACTCGTCGCGGAGGTAGATGTAGGTCTCCTCGGCCTCGACCACCCATTCGGCGATCAGCATCCCTTCAAGGAAACGGTGGACGTCGGTTTCGAGGTAATGGCGATCCTTGAAGGTCCCGGGCTCCCCCTCGTCGGCGTTGATCGCCAGGAGCCGAGGTCCCGGCGACTGCCGGACCAGCCGCCACTTCTGCCCCGACCGGAACCCCGCGCCGCCGAGGCCCCGGAGCCCCGACTCTTCGATCGCCGCGATCACCCCGTCGGCTGGTCGCTTCCCTTCGCGACACTCCCGGAGGACTCCGTAACCGCCGCCCCGGACGTAGTCATCGAAGCCCCTCAGCGGCGGGGGCAAGGCCGGCTCGACCCGCCCTCCGGCGACGGCTCCGGCGACGGCCTCCGGCGTGGCGAAGTCGACGGGATGGTTGCCGACGACCGCCACCGGGGCCCGGTCGCAGCGGCCCATGCAAGGGGCGTGGACCACCCTCACGCCCGGCCCGATCCGGTCCGCCAAGGCCGAGTGCAACGCCTCCGCGCCTTCGAGGGCGCAGGCGATGCTCTCGCAGACCCGGATCGTGAGTGGGGGCGGGGCGGGCTCGCCATCGGCGACGACGTCGAAGTGGGCGTAGAAGGTCGCGACCTCGTAGACCTCGGCCAGCGACAGCCGGAGCACGTCGGCGAGGGCCGCCAGGTGGCCCGGACCGAGCGACCCGTACCGATCCTGGATCAGGTGCAGGTGCTCGATCAGAAGGTCGCGGCGCCTCGGCCGATCGCCCAGGAGCGCGACGACCTCGGCCAGCGCGACCGGCTCGACCTGCCGCCCCTTCGGCTGCGATCGCCCCCCTCGGAGCCCCTCGGGGCGGCTCGTCCCAACATCCTCGCGCCGCATCGGACCTGGCCCCCACCCTCGATAGACCCGGCGATCGCCATCGGAGTCGCCCCCACCAATCGCTCCCAAGGAGGCTTCCCCCTCGCCTTTTTCCTCCTCGGGGTCAGGATCAATTTTAACGGGATGATTCGACAAAGCAACAAGCTTTGACCGAACGCCGGGGCGATTCCCGATCGACCGAGGGCCCGCCAGGGATCGTCGCGAGATCGGGGTGGGATCCGCCAAGGGCCGCGCGTCACTCCTGCTTGAGGAGGCTCGCGGCCTTGGCCAGCGCCGGCCGGAAATCGCCGAGGAAGGCGAGCCGACCCCGGCGATCGATCACCGCGGCCTCGGGGATCCCCCGGACCCCGTAGGCGGCGAAGGTGGCCCCGAAGCCGTCGCCCGGCCGATCGATGGCGAGGGCCCAGGTCAGCCCCCGCTTCTTGGCGAACTCGGCCACCTTCGCGGGCGTCCCCGAGCTGTCGTGCAGGCCGACGATGACCAGGCCCTGGCCCGCGAAGTGCTCGGCCGCCTCCAGGACGACCACCGCCCCTGGCGAAATCTCGAAGCGGAGCGGCGCCTTGGGGGACTCGTCCCGGACCTGGAGGAATCCGCCGCCGACCCGGAACGGCATCCCGATCGGCGGCTCGATGCGGAGTGGACCGCCGCCTCGACTGGTTGCCATCTCGCCCATCCCCGGGACTCGATCGCGCCTCCCTCCTGATTACTGCACGGCGAGCCGGGCCCGTCATGACTTTTCCCCGGGATTGGCCGGATCAAGAAATCTTCCGGTTGGGGCTGGGGCGGGGTGGGCGTTGGCCGGGTCGGTGACCTGCCAGCCCGGGCCGCCGCCGTCCGGCGTCGCGTGGTCGGTCTTCGAGACCGCTTTCCCCGTGATGGCTCGGCTCGCGAGCCCCCTCCGGGGCCGGCTGACGCGGAAAGTGCGTACCCCCGCTGATTCCATATATTGGCGCACTCCCAGGCTTTCCCATAGAATCGGTGGCAGTCATCTCCTTCGATCCCGATGGGCAAGGCGGGCCCCGGCATGGCTTCACGCGAGGCCGACCGGGTGCCCTCGGTGCCGGTGCCGGGGATGGCCGGCAAGTCCTTTTGACGCGACGGCCGCGTCATCCCCGGAGATCGGCGCAATATGACTCGGCTCGTCAGCTCCGGCAGGAAGCTCCTGTTCAGGCTCACGGCGGCGATCCTCGTCCTCGACGTCGTCGTGACGCTCGGGTCGCTGGCCGCGCTCTCCAGAAACGTCCGTTGCATCAACCTCGCCCGCGAGGTTCTGGGGGAATTCCAGGGGACGCTCGCCGCCCTGAAGGAGGCCGAGGCCCGGCAACTCGCCTTCCTCTGCACGGGGGACGGGATCGAGATCGACGCCCACTTCCGGGCCGTCCCCGAGATCGGCAGCCACCTCGCCGTGCTGGAGCGGCTGACCGAGGCCGACCCGGTCCAGCGGGCCCGGGTCGCCGGGCTCCGGCACGTGATCGCCGGGGAGATCGAGGGCATGGAGGAGGTCAACCGACTCCGCCGGGAGGTCGGGGCCGGCCCGGCGATCGAGCGCTATCGGTCGGCCAAGGCCCGGCGGTCGCGGTTGGAGTACATCAGGCTCGCCTCGGAGATCGGGCGCGAGGAGGGATGGAAGCTCGCCGAAGCGACCCGGACCTCCCAGGAGGCGATCGACCGGACCCTGATGGCCTTTCTGCTCGCCGCCGTCCTGGCCCTGACGCTGCTCCGGCTGGTCGTCGCCTCGTCCCGGCGGGAGGCCGACCGTCGCGAGCAGGCCGCCGCGGCGATCCGGCAGAGCGAGCGGTGGCTCACCGCGACCCTCCGGGGGATCGGCGACGCCGTCATCGCCACCGACGAGCAGGGCAAGGTCCGCTTCATCAACCCGGTCGCCCAGCGGCTGACCGGCTGGGGCCAGGACGAGGCCCGGGGCAGGAGCCTCCGGGAGGTCTTCCCCATCGTCGACGAGGCGACCCGGCGGGCGGTCGACAATCCGGTGGACCGGGTCCTGGAGTCCGGCGAGGTCGTTGGGGTCAGCAACCACACCCTGCTCATCCCCCGCGACGGCCCAAGGCGGCCGATCGACCACAATGGGTCCCCGATCCGCCGCGAGGACGGCTCGGTCGCCGGCGTCGTGCTCTGCTTCCGAGACGCGACCGACCGGCTCGGCGCCGAGGAGGCCCGGGGCCGGCTCGCCGCGATCGTCGAGTCCTCCGGCGACGCGATCATCGGCGAGGACGGGGACGGGATGATCGTCAGTTGGAACGACGGGGCCCGGCGGATCTTCGGGTATGATGCCGGGGAGGTCCTGGGGCGTCCCTCGGCCCTCCTGATCCCGGCCGACCGTGGCGAGGAGATGGTCCCGGCGCTGGAGGTTCTCCGGCGGGGGGGCCGGGTGCTGGACCTGGAAACCGCCCGGCTCCGCAAGGGGGGCCCGCCGATCGAGGTGTCGCTGACGATCTCGCCGATCATGGGCCCCTCGGGCGAGGCCGTCGGAGCCTCGACGATCGCCCGCGACATCACCGATCGCCGGCGGTCGGAGCGGCGGTGGCTGGCGGCGAAGGAGGCGGCCGACGCCGCCAACCGCGCCAAGGACCAGTTCCTGGCCGTGCTCAGCCACGAGCTGCGGACCCCGCTGACCCCGGTCCTCCTGGCGGTGACCTCGCGGCTGGAGGTCGAGCCCGACCCCGAGACCCGCGAGACCCTGGAGATGATCCGCCGGAACATCGAGCTGGAGTCGCGGCTGATCGACGACCTGCTGGACATCTCGCGGATCGTCCGGGGCGATCTCCGGCTGGAGCTGGAGCTGGTCGACGTCCACGAGGCGATCGGCCGGGCGGTCGAGATGTGCTCGGCCGAGGTCGCCGCCACCGGGCTGGTCGTGGCCCTGGACCTCGCCGCCACGACCCGGCACACCGTGGTCGACCGGGCCCGGCTGATGCAGGTGCTGAACAACCTCCTGCGGAACGCGACCAAGTTCGCCCCCGGCGGCGGGCTCACGATCCGGACCAGCGACGGGGCCTCGCCCCCCGGGGTCGTCTCCGGCCGGCGGCTGGTGGTCGAGTTCCAGGACTCGGGCATCGGCATCGAGCCGGAGTTGCTGCCCCGGATGTTCGAGCCCTTCGAGCAGGGGGCCCGCGAGTCGCGGAAGCGTTCGGGGGGGATGGGGCTGGGGCTGGCCATCAGCCGCTCGATCGTCGTGGCGCAGGGCGGCACGCTGTCGGCGAGCAGCCCCGGGCGCGGCCGAGGGGCGACCTTGCGCGTGGAGCTGATGGCGGTCCGATCGCCGGACTCCCCGCCCGTCGCGCTGGCCGCGCCCCCCGCCCCGATCGGCTCGGGGGGGCTGAGGATCCTGCTGGTGGAGGACAACCAGGATGCCCTGCGCTTCCTCTGCCTGGCCCTGGGGCGTCACGGGCACGTGGTCCGGGCGGCCGAGCGCCTGGGTGCCGCCCGGGAGGCCCTGGCCGCCGGGGACTTCGACCTCCTCATCAGCGACATCGAACTCCCCGACGGGACCGGCCTGGAGCTGATGCGGGAAGTGGCGCGGGGCCCGGGCACGCCGGGGATCGCCATGAGCGGCTTCGGCTCGGAGGAGGACATCCGCGAGAGCCGCGAGGCAGGGTTCGCCGAGCACCTGACCAAGCCGGTCGAGCTCCGGGCCCTGGCCGAGGTGATCCGGCGGGTGGTTCCCGGGCCGGGCCGCCGGCCGGTCCCCGGTGACCTCGCCGAGCCGGTCTTCACCCCGAACCCGGCCGAGGCTTGATCGGGGAAACTCGGGCACGCCGTTCGCAAGCAAACTGGCGAAGACCCGGGCCAAGGGCGAGCCAGAGCCTCGCCCATGGACCCTCGCCCGATCGGCCCTGCTGGTACCGTCCCAGAGCGGATCGGACCGGAGCCGGTGATGGACACTGGCCGCCGACCGTCCGGACATCGAGCTGACCCGCCCTGGGATCGATCCGCACCCATGAGGAAGCGTACATGAGGGCACTCTGCTGGCACGGCAAGAGCGACGTCCGCGTCGACACCGTCCCCGACCCCAAGATCGAGGATCCGCGCGACGCGATCGTGCGGATCACCTCCACCTGTATCTGCGGCTCCGACCTCCACCTCTATGATGGCTACATGCCGACGATGGAGGCCGGCGACATCCTCGGCCACGAGCCGATGGGCGTGGTCCAGGAGGTCGGCAAGTCCGTCACCAAGCTCAAGCCGGGCGACCGCGTGGTCATCCCGTTCACGATCTCCTGCGGGACCTGCTGGTTCTGCCAGCGGCAGCAATACTCGCTCTGCGACAACACGAATCCCAACGCCGAGATCGCCCGGAAGGCGATGGGCCAGTCGCCGGCGGGCCTCTTCGGCTTCTCGCACATGCTGGGCGGCTACGCCGGGGGCCAGGCCGAATACCTCCGCGTCCCCTACGCCGACGTCGGGCCGGTGGTGATCCCCGACGGGATTCCCGACGACCAGGTGGTCTTCCTCTCCGACATCTTCCCGACCGGCTACATGGCCGCCGAGAACGCCCAGATCGATCCCGGCGACACCGTGGCCATCTGGGGCTGCGGGCCGGTGGCCCAGTTCGCCATCCGGAGCGCCTGGATGCTCGGCGCCGGCCGGGTGATCGCCATCGACCGGGTGCCCGAGCGGCTCCGGATGGCCGAGCAGGGCAAGGCCGAGACGATCAACTTCGACGAGAAAGACGTCTACGACACCCTGATGGAGCTGACCAAGGGCCGCGGGCCGGACCGCTGCATCGACGCCGTTGGGGCCGAGGCACATGCCGGCGGGGGCGTCGGCGCCGTGCTCGACAAGGCCAAGGCATCGGTGGGTCTGGCCACCGATCGACCGGCTGCGCTCCGCGACGCGATCATGTGCTGCCGGAAGGGCGGTACGGTCTCGATCCCGGGGCTCTACGTCGGGCTCCTCGACAAGGTCCCGATGGGCGCCGCGATGAACAAGGGCCTGACGCTCCGGATGGGCCAGACGCATGTCCAGCATTACACCGGACCGCTCTTGAAGAAGATCCAGGCCGGCGAGATCGACCCGTCATTCGTGATCACCCACCGGATCCCGCTGGAGGACGCCCCGGCGGCCTACAAGACGTTCCGCGACAAGAAGGACGGCTGCATCAAGGTGGTCATCACCCCTTGACGGTGGGCGTTACCGCGGGGGCGGGGGCGGGGGCGGGGGCGGGGGTGGTGCCGACCGTCCCCGCCGGTCCGGGCCTCGGGCGGGACTCGTCGCGTGCGAGGCGGGTTCAATAGGTCGCGCCGAGCCCGGCCTGCTTCCACTCGGCGAACAGCCCGACGCACTCCTCGCGGAGCAGGCCGCCCTCGACCACCAGCGGACTCCGGCCCTGCTCGGCCAGGGATCCGGCGGCCACGTGGAGTTCGCCGAAACCCGCCTCGGCGGAGTCGTCGATGGTGGCCCCGAAGACCACGCGGTCGACCTTGGCCCAGTGGATCGCCGCCAGGCACATCGGGCAGGGCTCGCAGGTCGAATACAGCGTGGAGCCCTTCAGGTCGATCGTCCCCAGGGCCGTTGCCGCCCGCCGGAGGCAGTTCACCTCGGCGTGGGCCGTCGGGTCGGTGTCCCGCCAGACCGTGTTGTGCGTCGCCACGACAACCGCGCCGTCCTTGACGAGGATCGCCCCGAAGGGCGACTGCCCGGCGGCGATCCCCTCGCGGGTCTTCGCGATGGCCAGCCTCATCCAGGCTGCCTCATCCATCGGCCCGGCCTCCCCCTCGGAACTCGGAAGCTGCCCGGAACATTTCCTTGACCGGGCGATGGGCGATACGCTGAACAAGAACCTGCCACGCCCGATCCCTCAGTTCTCGCCCAACGCGAGGCTGGATACGATGCGCCAGGAAACGGGTCATACCAGCGTGAAGGATGTTCGAGATGCCGCTAAGGGACGACATTCCTGATGGTGGCTCTCCGAGCATAGCTGCTCGCTTCGGCGAGCAGCTATGCAATTCTCTGCTTGACCTTGGCCGGGTAATGGCGTTGCATAAAGGGACTTAGACGCATACCTCGCTGCGGCTGGCATCGCCGCCGACCGCAAGGGCTGGCTCTTCCGCTCCATCGACCGCGAGCGGGTCCTGACTACCAGGCCGATGCACCGTAACGACGCCTTGCGGATGATCAAGGTGCGGGCGAAAGCAGTTGGCTTGCCGGAAGTCATTTGCTGCCATACGTTTCGGGCCACCGGCATCACTGCCTACCTGGATAATGGCGGCACCATCGAGCATGCCCAGCAGATCGCCAACCACGAAAGCCCCAAGACGACCAAGCTCTATGACCGCACCAGCGATCAGATCACGCTAGATGAGATCGAGCGGATCGTGCTAGGACTTATTCAAGGATCTCCCAACGGAAAACCATGAAAATGATTCTCATTATTTGCTGCATCAGTGTCAATGAGAGTAAAAACCCCATTGGAAACGAGATATTTTTCATGAACAAAATCGATAATGGCTGATCTTCTTGAATTTGCAAACAAAGACGGCTGAATTTTGATCGTCACGATAACGCTTCGATCAATCTGTGGCTGAACGCCAACAATCGCTCCATACCAGCCGATCCGATGCAGCCTGGTTGTCACTGGAATCCATGAAAAGTGAGCTGAACGAGATGCTGGTTGTGGATCGTCATGCAAAAATTTCTCGACGAAACGCCGCAGGAAAAACGCCATTTCACCCTGAACAGGCGTAATAATTTGTAACTCGGACCCTTGATAGGACGGGACAGGCAGTGCTGCGATGGTATCGAAACCGAAGGCATGAGCACGTTGAAGTGGGGGTTGACCAGGCATTTGGATAGAATTTACCAAAGCTCGGTTCGGTGCCGCAGCATGAGCCTTTCCAAAACGCGCGGATGGCTTCGTTGCGGAAGTTCGACGCTTGACAGGCGGTTCATCAGGCTGACCTTTCAAGCGTGAAGATGCAAGTAGTAAAGCTACCAACCCTAGGATGCCAATGCCAATCGTCTTCGAGGTCGCCTGCATGTTCTGTTCACCTGTGTGAGTTGCTGCCGAAATGGGTATGTAATGACGCAAAGGTTGAGATGCTCGTAGACGAATGGAAGAAATCGCCTGACTTGATCTTCTGCGGAGTCAAGCACGGGGCTCTAGGATTAACACAAACAACCAGCTCCAGCTAGACCAAATCCGCTGACTCTACCGGATTGCAGGTATTGCCGGAAAACAGCTTCCAAGTCTCTACCCAAATCACCGAGCGTACCTATTAGTTTTAGGAGTTACGCAGTTGATGGCTTATGTACAGTAGGCGTTCGGCTCGTCTTCTTGCCTCATTGACGGCAGACTTCCTATCTTGTGCAGCGAGCAAAATGCACCTACTGGACAAAGGCCATCAACTGCGTAACTCCTAAGTTTTTTGTTTAATCATTTTTGATTTCGGGTCGCCTCCCGATCCTTGTGGCCGGTCAGGAGACGACCACTCCCAGGAGGGTCTGGTCATCAGCCGGGGGGACTCCGGCGGTGAAGGCCCGGACGTCGTCGACGACCTCGTCGAGGCTCTGGGCGTCGCCGCCGCATCGGCCCAGGATCGCGTCGAGGCGTTCGAGGCCGTACATCGTGCCGTCGGCGGAGGCGACCTCGGTGATCCCGTCGGTGTAGAAGGCCAGGCGGTCGCCGGGGCGGAGGGCGAGAGTGGTGTCCCCGTAGACCTCGTCGGCGAAGAGGCCCAGCGGCAGGGACCGGGCCCCTTCGAGCGACTGGACGGTCTCGTCGCTACAGCGCATCAATCGGGGCGGGTTGTGGCCGGCGCTGGAGTAGCTCAGGCGACGGGTGGCCGGGTCGTAGATCCCGTAGAAGGCGGTGACGAATGCCTCGTTGTCGGCGGTGGGAAAAATGGTGTCGGCTTGCCGGAAGCCATTTGCTGCCATACGTTTCGGGCCACCGGCATCACTGCCTACCTGGAGAATGGCGGCACCATCGAGCATGCCCAGCAGATCGCCAACCACGAAAGCCCCAAGACGACCAAGCTCTATGACCGCACCAGCG
>JAABUV010006543.1_pt1 | contig 12619 bp, 12 predicted proteins | sample 5559971 | NCBI WGS metagenome assembly JAABUV01 (sample SAMN10711881, study PRJNA513362) | rock metagenome | isolation source: Antarctica rocks | place: Antarctica: Victoria Land, Knobhead nord | collected 2015-12-19
CGCTGTCGTTCATTCAACTGCGGCAGGATCGACGCCAGCTTGCACGCCAGGACTCCTTGCTCATCCATCTCTGGAGTATAGCCGATTAGCTCCTTTTGTTCAGGTTATTGTGGCACGAGTCCTTAGAGGCGGCCGGCCGCGCTCTGGCGCCGGTCTCCGGGGTCTGCGGCATCTATCGACACCGCATCGTCTTCCACGGCACGCCGGGCCACGCAGGGACCACGTCCATGTCCGAACGCCGCGACGCCCTGCGCGCCGCCGCCCTTTTCATCCTGGCTGTTCCGGCGCTCCCGGCGGCCGTGGCCGCGGCCGATCCCTCCGCCACGGCCACCGTCGGCTATCTGGACGTGACCCCGAACAGCCCCAACGTCATTCCCGGCCGGGTGACGCTCGTCACCGACCTTCGCTCCGCCGATGCGGCGTTGCTGGCCGCGCTGGCCGAGGGCGCCGTCGCGGCGGCGCTGCGAGCCGCGCGGGACACGGGGACGGAGGTGGAGATAACCACGATGCTGGACCAGGCGCCGGTCACTTTCGACGCGCGCGTGCGTACAGTGATGGCGGCCGTGCTGGAGGATCTCGGCGAGGGGGGCGCGGAACTCACCAGCCAGGCCGACCACGACGCAGTACATCTCGGGGCGCTGGCGCCCGCGGGCATGCTCTTCGTCCGCTGCCGTGGTGGCGTAAGCCACAACCCCGACGAGTCGGTCCAGCCCGCCGACGCGGCGCTGGCGGCGGGCGCGCTGCTCCGCCCCGTGCTGGCGATCGACGCCTCTTCGGCTTTCGACGCTCCGGGAGTTCCCCTATCATGACGGCGCCAGGCGAGGGTAACTCGGCTATGCTGAATGTCGATAGCGCGCGCGCGAGGCGCGTCCTCCTGCCCGATGTCGTCGTCACGCCCACGACGACGCGCCTCGACTGCGGCCTGGTCCTCGCCGAGGATGGACGCACGCTGGGCCTGCTGCCGCGCGCGGAGGCAACGGCTCTGGCCGTGCCGACCGACCACCTGCCCCGCCGCGCCCTGCTCGCCGGCTTCGTCAACGCGCACAGCCACGTCTTCCAGCGGCGGCTGCGCGGACGCACCCATCGCGGCGCTACGGACCACGATTCCTTCTGGACATGGCGCGAGCAGATGTACGCGGAGGCGTCGACGCTCGATCCCGCTAGCCTCTACGACATCGCGCGCGCCTGCTACCGCGAGATGCTCGGCGCGGGCTACACGGCGGTCGGTGAGTTCCACTACGTGCATCACACGCCCGGCGGGGAGCCGTATGACAATCCGTTGGCCCTCTCGGAGGCGATCGTGGAGGCGGCGGCGGATGCCGGTATCCGTCTCGCGCTGCTGCCCGTCGCCTACGCGCAAGCCGGCTTCGGCCGCCCGCCGGAACCGTCGCAGCGACGCTTCTGCTTCCCGACCGTCGACGGGTACCTGCGCTTCGTCGACGACCTGCGCTCACTGGTGGCCGGCGACCCGCGCCACACCATCGGCGTCGCTCCCCACTCAGTGCGGGCCGTGCCGGGGGACTGGCTCACCGCGATCGCGGACTATGCCCGTGAGCGGGGTATGGTCGCGCACATCCATGTGTCCGAACAGACGAGAGAAGTGGAGGAGACAATACAATACCACGGCCGCACGCCCGTCGAGTTCGTGGCCGCGCACGGTCTGCTGGGCCCGGCGACCACCCTGGTCCACGCCACCCACGCGACGGACGGGGACTGCGCGCTGATCGCGGCCGCGGGCGCACATGTGTGCGTCTGCCCGACGACCGAAGGGGACCTGGGCGATGGCATCGCGCCCTATGCGGCGTTCGTCGAGCGGGGCATCGCGTTGGCGATTGGGTCGGATGGGCAGACGCGCATCGACCCGCTGGAGGAGTTGCGGTGGGCCGAATTCTCGGCGCGCATGCGCTACCAGCGCCGCCGCGTCCTGACGCCGGATCGCGCGTCGCCGAGCGCCCTGCTGCTGGCCGCCGGGACCAGTGGGGGCGCGCGTAGCCTGGGTCTACCCGCCGGGACGCTCGATCGGGGACAGTGGGCCGATGTGATCGCGGTAGACCTGGACCACGTCGCCTTACGCGGGGCTGATCCCGCCGACCTACCCGACGCCCTTGTGTTCGGGGCAAGCGCCGATGTCGTGACGGATGTGTGGGTGGGCGGACGCCAGGTCGTCGGGAATCGACGGTGACGCCGCAGGGGTTAGGAGAGGGCTCGTGAATTGTCCTGGGAGCGCGGGCGTCTCGCCCGTCCCCGTCGGCACGCCGTGATGAGCGCCGGATAGGCGGCGACGCGTCGCCCCTGCGGGGGATGGCCGGCCCACGCCTGCGGACGCCGGGGACGGGCGAGACGCCCGCGCTCCCAGTGGGGACGGGCGAGCAGCGCAACCCCACTGGGATTTAGCATAGCGGGGCGGTTTATGGAGAAGAGGAGTAGACATGGACGAGCACATCGTTCTGGATGGGCAGGCGCTTAGTGTGCCAGAGGTCGTAGCGGTCGCGCGCGGTCGCGCCGTGGTCGCGCTGGGGGACGACGCGCGCCGGCGCATGCAAGCCGCGCGGGCGGTCGTCGAGGCGGCTGTCGCGCTCGGCGAGCCCGCCTACGGCGTGAACACAGGCTTCGGCGAGTTGAGCCGCGTCCGTATCCCCGCCGAGGACGTGGTCACCCTGCAACGCAACCTCTTGATGAGCCATGCCGCCGGCGTGGGGGAACCCCTCCCCGAGGAGGTAGTGCGGGCCATGCTCCTGTTGCTGGCGACCTCGTTATCCCGCGGCTACTCGGGTGTGCGCCCTCTCGTCGTCGAAGCTCTCGTGGATCTCCTCAACTATGGAGTATCGCCGGTCGTACCGTCGAAAGGCTCACTTGGGGCCAGCGGCGACCTCGCGCCGTTGGCGCACATCGGCCTCGTGCTCATCGGTATGGGCGAGGCGACAGTCGGTGGCGAGCGACTGCCGGGACACCTGGCGCTGGAACGAGCCGGCCGCGCGCCGTTGGAGTTGGCCGCGAAAGAGGGACTCGCCCTGATCAACGGCACGCACCTGATGGCGGCGGTGGGCGCGCTGGCCATCCACGACGCGCGCGTCATCGTCGAGAGCGCCGAGGTCGCCGCGGCCATGTCGTTGGAAGCGCTGCGCGGGACGGATGTCCCCTTCGACGCGCGCATCCAGGCGGCGCGCCAACAGGACGGGCAGGCGGCCACGGCGGCTCATGTGCGCGCCCTGCTCACCGGGAGCGCGATCATCCCCAGCCACCGTGAGGCCGATCCGCGCGTGCAGGACCCCTACTCGTTGCGCTGCGTACCGCAGGTCATCGGCGCCGTGCGCGACACCGTCGACCACTGCGCGCGCGTCATCGGCGCCGAACTCGGCGCCGTCACGGACAATCCCCTGTGTTTCCCCGACGACGGCGTGATCCTCTCCGGCGGCAACTTCCACGGCCAGCCGGTGGCGCTGGCGCTCGACATCCTGGCCATTGCCCTGGCCGAACTCGCCGCCTTCGGTGAACGCCGCATCTACCTGCTATTGGACGACCGCGAACCAGAGCAAGACCGGCTGCCCCCCTTCCTGGCCCGTGAGCCCGGCCTCAACTCGGGCTACATGATCGCGCAATACGTAGCCGCCGCCCTCGTCGCGGAGAACGCCGTGCTGGCGACGCCGGCGGGCTTGCACTCCGTGCCGACCTCGGCGGGGATGGAGGATTTCGTCAGCATGGGGGCGACGGCGGCCCTGAAAGCGCGCACGATCGTAGAGAACGCCGCGCACGTCGTCGCGATCGAGTTACTCTGCGCGGCCCAAGGAGTGGAGTACCGGCGCCCCCTGCGCGCGGGCCACGGCGTGGAAGAAGCCGTGCGCCGCGCGCGCGCCGTCGTGCCGCCGCTGGAACGGGATCGCCCGCTACACGCGGACATCGCGGCGTTGGCGCGCGCCGTCCACGAGGGGCGCTTCGTCCTGTAAGTTATTCTATACCAACCCGTCGCCGTGCCTAATCGTACTATGTACTATCATATGCGCCGGTGATCATACGCCTGTCACGTTGACACGCCGACCATCCTTCGATGTTGGACGCGCGCCTCACCGCATGCCAACGACCGCGTCGCTGGCTCACGTCCATCGCTGAAGCCACGCGCCGCATCGTGCACACATTGCTCGGAGGGTTGCGTGCCGTCCCCTACTATCACCGTTTAGTCCGTGGGCGCCACGGCCACGGGCTGCGTCACGTCGAGCTTCATCCCGATGTGCGACGCGACGAAGCCAAGCCGCGCGTAGAAGCGATGGGCGTCATCGCGGCTGGCGTTTGTTGTCAGTTGGACAAGGTGGCAGCCCGCCTGCCGCGCCCGCTCGATGGCCCACACGAAGAGGTCATGGCCCACGCCCTGACTGCGATAGCGCCGATCAACGCGCACCGCCTCGATCTGCGCCCGTGTCCCACCCTGATAGGTCAAGGACGGGAGCAGGGTAAGCTGGAGCGTGCCGATCACCTCCCCGTGCGCCTCCACGACAACCAGTTCATGACGCGGATCGCCGTCAATCCGCTCAAACGCGTCGTAGTACGCGTCGGGTAGGGGGTCCTGGTCGCGCTCGCGCCTCTGCCCTAGGGGGTCATCCGCGAGCAGGTGGACGATCGCCGGGATGTCCGCCCGTGTGGCGCGACGAATCGTTATCTCCGCGTCGTCGATAAATTCCTCCATATCGCCTCCTCTACTATTCACAGCGACCGCCCGGCGGCATCGCCCGTGTCCCCTACGCCTACGCAGCCTATGGCCGCCAATCGCTCTTTGCGGTTATACGCGTTGGGGCGCCTACATCCATCGGACGCGATTCGCGCGCCCGTTCGTCGCGAACTCGGCCCCGAAGGCACACACTCAATCGGCGTCTCGCGTTGGATAACGCCTATGTCTGAATCCATCGGCGCCTACTATGTCTCACCCGCAGCCAGTGTGACTGGAACGTCTCACGGTCGATCCGCGGGCGGGTCTACGCGGTACCGGCGCCTAGCGTGCGGGCGGCGCGCACGAGTGCCTCGTTACCCGTCGTGCGCGTGCCGTTGGGCTCGTAGAGCGTGTCTTCCAGCCCGATCCGTGTGTCAAGACCGCGGCGGATCGCATCGGTGAGCAGCACCCACGTGGTCTCTCCGACACCATGCTGCAGGCGTGGGGCCGTCAGGCCGAGCCTGTCCAGCGCTCTATGGATGTCCTCGACCACGCCGACCGCGTCGGTGGCGCTGACATCGACCGGCTCAACCAGAATGCGGGTGACCTGTCCGCCCAAGCCAGTCGCGGCCAACTGCTCGGCCTCCTCGACGGTCGAGACGCTGGCCTCGATGCCAACCCCGGCCTGGATCAGCGCCGTCATGACGTCCGGCGCGCCAGGCTCGGACACGTTGACGGACGCGTAGTCGGGGGCACGCCAGGCTTGCACCAGTTCAAGACGGCGTGCGAGATCGGGTTCGATCCAGGCGCCGGTCGATACACCGACGGGGACCCCACACGCGTTGCGGACCGTCACGACGACCGCGTCGACGACTTCCGCATCCAGCCGTTCGCGTCCCGCGGCATCACGGGGGTGGAGGTGGATCGCACGCGCCCCCGCGGCCACGCAGGCAGCGGCATCGCGCGCCAGCTCCTCGACCGACACCGGCGCCGCGACGTGTGCGGCCTTTGTCAGATTGCCGTTGAGGGTTGCCTGTAGCCCTATCCTCGTTTGGTTCATCGTCGTCCCTCCTGTCGTGACAACCAGGCGGCTTTCGCCCGGCGAGCCACATCATCGCACACAGGTGTAGGCGGCGTAGATGCGCGACGAATCATACTCCGCCTGCTGGATCTGGAAGCCCGCTTGCTCCAGCATCGCCTCGATCGCCCAACTAAAGGGGCTATACTCCTCCCGCACATGGGTTTCGAGTTCCTGGCGCGTCCAGCCGTCCTCCAGGCGCGCCGCAGCGCCAGATCCTCGCGCGGATCGACCCCGGCCTTCTGGTCTTAGGCCGCCACGTAGGCGGGGTCGAGGTGCTCATCGCCAGCATGCGCGACCTCGTCCAGGAACCAAGCAGGCGTGTCCATGTGCGTGTCGATCCCTTTCAAAATACCGCTTTGCTATCCTGGCGACCCACCACTCCCACAAGGAGCAGCGTACGCCAACACGATTGAGTAGCTTTGCTACACGAGTGATAGGCGCCGGTGTCTCTATCACCAACGATCCTGAGGGCCACGCATGATGCGCTGCCGCACGACGGCCGGCCCTCCTTACGAAGCGGTTGGGCCGAGCGTCGTGCCAGCGCTGGCCTCCGTCCGCAGGCCATCCAGCATGAGGGAGAGGAGCCGCTCGGCGCGGTCGGCGCCCTCGGCGGCCTGTTCAGTCGCCAGGGCAATCGCATGGACGAAGCGCAGCGCATCGCTGATCTCCGCATCCGAGCGGACGGTCCCCGCCTGCTGCGCGCGCGCCAATAACGCGGCCCCCGCCTCACGCATCTGCGCCTTGTACGCAGCGGCGGTCTCTGAGCCGGCGGTCAGCATCAGGGCTTCCTTCAGGCCCCGTTGCGTGAGGTTGTGGGCGAGCACGGCGCGCAGCCAGGTAGCCAGGGCGTCGCCGGGGGACGGCGCATCGAGCAGGGCGTTAGCCTCAGCGCCCAACGCCTGGATGCTGTCGAGAAAGACGGCCTCGAGCAGCGCCTGGCGGGTCGGGAAGTGCCGGTAGAGCGTTCCAATGCCGACGCCGGCGCGCCGGGCGATGTCGTCAAGGGGCGCGTCGGGGCCATGTTCGGCGAACGCGTCGGCTGCCGCGCCGAGCAGACGCGCGTAATTGTGACGCGCATCAGCCCGCATCGGGCGTGGCGCAGGGGTCGGTGTCTCGGTCGTGTTCATCGTCATATCCGGCACAGCTTGACAAGCGGAGGTATCCTCCGTATAATCACGGTAAGCGGAGTATTCCTCCGCTTGTGATACGGAGGCTTCCTCCCTCTATTATGGCGCCCCCGAGGCAACATGTCGATAGCCCAACTCTCGGTCGACCGTCCGACACGGCGTGAAGCGCGCCGCGCGTCTCCTGGCCTCACGCTGGCCGTTATCCTGACCGCCGCCGTCATGTTCATCATGGACGTGACGGTGGTGAATATTGCCCTGCCGACCATCCAGGGCGCCCTGCATTTCTCCGCGACCGGCCTATCGTGGGTGCTCAACGCCTACACGCTGGCCTTCGGCGGCTTCCTCTTGCTGGGCGGACGCGCCGGCGATATCCTGGGCCGGCGGCGGGTCTTCATGGCCGGCCTGCTCGTCTTCACGCTCTCCTCGCTGCTGGGCGGCCTTGCGCCCACGGCGGGCTGGTTGCTGGCCGCCCGCGGGGCACAGGGCATCGGCGCGGCCTTCGCCGGGCCGAGTGTGCTCGCCCTCATCGCGACCAATTTCGCGGAGGGCTCCCCGCGCAACCGTGCGCTGGCGCTCTACTCGGCGGTGGTCAGCGCTGGGTCGTCCCTGGGCCTCATCCTGGGCGGCATCCTGACCGCGAGCGCCTCCTGGCGCTGGGTGATGTTCATCAATGTACCGATCGGCCTCGCCGTCGTGGCGCTGGCGCCCCTGGTTATCCAGGAGCCCGCACGCCGTCCGGCGCGTCTCGACATCGTCGGCGCCCTCACCGCGACCGGGGGGATGACCACGCTGGTCTACGGCTTCATCCGCGCCGCGTCAGACGGCTGGGGCGACCGCCTGACCCTGAGCGCCTTTGCCGCCGCGGCTATCCTGCTGCTGCTGTTCCTGGCTGTCGAGGTCCGTATCGAGCAGCCCATCGTCCCGCTGCGCCTGCTCGCCGATCGCAACCGGGCCAGCGCGTACCTCAACATGCTGCTCCTCCCGGCGACCATGTTCGGCGCCTTCTTCTTTCTCACCCAGTTCATCCAGGACGTCCTCGGCTTCAGTCCGCTGCAGGCGGGTGTGGCCTTCCTGCCGCTGACCCTGGTGATGTTCGCCACGGTGCAGGTGGTACCGCGCGTGCTGCCACGGGTCGGCCCGAAGCCGATCCTGATAGTCGGCGCTACCCTGGTCACCGGCGCCAATGTCTGGCTCACCCAGATCTCGGCCACCAGCGCATACGCCGCCAGCCTCGTCGGCCCAATGGCGCTGCTCGGCGTCGGCATCGGATGCAGCTTCCTGCCCTTGCAACTACTCATCCTCTCTGGAGTGGCGCGTCACGAGTCCGGCTCCGCCGCGGGCCTGCTCCAAACCATGCAGCAAGTCGGCGGATCGCTCGGCCTGGCCATCCTCGTGACGGTGTTCGGGGGCGCCAGCCGGGAGGCGGCCACGCATCCCCTGGCCGCGGTCAGCCGGCAGGCGCAAGCGCACCACATCTTCGCGCAGGGCGTCGCCAGCGCCTTCAGCGTGGGGACATGCTTCGCCATAGGCACACTACTGGTTGCCCTGTTCGCCATCAGCGCCACGCCGTCGGGGCAGCCATCCCAGTACGACTGAGCAGCGGACAGCCGTTCGTCCTGTCGTACATTATGGTGATGACCGTACGCGGTGGTCTGACCGTGCATTCCCGCGACTATTCCAACCCCATTGCTGGAGCGTCCGCCCTCGGTCGACTGCCGCAACTCTTCGCGGCGGTCACCGGGGCCGCGTCGACGTAACCCAACGGGGGCAGCGCCCTGGGAGCGATGACAGCCCGTCCACGTATGGGACGAAACGTCCATAATAAGGCGATTAGTTGTCGTAGGCTCCACAGACCGCGAGGAAGTCAGCCATCTCGTCCAGGCCTTCCTCCAGCGCGCGGTCCTGCCGCTCCTGGTACGCCAACACGTCGGCCGGGTGGACGCGCCGATGGGTCCCCACCTTCTTGAAGTGGATCTGGCCCTCCTCGAGCAGCTTGACGAGGTACGGACGCGACACATTCAGCAGGTCCGCCGACAAACGCAATAGCCGAAACGATTATCCGAAATAGGGGCGCTTCGTGTTTGCACTAGCGCAGCGGCAGCAGATTGTTCTATCCAACCCGTCGCTGGCGCACTGTCTCGGATGGAGGGTTCGTATCGACCTGCTCGGATGGGGCAGCGGCCGGAACAGCGTCGGCTGACACGAACCGCCACTCGACCTTCCCGCCGAGCGCCACGGCCAGCCGCTGGATGGTGGACAGCTTGGGGTCCACCTCCGCCGCCTCCAGCCGATCTATCGCCGCCTGGGATGTTCCCATGCGCTGCGCGACGGCGCGTTGACTAAGGCCAAGCCTTCGACGGGCGTCGGTGAGCGCGTCGAGCAAGTCGCTGTTCTGCTGGTATGCCTCGACCAGGAGCGCGAAGTCCGGATTGGTCGCCGAGCGCTCCGCCACCATCCGTGCAAGAGCATCCTCGGCTGAGAACATCCCCGATTCTCCTTCAATACCTATGTCCCACGGTTGAGCCATGTGTTGGTTGTCACAGCGTTACCATCGTGCCCATCGTACCATGTGCTGCCATCTTGTCACATCTGCTTATAAACCATCAGCCCGACCCGCGCGATCCGACGGTATGCCGACGACGCCGACCGGCACAAGTAGCCGTCTGGCCCATCTCACCATGCGCCGATAATCACGCGTCCGTCACACTGACACGCCGACCATCCTTGATGCTGGACGCGCGCCTCACTGCATGGCAACGACCGCGTCACCGACTCGCGCCCATCGCTGAAGCCACGCGCCGCATCATGCACACATTGCCCCGTATGTTTGCTCTTTGCCCGAAGGAGTGCATCGCAAAGGAAGGAGTGCATCGCATTGGATTCTTTGAGGCTGTTGCAGGCATTCGGCGCAACTATTTCATCGCCCATTGGAGAGGCACACCGTGAGCGGGGTGACATGAGGTCGCTGACACGACGAGATGCACCGTCGCTCCCTCCTGGCCATGGGTCATCGGCTCATCGCGCCTGGTCGTCAGGCCGCGCACGGCACCTCGGATGCGTGGCCGCGCGCTACGCGACACCGGGACGCCCGCCGTTCCGCGCCATCCCTGCACCTGCGACGCGGGGGGCCGGCCGCGTCTGGCGCTGGCACACTCCCTGCCAGCAACCACCGCATCAGGATGGCGCGCCCACAGAGGGGCGGGAGGCAACACCAGACATGAAGACAATCCTCATCGTCGATGATGAGACGGTCCTCATCAACATGCTCACGCGGTTGTTCGACGACGAGGGCTACCGGGTGGTGACGGCGCACAACGGGCGCGAGGCGCTGACCTCCCTGGCGGAGCAGCGGCCGGACGTGGTGCTCGCGGACATCGTCATGCCCGACCTGGACGGCATCGGGCTATGTCTGGAGATGCAACGCGGGGGCGAAGACGCGCCGCCGCTCGTCTTCATGACCGCCGTGCCCCAGCAGCGCATCCCGCCGGGCTGCCGCCACGCCGGCTACCTGACCAAACCGTTTGACCTTGATGCGGCCCTCGCCACAGTAGCCCGCGCCGTCGCCAATGATGAGCAGGCGGCGGGGTGTTAGCTCGCGCCCGTAGCCCCCTCCACACCGGGCAGGGTAATGGTCACGGTTGTCCCTACGCCGGGCGCGCTCTCCAGCGCGATCGTGCCGCCGTGCCGCGCCACGATACCCCGCGCGCCGGCCAGGCCCAGCCCCGTGCCGGCAACGCCGCGCGCCGTGGACGCGCGGTAGAACGGGGTGAACACCCGGTCGATCTCGCCCGCGGGAATGCCTACCCCCGCGTCCCGCACGACCACGACGGCGCCGTCCCCCTCCGCCCGCACCCGCACCTGAACGGGGGTGCCGGCCGGGCTGTACTTGACCGCGTTGCCGATGATGTTCTGTAGCACGCGCGCGAGACGGTCACGGTCACCGACGATCACGACGCCCGTCGGCGCCGCCACGTCGATGACCGTCGCCCCCACGCCGTGCGCGTGGGCCAGCATGCCCGCGACCTCGCCGGCCAGCGCCCCCAGGTCCACCGCCTCCACGCACAGCGCGAGACGCTCACCCATCTGCACATAGGCGGCGTCCGTCACCTCGCTCACCACGGCCACCTGCCGTTGCAGCAAGTCGTGGAGCGTGGCGAGGAAGGCGCCTTGCTCCTCTACGGACAGCGGACGCCCCCGCCGTAGCCGGCGTTGCCGCAGTTGCACCTCGCCGCTCAACGCCGCGAGCGGGGTGCGCAGGTCGTGGGCGGCCAGGGAGAGTAGGTGGTCGCGCTGCGTGACCGCCGCCTCGGCCTCCGCGCGGGCCGCTCGCTCCCGCGTCAGCAGGGCGCCGCGCTCCTGCTCCGCCCGCTCGCGCTCCGTCACGTCCACGAGGGTCACGACCGCCCCAGCGGAGCCAGCGCCAGCCATCGGTTGCACCGCATATTCCACCGGGACCGCTGTGCCGTCGCGCCGCCAGATCACCTCATCCGCGACACGGACCCCCTGCCCCCCCGGCAGCGGCCTGATGGATCGGGCAGGCGTCGGGCGGGTAGGGCGTCCCATCGCGTCGGTGGTGGTGGACGAGCGCGTGCATGTCGCGACCAATGACCGCGTCGGGGGTGTAGCCGAGCAACGCGGCCGCCGCTGGGTTGATGAAGGTGCAGCGCCCCGCGTGATCGATGCCGTAGATCCCCTCCGCTGTCGCGTCGAGTACGGCGGCCTGGAGGGCCCGCTGCCGTTCCGCCTCCACGCGCGCGGTCGCGTCCACTTGCACGCCGACGTAGGCGATCACGTGTCCCGCCGCGTCGCGTAGCGGGGCCAGGGTCACCTCATTCCAGAAGGGCGTCCCATCGCGCGTGTAGTTGCGCAGCGTCACGGTGCAGCCAGCCCCCGCCGCGAGGGCACGCCGGAGCGTGCCAACGGCCACGGGGTTGGTGTCGGGTCCCTGGAGGAAGCGGCAGTTGCGGCCCACGACCGCGCTGGCGGGGTAGCCCGTCAGGGCGGAGAAGGCAGCGTTGGCGAAGACGATGGGTAGGTCGGGCGCGCGGGCGTCGACCAGCACGACGCCGACGGGCAAGGCGGCAAAGAGGGCGAGCAGGCGCGCACGCTCCGCGTCGCCCGCATCGAAGACGGCGCGGACGTGACGCGCGCCGTCCTACCGGCGCGGGCGCTGGGACCGCTCCGCGCTCACCGTGCGGGTACAGGCCGACCGTCCGCTGGTGGCCGAGAGTGACCCGACGACGGGCGCGCCCACGCTGCGGCCCGCGCCGGTCTCGCCGGCCTGCGTCGGCGTGCGCGGCCCGTTGCCCCTGTGTCCGCGGCATCATGTCGTGCACAGGTAAGCGGCGGGAGCGCCTGTACAAGCGGTGACTTCCCCTACGCCGCGTCATCCATGTGCCCTTACCTCCGACCCCCTTTCCCATGCATGGGAGAGGGGGTCGGTTTTTGGAGACTCCGTAATTGACGTTTGTAGAACCCATTAGGTCTTCAAATGGGACGTGCCAATGGACTCCATATAGGTGCTAGAAGGCGTGGCGGCCCCTACAAAGCGTGCTTGATTGGCTGGCGGCACACGACACAGGTATGGGTCTATGCAGCTCGCAAACGTCAATTACGGAGTCTCCATTATCTGAGGGTCTATAGCATTGTTAATGTCCAGTGATTCTGTCACCCATAAGTGTCCAGTGAAAATGTCACCGGGGCCGACGCGCCCGTAGCGCTCTCATCCGGTCACGCGCCTGTTCGCGCGTGCGCTCCTCGCGACAAAAGTCA
>JAABUV010006546.1_pt1 | contig 12617 bp, 13 predicted proteins | sample 5559971 | NCBI WGS metagenome assembly JAABUV01 (sample SAMN10711881, study PRJNA513362) | rock metagenome | isolation source: Antarctica rocks | place: Antarctica: Victoria Land, Knobhead nord | collected 2015-12-19
TCGACATCTACGAAGACACCTCCCAGATCCAGCGGATGGTCATCGCCCGGTCGCTTCCGGAGGCAGAATCCCCGTTGCTTCTGCGCCGCGGTCACGGTCGAGTGCTGTTCGCGGCGGGCGCTGAGGAGGTGTTCACCGGCCGCAATCGGCATCCCGTCGTACGCGACGTGTCGGAGCTTGCAAGTCGACCACCGTCAGCGGAGGCTCTGGTGGGAGTGGCGGTGCGTCCGTGCCCTCATGAACGACGGCGGGCCTCGCTTCGAGAAGGTCTACCAGGACGGTCACGTGCAGTTCGTGGACTGTCGTACCGGCGAGGTGAGATGGAGGGACCCTGTTCCCGAGACCGAGAGGAAGGTCGCCGGTGGCTTCTGACCCGCTTCCTGAACGCTGCTGGGCACGGACCCTGGCCGGGCTCTCCTGCCGTCGCTGGGCGGCGGCAGCGAACGGCCGCTGCGCCTCCCACCGAGGACGGCTCTGGCTGGTCCCGCCTCCATGCCGGTAGACCAGGCCGCGTGGCATGGTGCGGAACAGACCGGTTCGAGCCGTCCCGACCCAGGAGCCCGCCGTGTCCGTGTCCGCTGACCTGTCCAAGTACCTCGACAAGGCCTATGAGGACAAGACGCTTGAGGAGGTCCTGGCGGCCCCGGTCAGCGCCCTGGCCGGGGTCACCGACGCTGACGGCGAGCTCCTGCAGAAGGCGTTCAACATCAAGACCGTCGGGGACCTGGGCAAGAACAAGTACTTCACCTGGGCACAGGCCCTGGTTTCGTTGAGTAGCTGACCCCCCATCAGCCCACCGCCCCGACCCACAGCACCGGTCAGGGCCTGAACACCCCACCCTCCGTGCCCAGGGTGGCAGCAGGGCGGTACTTGGGCCTCAGGTTGCCGAGTTCCGTGAGCTTGCAGCGCAAGGAGCCTTGGGTGGGCGGTGCCGGGTCACAGGGGCCGCTGCTGGGTGGCGGGTGGCCGGGGCTGTTGCCCGAGTTGCCGCCGCCGACCGGGCCGCCGCCGGCGGCGAGCTTGGAGGCAGTGGTCGCGTTGGTGGCCGCCCGGGTGGCGCCGTTGCGGCCGGACCTGCAGCGGGCGTTGGAGCGTGACCTGCAGCTGCTACCGCCAGGCGGAGGGGACGGCGGCCTGGAGTGGCTGGCTGGCGTGGCTGGGTCTCACCGGCGCCGGGTCCGGGTCCGTGCCGGCCGGTTGGCCCGGGCGGTCGGGGCGCCGCTGGTGCTGCGCCGGGCGGTGGGGATGCTGCCGGCGTTGCGGGCGCTGGATGACCAGGCCAGCGCCCGGCTGCTGGTGCTGGCTGGGCTCGGGGAAGGGCGGGCCTGCGCCCGGACCGTGCGGGCGTTGATGTTGCTGTTCGGGGTGCCGTTGCACCCGGCGCTACCGGCCGGGCCGGTGCCGGCGACGGTGGCCGGCGGCTGGGTGGGGTTGCTGCGGCAGGTGCGGTCGCGGGGGGTGGTGGTGCTGCGCCAGGACGTCGCGGCTGCGGGGGCGTGGTGGCTGGCCGAATCGGACGTCGCCGTCGTCGGTCGCCTGCTGGCCCAGGGCCGGGACGCGGCCTCGCAGATCGTGGGGCCGGTGCGTTGCCAGCTACAGGCCTGCGGGGCACTGCCGATCACGGAGCTGCTGCTCGGGCTGCGCCGGCTCGGGCCGGCCCGGCCGGTGTTGACCGGCCGGCAGCTGGCGGTGTGGGTCAGCTGCCAGCCAGGGCTGCACATCCAGGGCGGCCTGGTGCACCAAACCTGGCCGGTGCGGCTGGCCCGGGCCCAGGCGGTGCTGCGCGGCTGCTTCACCGACCCAGTGGACAGCCAGCCTCGTGGGGTGCTGGTCGGCCGGCTGCAGGCGGCGGACTACACCGCGGGCAGCGCCGAGTACGAGTTGGTGGTCTGTCCGTGGCTGCGCCCGGCCGGCCGGGGCTGGTACCGCCTGGCCTGCGGCCAGGGCGACGACACAGCAGTGGCGCAGCAGGGGTAGACGACGTCTGGAGGATCACGTCCGGTCGGGTGCTTCGGGGTGGCTGCGCGGCCGTCTCGGCAGGCGGGCGCCACCACTGTCATGCGGGCGCCTGTCAGATGAGCACCGGCGCGCTCGGCGGCGACGCGGAGGCACCGTGGGTGCGACCGGGTGCTGCAGGGCCAGCCAGCCCAGGAACAGCGCGCACACCAGCAGCAACCCGCCGGTCACCGGGACGCCGGGCCGGTCCCAGCCGTGGTGGCGGCGGGCGTGCCAAAGCAGCAGTCACACCCCGACGCCCAGGTCACCGGCGGTCAGCAGCGGGAGCAGCACGGAAGGTCGTCCGGCTCGGTTCGACCGTTCCTATCCGAGCTTCACCCGCGACCTGCGCCGGCACCGGGCCCGGCCGCACTGCGAGCCCTGCAGCGCGAGTAACGGCCGTGACCACACGGTCATCGAGCACCCGCCGGGTGAGGAGATTCAGTGGGACTGGCTGGAGCTCCCGGACCCGCCCGCGCACTGGCACTGCGGTGACCTCGCGCATCTGCTGGTCGGGTCGCTGCCGTCCTCAGGCAAGTGGCGCGCGGTGTTGGCCGACATTGAGGACCAGCGGCACCTGATCGAGGCGTTGCACGCGGTCTCCGGCCGACTCGGGGGTGTCCCGAAGCAGTGGCGGTTCGACCGGATGGCGACCGTGGTCAGCCCGAACACCGGCCGGGTCGGCGCGTCATTCGCCGCCGTCGCCAAGCATTACGGCGTTCAGCTCAAGCTGTGTCCCGCTGCATTCACTTGCCGTAGTGCAGACATGCGGGACAATAACTGCGGAAAGCGACAGGGGCGCGCTCGCCGGAGCGCGCCGTCGAGCGCGAGTTCATCGCAGCGCGTCGCGCGCGACCGCGGCGTCTACGAGATCCTGTTCGTACCACGGCCCGGCTCCCCTCCACGGGGGCCGGGCCCGTCGCCGTGCCGGTGCTTCAGGGCCTCACTGGCCCCCGCTGTCCTCTGAGGGACGAGCAATGCCGCCCCCGCTCACGATCATGTTCTCGTCGCTGTCCTGGCTCGGCGGGGCCTCGGTCGAGTCGCTGCTGGGCGTTCCGAGAGTGCCGCCGCCACCCGAGCCTCCCCCCATGGCTGTGTCACCGTCGTCGGGGTCGGAATCTCTGGTCATGAGCTGCTCCTGTCGTCGGGTGCCGGGAGACTACCCCGCAGGTGGGTGGTCAGCCCCAGGCGAGCGCGATGGTCGGGTCCGACAGCAGCCGGCCGAACTCGGACAGGAACTGCGAGCCGAGCTGACCGTCGACGCACCGGTGGCCGAACGACAGCGCGAGCTGGGTCACCTGCCGCACGTAGACCTGCCCGTCACGGCGTCGGCCGGACCGCGCTGAAGCACAGGATCGCGCTCTCCCCGGGGTTGAGGATCGGCGTGCCGTTGTCCACGCCGAACGTCCCGACGTTGGTGATCGTGATCGTCCCCCGCGTCATCTGGGCTTAGCTGCGCGACACGCTCGGTGTTTCGCGCAGCGATCCCCTACTCAAAAGATCACGGTGTTGCCAGGACGGCGGACAGCTGGGGCCCGTCCCCGCCCGCTCAACCTGGGCACTTCGAGTCATTGACCAGGGCCGGGCCACGGGCGAAGCTGCCGACATGACGGTTGTCCGGCTTGCGGCAGAAGAGCGGCTGGTGGCAGCGTTCGCCCGCTATGACGCGGTCTGGCCGGACGGCGAGCCGCTCGAGGTCGCGGCAGACCGGCTCGAGCTGTGCCGCGCGATGCTCGACCTCGACGAGACCCTGCCGGCCGAGGTGCTCGCGCAGATGGCTCGGGACGAAGCTGCGGTGGCTCGCGCCGCCGTCCTCGTCTGACGGAGGGCCAATCGGCTTAGCGCGACGGCAGTACGACGCGCAGCGCGCCCTTGCGGACCGTGACGGTGCACGGCAGCGTCGCCACCGGCTCGCCATCGGCGAAAACCCGGAACGGCCGGTCCGCGGCCAGCTCCACCGTTGTGGCGCGTCGCACCGACACCGCGGGCTCGTCGACATGCGTCCCCGTGAAGACCTTTGGCAGCGCGCGCAGGAAGGTACGTCGGCTCGTCGCCGACGTCCTGACGACATCCAGCAGCCCGTCCTCGACCGAGGCGTCTGGCGCCAGACGCATGCCGCCGCCGTATCTCCCGGAGTTGGCGACCGCGACCGACCAGCCGGTCACTATGAGCGGCTCGCCGTCGACGCGGCAGATGAACGTCGCCGGCTTCCAGCTGGCCACCGTCGCCAGCGAGCCGTAGAGGTAGACCAGCTGACCCAGCGGCAGTCTGCTGGTGAGCACTCGCTCCTGCACGTCGCTGTCGAACCCGATGGAGGCGACGCCGACGAACGCTGTGCTGCCGGCGTAGCCGAGGTCCATCGGCCGCTCCTCACCCGTCGACAGCACCGCGCACGCCTCGACCGCGGCCAGCGGGATGCCGACGGCGCGGCAGAAGTCGTTGCCGCGGCCGCCGGGCAGCACGCCGAGGACGCCGCCGGTCGCGGCGACCGTGCCGGCTACGCGGCCCACGATGCCGTCGCCTCCCATGGCGACGACCACCCGCTGGTCAGCGACGGCGGCGGCGGTGAGCTCGTCGGCGTGCTCCAGCGAACGCGTCGGTGTGATGACCAGGTCGTGCCCCGCCGACCGAAGGGTCGCCTCGACCGCCGGCAGCAGCTTGCGCGCCCGCCCGCCGCCCGCGGATGGGTTGACGACCAGCTGAATCCTGCGCGCCACGCATCCTCCTAGGGGATGAGCTTGCCAGGGTTGAGGATCCCAGCCGGGTCGAGCACGGACTTCACGGCACGCAGGACGTCGACCCCGAGCGGTCCGATCTCGGCTGTCAACCACGGCAGGTGGTCCACGCCGACGGCGTGGTGGTGGGTGATGGTGGCACCAGTGGCGACGATCGCGTCAGAGGCGGCGCGCTTCGCCCGCTGCCACTGCGCGGCCGGTTCCGGGTCCTGCTTGCCGAACACGGTGAAGTAGAGCGACGCGCCGTGCGGGTAGAGGTGCGACACGTGGCACATCACCACCGCGCCCGGCAGGGCACCCAGAAGTGCCGTCCGCACCGCGGCGTGCGTGGTGATCAACGTCGACCAGCGCGCAGAGGTCTCGAGCGTCTCGACCAGCACGCCCTCGTCGAGGAGGTCGTCCCGTAGGTAGGGGCCGTCATAGCGGCCGGCCCGCCACTTCTCGCCGGCGCTCGTCCCGACCGCAAAGCCCCGATGCCGCCGTACGACGACGACCGCAGCCTTGCGTCTGGCACTCCACTCGCCGTCCCAGCCGAGCACCGCCATGCAGGTCGCGCCCCGCGCCCGCAGGGCGAGCCGCTGCACCCGCGACGTGCCGGCCAGCGCGAGCTGCACCCGGGTCTCGTCTCCGTCCGACAGCCGCGCGACGTCCGGGGCGATACGCATCTGCTCGAGTTCGCGCAGCGCCGAGACGCCGTCGGCCCAGCTCCGGAAGAAGAATGCCTCGTAGCGGCTCGAGATGGCGAGCGGGCGCACCTTCAGCGTCAGCTCGGTGATGATCCCCAGCGTTCCTTCCGAGCCCACGAGCAGCGCGCGCAGGTCCGGGCCGGCTGCGGACGCGGCACCGCGGCCCAGGCGCAGCTCGCCGGCCGGCGTCTGCACGACCAACGACACGACGAGCTCGTCGAAGCGGCCGTAGCCCGTCGACGCCTGGCCGGAGGAACGCGTCGCGGCGTAGCCGCCGAGGGAGGCGTACTCGTAGGACTGCGGGAAGTGCCCGAGCGTCAGGCTCTGCGCGTTGAGCAGCGCCTCCGCGGCCGGTCCGCGGGCTCCTGGCTCGAAAGTGGCGGTCAGCGCCTCCGAGTCCACCGACAGCAGCCGGTTGAGGCGTTGCAGGTCGACAGCGACGACAGCGCAGAAGCCGCCCCGCAGTGGCGCGACACCGCCGACGACGGAGGTGCCGCCGCCGAACGGCACCACCGCGATGCGCCGTTCGCTGCAGATCCGCAGCAGCTCGGCGACCTCGGCTGAGGAAGCCGGCACCAGCACCGCGTCGGGGGCGTCGACCACGCCGCTGCGCAGGCCCATCAGGTCGAGGTAGCTGCGTCCGGCCGCGTGCCGGATCCGGGTCGCGGGGTCGTCGGCGAGGCCGAAGGCGCCGAGGGCGGCGCGGTCGTTCCGGGACAGCCGGCCGGCCGGCAGGGTGATCGGCACCGGGAGGGAGATGCCGGTCGTGCCGATCTCGCGGTGCAGCCAGTCCCGGGCGTGCGATGGCAGCCCCGGCCGGCGCGACGGGTCGCCCCACCCGGACGGAGCCATGCCATCAGCTGCCATGGCGTACAGTGTGACACATGACGTCACAACGTCACACCGCCGACCCGGTACTGGCGGCCGCCCGCGCCTGCGTCATGGACGTCGGTCTGAAACGCACGACGCTCGCGGACGTCGCCCGCCGCGCCGGCGTTAGTCGGATGACCGTCTACCGGCAGTACGGCGACCTCCAGTCGATCGTCTCCGAGCTGCTGACGCGGGAGCTGGTCGCGCTGATCGACGAGGCTCGCGAGGCCGTCGCGCACCGGCCCACCGCGCGGGAGCGGCTGGTGGAAGCCGGCGTTCGAACGGTGGAGGAGCTGGTCCAGCATCCCCTCTACCGCCGAGTGCTGGACCTCGATCCAGAGCTCCTCCTGCCGCTGGTGGTCGACAGGTTCGGCTCGACTCAGAAGGCGGCCATCGCGCTGGTGGCCGCGCAGGTCGAGGAGGGGCAGCGCGACGGCAGCATCCGCGCTGTCGATCCGGCGCTCGCCGCCACCTGCCTGCAGCTGACGGCGCAGTCGTTCGTCTTCTCGGCGCGGGTGGTGGACGGGCAGCCGGTGGGCGCCGAGCTCCGGCACCTGCTCGACGCCTACCTCACGCCGTGAGCGGGCCGCACCTGACGCGGGAGCGGCGAGCGCGCGAGCTCGACGAGCTGACGTCAGCGACGTTTGACGTCCTCGTCGTGGGCGGCGGCGTCACCGGCTGCGGCGTGGCGCTGGACGCTGCCAGCCGCGGCCTCTCGGTGGCACTGGTGGAGAAGAACGACCTCGCTCACGGCACCTCCCGTTGGTCGTCCAAGCTCGTCCACGGCGGCCTGCGTTACCTGGCGACAGGCGACATCGGCCTCGCGCTGGAGAGCGCCCGCGAGCGCGACGTCCTGCTCCGCCGTACCGCCCCTCATCTGGTCCGGCCGCTGCCCATGGTGGTGCCGCTCGGCGACGACATCGGGCCGATGGACGGTGTGCTGTTCGACGCCGGCCATCGCACCGGCGACGTCCTGCGGCTGCTGGCCGGCACCCCGCGATCGGCGCTGCCCAGGCCGCGCCGCATCGGCGTCGCCGAGACGGTGCGACTGACGCCTGCTGTCCGGCGCGCCGGGCTCCGCGGCGGGCTGCTCAACTGGGACGGCCAGCTCGAGGACGACGCGCGGCTGGTCGTGGCACTGGCGCGTACGGCGGCGTCGTACGGCGTCCGCATCCTGACCCGGACAACTGCGCTTGACGGCTTCGGTGCCATCCGGGACGAGCTCACGGGCGCGACCGCACAGGTCACCGCGCGCACGGTCGTCAACGCGACCGGCGTCTGGGCCGCGAGCCTCGCCCCCGAGACGCAACTGCGGCCGAGCAAGGGGGTGCACCTCGTCCTTCCGGCGGTGCTGCTGGGCAATCCGACCGCGTCGATGACCGTGGCGGTGCCTGGGGAGCGCAATCGCTACGTCTTTGCCCTACCGCACCCGGACGGGTTGGTCTACGTCGGGCTGACCGATGACGCTGTCGACGGTCCGCTGCCGGACGGGCCGAGCGCCGACGAGACCGAGATTGCCTTCCTGCTCGCCACGCTGTCGCGTGGGCTGGAGCGGCCGCTGTCGCGAGCGGACTGCGTTGGGTCGTTCGCCGGCCTGCGGCCGCTGCTCGCCGGCGTCGAGGGGCGGACCGCTGACCTGTCCCGCCGGCACGCGGTCGTGCACGGGGCCGACGGGCTGTGGACGGTGCTGGGCGGCAAGCTGACGACGTACCGGCGGATGGCGCAGGACGTCGTCGACCGGCTCACCGACGTGCCGTGCCGGACGACGTCGCTGCCCCTCGTCGGCGCGACCGGCCGTGTCACCAGCGACGTCCCCGACCGGCTGGTCCGGCGGTACGGCGGCGAAGCCGAGCAGGTCGCGGCGTTGGGCACGGAGCCGGTGGCGCCGGGTGTCCCCGTGCTCACCGGTGAGCTCGCCTGGGGCGTCGCCGCGGAGGGGGCGCTGACGGCGGAGGACCTGCTCGAGCGGCGTACGCGCCTCTCGTTGGTCGACGCGTGGCTCGAGGCGAGCCGATCCGCGGCCGAGACAGCGCTGGCTGTGGGCGTCTAGCTGCTAGGAGCGTGGGTCCGAAAGGGCGAACCGGCTGACGGCGGGCCCGGGGTGCGGCGGAGTGACGGCTGGGGATCCTGAGGCGGGCGCTCGTTGTCGGGACGGGTTTGCCGATCTGGGTCGTCTGGGTGCCGTGCTGGGGCCTCTGGCTGCCTGCCAGGGGTCTCAGGTGGCCGTTCGTAGGGTTCCCAGGCAGGTGACTCCGAGGTGTCGGTGGAGTTTGCGGATGTCGTGGCAGGTCGTGAGTAGGCCCCATTCGTCGCGGGCGTTGTCTAGGCCGCGGAGCAGGACGTTTGCCTTGCAGGGTGGCGATCTGGCCGAAGACCGGCTCGACGATGGCCTTGCGCCTGGCGTAGTCGGCCTTGCCCTTCTTGGCCCGGATCCGCCGTCCCGCGTGAGGTGAGCGGCGGGTCGTGACACACGAATGCCCTGCTGTGCAAAGAGAATGCAGCTTGCGACGGCTACAAACTCAACTCACAGAAGGGCATCCGCGGGATGCGAGTCCCGCCATGACGTCACTGCGGTGTTCGATGATCCCAACCTTGTGTCGTGCGCGGGCCTGGCGCCGGTGCTGAAGCTTGCCGAACGGGCCGGTCTGCAGGAGCTGGTCACCGAGCATGTTCGGATCGACAAGCCCGGTGCCGGGAACGCGGTCCTGAAGGTCCTGGCGCTGGTCGCGGGCTTGATCGCCGGGGCCGACTCGATCGAGGACATGGGCTTGCTGCGGCACGGCGCGATGCGCCGGCTGTTCACCGGCATCCGGGCGCCCTCGACGCTCGGGACGTTCCTGCGCACGTTGACCTTCGGCCATGTCCGGCAGCTCGACGCGGTGGCGTCTCGGTTGCTGATCAACCTGTGCCGGCGCGCGCCGCTGCTCGCGGGTGCCGACACGCTGGCCTACGTCGATGTCGATGACACCGTGAAGCCGACGTTCGGCTACGCCAAGCACGGCGCCGGCCGCGGCTACACCGGCGTCAAGGGCCTGAACGTGCTTCTCGCGACCCTCAGCACGCCGGGCAGTCGGCCGGTGATCGCCGCCGCTCGGCTCCGTCGCCGATGCCCTGGTCACCGCCAAGGCCTGTGGCGCCACCGGGACGTTGGTGCTGCGGGCGGACTCGGCGTTCTACCAGTCCGACGTGATCGCCGGGGTGCTGCGCGCCAAGGCCTGCTTCTCGATCACAGCCCGCCAACTTCCGCCAGTGCGCAAGGCGATCGCCGGCATCGCCGACACCTGGACGGCCATCAAGTACACCCACGCGGTCTGACACGAGCAGGCCCAGGGGTGGATCAGCGACGCTGAGGTCGCCGAGATCACGTTCACCGCCTTCGGCTCCAAGGCCAAGGCCAAGCAGGTCACCGCCCGGCTGATCGTGCGTCGCGACCCCGACGCCAACCCGAACAACCAGAGTCCGCTCTTCACCGTCTACCGGTATCACGCGGTCTTCACCAACAGCCCCCTGCCGATGCTGGAGGCCGAGAAGGCCCACCGCGCACACGCGATCGTCGAGCAAGTCATCGCCGATCTGAAGAACGGACCCTTGGCGCACCTGCCCTGCCCTCAGGACGGTTCTGGGCCAACAGCGCCTGGCTGGTCTGCGCCGCGATGGCGTTCAACCTCACCCGCGCCGCCGGCACCTTGGCCTCGGCCTTCCATGCCAAAGCGACCACCGGCACGATCCGCGCGCAACTCATCACCGTCCCGGCGCGGCTGGCCCGCACGGCCCGACGCCTGACCCTGCACCTGCCCGAGCACTGGCCGTGGCAGACAGCGTGGGAGCAGTTGCTCAGCGGGTCGCTGCACGGCCCACCCCTACCGGCCTGACCCCCACCCGCCTCGTCCCCCGACAGGACACAACCCCAGGACAGCAAGTGGAAACGCCGGGCAGACCGGCCGCCCTGCCACGCCTGCGACACGACCGACAGCCAGCAACGCGGTCAGACGCCGCCGCGGCTGCCGAGCGGTGGATCCGGGCTAAGGCGGGGCTAAGGCCCCGGCAGTGCGCCCGGCCCCCCGGTCCAGGGCCTGGGGTAATGACATGTGCTTGTGGCTAGCATTACCGCATCGCCTTTAGTAGGTGTGGTCAGCCGCGTCGTCACGACAGCCCAAGTCCTGTCCCCCTCGGGATGAGAGTCTCGACCGCGAGCCGCCTCTGGCCCTGCGTCGTGCAGGTAGCGGTCTGTTGGCACTGGGGGTAGGACGGGTAGTGCGTGTACGGGGCGTTCCAGTAGTGGTGGGCCAGCCGTAAGCGACCCGTGAGGTCGACGAAGGCGGTCTCCCCGCCCGGTCCCAGGCGGGTGCTCGTACTTGCCAGCAGTGGAGTGGGGCTTCCTCGGCGACATGGTCCGGCCGGGCTCGAGCAGCGTGCGTATCCGATGGCGTAGTGGGACGACGCCCATTCGTTGCCGGAGTAGAACAGCCAGTAGCTGCCTGCCCAGCGGACCATGGAGGGGCTCTCGATGACGTTGCCCTCCCAGGGCAGAGCGGTGCGAAGGAGTTCCTTTGGGTTTGATCCGGTGGCCAAGTGTCCCGTGGCGTCGAGCTTCTGGGACCACAGGCGGGTGGGCAGGTGACCGGGCACCCCTTCGCTCTTCCACGTGAGCCAAGCCTGCCCGGTGGCGGGGTCGACGAACGGCTGCGGGTCCAGAGAGCCGGCCGGGTCGAGGTCACATGACAGTGGGCGGGTGCTGTTGTCGGTGAAGGGGCCGAGGGCGGATGTTGCGGTTGCTACTGAGAGGCAGAACCGGGGCGGCGACTGGCGGACCAACACGGCGTAGTAGGCGTGCCACTGGCCGCCAATGCGTGCGACACCCGGAGCCACCAGGGTCTTCGTGAGACGACCGCTACCTTGATTGACTCCCCAACGGGCGGGGCGTGGGAGGGCATCATTGAAGTACGGGTCGGCGTTTTCCGGGGCTCCGGGGTCGTACGACGGTCGCGCCGTCCAGTGCACCAGGTCGGTCGAGGTCTCGGCCGGGAGGTAGGCACCGCCCGTCGTTGTGGCGTAGGCGACGTAACTACGTCCGACGACCACGACGCTGGGATCAGGGAAGTTCCCGGTGTAGACCACCGATGGCCGGAACCACGGAGCGCCGGGGTAGGCCTCCGCGCCCGGGGCGAGAACGAGTGCCGAGAGCGTGCCGGCGAGGATCATGAGCAGACAGGTCCTTGAGCGGCGCATCCTCTGTGTTCGGTCGCTCCTGCTAGCCGCTGAACCTTTCGGCGGGTAACGGCTCCGTGTCGGTCACGCACCGCACGCCAGCTGGGCGCCAGTCATGGCCGCGCGCGGCGCCGGCGTATTGGGCTGAACGACGCCCACGCGATGGACACCGGCGAAGTCCCCCCCGACGATCAGGAGCAGCCCTTTCGACGCGCGGCCCGGGACGAGCTGGGCGGTCGGTGACACGAGCTGTGCGAGCCGGGCGGCCGGGGCGGCCTCCCCGGCCCCGTACTCCACGGTGCTGCGGGCTCGCAGCAGGTGGCGGCTCCGGTCGACGGTGACGGGGCTTGCTCCTGCTGCGGTCGCGGCGCGGGCGACAAGGGCGGCCAACCCGGTGCGACGGGTGCCATTGGCCACCTCCAGAGCCACGCCGCTCAGGGGCGCCAAGGTCTGCTGTGACGGGGTCGGCTGAGCCCCGGCGGGCGGACCGGAAGCCGACTGGTTGTCCATGCTGAAGATGCTCCTGAGCAGCGCATCATCCGCGGCCTTGTCGAGCAGGACAACGCTGGCGCTCACACCGCCGACGGGCCGCCGGGCGTTCGGGGTCAGGATCGGCAGGGTCGTGAAGCGCAGGTGCTCGGGGTCGGTGTGCCGGAGCCGGGTTGCCAGGGACTGGAAGTCGTTGACTCCAAGGGTGGAGTCGACGGTGAGCGACTTGGCCAGCGACGACAGGAACCGGTCGAGCTTCAACGGGTTGGACAGGGTGCCCAGGCTCACCGCCTTGCGTGTCATCTGGGCCAGGAAGTACTGCTGGTCCAGGATGCGCCCGAGGTCGCCGCCTGGCACGTCGTGGCGGTCGCGGACGAAGGCCAACGCGACCTTGCCGTTGACGTCCGGGTGCGTTCCTGCCTTGAGAAAGTCGTCACTGCCGCCCATCGGGCCGTTCGCCGGATCGTTTCGGGACGTCCTGGCGCACAGGGTTACTCCCCCAAGCGCGTCGACCATCCGCTCGAGCCCCACGAAGTCGATCTGGATGTAGTGGTCGATGTGCACGCCGGTCAGTGACCCGAGCGTGGCGATGAGCAGCGGGGGACCGCCCAGCGCGAAGGCGGCGTTGAGCTTG
>JAABUV010006548.1_pt1 | contig 12615 bp, 13 predicted proteins | sample 5559971 | NCBI WGS metagenome assembly JAABUV01 (sample SAMN10711881, study PRJNA513362) | rock metagenome | isolation source: Antarctica rocks | place: Antarctica: Victoria Land, Knobhead nord | collected 2015-12-19
AACCTCTGGGAGCCGGCCGACGGCGCGGACGGCAAGGACTACGGCGCTCACGGGGTGTTCGACGCCAAGGCCGTCGGGCGCAGCGAGCAGCTGTGGCTGTCCCAGCATCACGGGCTGCTCGGGGTGGCAGCGGGTGCACTGGCCGCCGCCGGCGCCGCCGTGGGTGTGATCCTGGCGCGCCGGTGAGGGCGCTGCAGATTGTCCGCGCCGCGTGGGGCCTGCTGCAGCTGGCCGCCCCCGGGCTGGTCGCCGACCGGGTACTTCGGGTACCGCTCGACCACCGCGCCGAGGTGGTCGCCCGGGTCCTCGCCGCACGGCAGGTCCTCCAGGCCGGACTCCTGCTGCGCACCCCCACTCCGGTGTCGCTGAGCCTGGGCGCCGGCGTCGACGGACTGCACGCTGCCAGCATGCTCGCACTCGCCGCCCTCAGCGCGCGGCGCCGCCCGCCGGCGCTGCTGGATGCGTCCATCGCCGCGGCCTTCGCGGTGTCCGGCGCCGTCGCCGCCCGCCGCGCCCGGCATCCCTGAGACGGGCACGGTCGAGCACACCGATGCCGCGCAGGCTAGGTGATCCAGAGCAGCGCATCGCCGGCGTCGGTGGGGAACTCGCCCGCAGCCGCGGCGAACGCCCGCAGGGCCGGGGACAGCTCGGCTCTGTCCTGCGCACTCATCCTGGACAGGATCGTCTGCATCGCCGCACGACGGTTCTCGATGACGGACTCCACGAGCTCCTCGCCCTGGGGGCTGAGCTCGAGCACCAGGTTGCGCCGGTCGGTCGTGGAGTCCCGTCGTCGCAGCAACCCGACCTCCACCAGCCGGTCGCACGCGCGGGAGGCGTTGGAAGGATGCACACCCAGCTCGTCGGCGACCGAACCCAGGTTGACCTGCTCCCGGGTGGCCACCAGCACCAGAATCCGTAGCTGGGACATCGTGACGGTCACTTCCACCTCAGCGATGGAGCGGGCGACCACGGCCACGAGTGCGCGGGCAGCGAGCATCACCGCATCCACCTCCGCGCGTTGTGCGGCTGCACTTCCCCAGGGTGGTCCAGAGGGTTGACCAGGCATAGCGGCAACCTAGCACTGCACTATCGCAATCATTGCGACGGCGTTCGGCGAGGTGTCGATGGTCCACACTGCCCGGGCGCCCCCCTTCCGCCGGGGCTGGCGACACCGTCCACGGGATCGCCGTTGCGGCCCGCACTCACCTGGGCCCGGTCACCTGCAGAACCCCAACCGGGCGGCAGACAGCCCGACGCGAGTCCTCAACCATTGCAGTATCGCAACCGTTGCGGCTAGGGTGTGGTGGTGGTCAGGGGGTCGAACCCACTACTGGACATCGCCGGAGGCGACCATGGCAGCACGCAGCACGGCAGACGGGGTAGAGCAGGGCATCGACCGGATGGTGCGCAACGTGCGCAGCGGCCATTTTGAGCGCAGCCTCGCTGCGCTGACGGCGGTGGGTTCGCTGGTCACCGCAGCCGAGATCTACTTCGAGCACGACAGCGCCAGCTTCGGGAACAAGATGATGTATGTCCCGGTGGCGCTGGGTCCGGTGGGCGCTGTCGCCGGGGTGGCCGGCTTTTTCAGCAAGCGGTGGGCGAAGACGGCACTGCCTCTGGCGTCGGCCGTCATCGTGGCTAACGGGCTTCAGGGCACCTACCTCCACGGTCGGGGAATCGCCCAGAAGCCTGGTGGCTGGTCCAATTTCCGTTACAACATGGAGATGGGGCCGCCGCTGATGGCCCCCCTGTTGGTCACGATGGTGGGCGGCATGGGTTTGCTCGCGGCCGTGCTGCGGCGCGAGCAGTGAAAGGGCGCCCCACCACCCCAGGGGGGTTTGAGCACCGGTTCCCCGGGTTCGACGTCCTGCAGAACTCCGGGCACTGGGATGAGGTGACGGCCGGGGTCGTGCTGTCGCGGCTGAGCTTCCCCCCCGACGTCCGCTTCTTCACCCCGCCCGAGTTCGCGGTGGCCGAGGCCCTGGCGGACCAGCTGCTGGACCAGCACGACGACCCCAAGGTGCCGGTCGCGCAGCTCATCGACTCGCGCCTGACCGAGATGCAGACCGACGGCTGGCGCTATGAGGACATGCCCCACGACGACCAGGCGTGGCGCGACACCCTGGCCCACCTCGACACCGACGCCACCGAGCGGTTCGACGCCGGATTCGCCGTCTGCACCCGAGGCGAGCAGTCGGTGCTGGTGCAGGCGGTGCAGGACCTGGGCTCGCATTCCTGGCACGGGCTGAACGCTGCCCACGTGTGGAGCCTGTGGACCCGCTACGCGTGCACCGCCTTCTACTCCCACCCCTGGGCCTGGAACGAGATCGGCTTCTCCGGACCGGCCTACCCGCGCGGCTACAAGAACCTCGGCATCAACACCGTGGAGAAGGGCGAAGTCCGCGACGCCCACCCCTCGGCGGACCCGGCGAGGAGGGCCAGCTCATGAGCGACAACGTTCGCGACCGCAACGACTCCGCGTGGCTGCTGCCCAACGACGGCACCCGCACCAACCACCAGCTGCGCACCGGCATGCGCCGCTTCGCCGACACCGACGAGATCGACCTGGTCATCGTGGGCTGCGGAGCCGGTGGATCGGTGATGGCCCAGCGCCTGGCGCGGGCCGGGTGGACGGTGGCCGCCCTGGACGCCGGCCCGTTCTGGGACCCCGACTCCGACTGGGTCTCCGATGAGGCCGGCTCGCACCACCTGTACTGGACCGAGCCCCGCGTCATCAGCGGCGGTAACCCGGTTCCGCTGGGCTCCAATAACTCCGGCCGTGGTGTGGGCGGCTCGATGGTGCACTACGCCGGGTATGTCCCGCGCTTTCATCCCAGCGACTTCCGCACCTACAGCGAGGACGGGGTCGGCGCGGACTGGCCCGTGGAGTACGCGGACCTTCGCCGCTACTACGCCGACATCGAGGGTGAGCTGCCGGTCGCCGGTCAAGACTGGCCGTGGGGCGACCCGCACACCTACCCGCACCGCCCGCACCCCGTCGGCGGCAACGGCCAGATGTTCCTGCGGGGCGCGGAGAAGCTGGGCATCACCGCCAAGGTCGGACCGGTCGCCATCAGCAACGGCCGCTTCGGCAACCGCCCGCACTGCATCTACCGCGGCTTCTGCCTGCAGGGCTGCAAGGTCAACGCGAAGGCGTCCCCGCTGATCACCCACATCCCCGACGCGCTCGCCCACGGCGCCGAGGTGCGGGCCGACAGCATGGTCACCCGCATCGGTATCGACGAGAACAGCGGTCGTGCCACCGGGGTGCACTACGTGCGCGGCGGTGTCGAGCACTTCCAACGCGCCCGGATGGTGGCCGTCGCTGGTTACTCCATCGAGACCCCGCGGCTGCTGCTGAACTCTGCGACGAACCGCTTCCCGGACGGGCTGTGCAACGACTTCGACCAGGTCGGCCGCTACCTGATGGTGCAAGGCGCACCGCAGACCGCCGGACGCTTCGACGACGAGATCCGCATGTACAAGGCGCCGCCGCCGGAGGTGAGCACTGAGGAGTTCTACGAGACCGACCCCAGCAAGGACTACAAGCGGGGCTTCTCCATTCAGACCGTCTCACCCCTGCCGATCACCTGGGCCGAGCACGTCGCCGCGCAAGGGCACTGGGGTGCCGACCTGCGCGAGTACATGAGCGACTACGTGCACTGGTCGACCCTCGGCGCGCTGTGTGAGTTCCTGCCCCAGGCCCGCAACCGGGTCACCCTCTCCGAGCAGACCGACCGCCACGGTCTACCGGTCGCGGAGTTCTCCTACACCCAGTGCGACAACGACAAGGCTCTGATGAAGGCCGCGCAGACGGTGATGGAGGACCTGCTGCACGCCGCCGGGGCCGATGAGGTGATGACCATCGACCGCGCCGCGCACCTGGTCGGGGGCGCCCGCATGGCCACCGACGAGCACCACGGTGTCGTCGACGGTGACTGCCGCACCTTCGCCGTGCCCAACCTCTACATCACCGACGGCAGCGTCCTACCCACCCAGGGCAGCGCCAACCCCGCGCTCACGATCATGGCGGTCGCCGCCCGCGCCGCCGACCTGCTCAGCAACCGAAGGAGCGAGAACTGATGGCGAAGAAAGAAGTCTCGGACTACCTGCTGGAGCGGCTGCGCGACTGGGGGGTCGAGAACGTCTTCGCCTTCCCCGGTGACGGCATCAACGGCATGCTCGCCGCCTGGGGACGGGCGGGCAACAAGCCGAAGTTCATCCAGTCCCGGCACGAGGAGATGAGCGCGTTCGAGGCGGTGGGCTACGCCAAGTTCAGCGGTCGCCTCGGGGTGTGCATGGCCACCTCCGGACCAGGTGCCATCCACCTGCTCAACGGGCTCTACGACGCCAAGCTCGACCACGTCCCGGTCGTCGCCATCGTCGGCCAGACGAACCGCAGCGCCATGGGTGGGTCCTACCAGCAAGAGGTCGACCTGATGAGCCTGTTCAAGGACGTCGCCAGCGACTACCTGCAGATGGTCACCGTCCCCGAGCAGCTACCCAACGTGCTCGACCGGGCCATCCGCACCGCACTGAGCCGCCGCGCCCCCACCGCGATCATCATCCCCTCCGACGTGCAGGAGCTGGAGTACTCGCCCCCCACCCACGCCTTCAAGATGGTGCCCTCCAGCATCGGGACCGACTGGCCCACACCCGCACCGGATGACGCCGCCATCGCCAAGGCCGCGGAGGTCCTCAACGCCGGCAGCAAGGTCGCGATCCTCGCCGGGTCCGGTGCCCGCGGGGCCCGCAAGGAGCTCGAGCAGGTCGCCGAGCTCCTGGGGGCCGGCGTCGCGAAGCCGTTGTTGGGCAAGGATGTGCTCTCCGACGAGCTGCCCTACGTCACCGGGTCGATCGGCCTGCTCGGCACCCGGCCCAGCTACGACCTGATGATGAACTGCGACACTGTGCTCACCGTCGGCTCGAGCTTCCCCTACACCCAGTTCATGCCGGACTTCGACCAGGCCCGCGCGGTGCAGATCGACATCGACGGCGCCATGATCGGCATGCGCTACCCCTACGAGGTCAACCTCGTCGGCGACGCCGCTGCCACCCTGAGGGCGCTGATCCCCAAGCTGGAGCGCAAGACTGACCGTTCCTGGCGTGAGGGGGTCGAGAAGAACGTGGCCCGCTGGTGGGAGACCATGGCCATGGAGGCCGAGGTGTCCGCCGACCCGGTCAACCCGCAGAAGCTGTTCGCAGAGCTGTCGCCCCGCCTGCCGGACAATGCGATCATCGCCGCCGACTCCGGGTCCTCGGCCAACTGGTACGCCCGCCAGCTGCGCTTCCGCGGTGAGATGCGCGGGTCGCTCTCGGGCAACCTGGCCACGATGGGCCCAGGGGTGCCCTACGGCATCGGCGCCAAGTTCGCCTGCCCCGACCGCCCGGTCATCGTGTTCGCCGGTGACGGGGCCATGCAGATGAACGGCATGGCCGAGCTGATCACCATCAAGCACTACTGGCAGGAGTGGTCCGACCCCCGCCTGGTCATCGCAGTGCTGCACAACAACGACCTCAACCAGGTGACGTGGGAGATGCGGGCGATGGAGGGCGCACCCAAGTTCACCGAGTCGCAGACGCTGCCCGACGTGGACTTCGCCGCCTTCGCCGCGAGCCTGGGACTCCAGGCGATCACGGTGACCGATCCGGGCGAGCTCGGCTCGGCGTGGGATCGCGCCCTGTCGGCGGATCGGCCCACCCTGCTGGATGTGCACACCAACGCCGACGTGCCTCCGGTGCCGCCGCACGCCACCTTCGACCAGTTGAAAGACGCGGCCGAGTCGGTGCTCAAGGGCGACCCGGACGGGTTCGGTGTGATCAAGGAGGGCATCAAGACCAAGGTGCAGGAGTTCCTGCCCCACCACCGAGAGGGCGGCAGCAGGTGAGCGTTCGCGTCGACACCCCCATCGACTCGGTCGAGGTGTTCACCTACACCGTGCCCACCGACGCCCCCGAAGCGGACGGCACCCTGTCCTGGGACTCCACCACCATGGTGGTGGTGCAGGTGCACTGTGGTGACGTCGTGGGCACGGGCTGGACCTACGGGCCCAGCGCGTGCGCCACCCTAATCACCGACAAGCTGGCGTCGATCGTGCAGGGCCGCAACGCCATGGACGTGCCCGGTGCGAACGAGGCGATGGTGCACGCGACCCGTAACGCCAGCCGTCCCGGCGTCGTCGGCTACGCCCTCTCGGCGGTGGACGTCGCCCTGTGGGACCTCAAGGCCCGGTTGCTCGAGCTGCCCCTGTACCGGCTGCTCGGCGCGGTCCGGGAGGCCGTTCCCGTGTACGGCAGCGGCGGGTTCACCAGCTACGACGACACCCAGCTACGGGAGCAGCTGACCCACTGGGCGGTCGAGCAGTCCATCCCCCGGGTGAAGATCAAGATCGGGGAGTCCTGGGGTTCGGAAGTGGGACGCGACCTGCGGCGCATGGCCGAGGCCCGTGCGGTCGTCGGCGACGAGGTCGAGCTGTTCGTGGACGCCAACGGCGGTTACGGGCGCAAGCAGGCCATCCGGGTGATGCACGCTGCGACCGAGCTCGACGTGGCGTGGGTGGAGGAACCGGTGTCCTCCGACGACCTCGAGGGTCTGCGGGAGGTCCGCGAAGCGGTCGCGCCCGACGTCGCCGCCGGGGAGTACGGGTGGGACCTGTACTACTTCCGGCGGATGTGCGTCGCCGGTGCGGTGGACTGCCTGCAGGCCGACGTCTCCCGCTGCGGTGGCATCACCGAATGGCTGCGGGTGGCCGCCGTCGCCGCCTCCTTCGGGTTAGCGATCTCCGGGCACTGCGCACCACACCTGCACGTCCACGCCGCGGCAGCCGTCCCCAACCTGCGCCACCTGGAATGGTTCCACGACCACGTAAGGATCGAGTCGATGTTCTTCGACGGCACACTGGACCCCACCGGCGGGACCATCCGCCCCGACCCCGATGCCCCCGGACTGGGCCTCACCCTGCGCACCGCGGACGTCCAGCAGTTCGCCAGGACGCCATGAGCACCGAGGAACGGATCGACGTCGAGCAGATGTTTCCCCCGCACGTCCTGCGGCAGTACGCGCTGCTCGCCGACGGTGAGCGGGGTGCCCTCATCGGGCCGCAGGGTGACATTGCCTGGATGTGCGCACCCCGGTGGGACTCCGAGGCCGTGTTCTCCTCGCTGATCGGTGGCGGTGGCACCTTCGCCGTCACCCCGCAGGACGTGCGCCACACCTGGGGTGGTTCCTACGAGCAGGGAAGCCTCATCTGGCGGTCCCGGTGGGTCACCAACGACGGGATCATCGAGTGCCGCGAAGCCCTCGCCTTCCCCGGGGACCCCGACCGGGTGGTCCTGCTGCGTCGCATCCTGGCCGTGCGAGGGGATGCCCGGGTGCGGGTGGTGCTGCAACCGCGTCCCGGATTCGGGCGGCACGGCCCCGGGAAGCTGCACCAAGAAGTAGGGGTGTGGAGCGGGCACAGTAGCAACCTGCACTGGCGCTGCGTCGGTGCCGAGGCCGCACACCCCCGCACCAGCACCCAGCCCCACGGGGAGCTGCTGGTAGTTGAGCTGACCGTGCCGGCGGGCGCGCACCACGACCTGGTGTTCGAGGCCTCCACACAGTCACTCCCGGACGAGCTGGTCGACCCCGACACCGCGTGGTCGGCGACCGAGGCAGCGTGGTCGCGCAGCGTCCCCGAGCTAGGTTCCTCCCTCGCCCCCCGCGACGCCCGCCACGCCTACGCGGTGCTGCGCGGGTTGACCAGCTCCAGTGGCGGGATGGTGGCCGCGGCCACCATGAGCCTGCCCGAACGAGCCGGACAAGGCGGCAACTACGACTACCGCTACGCGTGGATCCGCGACCAGTCCTACGCGGGGATGGCCGCCGCCAGCGCCGGCGCACCCGAGCTGCTCGACTCCGCGGTCAGGTTCGTCTCAGCTCGGCTGCTGGAGGACGGACCACACCTCAAACCCGCCTACACCATCAGCGGCGGCGCAGTACCCGACGAGCAGACCCTTGATCTGCGCGGATACCCCGGGGGCAGCGACAAGACCGGCAACTGGGTCAACCAACAGTTCCAGCTCGACGCCTTCGGGGAGGCCCTGCAGCTGCTGGCCGCCGCCGCCCGCGCCGACAGGCTCGACGCCGACGGGCACCGGGCGGTGCACACCGCGGTGCAGGCCATCGCAGCCAGGCACACCGAACCCGAAGCGGGGATCTGGGAGCTGGACAACCGGAACTGGACCCAGTCCCGGCTGGCCTGCGTAGCCGGGTTGCGCGCAGTAGCGGCCCTGCCCGCCGCCGGAGCCGACCTCGCCGAATGCGCCACCCTGGCCGACACGATCCTGGCCGACACCGCTCGAACCAGCCTGCATCCCGACGGGTACTGGCAACGAGCCCCCGACGACCCCGGACTGGACGCGTCATTGCTGCTGCCACCGGTGCGCGGTGCGCTGCCCGCCGAAGATCCACGCACCCAAGCGACCCTGCGCGCAGTGCAGAACACCCTCTGCGACGACCACTACGTGTACCGGTTCCGCCACGACCAGCGCGACCTCGGCGACGCCGAAGGCGCGTTCCTGCTGTGCGGATTCATGATGGCCCTCGCCGAGCACCACCAGGGCCGCGACCAGAGCGCCATCCGATGGTTCGAACGCAACCGCGCCGCATGCGGGCCACCAGGACTGTTCTCCGAGGAGTACGACATCAGCCAACGGCAGCTCCGCGGAAACCTGCCCCAAGCCTTCGTGCACGCCCTCATGCTGGAAACCGCCACCCGCCTCGCGGAAACACCGCCCAGCAGTCCGGCCAGCAATGGGATGGGCTAGCGTTCCTTGGTGTCCCGTCCTTATGACGTTGATCTTGAGTTTTCAGGCGTCGTTGTTGCTGATCTTGACGCTGACCGCTCCGCAGCGTACGCAGGTCCATTCGCGCAGAGGGCTACAGGTGTAAGGCCCAGACCGCCAGGTGTGCGGTGGCGGCGAACCTGTTCCAGGTGGGGGCGCGAGGCGTTGCCCGCATACCGGGTAGCTGTCCTGGCCCCAGAATGTCAGCCCGGACTGGGTGCGTCGCATCACCCACCACTTGATGCGGAACATCATCGCCCACACGGGTCACCACCGCCCTGGAACGTGGACGGCGCCGACCGCCTTGACCACCCCGCGACGTCGTGGTGGGGGCGTGCGGGCGGCACGGGGGGAGCGTGGTGAGCGCGCGGGTCGAGGGGGCCGCTTCCGCCGCCGCCCGCACCTCAACGGGCCGTGGTCGCTATGACGGGAGTCGTCCTGGTCGGGGGCGCAGCGGGTTGGCCACGTTGGCGTTGGCCCGTGGGGAGCAATGGAACGAGATCCATCGGTAGCGCCGGCTGATCCGTGTCGGATGCGGCTGTAGCGTCCGGTCGGAGGATGTGTCGGCGGAGCGGGGGTCCGGGTGCCGGTCGAGTTCCTCTCGGACGCGGAGGTCGCGACGTAGCACCGGGTCACCGTCTGACACTGACACGCGCGGCGGCGGCGGAGGTGATCTGGTCGTCGAGGGCGAAGAACGCGGCGAGGTCGTCTTCGTTGGCTTTCTCCCGCTCGCGTTGGGCGGCGAGGGTGTCGGCGAGGCAGGTGCGTGCCCGTTCCCGGGCCCGCACCTGGGTGGTGCGTGCGGTGCCAGCCACCAGGGGGTGCTCCTGTCGGTCGGTGGGCGCCCGCCGACGTGGAGGCTGTCACACCAGGGACCACACGCTACGTCCCCACCCGCGTCGTGCCTGCCCGTGCGACCACACCTTCACCCGGACCCGTTGCCTTCACCCGGACCCGTTGCCTTCACCCCATCCCCGTTCATCACTCCCGGTTTCCCGCCCACCCGGTCACCCACAGCTCGCCGGTGCTCGCCCCCGGGCACGGGCCTCGCCTACCGGCTCGCCCCGCCACGACAAGAACCCACTGTGATCGGCTTGCTCCCTAGGCGCAGTCGATCACATCACACCTCTTGCACTCTGGAGTCCTGCGCCTAGGCTACGGTACGCCACTATCGAAGTTGACCTACTCGCTGGCTTGGTTCGTGAGCTGGAAGCGATCGACCAGCTGATATCGCGCGGACGAACAGCCTGGGAGACCGATGAGCTGCTCAGGTTGTCGATCGAGAGGCGCTGGATCACCGCTGGCAATTACGCCGAGAGCTACCGCCTCGCAGCTGGCCTTCCGTCGGCAACAGATCCATGGACCGAGTTGTACGACTACCGGTGTCTTCTCGCCCATGCGCTACCTGAGCTGCTCGATTCAGAACCTGTCTGGTACGACACGGTGACTGACGTAGGCCGTCTCCGCGACGCAGTTGCCCGACTGCGGGCTGGAGAGTCTCAGTAGTGGATCGTGCTTCGGAACGAAGATAAGACAGACTGGCGACCGTGGCTGTACTGGTGGAACTGCCCGTCCAAGGCCCGACTGTGCTGCTGCGCGAGGCCGTGGCGGACGATGTGCCTGCCATCGTGGAGCTGCTGGCCGCCGACCAGCTCGGTGCCACCCGCGACGGCATCGCCAGCCAGGACGACCTGCAGCTCTATCTGCGTGCCTTCAGCGCCCTCGACACACCGACCCGGCTCACCTGCTACTCGTTGGCACAGCCGGCCCAGATGTGATCGCCACGATGCAACTCAGCTTCCTGCCCGGCCTGGCGCGCCGGGGCGCGCGGCGCGCGAAGCGGTACGGGTGCGCAAGGACTACCGCAGCCAAGGGTTGGGAGCCGCAATGTTCGTGTGGGCGATCGGCGAAGCGCGGCGCCGCGGCTGTGCCCTGGTGCAGCTCACCACTGACCAGTCGCGAGAAGACGCGCACCGATTCTACGAACGACTCGGCTTCACCGACCCCTCTCGCACGAAGGCCTCAAGCTGAAACTCTAACCAAAATCCCGCTGCACCATCCCTGATTGGTGACGGGTTCCTGGTGAGTCACCACTGCCCGAGACCGACGACGAGGCTCTCTGGAGTGCCGCTCCTGCGACTGCGCCCCGTACGCGCCGAGGACCTGCCGACACTCGCTCAGGGTAGCGTTGGTGGCGTTGAGGACGACCCCTTTCAGTTCTTTGGACACCGACCGAGCAACGGCCTGGCCCGGCGCTTTGCCGCGGATGGTCTGCTGACGGACGACGCCGGGATGCTCGCCGTCGAGAACGAGGAAGCCACGATGCTTGGATCGGTCGGCTGGCATGCCGTTTGGCACGGCCCCGGTGACATGGCTAGAGCACTCAACATTGGCATCACCCTGCTTCCGGAGCAGCGCGGGCGCGGCTACGGCACCGCCGCGCAGGAAGCCCTCGCGCACTACCTGTTCCAAACGACGCTGGTCGAGCGGCTCGAGGCGGGAACGGACGTGGACAACCTCGCAGAGCAGCGGGCTCTCGACACGGCGGCCTTCCAACGCGAAGGAGTCCTCCGGCACGCTCAGTACCGCCGCGGCCAGTGGCACGACCTCGTCCTGTACGGCCGACTGCGGGATGACCCCGTGCAGTGATCGACACTTGGCCCGCGCCACGCCATTGGCTTCGCTGTGTCACTGACCGATCGTGTAGCGGACGACTCAACGCCGGAGCGTCATGACGCCGACGCGCCAGGCCCGGGCTCGGGTGAGGATGTCGCGGATAACGCCGGTCTTGGCGTCCGCGTATTCGTTCATGTCACGCCACTGCTGCTGGGCGAGCCGCCGCTTCTCCGCGGCGTAAAGCTCGCGGTCGTCGACGTCGACACGAAGCCAGTCGCGCAAGTCGAGGTAGTCACGAACCTCGGGACGGTCCGGCTCGTATACGTGCAGATGCACGTCACGCGCCGCGGTCCGCAACATCCGGTGCTCCGGCTCCCGGACCCGCAGCACGAAGCCAACCGACTCCAGCGCTGGCACATATGCGGCTTCGTCGCTGACCTCAACGACGGTGAGGAGCATGTCGATGATGGGCTTGGCTACGAGGCCGGGCACCGAGGTCGACCCGATGTGCTCGACGCTCAGTGCCTCGTCATCGAGGACCCGGCGGACCCGCCCGGCGGTGTCTTGGAAGCGCCGGAACCACTGCTCGTCATAGTCCACGATCGTGATGGCAACGGGCTCACGACCGCCAATCAGCACCCGGTCCAGGTATGCGTCACGGTCGTCATCCACCCCGCAAGAATCCCGCGAGACCACCAGGTCGGCCCCGCAAGCCGAACGACCTACGGGACACGTTGAGCGTGACCGGACGAGCTGAGTGTCGCCAGCGTTTCCCGGCAGCAGCTAAGCAACAGGCGGCGTTTTCCTGAGTTCGTCGGTGCACTTGCGGACGGTCGGTTGCGCCTGGTCCCTGACCCGTAATCCACCTACGACTCGCCGTCCGCGAAGTCTGAACGAGCCTGAACAAGCGCGAAGCCCGAGCGCCACGGTCGTCCGGCCGGGTCTCGGGCTCACTTTCCGCAGCTACTGCCGCGGACAGCTCAAGTATAGAGCACCGGAAGCCGCGTCGTCACCTGCGGAGTAAAGGGGACCAGATTCGCTCCGCTGCTAACGCCGATTTTCACGCAGCGAGTTCGACCTTAGTTTCAGGTGAATTGGTAGGTGAGTCGTCGGTTTCCCCACCAGGGGACGGTGACGGTGGGGAGGTCGGCTTGGCGTAGGACGGGTGAGTAG